>Ga0209498_1001012_pt1 | contig 17292 bp, 25 predicted proteins | sample WalLakDeSediment_FD_184131 | JGI IMG/M metagenome (GOLD analysis project Ga0209498, IMG submission 184131) | Lake sediment microbial communities from Walker lake, Nevada to study Microbial Dark Matter (Phase II) - Walker Lake 11/02/13 Deep... | ecosystem: Environmental > Aquatic > Freshwater >... | reverse complement strand
GCCCTCGCCGGTGATCTCGACGTGCGGCACCTCGAAGCGGCCGACGTCCTGCCGCACCAGCACGTTGCGCCCCTCTCGGCCCTCCATGGTCACGTCCCAGTCGTCGGCCACCAGGTGGAGCTCGATTCGCTCGGCGATCAGATCGTCGCGCCGGTCGATCACGAGCCGCTCGGCCCGGAGGGTGAAGTCGAGGACGCCGTCGACGCGGCGCTCGCCGTCGTCGACGCCGAACATCTCGGTGGTGTCGCGCTCGGGGTCGAAACGCGCGGTCGGGGCCGAGAAGGTCCACACGGCCGCGGGGTCGGCCTCGGGCAGCAGCACGACGCGCGCGTCCGTCAGGGCGATGGTGGCGTCGGGGAGGTCGGGCCGCCGGTCGGGCAGCAGGCTCAGCGCGAACAGCACCAGCACCACCGCCGCCAGCGTGAAGAGGGCCGCGCGGGTCACGCGACCACCCTACAACGCGGTCCCTGAGGCGCTCATGACGGAGGGGCCGCGACCCTCACGGCGCCTTCACCGGCTACTCGAACTGCACCACCTTGACGCGGTAGCTGCGCTTGCCGAGGGTCACCTGGTCGCCGGCCCTGCGGCCCACGAGCTGCCGGCCGAGCGGCGACTCGTCGGAGATGCGGTTCTCGAACACGTCGGACTCGAGCGAGCCGACCAGGTGGAACACGTGGTGGCTGCCGAAATCGTCCTCCAGGTGGAGGCTGGCGCCGAGCCGGGCGATCGCCTCCGCGCCCACCTGCTGCTCGACCACCACCGCCCGCGCGACGATCTCCTCGAGGTCGGCGATGCGCGTCTCGTTGGCGCTCTGCAGCAGCCGCGCCTCGTCGTAGGCGGCGTTCTCGCGGATGTCACCGTCGGCCAGGGCGGCGCCCATGTACTCCGAGAGCTCCTGGCGGCGCTCCTCCTTGAGGTAGCGCAGCTCCTCCTGGAGCTTGGCGAGCCCCCTGGCGGTCAACTGGATCGCTTTGCTGTGGTCGGCCATGTTCACCCCGTCCGGCGCCGGCGCCGGCGCCGCGCGATGACGGGATGCTACCCGACGATCGCCTGGGGTCGCGTCGGCGGGGGCGTAGGATGGTGGCATGAGCCGCCTGACCACCGCGCGTGCGCGCGGTGCGGCGGGTCGTCGCCGCACCGCTCTCCGCATCGTCGTCAGCGTCGTCGTCCTCCTCGCCGTCGCCGTCTGGTTGGGCGTCGGAGCCATGGCCGCAGGCCGTCTCACCGTGCCGCAACGCCGCTTCGAGCCGGCGTCGCACCCGGGCACCTTCGGCGCCAGCGAGTGGCGCGAGCGCACGCTCACCACCCGCGACGGCATCTCGCTCGCCGCCTGGTACCTGCCGGTCGACGGCGCCGACGTCGGCATCGTCTTGGTGCACGGCCACGAGCAGAGCCGCACCTGGGAGATGCGCCAGCGCTTCCCGGAGCTGGCCGTCGCGTTGCAGGCGGGCGGGTACCAGGTGGTCGTCATGGATCTGCGTGGCCACGGCGCCTCGGGTGGCGAGCGCTTCAGCTTCGGCCGGCTCGAACGTTTCGACGTGATGGCGGCGGTCGACCTGCTCGTCGCCGAGGGCGTGCCACCCGGAAGGGTGGGGGTGCTGGGCGTGTCCATGGGGGCGGCCTCGGCGATCGGCGCGACGGCGGACGACGCGCGCATCGGCGCCCTGTGGGCCGACTCGGGCTACGCCGACATCCGCCCGATCCTCGAGGCGCGCTGGCCGGGCGCCAGCGGCTTGCCGATGGTCTTCTTCTACGGGACGCTGCTCGCGCACCGGCTGCGCTTCGGATACCCGATCGACGGCGTGGTGCCCGAGGTCGAGATCCGAGGCGTCCACCCCCGCCCGATCCAGCTCGTGCACGGTACCGCCGACACCGTCATCCCATACGAGCACGGACGGCGCCTGGCGGCCGCCTCGGGCGCCGACCTGTGGACGATCGAGGGTGGGGACCACCGCGACGGGTTCGTCAACGACCCGGCGGGGTACACCGCCCGGGTGGTGGCGTTCTTCGACGCCGCCGTTCGGGGCGAGCCGCTGCGGTGAGGTAGCTTCGGCCCGACGGTTCGCGCCTGCGGTAGCATCCCGCCATGCGCCGCCCGTCCATGGCGCGCCCGCGCGCCGGCGCGGCCCGCCGCCCCGCCGTGACCGCCGCCGCCGTCCCCTACGCGCACGCGCAGCGCCTCGCCGCCGCGTCGGGTGCGGGCCTGTGGACCCTGCCGGGGGTGGCGCACGCGGCCACCTACCCGGGTGACCCGGATGCCTACACGGCCAGCGTGATCGACTCCTTCGACCTGGTGTTGCGGACCGACCTGGCGCAGGCCGGTCGCTGACGGCGACGGCCGGCGGGCATCATGCAGGCCAGGGCCGGCGACGCGGCGATCCGTGACGCGACCGCGGCCGACGCGGCCGCGCTGGCGCGCATCTACGCCCCGTTCGTGACGGGCTCGATCGTCACCTTCGAGGAAGAGCCGTTGGCGCCGCACGCGTTCGAGGCGCGCATGGCCGAGGTGGCGGCCGCGGGCCTGCCGTGGCTGGTGGCGGAGGTCGGCGGCGAGGTGGTCGGCTACGCGTACGCCACGCCGTGGCGACCGCGCCGCGCCTACCGCTTCTCGGTCGAGGTCACGGCGTACGTCCAGCCCGACCACCAGGGCCGGGGCCTCGGGAGCCGGTTGTACGCGGCGCTGCTGCCGGCGCTGGAACGCCAGGGCGTGCACGCCGCGTTGGGGGGCATCGCGCTGCCGAACGCGGCCAGCGTTGCCTTGCACGAGCGTTTCGAGTTCCGCCAGGTGGGGTTGCTGTGGGAGGTCGGGTTCAAGTTCGGCCGCTGGATCGACGTCGGCATCTGGCAGCGCGTGTTCGGCGGCGGAGGCGGGCCCGCGTGAAGCGGTCGCGGCGTACGCGGCGGCGTGCTTCGCGACGCTGAACCCTGGCGCCAGCTTCAACCCCGCACGGCGCGCAGCATCTGGCGCACGGCGCCGAGGTGGTACGCGAGGTGCACCAGGTGGCTCATGACCCGCAGGAGTTGCTCGCGTGGCCACCCGGGGTCCCCGTGGAGGCGCGCTGCCACGCGATCGGCTACCGCGAACAGCAGCTCCCTGCGGCCATCCCACGCGAGGGGGTCGACCTCCGCCGGCAGGAAGCTGGCGCGCCAGTCGACCGCGGGCGCGTGTCCATCGAGGATCTCCTCCAGGTACGCCAGCGCGCGCGCCGCGTGGGCCGTCTGGCCGGCGATCGAGGTGCTTCGCGGCGCGATGCGTTGCGAAGCCGTGGCGGCGTCGACGGCCGCCAATGTAGGCGCCCAGCCAGCGTCCGGATCCAGGACGTGGGTGTCGGCACCGGGGCCCGCCTGGCCCAGGATCTCGTTCCAGAGCTCGAACAGGGCGGTCTGGATGGCGGCGGCGGGGATGTCATCGGGCATGACGCGCTCCTTCCGGTGTCGGAGTGGTTGCGACCATCATGCGCCCGCCGCCCTTCAGCCTCTCGCCACCCGCAGCATCTGCCGCACCGCGCCGAGGTGGTACGCCAGGTGGGTGAGGTTCGCCATCGCGCCGCCCAGGTGTTCGCGCAGCCATCGTGGGTTGCCGCGCATGCGGGCGCCGACGCGCTCGGCGACGGCGAACAGGCGCTCCTTCTGATGCGCCCATGCCGCGTCGTCGACCTCGAGGGGCCGGGACGAGTTCGGCCAGTCGGTCGGCTCGTGCCGGTTCGCGACGATGGCCTCGAACAGCTCGAGGTAGTAGGCGGCGTGGGCCGTCTGAGCGGCGACCACGCGGGCCAGTCGACTTCGGTCGCTGTCATGATCGATGGCATGCTCGCGCCAGTTCTGCACATCGCCGAGATCGGCTTGCGCGTCAGCGACCTGCCCAAGATGGCGGCCTTCTACCAAGAGCACCTTGGTTTGGAGATCGTGCTGGCCGAACCCAACTACATCTTCTTCAGAGTTGGCGAGTTGCCGTCGCCGTTGGGCGCCGTCGGCCATCCCCAGATGCTGGTGCTCTTCGATCGCGAGGTGGCATTGGATGTGGCGCTGGGCACGCTCGATCATCTCGCGTTCGAGATCGCCAGCGAGCGCTATGCCGCGGCGCGCGAGCGCCTGCAGGCCCGAGGGATGCTCGTACGCGAACGTGCCTGGCCCGACAGCCTCGCCTGGCGTGCCCGCTCGCGGTTCTTCCGAGACCCGGAAGGAGACACGATCGAGCTGATCGCTCACGACCCCGGCGCCCAATGGGGCTTCGGTCGCACCGTCGGTCGGGCCGGCGATCGTCCAACCGGAGGCGCCGACGGCGTGCTTCGTCTCGCACATGCCTGGCACGAGCGGGTCATGGCCGACGAGGTCGTCTCGCATGCCTTCGAGCACGGGGTCCACCCACAGCACACGGAGCGGCTCGCGGCGTATTGGGGTGAGGCGTGGGGTGGGCCGCCGACGTACAGCCAGCAGTACGGCACGGAGTCGGACGTGGTGCGACTCCACAGCGGGAACGGCCCCCACGAGGAGATGGACCGTCGCTCCATTGGGTGCTTCGAGCGTGCGATGGATGACGTCGGGTTGGACGATTCGCGGCTCAGGCGGACATTGCTCGACGACTTCACATGGGCGACGACCACCACGCTGGCGGCGTATCCCACCGACGCGGACGCCGTTCCTGAGGGCTTGCGCATGCCGCGGTGGTCATGGGATGGCTTGCGCAGGGGATCGTGAGTTGCCGCATTCGGCTTGCCCGGCACCGCCTGGCCCGCCTGAGCGGCATGGGCTGGCGTGGACGGCTGGTGTACCGTGAGCTCCACCAACCGATGGCCGGACGCGCGACGGACGGCCGCGCCGAGGTCGGACACTCTGCTCGGCAGCGGCGCTTGGACGGACGGGGCCGCACCGCGCTTCGCGGTCTTGGCTCCACGGTTCGACCATCATGGGAGACACCGCCATGCCGAGCGCCGTCATCTCGATCGTCCTCGTCGCCTGCGTGTCCGTGTTGCTCGTCTGGACGGGCCTCCGGAAGCAGCCGGGCCTGGGGATCCTGGCGGCGCTCGTGGTCATCGGCCTGGCGCTGTGGTCGCGTGGGGATGGCCTGGCCTCGCTCGGGTTCGCGGCGCCGGCGTCCTGGTGGCAGACCGTCGCGCTCGCCCTGGTCCTCGGGATCGCCCTCCAGCTGCTCTCCATCGCGCTCGTCGAGCCGCTGGCCGAGCGGCTGACGGGTGTGCACCACGACCACAGCGTGGTGGAGGGGGTGAAGGGGAACTGGCGGGCGTTCGTCCTGTGGATGCTCGTCGTGTGGCTGCTCGTCGCCCCGCTCGAGGAGGCGATCTTCCGCGGCTTCCTGATGACGGAGATCGCGCGGGTCCTCGGCACGACGCCGTGGGCGGCGGCCGCCAACGTGGCGCTCACGGCGGTCGTGTTCGGCCTCGCGCACGGTTACCAGGGCCGCAGCGGCGTGTGGAGCACCGGCGCCGTCGGTGCCCTCCTGGGCGGGATCTTCGTCGCCACCGACTACAACCTGTGGCTGGCGATCCTGGTTCACGGCTTCGTCGACACGGTCGGCATCGCGCTCATCGCCGTGGGCGGCGACCGGGCCATCCGCCGCCGGCTCGGGAAGGGGGCGTCTTGAGCGAGCCGCGAGCGGAGATGCGACATGCGTAGGAGCGACAGGCGTCTGGACGAGGCGGCGGCGCGCGCCATCCTCGAGCAGGGAACGCACGGCGTTCTGAGCACCGTCGGTCTCGACGGCGCGCCGTGCGGGGTGCCGCTCAGCTACTGCGGCCTGCACGGCGCCGTCTACTTCCACAGCGCTCGCGAGGGGCGCAAGCTCGACCATCTGGCGCGCGAGCCCCGGGTGTCGTTCTGCGTGGTCGGCGCCACGCGGGTGCTGCCCGAGGAGTTCGGCACGCTGTACGAGAGCTGCGTCGTCGAGGGCGTGGCCGCCGAGGCGTTCGGCGACGAGAAGCAGGCGGCGCTCGAGGGGCTGGCGGCCATGTACTCGGCTGGCTTCGAGGAAGAGGGCTTGCGCTACATCGACGCGTTGCGCGACGAGACGCGTGTCTTCCGGATCGACGTCGCATCGCTGTCGGGCAAGGCGAGGAGGGTGTAGGCATGGGGGTCGCGCGCGCGACGCTGGCACTGGCGGCGCTCGCCGCCGCGCTGATGGCGGTCCAGGCCGCGACTGGCATGGCGTTTCCCGGCCTGTACCGCGACGTGGGTTTCGCGCTCGACGCATGGCGGGTGAACGACCCCGTGACGCTCTTCATCGCCGTGCCGCTCGCGTTCGCGTCGCTCGCGCTGGCGCGGCGCGCCTCGCCACGGGCGCTGCTGGTGTTGCTGGGGACCATGCAGTACGCGCTCTACAACTACGCCATCTACCTGTTCGGGGCGACCTTGAACGCACACTTCCTGCTGTACGTCGCGGCGTTCGTCGCGTCGGGGGCGGCGCTGACCGCGGGCCTGGCGGCGGTGGACGCCGCGGCGATCGGCCGCGCGCCTTCAACGCGGCTGCCGGTGCGGCCCCTGGCGGCCTACCTGGCGTTCTGGGCCGCCGCTCTCGGCATCACGTGGGTCGCGCAGGCGCTGGCGTTCGCGGTAACGGGTGAGGAGCCGGGGTTGGGTGCGCAGGCTTCCGGCTCATCGCGGCCCTCGACCTGTCGCTGGTCGTGGCGCCGGTAGCCCTCGCCGCCGCCTGGCTGTGGGCGCGGCGCGCCTGGGGCGTCATCCTCGCGGTCGTGCTGCACGTCAAGGGCGTCGTGTACGCGCTGCTGCTCGCCATCGGCTCGCTCCAGGGCGGCCCGCTGGCGCAGGGGGGCGGCGACGGCCTGCTCGGGCTGTGGACGGTGTTCGTGGCGGGGTCGGCGGTGTCGCTCGTGGTGTTGCTCGGGGGCTTGCGAGCGCGCGATGCCGCCGAGACCCGCGATGGGTCGCAGACGAACGGGCGCGGCTCGTCACGAGCCCAGGGCGACTAGGCTCCGGCCGCAGACACGGCGTGATAACGGCCTGGGGTATGGTGTTATCACATGGTGCGGACGCAGATCAGCCTGACGAGCGAGGAGTACGTGGCAGCGAAGCGCGAGGCGCGCCGCCTCGGGATCTCACTGGCGGAGCTGCTGCGGCGTTCGCTGCGGCACATGCTGCCCGCGGACGAGCAACGCCCGTGGATGCGCTACGCCGGCCTGATCGAGTCCGGCGATGCGGCGTCGAGCCAGCGGATCGACGAACTGGTGTATGGCCACAAGGACTGACGCGTACGTCGACACGTCGGCGTTCATCGCCTTCATGGACGCGAGCGACACGTACCACACCCTCTTCCGGCGGCTGTTCGCCGATCCGCCGGGCGTCGTCGTGACCTCCAGCCTGGTGATCGCCGAGGGGCACGGTTGGTTCCTCCGGCGCTTCGATCGGGTGCGGGCCCTGCAGTTCCTCGCCATGATCGACGACATGCCGTTCCTCGCCGTGCGGCCCGTCGGGACGTCCGAGCTCCTGGGTGCCGCCGCGATGCTGCGGCGCTTCGCCGATCAGGACCTCACGCTGGCCGATGGCGTTGGCCTTCACCTCCTGCAGGACGGTGCCATCGCTTCGTGCTGGTCGACGGATCGGCGCCTCGGGCTGACGGGCGTGCCGCTGGCGATCCACGCGTCGTGATGGTGCGCTTCGCCGCACGGCCCGGCGACGGCAGGATGCGCTGGGGCTCGGCGTGACCGAGCCGGCAAGAGCCGGATGCGACGAGATGCCGCGCCGCTCAGCGTTCCGATCTCGGAGCCGCAGGACCATTCGACGGCCCCGGTGAGTGCGTGGGGTCGTGCTCGATCCGGGCGCGGTTGACAGCACTCCGGCTATGTGGTTCACTAGTCATGTAATGAACCAGATAACCAAACCCAACCACCCAGAGGCCCGCCGTGTTCCACGGTCGTGATCCGATCTACGTCCAGATCGCGGATCGCATCCGCGCCGACGTCGCCGAGGGGACGCTTGGGGAGGGGGAGCAGGTGATGTCGACCAACCAGTACGCCGCCACCTACCGCATCAACCCGGCGACCGCCGCGAAGGCGTTCGCCGACCTCGTCGCGGAGGGCGTGCTGGTCAAGCAGCGCGGCATCGGCATGTTCGTCGCCGACGGCGCCCGCCAGCGCCTGCTCGCCGCGCGCCGCGCCCGCTACTTCGACGACGTCCTCGCGCCCGCCCTCGCCGAGGCACGCCGCATCGGCATCGACGGCGACGAACTCGTCGAGCACGTCCGCGCCGCGATGGCGGGCGACGACGCCACTGCCGCGCCCACCTTCCCGGCGCCCACCGAGGCCACGCTCACTGAGGTGGAGGCATGACCGGCTTCGGGGTCGAGCTCCACGCCTTGAGCGTGCGCTTCCGATCCACCGCCGCGCTCGACGGCGTGACCGCGTCCGTCATCCCCGGCACCATCTGCGGCTTGCTCGGCCGCAACGGCTCGGGCAAGACCACCCTGCTCTCGACGATCGCCGCCTTCCGGCGACCGAGCGGTGGGTCGGTGCGCGTCGACGGCGAGGCGCCCTGGGAGAACCCGCGGGTGCTGGCCGGCATCGCCCTGGTGCGCGAGGGGGGCGACGTCCCCGACGTGCGCGTCAGCGAGGTGCTGCGCTACGGCGCCGCGATGCGCCCGACCTGGAGCGGCGAGGTCGCGGAGCGGCTGCTCGGGCGCTTCGACCTGCGTTCGAGCCAGCGCGTCGAGCACCTGTCGCGTGGGCAGCGGGGCGCGCTGGCGGCGGTCGTCGGCATCGCCTCGCGCGCGCCGCTGACGCTGCTCGACGAGGTGACGCTGGGCATGGACGCCCCCGCCCGCTACGCCTGTTACGACGAGCTGCTGGCGGACTACCTCGTCCACCCCCGGACCGTCGTCCTCGCCAGCCATCTGATCGAGGAGGTGGACCGCCTGCTCGAGCACGTGATCGTGCTCGACCGCGGCCGCGTGCTCGTGGCCGACGAGGCCGACGCCCTGCGGGCCCGCGGCGTGCGCGTCAGCGGGGAGGCGGAGCGCGTCGACGCCTTCGTCGGCGACGCTCGCGTGCTCCGCCGCGAGACCCTCGGCCGCAGCGCCGTCGTCACGCTCTACGGCGACCTGGGTTCCGACGCCCGTGCCCGCGCCCGTGAGAAGGAGATCGAGATGCACCCCCTGCCGCTGCAGGACCTGTTCGTCCACCTCACCGACAGGCCGGGATCCGCCGAGGGACAAGGGGGCGCGCGATGAGCGCCGCGAGCCTCGGGACCGTCCGCGCGCTGCCGTCCTCGACCTGGCGCACCGCCCGGTGGCTCGTCGGCAACACGCTGCGCATCCTCGCGGTCGTCGGGCCGCTCATGCTCGTGCTGGGGGTCGGCGTGGCGCCGGCGGTCGTGGCCCTCGTCGCGCAGGCGGGCCAGCACCAGGTCGAGGCGCCCGGGAGCCTCTGGTCGTTCGCCGTGGAGCAGGCCCCGGGCGTCTTCACCCTCGTGATCGCCGCGATGACGATCTCGCACCTGGCCACGCACCTCGCCTTCGGGATGACGCGCCGCAGCTACGCCGCGGCCGTGGTCCTCAGCGTCGTGGCGATCGCGCTGTTGCTGGCGCTCCTCGTCCCTCTGGGGTACGTCCTGGAGGCGGCTCACTTCCGCGCCTACGGCTGGGCGCACGAGGCGCCCGACTCGCTCGCCCTGGCCCTGCTGACCTCCGTCCTCCGAACCGCCGTCTGGGGCCTCGCGGGCGCCCTCACCGCCGCCATCTGGTACCGCTTCGGCGGCTTCGCCGGCGTCATTGCGCTGCCGCTCACGGCGATCTACCCGATCGTCTCGGCGGGCATGTGGATCGAGCGGGCCGACGCCCTTGGCGCACCCGAAGCGGCGATGCTGGTCGGGCTGATCGCCCTGCTCGGGGCCGCGTACGCGGCGGTCGTCGCGGGGGTGGCGGTGAAGGCGAGATCGGTGTGAGCCCTCAGGGCGCTCCGAACTGCACCGACCCTTCGAAGTCGACGATCCAGCGCACGCCGTAGCGATCGACGCACCCTCCGAAGAGCTCGGACCAAGAGGTCCGCTCGAGCGGCATGGCGATGCTGCCGCCTTCGGCGAGCGCGGCGAAGACCCTGCGCGCCTCGTCGGCATCGTCGGGGGCCAGGTGAATCTCGACGTTGGTGCCGATGCGATGGTCGTCGCGGTTCGGTCCGGTGACGTCGGAGCCCATCAACGTGGTTTCGTCGGCGATCTGGAGCGATACGTGGGCGACCAGGTCCCCGTCGGGGCCGTCCATGCCCATGTCGCGGTTCCGGAGGAGGCGCGGCGCTTCGCCACCGAAGACGCTGCCGTAGAAGGCGAAGGCCTCTTCGGTGTGGCCGGGGAAGAACAGGTAGGGGGTCGCGCGTTTCATCGTCGTCTCCTCTGGATCGCTAGGGCGCTCGGTGGTACCAGGCGCGTCGAGGGTTCCTTACGGGCGGTCGTCGAGTCGGTCGAGCGCCTCCTTCCAGGCGGGGAGTGCCGCGTCGAGCGTGCGGCGTCCGGACTCCGTCAGCGCCAGCGGCCGTTCGCGCGCATCGGGGGTTCCCGACGTCTCGATCCACCCCTGCCGCTCCAGGGTCGCGGCGCTCCGGGTGAGCGTCGTCCGCTCGAGCCCGAGGTCGTCGGCGAGTCGCCCGCGGCCGGTCGGGCCGCTCTGCGCCAGCATCGCCAGGACCGAGAACTGGGTCGAGCGGAGTCCGTGCGGCCGCAGGTACGCGTCGAAGTGCCGGGTGACGGCGCGCGCGCGGCGGCGGGCGGCCAGGCAGGGGCAGGCGCGGGTCAGGGCGAGGTCGACGGTCGCGGGCACGGTATGTACGTGTATACACACTCATTTAGGGTGGCGTCAAGTCGACCGCCCACGCGACGACGTGGGCGCCCATCGTGCCGAATCGACCGACCCGTCCGCGTCGACACGCCTGGACGACCCCGGTGCGGCAGGGTCACCTAGGGACCGACGTAGGCGTGCGCCGAGCCTTCGCCCCGCGCGCGGCGGGCGGCCCGGCCCCGGCTCACGCCCGCGGGGAGACGGTTCGCCCGCTCGCGGGTCGAGCCCTCAGCGATCCAGGCCGCGCAGGAAGCCGATCAGCGTCGCGTTGAAGGTCCCGCTGCGCTCCTCGTTGGGGAGGAGGGCGGCGTCGCGCAGCAGCACCAGCCGGGCGTCGGGCCGGGCGAGGACGAAGTCCTCGGCATCCTCGTACGAGCTGAAGCCGCCCGCGGTGCCCCAGACGAGCAGGGCCGGCTGGGTCGTCGTCGGCCAGAGCTCGGCGACGTCCTGGTCGAGGCTGCCGCTGATGAACGAGAACACGATCCAGCGCGCGCCCTCGGACCTGAGGTTGCGGTCGTAGACCGCGAGCACCTCGTCGGTGAGGCTATCGCGCGAGGCGTAGGCGTCGAGGAGGAAGAAGCGTTGCGAGCCCTCGTCGACCAGGAAGCTCGTGGCTAGCTCGCTCACGATGGGGTTCGCGAGGACGCCGAAGGTGCGCTCGCGCGCCGCGTCCTGGGGCCGGTTGAGGCTGCGGTAGCCCGTCGGGGCAATGAGCGCGAGGCCCGCCACGAGGTCGGGCCGTTCGGCCGCGATGCGGATGGCATGCGCGGCCGACAGGCCGTTGGCGACGACGACCGCCGGCTCACCGACCACGTCCTCGAGGAAGGACGTCACCTGCGCCACGAGGTCGTCCTGGGTGGTGCGTTGCTCGGGCTGTGACGAGCGGCCGAAGCCGAGCAGGTCGAGGGCGTAGACGCGGTAGCCGGCGGCCGCCACGGTCGGGGCGTTGAGGCGGTACTGGAACACGCTCGAGCCACCGCCGATCCCGTGGACCATGACGACGGGTGGGCCGTGACCGATGACCTCGTAGCCGGTCGTGAAGGGTCCGAAGGGGGCCGACGCGACCCGCGCGCCCGGGATGACGGCGTCGTCGCCGACGCCGTCGACGACGGGTACGCACGCGGCGAGGCCGAGGAGGAGCAGGGCGATCGTGATCATTCGCATGCATCCACGCTACCGGCGCAACCGCGCGAGCGACAAGTGACGGGCACCCAGTTCGACGGGCGCCTCCTGCGCGCGCCGGGTCGTTGCCCGGCGCGCGCATGCCCCGTGGGTGGTCGCTCAGTCGACGAAGAGGGCGTAGCGGTGGTTGTGGAAGTCGTTGATGATCATCACGCCTTCGCCCATCCAGGCGCCGTAGGAGCGGCCCATCGTCCGCGCCGAGGGGGTCGCGTCGGTTGTGCCGTCCTGGTCGTCGTCGTTGTCGGTCGTGGCGGCGAAGGTCGCTTGCCCCAGCACGGCGTCGGCCGCGGCGCCGTTCGCGGTCGGGAAGGCGTCGTAGACGAGCACGCGGGCGTTGTCGTAGTCCGGGACGAGGATCTGGTTGCCGTTGGACGCGATCGTGTACGCGTCGCTGAAGCCGGTCGCCCCCGAACCGACGTCGCGGGTCGTCATGGAGTCCTGGCCGATGACGATGTCGGCGGGTGCGAAGTTGGTGGTCGGGAAGCTCTCCCAGAGGAGGACGCGGTAGTTGTCGTAGTCGGCCACGAGGATGCGGTCGCCGTCCGTCCAGGTGTCCCATGGCTCGAAGAACGTGCGGGCGCTGGGAGCGCCGGGCGCGCCGTCCTGGTCGTCGTCGTTGGGCTCGCATGTCGCTCCCGAGCCCGGTTGGCCGAGCACGAGGTCGGGCTCGGTGCCGTTGGCGGTGGGGATCGAGGTCCAGATGAGGACGCGATGCCCGTTGTTCTCGGGAACGACGAGTTTGCCGCCGCCGACCGCGAGGCGTTCGACGTAGTTGAAGGGCTCGTTCATGCTGCAGGTTGTGGACGCGTTCGCCGTCATGGTCGCTTGCCCGATGACCACGTCGGCCGGCGCGAAGTTCGTCGTGGGGAGCGAGTCGTAGACGAGGATGCGGTTGTTGCACGCATCGGCGACGAGGAGCCGCGTCCCGTCCGACGCGAGCGCCGATGGGCACGACATGGTCCTCGCGGTCGGGGCCGCATCGCTCAAGCCGTCCTGATCGTCGTCGTTCGCCGTCTTGGCGGTGAAGGAGGCCTGGCCGAGGACGAAGCCGGCGGCGGCGCCGTCCGCCATCGGGAGCCCGGAGAACCCGAGGACCCGGTGGTTGGTGGCGTCCGGGACGTACAGGATGCCGCCGACGTACACGGGTGTGCCATACGTGAACTTGCCGATCTCGGTCGCGCTGGTGCCAAAGGCGTTCGACGTCTTGTCCACCTGGCCAATGACGATGTCCATCGGCCGGAACGTGGTCACGTCGACCCAGGGGTAGACGAGGTCGATCTCGTCGCCCACGAGCGCGTCGAGCGTCTGGACCCGGACCTCGTTGTGGTTGGCGCCGAGGGTGACGTCGGTTGTGAAGGCGTCGGCGATGACGGCGACCGTCGCCACGACGCTGCCGTCCAGCAACACCTCGACCTGTGAGGTGTTCGACGCCGTCCCAGCGAGCGTGATGGTGCGCGATCCGAAGACGCGCTGGCCGTCGACGTGCGACGTGAGGTCGACGGTCGGCATGGCGGGCGCCGCACACGCCGCGACCAGGGCGGCGATCGCGAGGGCGAGCAGGGCGAGGGGTCGGGTCGTCGAGCGGCGTGTGGGCATGCGAGCCTCCTGTGGGTGGACGGCGAATGCGCTTGGGTTCCTTGGTCTTGGCTTCGCGCCCATGATAGGGCGCCCGTCGACCGTGCGTGGTGCGCGTCTTCGCAGCGCCGAGGGCGGCGGTGGCGCGGCTCCAGTACGAGATGCTGGCCGACGCCCCGTACCGTTTCACGTCGGACGAGGTCGTTTTCGGCGTACATGCGGCGCGGGCGGGGGTGCCGGCGGCCGACATGGACGCGGCCCGCGCGGCGTTCTTCTCGAAGGGGCAGCCCTGCCTGCGGTCGTCGCCGTTGGCGAAGGCCTACGGCTGGGGGTTCCACTTCGACGAGCTTGGCAGGGTGGCGCTGGTGGCGTCGGGGTCGAAGCAGTACCGGGCGTTGGCTGCGGACGATTCGGTCGCTCACCTGCGGGCGATGGGGCAGTTGCGGGGGCGGTGAGGTGAACCGTACGCTCCCCTGCACCGACCGCCCCCGAACCTGCATGATGGGCGGCACATGAGCAGCGTCGCGGATCGAGTCACGCTCCGAGAGATCACGGCCGAGACGGTGCGCGCCGTCGTCAAGCTCGCCGTCGCGGAGGACCAGACCAAGCTCGTGGCGTCGAACGGGATGTCGCTGGCCCAAGCCCTCTTCGCGCCGGAGGCTTGGTACCGGGCGATCTACCTCGACGACGAGCCCGTAGGCTTCGTCATGCTCTCCGACGACTCGCTGCTCGACCCGCGGCCCGAGAACCCGAAGATCGGGGTCTGGCGCTTCATGGTCGACGCGAAGCACCAGCGCCAAGGGGTGGGGCGCGCGGCCCTGCTCCAGATCATCGAGCACGTGCGCAGCAGGGGCCCGTTCCCGAAGCTGTCGCTCTCGTACGTGCCAGAGGAAGGCGGCCCCGAGCGGCTCTACCTCTCGTTGGGCTTCCGGCCCACGGGCGAGATGGAGGAAGACGAAGTCGTCATGGAGCTCGACTTGAGCGACCAGACGGCCCCACCCCTCGCGATCGGAGATGCCATGCCGCACATCGCCTACGTGAACGTGTTCGTCCACGACCTCGACCGCGCCACCGAGTTCTACCGGGACGCGCTGGGGCTTCAGCTCCAGTACGCGTCGCCGGAGCATGGCTACGCGTCCTTCGCGGCCGGTGGCGTTCGCCTCGGGATCGCCGTGCCGGGGCCCGAGCAGGCCGAACTCGTGGGCAGGCATACGGGCGTTGGTCTCGCCGTCGCCGACCTCGAAGCCGAGTATGAGCGTCTATCCGGTCTCGGCGCGCGCTTCACCATGCCGCCCACGCGGCAGCCGTGGGGCGGGTTCATGGCGCTGGTCGCCGACCCCGAAGGCAACGTCTTCTACTTGGAGCAGGTCGCGGGCGAGCGGTCGTAGCCGGAGCGTCTCGGCGCGCGCCGCACCGCTTGGTTGCGAATCCACCATGGCCATCGACCTGACCCCCCTCTGGGACTTCGCTCGCCCCGACGTGAGCGAGGAGCGGTTCCGCGCCGCCCTGGCGAACGCGACCGGGGACGACGCTCTGATCCTCCGCACGCAGATCGCGCGGACGCACGGACTGCGGCGGGACTTCGAAGGCGCGCGGCGCATGCTGCGGGAGATCGAGCCGGCCGCGACGACCGCGGGTCCGGAGGTCCGGGTGCGCGTCCAGCTCGAGCTCGGCAGGACGTTCGCTTCGGCCGCTCACCCCGAGGATCTCCTGACCCCCGAGGCCAGGGACCGTGCGCGGGCGTCGTACGACCGCGCGCTGGCGTTGGCTCGCGCGGCCGAGCTCGACGAGCTGGCGATCGACGCGGTCCACATGCTCGCGTTCGTCGACACGGCGCCCGCCGATCAGCTCACGTGGGGCGAGGCCGCCCTCGACATCGCCCTCTCATCGCGGCAGCCGCGGGCGAGGGCGTGGGAGGCGTCGCTCAGGAACAACGTCGGTTACGCCCTCCATCAGCTCGGACGCTACGACGAAGCTCTGAGCCAGTTCCAGCAGGCGCTGGCGATCCGCGAGCGCGGGACGAACACGGAGGCGACGCGCGTCGCCCGCTGGATGGTCGCGTGGACGCTCCGAAGCCTCGGTCGCGTCGAGAAGGCCCTCCGGCTGCAGGTCGCGCTCGAAGCGGAGGGCGACGTCGCCGGCCGGCCGGACCCGTACGTGTTCGAGGAGCTGGAAGCCCTGCACCGCGCCTTGGGCGACGGGCCCCGGGCCCGGCACTACGCGGAGCGCCTGGCCGCGGCGCGCCGCGGGGAGCCGTCGAGGTGACGCGAGCGCACGGTGGGAGACGCGCCGCTCGGATCGTCGCCGTCCTCGTCGTCCGGGACGACGCGATCGTCGACGAGCGCACCTTCGGCGGCCACACCGCCGCGTCGCCCTCCCAGCTCTTCTCCGTGACGAAGTCCGTCACCTCGGCACCCTACGTCGAGGACGACAACCCGTTCGGGCCCCACGTCCCCCGTCCTGGGGCCAGAGCGTCGGATTGGCGCTGCTGTCGGCGGCGTTGGCTTGGTCGAAGGGGGCCGGTCTGCGGCGCGTCGATCTCACCGTTCGGGTCGGCAACGTCCGCGCGATCGCTCTGTACGAGCGCTTCGGTTTCCAGGTCGAGGGCGTGCGCCGCAGCTCGCTCGTCGTGGGCGGCCAGTACGTCGACGAGTTCCTGATGTCGGTCGTCCACGAGGCCTGACGCTCCGCCCGGGCTGGGACCAAGAAGCGAAGCCGCTGGCGGCCTTCACCGACGTCCGGGAGGTGCAGCGGTGGCTCGACACCGCCGGCGTGGTCCCCTGCCGCCCGGGCGTATCGTGGTGGCACGCGGGGCGTGCTCCGGGACCGTCCCGGGCGGGTGCTCGCCCCGCCGAGGATCGGGGCCGCGCCGCCAGGCGCCGTCGCCCGCGGGGACTCCGCGGGTCGCCCGCGCTCCTCGGGAGGTCGGCTCATGAGGCGTCCCGTCCCGCTCTACGTCCTCGTCTTCTTCCTGGTGTTCCTGGCGGCGGGCGGCCTGTACGGCGGCGTCGCGATGCTGCTCGATCCGAGTGGCGGCGCGCTGCAGATGGCCGAGGTGCTGCCGACGCTGCCGGTGCCCGACTTCACCCTGCCCGGCCTCTTCCTGCTGGCGGTGATGGGCGTGGCGCCGCTGCTGCTGGCGTACGGGCTGCTGGCTCGGCCCGCGTGGGCGTGGGCGGTGCCGCTCTCGCGGGCGGGGGGGCACCACTGGGCGTGGAGCGGCTCGCTGGCGCTGGGTCTGGTGTTGGGGGCGTGGCTGGTCGTGCAGGGGTTCCTGATCGGATTCCGGTGGCCGATCCAGTACGTGACGGCGGCGAACGGGATGGCCATCGTCGCCCTGGCGCTGGTGCCTGCCGTGCGGCGTTGGTACGCCAGCCCGTGACCGTGGTGAGCGAGAACCGGGCCCCTCGGCGTACCCGCGCCCCGGCCCGCGCTCGGTGGGGCCGGGTTCGACGTCGAGACCGATGGGATCACGCCGTGGCCAACGTGGCCGCGGGGTCGACGCCCCGCTCATGCGCCGCGCCGCAGCGCCCCGCTAGGATCGTCCGATGGAGCCCACGATCGACGTCCGCGAAGACGACCTCTCCGGGTCCGAGGTCCAGGCGCTGATCGCCGAGCACCTGGCCGGGATGCGCGGCCACACGCCGCCCGGGCAGGTCCACGCGCTGGCGATCGAGGGCCTGCGGGCACCGGGGATCACGTTCTGGTCCGCGTGGCGGGGCGGGCTCCTCTGCGGCTGC
>Ga0209498_1001010_pt1 | contig 17295 bp, 11 predicted proteins | sample WalLakDeSediment_FD_184131 | JGI IMG/M metagenome (GOLD analysis project Ga0209498, IMG submission 184131) | Lake sediment microbial communities from Walker lake, Nevada to study Microbial Dark Matter (Phase II) - Walker Lake 11/02/13 Deep... | ecosystem: Environmental > Aquatic > Freshwater >... | reverse complement strand
GAAATACGGCTGGGTAAGATCAGGTTCACAGCTTGATGAACTCGGTGCGAAATACGGCTGGGTAAGATCAGGTTCACAGCTTGACGAACTCGGTGCGAAATACGGCTGGGTAAGGTAGATTGAATTAGTTCTCCAAAGTATACTTTGTTAAGCCTCCAATCTTTATTGGAGGCTTTTTTTTATTTTAGCGGTGATAATAATTAAATCCTATTACTTTTTGATTTATCGATTCTCAGGTTAGCAAGTAGTTATATTCCTAATAGCTTTATTACAACATCATACTTACTTAGTTGATTTCATGCTGAAAATATCTTTCCTGCTTTGTTTTCTTTCTGGTTTATTATGTGCTCAGGAATTGTCCAGTATTTCGATCATTGAAAATGATGTTAGCATTCAAGTCCCCTCTTATAATCATCAAGGTACGATATATATTTCTTTGAAACATTTTTCTGATGTTTTAAACACTAATTCTGCTGCTGAGGATTCAGGCAATGCGTTAGTCATCCTTTTTAATGAAGTGCAGATTAAATTCACAGCAAAGAATCCTTATGTCATCGTCACATCAAACCAAACGAGAGAAACATATACACACCAACTTCCGGTTTCAACTCATCATATTGATAATTTCATCTTTGTTCCACTAAATGAAACAATTGAGTTGTTTAATAAATACTCAGAAAAGTCACTCGCAGTCATTAGCCCCGGCAAAGTTTTAGTTCTTGAAAAAGATCAAAAGAATATTGCAGCAATTGAGGATATTAAACTAAATCATTCATCAAGAGGAACCTACGTTCATATTTTAGCCAATCTTAATTTTAATGCACAAGTAAGTACGCTTGATGAGGATACTTTTGTAGTTACCATCAAAAATGCCTCAACATTCGGAAAAAGTTTTGATGCTCTTGAAGCTTTGGGGCTTGTTAAGCATATTGGAATTTCAAATGTTGACAGCAATGTTGAAATCCGCATAAGAAAAAAATATTACAATGTTGCAAACGAGTATTTCAATCCTGGTGATAAAAATGAACTTGTTGTTCATCTTTTTGAACGGGAAGATTCTCCATGGCTTAAAAGGGAGAGTAAACATTTCAAAGTAATATATCGTGATTATCATTCACATTTAATAAATCACGTTTTGGTTAGTGCGGAGAAAGCATTTAAACCACTTTCAGAATTATTTCGTTATACTCCAAAAGACAAAATTATCATAAACACTTATGATGTAAGTGATTATGGTTTTGCTGCTACGAGTACAACTCCGCAAAATTTCATACGACTCGAAATCGAACCAATGGAACCTGGTTACGAAATAATTCCTTACAATGAAAGAATACAATGGCTGATAAGTCATGAGCTTGTTCATGTAATTGTAAATGATGCAGAAATTGGATTTGAAACTTTCTGCAGATCGGTTTTTGGCAAAGTACCTCCCGAAAAAACCCAGCCACTTTCAATCCTCTATGGGCTTCTTTCAAACTATAATCGATATTCACCACGTTGGCATCAGGAAGCTATTGCTGTTTATTTTGAAACGTGGCTTAGTGGAGGATATGGAAGACTGCTTGGAAGTTTTGATGAAATGTATTTCAGAAGTCTTGTGTATGAAGGGAAAGAATTTCCTTCACAGTTAGATCTGGAAACTATTTTAAGTCACAACTCAATATTACTTGAAAACATTCACTACATATATGGAGGAAGATTTGTTGCTTATCTGTCAATAATTTATGGATCAGAGAAAGTTCTTGACTGGTTCAGAACAAAAGATGGTGATGCATATGTCGGGTTTGAAGGAAAATTCAGGAAAGTATTTAATGTTGAATTCGATAAAGCCTGGGAAGATTTTAATAATTACGAAAAGAATTTTCAAACCGACAACATTAATATTTTACAACAAGCTGAACAGACAAAGCTAAGGAGAGTCAGCCCCGAGAATTTTGGATGGGTTTCCAGACCTTTCTATGATAGTCCAACTAATGCAGTAGTATTTGTTTACCACAGATCACATGAACTTACTTCACTTCAATCACTTGACTTAACCTCTGGAAACTCAATAAAGCTAACCTCAATAGCTACACCAAGTATGATTCAGGTCTCATCAATAGCTTTGGATGAAGTTAATGGACTTCTCTTTTACACTACTAATAATAATCAGCTATTCAGGGATATTTGGGTTTACCAGCTTGATTCTGGTGATGAAAAATTACTTTTTAAAGATATCAGAGTTGGTGATCTCGCTGTTTCACCAGTAACTCATGACTTATGGGGAATTCAGCACGATGCTGGATACGCAACATTGATTTACTCACCATACCCTTATAAAGAAATTATTCGGCTTGTAACATTCGATCTTGGCGATGAAGTTTTTAATCTTTCAATTGAAGACCAAGGGAAGAAAGCCGTAGCCGCACTTAAAAAATCCGGCGGACAGCAATCAATTATTGTTTTTGATGCAGAAAGTGCTCTTGCTGATTCTGCCTTTACATACAAACTTATAACCAGCAGCGGCTCACCAGAAAATCCATCGTGGAGCAGAGATGGCAAAACTTTATATTGGAATGCTTACACAAATGGCGTTTCTAATATTTACAGATATAGCTTTAGTGATAATTCAATTAAGGCTATAACGCATTGTATAACAGGGCTGTTCAGACCAATTGAAATTACACGGGATTCTATGTTTGCATTTATGTACAACACAGATGGATTTATGCCGGTAATGTTTGAGAATAAGTCCGCTAACTTTTTACCCGCAATAAATTATTTAGGTCAAAAAGTAGTTGAAATTAATCCACAGTTGCAGAATCTGAGTTTAAGCAATGAAACCATGAATATAAATCCAGTTGATTTTTCTGTTGAATCAGGATTTAATGGCTTAGAAAACTTACACATTCACTCAATCATACCTGTCGTCAGCGGATTTCAGGACCAGGTTGTTTTCGGTTTGTTTACGAGAATTTCTGATCCACTGCTTAACCACGATTTTTATATGGAAGCTGGTGTTTCTCCCCTTAACGAAACACCAAGTGAACCTCTGTGGCACTTAAGATTTAAATATGATTACAAACAGTTATTCTATATTGATGTACTTTATAACGGAGCTGATTTCTTCGATCTTTTCAACGAAAGAAAAAGAGGAACCTTTGGAACACAATTTAAACTTGGTCACACATACTTCTGGAAATACGACAATCCAACAAAGATAAAACAGGCTACATCATTAGCGTTCTATCGCGATGTCCGATTTATAAACGACAACCTCATACCAGTTTCACAGCCAGATTTTGCTGTTCTGACGACAAATCTGAATTTCAAGAATTTAAGAAAATCTATCGGAAGCTCCGATTATGAATTTGGCAATGAATTTAACTGGACTTTAAGTGTATACGGTACAGATTTTGACCAACCAGAAGTTGCACTAAATACTTATGTTGAATTCAGTGATTATTCAACTTGGTTGTGGAATCATAACATTTTATACGTAAAAATTTCAGGTGGTTATAACAAAGAAAATGAAAACCTGGTTCAGAGCCTTTTTTACATAGGTGGATTTGGTAACCGAAGTGTAGATAATGATGAAATTAAGCAGTTCAGAAGGGTTTTCAGATTTCCAGGAATTCCGATTTACAATCTTGTTACAAGTAAATTCGGGAAAATATTGATTGAAAATGCTTTTCCACCTGTAAGAACCTCAGGATGGTTGTTACTTGAACAGTTTGTGAATCACTTTGATTTTTCAATTTATTCAAATGGACTAGTTACTCAGTCAGATCTTGGAGATTACCTGGCAAATATGGGTGCACAAATGGATGTTAAGTTTAAACATTGGTATAATCTGGAATCAACTTTTTCAGCTGGAATTGCGAAAGCATGGTCGTGGTCCGGTTATAATGATTGGGAGTGGTTTCTATCAATCAAATTACTCAAAGATTAGCTGAGCAAATGAAATTTTCAGAATTCAAAAAACATATTGATGAAAAAATAAATTCTTCGATCGCTGATGATGAATCTTCTGAGCGTTTAAGAAATCTTGAAGCAATTCTGAATATAGTAAATACTATAAACAGGTCGCTGATATTAGATGATGTTCTTGAGCTTGTTCTGAAGAATGCAATCCGGTTGACAAACTCTGAGAGAGGCTTTATTGTTCTTCAAAACCAATCCGGCGAACTTGAGTTTAAATTGGGTTTAAATGATAGTAATGAAAATCTCCCCGGGGATTTATTTGAAGTAAGTAACACAGTTGTTGTTGACGTTTTCAAGAATGGTCAGTCTGTATTTCTTGAGGGAGCGCAAAGTGATTCAGGTTACGATACTTCGAGAAGTATTTTAAAGTTAGATCTGCAGACTATACTTTGCTCTCCGTTAATAACCGATGGTAAAAAAATAGGCGTAATTTATGTGGACAGTAAACATCTGCATAAGATCAAGATAAGAGAGATTACGGGAACGTTTGAAATTCTTGCAGGTCAGGCAGCGGTGGCCATAAGAAATGCTCAGCTATATGACGGTCAAATAAATGCTTACAATGCACTTCAGGAAGCAAACGCACAGCTTATTCAAGCAGAGCGAAGGGTGCTTAAGTCTGGAATTGATGCAGAGATTGGTCAGGCATTGCAAGGATTAGTTCATCTTGCTCTTTTGGAAACGGAAAGTCTTTTAAGAACTATAGAAAAGTCACAGACCGAATATGAACTCAGCAATCAGCTTGATGATTTACTCTTCGACAGGTTAAAATTAAAATCTAAAGTAGCAGCAGATAGTATTCGTAACATCCAGAAGTATGCGCAGGTATTGCTTGAAACATCAGTTACAGATTTAAACAAAACCAATAATGATCTTAACAGAACAATCCACTTAGTTATAAAGTATCTCTCGCCGCTTAAAAAGTTTAGCACAGTTACATTTAAAACAGAATTGAATCCACTCCCTTTGTGTGATTTTGACCCGGAACAAATTCAACACTTACTTGTTCATCTTATCACAAATGCTGTTGATGCAAAGAAAAATACAACAATAACTATTCGGTCATTTGCGGAAGATAAGAGAAACTGTGTTGAGGTTCAGGATGATGGTCCCGGATTCTCTGAAAATGTAAAAGCAAATCCATCCATTGTTTTTAATTTGACTAATGGCGGATATGGTCTTTTCCTTTGCAAAAACATTATTGATAAGCATAGGGGAGAAATAAAAATTCTTAACAGTAAAAACGGAGCACTAATTCATTTTTCATTACCGGTTAATTAATTGTGGATAGCTTAAATATGAAATATTTTGATCTTTGCTATGAACCACTTCCGTTTCCGGTTGAAGTATTTGATGAAAAAGGATTTGTGGTTTATGTGAATTCGGCGTTTACAAAAAGATGGGGATATTCTTTAGCTGAGCTAAGCGGATATTCTTATGTGACAGACAAAGAGCTTCAAAAGAGAGAATTAGTACAAAAAATCACAAATGTTTTAAAGAGAAAGATTTCAGTCCAACTGAATAACTACATTGATACCAGGCTGCTGGGCTCTGAAAGAGCAGTACCATTTTTAAAGACCACCGTTTTTCCAATAAGTGCTGACGAAAAAACTTATATCGTACTATTTCATGAAGATCAGACTGATGTGCAACTTGCTGAACAGGAAGTTAGAAAAGCGAGAGATGCAAGTAAAGAGGCTGACAGACTTAAAAGTACTTTTTTGAATGTCCTTTCTCATGAACTGAGAACTCCGCTCAATATCATTCTCGGTTATTCCACAATTATAAAGGAAAATCTCCGCGAAAAAATTACTAATGAGGATAAGATATATATTGATAACCTTTATACAGGCAGTGAACGACTCTTTAAAAGTATAACACAGATGCTTGAATTTGCTCAGATAGAAGCAGGCAACTATAAAGTGAATTTTGAGAGCCTAAATCTTGTTCACCTGATTAAAAATTGTATTGAACCTTTTAAAGTTAAAGCTGCTGAGAAAAAACTTGATTTTACAGTTAAAATTGCTAAAGAAAACATTTTTGTTGAAGTTGATCCTCAATGTCTTGAAGCAATTATAAATAACCTTACTGATAATGCAATTAAGTTTACCAGGCAGGGATACATTGAATTTGAAGTTGAGGAGTTTAGTGAAAGAGAATTTGCAGTTTGTAAAATTAAAGATACAGGGGTTGGAATCTCTACTGAATATCTCGACCATCTTTACAGACCATTCAGCCAGGAAGAGCTTGATATAGGAAGAAACTTTGAGGGAAATGGTTTAGGTCTTGCAATATCTAAAAGATACATAGAGAAAATGGGCGGTTCGCTTATTGTTGACAGCATTAAAGGCGTTGGAAGCACATTTACGTTTACACTTCCATTGGCAAAATCAGCAGTAGTCGAGAAGCTTAGAAAAGTTAGTGAATCTACTAATGGTGTTGTAAAAATACTAATGCTCGATGACAGCGGAGATTCCTATCCGCTCATTAAAGCATTCCTGAGAGATAACTATGAAGTTAATCTTTTACCAACACAGGAATTTGATTCTGATTTACTAAATGATGAACCTTATGGTGCAATCGTGTTTGACGTTGCAATAAATTATTGGAACAGGGGATTAGAAATAGTACAGAATGTAAGAAAAGAAAAAAATCAAAAAATACCAATAATTATTTTATCAAGTGAATTTCTTCAGGAAAGAATACAACAGTTCCGCAATGCCGGTGCTGATGAATTTTTGGTCAAGCCGTTTGCAAAGGGAGAACTTGTTACACTGATAAAAAAGATTACTGCAAATTAATTTACTCCGCTTCATTACACATTTTAATTAATCCTTCGAGTTCTCTTATCTTAATCTCAATCTTTATTTGCTATTTTTGTTTAGCTGTTTTTAATTTCTGATAAATAGTTTAACCCTATTTAATCAAATGGGAAAAAGACTTAAAGAGTTACAAGATAAGATTAAATTACTTGCCAGCCCGGAAGCAGCTAAAACGATGCAGTGGTTCTTTAAAACCGGCAAAGGTCAGTATGGTGAGGGGGATGTGTTTGTCGGACTCAGGGTTCCAACACAGAGAAAATTAGCCGGTGAGTTTAGAGATTTAACTTTTAATGATCTGAAAGCATTAATTGATTCGCCAATTCACGAGGAGAGATTAATTGCCTTACTCATTCTGGTCGACAAGTATGAAAAAGGAAGTGATTCTCAGAAAGAGGAAATTTTTAATTTCTACATCAAGAATAGAAAGCAGGTAAACAACTGGGATCTGGTTGATCTTTCTGCACCAAAGATTGCCGGGAGACATCTTCTCAAAAAAGATAAAAGTTTATTATTTAAATTTGCATTGTCAAAAAATATATGGGAACGCAGAATAGCTATCTTATCAACCTATGAATTCATCAGGAACGGTGATTACGTTCCTACTATTAGGATCGCGGAGATACTATTGCATGATGATCACGATTTGATACATAAGGCTGTGGGTTGGATGCTTAGAGAAATTGGAAAGCGCAATTTAAAGACAGAAGAAAACTTTTTGAGAATTCATTACAAAGTAATGCCAAGAACTATGCTGCGTTATGCAATTGAAAAGTTTCCGGAAACAAAGAGGAAAAAATATCTTCAAGGAAAAATTTAGAGGTAAAAATGGAAAAAAGAATTAGTATATCAAGCGGAACTATCTGGGAGAATAAAATTGGTTATTCCAGGGCTGTGCGGATAGGAAATCTTATTGAAGTATCCGGTACTGCTGCGGTTGACCGTGACAGGATTATTGCTCCGGGTGATTCTTATCAGCAAACAAGATTCATTATTCAGAAAATTGAAAGAGCTATTGAAGAAGCAGGTGGTTCTTTGACTGATGTTATACGAACAAGAATTTATGTCACCAACATAAAAGATTGGGATGCAGTTGGCAGAGCCCACGGTGAATTTTTCAGGGATATTAAACCCGTAACCTCAATGGTTGAAGTTAAATCATTGATCGATCCGAATATTGTCGTAGAGATTGAAGCGACTGCTTATTTATCGGAAGTATAGTTCATCAATCAAGAATTACTCCGAAAAGTGTTGCGTACATAATACGGTAAATCTCTGTGTTATCGATTTTACCCTTCATTAATTCAGAGTTTAATCCCTCGGCTTTTGCCACAACCGAACCAAAAACATCATCATTGGTTGACCAGGCAACTGCAAATTGAAATTGATTCCCGTTTTTATCCTTAGCTGTTAAGAATGGGGGAGTCTCTGTTCCGTTTATTCCATCCAGAGGTGCACCATTATAGGCTCTTTGGGGTAAGGGTTTATCGCGAGCCATATCTTTCTCAAGGAAACCATATATTTCCATTCCACCCGCCTCACTGTCTGAGGCAGTTATAATTAACGTATTAGGATTTTTAGAGTAAAATTCTAATGCGACACCAATTGCATCATCAGCACGTTTAAGAGCATCAAAAAAACCGTTTGCATTATTTGCATTTCCAAAGTTATCTGTTCCTTCTTCTTCAACAACCAGAAAGAAATTTCCTTTTTTTGATGAAAGAAATTTGATCGCAGCATCTGTCATCTCAGCTAATGTTGGTGATTCAGGCTCATAATTCTTAAGACCAAACTTGATTAATTCTTCCTCTGACTTATCATTAAATGTATGACTCCGTGCAAAAATCCCGAGAACTTTTTCAGTGTCATTGGAGATTGCAGACAGTTCTTCTTTTGTATAAATTACTTTATAGCCAAGCTGCATGGCAAGTTCAATTACATTTACACTATCTTTTCTTTTTCCTTCTCCAAATTTACCCTGAACACCCTTTGGCAAGAGATTTTCTTCTCCACCGGAAAAAATCAGATCAGCACCTGACTCAATTATTTTTTTTGATATTGCGTCTTCATTCCTTCTTGATAAATCGCTTGCTACAAATACACCTGTTCCCGGCTCAACAATTTTTCCACTGTTGATAATTCCGATATTAATTCCCTTACTTTTTGCTTCCATCATTATGCTTAAATCACTTCCGGATCTTGAAGTGAGTGGTTTATTACCATCCATACCGTATGATAGTAACTCTACTTTAACACCGTAAGCATGAATAGTTGCTCCTCCTTGGGATGAAGCGGTTAATGTGTTTGTTGTATGCCCCTGGTATAAACCAATATTCGATAACCGATCCCAGTTTAGTTCTCCATCAGGTCCGTAATACAAAGCACGAATTGCATTCCAGTTAGCCAATCCTGTTCCATCGGGATGAATAAAAATTGCATTCCCGGTTTTAACTTTTTGTTCTGTACGATCTGACAATGCTAAAGTTATCAAAACACTTACAGCAGCTAAGACTAAAATAAAAGCTTGAAAGATTATTCTTTTCATATTTGCACCTTAAATATCAAAATTTACTACCACAAAGTAATCAAATCATTCAAGAGACTTTAATTATTATTTTGTTAAGAATACACACAATCTTAAATTAGCTCCCGAATTTTATTTTTTAGCAATCAGGAACTTAATGGGTAAAAAACATACAGAAACTCTAAATGGAAAATCCTCAATATTTTTTACTGATACAGAAACTCCCTCATCATATTCTCTTTCCAATCAATTTGCAGAAAATCTGGAATTCAGATTAATCAAGGATAGAATTACTGCAACCGGATCAGATGCTTATTTTGCATTATCGCTGGCAATAAGAGACAGGCTGGTTCGTAAATGGTTGCGAACCCAGCATCAATATTTTCAAAAAGATGCTAAACGTGTTTACTATTTGTCACTCGAATATTTGATGGGAAGAATTCTCGGTAACGCTCTTATTAATATGGACTACTATGAAGAATGCTATAACATATTAAAGGAAGATGGATATAGTTTGGAAGAAATCAGAGAGATTGAGCATGATATGGGACTTGGTAATGGTGGTTTAGGAAGGCTCGCAGCTTGTTATCTGGACTCAATGGCAACACTTGAACTGCCTGCATTTGGCTACGGAATCAGATACGAGTACGGAATTTTCAAGCAGGAGATTGAGAATGGTTCCCAGGTTGAATATCCTGATAGCTGGCTGCAGAATGGAAATCCATGGGACATACTTAGAAGAGATCTTGAATACAGAGTTAAGTTTTATGGCAAAGCCATGAAAGTTCAAAATCCAGACGGCACTTACAAATTTGATTGGGTTAACACAGAGGACGTTCTTGCGGTTGCTTACGACATTCCTGTGCCGGGCTATAAAAATAATACCGTGAATAATCTTCGTTTATGGCAAGCAAAAGCCGCAACTGAATTCAGCTTTGAAGATTTTAATGCCGGCGATTATGTTGCAGCAGTTGCGTCAAAGACTGATTCAGAAACAATTTCAAAAGTTCTTTACCCGAATGATTCTTATGTTGAAGGTAAGTTTTTACGATTAAAGCAGCAGTACTTTTTCGTCTCTGCTACTTTACAGGATATTATCAGAAAGTATAAAATAGATCATGAAAATTTTGATGAGTTTGCAGAGAAGAATGTAATTCAGCTTAATGATACTCATCCTGTTGTTGCTATTCCTGAACTGATGAGAATATTAATTGACCAGGAAGGTTTAAGCTGGGATAAAGCCTGGCAAATAACACAAAAAACCTTTGCTTATACCAATCACACTGTTGTTCCCGAAGCATTAGAGGAATGGTCTCTTCCTCTCTTTGAGGAGTTGCTTCCAAGGCATATTCAGATTGTTTACGAAATTAACAGAAGATTTATTGAAACTGTTAAAAAGAATTATACTACGGATCCAAGTATTATTTCCAGCCTTTCGATAATTAATGAAAGTAACGGTAAGTCAGTTCGGATGGCTAATCTTGCAATTGTCGGAAGTTATGCGGTAAACGGAGTTGCAGCGTTACATACTGAAATTTTAAAGACCAGGATCTTTTCACATTTTCATAAGATATTTCCGGGTAAGTTTATAAACATTACCAACGGAATTACTCCGAGAAGATGGCTGAAGACAGCCAATCCGTTTCTTTCAAAGATTATCACTGATCGAATCGGGGAGAATTGGGTTTATGATTTAAATGATTTGCGAAAGCTCGAAAAGTTTGTTGAAGATGCTGACTTCAGAGAAGAGTTCACAAACGCCAAGTGGCTGAATAAAAAACTATTGATTTCTTTAATTGAAGAAAACAATGGAATTAAAATTAATCCTGATTCTATGTTTGACGTACAGATAAAACGATTCCACGAATATAAACGCCAGCTTCTTAACGTGCTTCACATTATTACTTTATACAACCGGATAAAAGACAAACCGAAGCTCGAGATGGTTCCGAGAACAATAATCTTTGCTGGTAAAGCAGCACCTGCTTATCACATGGCAAAACTTATTATTAAACTAATTAATTCTGTTGCTGAAATAGTTAATAACGACCCTGACGTTGGTAACAAGTTAAAAGTAGTCTTCATTCCGAATTATTCTGTTACTCTTGCTGAAAAAATTATTCCCGCAGCAGATCTTTCAGAGCAAATCTCAATGGCAGGATTAGAAGCTTCAGGAACAGGGAATATGAAATTTACTCTCAACGGTGCATTAACTATCGGAACCATGGACGGAGCTAATATTGAAATACGTGAAGAAGTCGGTGAAGAGAATATTTTCATTTTCGGTTTACTTGCTGATGAAGTTTTGAAGCTGAAAAGCAGCGGGTATAATCCACGCAAACATTATGAATCAAACCCGATGCTGAAAAGGTTGATTGATATGATTTCTTCTGACTATTTCAGCAAGAAGGAACCCGGAATCTTCAAGCCAATTGTTGACAGTTTACTTGGCTCGGATTATTACTGTCTGTTTGCTGATTACCAGGCTTATGTTGATGCTCAGGATGAAGTAAGTAAATTGTATCTCAACCAGGAAGAGTGGACGAAGAAAACAATTCTGAATGTTGCGAGAATAGGTAAATTTTCGAGTGATCGTTCAATTAAAGAATACGCAGAGAAAATCTGGAAAGTTGAACCGGTTAAAATCACACAATCATAGAATAGAAAAAATCTGATGAGCTACGAAATACATCCGAAAGCAAGAATAGGACACATTCATTTAACAGTAGGAAACCTCGAAAGAGCAGTAAAGTTTTATACAGAGATGCTTGGCTTTTCTGTTACAGCAAAGTTTGGTGACTCAGCAATATTTTTATCATCCGGAAATTATCATCATCATATCGGATTGAACACCTGGGCTGGTGAGAGTGCTGTTCCTCCTCCTTCCGGGCATACCGGGCTTTATCATTTTGCAATACTTTATCCGAGCAGGGAAGAGCTTGCAAAAGCCTTCAAAGTTTTGTGGGAGAATAAATATCCTATTGAAGGTGCTTCCGATCACGGAGTTTCTGAATCAATCTACTTAAAAGATCCCGATGGAAACGGAATAGAACTTTACTGCGACAGACCGCAGGAGGAATGGCCACTTGATGAAGATGGAAATGTTGTTATGTTTACAAAAGCACTAGATCTTCCCAGCTTGCTTTCGGAACTGAATAATTATTAGAAAGTGGTTGTCATTCTGGCGAACCCGCTTTGCGGGAGAGTCCAGAATCTCATGGCTACTGGAAGCTCAGATTCCGGACAAGCCGGAATGACCTTAGAGATAAAACCGAATAATTTCGTTTAGTAAAAAGAACAAAATGTTTGAATATTTAAGAAAAGTACTTGCCCCCTCGCAGGAACAAATCCAGGAAGTTTCGAGAGAAATAACTGAGCCATCCGGGAAAGCAGCTTCAAAACGTCATCAAGTAGCTGCTGCTGCCTTGTTAGTCGAGGTAGCAAAAGCCGATGGTGAATTTTCTAAGGATGAAAGAAAAAGAATAATTGAATTGATGAAAAAAGATTTTGATTTAGAAGATGAATGTGTAAATGAATTGCTTGCACTTTCTGAGCAGAAAGTAAAAGACAGCGTAAGTATCTATGAGTTTTCTTCAGTCATAAATGAGAGTTTCACTCAGCAGGAAAAATTAGACCTGATTAGAAATCTCTGGCGGATAATTTATGAAGACGGCAAGCTCGACAGCCACGAAGACCGTTTAATCAAAATTATCGGCAGCACAATGAACATTGAGCACAAAGATATTATCGCTGCAAAGTTGTTTGTTAAGCAGGAAATGGGGAAGTGAAGATTTATATTGTCATTCCGGAAAGTTCACGGCAAGTGAACTTATCCGGAATCTGCAGTGCTAAAACCTTCGATGTTAGAGCAGGATTTTCAGTTTTTAACATCGAAGGTTGACGGGGCAATCTTTTCAATTTACATTTTTCAGTTATTTAATATTGCCTTCTCTTGACTTTCTGAAATCCAATACTTACGTTTCGGGTAGAATTTAAATTGATGAGAACCAAATGTTTAACTACCTTACATACGGTTCTGTTTTACTGAACTCAACTTATTTTGAGCGATTAAATTCCTGTTGCAATTTTTATCCCCCCCCCCCCCGAAAAATCTTCCACAAAAATTCCTCTGGCGATTATGAAAAAGAAATTTCATATTTCTGTCGGGAAAAAATATCCAACAGGTTTTACGTAGCTTGATGGAAGTTAGTAATCGTTCTGAATTCATTTCAGAATCTAACAGCGTTTCTTTCCCTAAATTTTTTTTATAAGGGTTTTTAAAGATGAAATTAAAATTAGTTTGTTGTCTGTTGCTGATAGTTACCAGTTCTTCTTTAGCGCAGCAAAGTAGAGAAGAAAAACTTGAGCAGCTAAAAAACCGTGATGATATAAAAGTAACCGAGATAGAAAAGGATATTTTAAGGTTAGAATACCCGGATGGCAAAGTGCTGATAAAAAATATCGCTGATTACCAGCCCCAAGTATCAAACATCCAGCATCCAGTAGCCTACTCTCCGACTTACGACAGCACAATAATAGACCTTACAATAATTGATACAACACTATATTACCATAAATACAGCTATTGGGCCGAAGTACCTTTACACAACTGGCAGTTTGACCACATTATGGTTGGAGATGTAAATAATAATGGAAAAGCTGAACTTTATGGCCCAAGGAAACTTTTCTGGTCTGATTTTGAACCCGTTACAATTTATGAACTTAATGAATACGGCAACTTTGATTTTACATATCAGTATGATACCGTTACTAAAAGCAGAAACATTTACGATGTTGATAAGGATGGATTAGCAGAAGTACATTTATCATTCGGTGGTAGTCTTGGAATACCAAGAGAACAACGTTTCTTTTCAAAGAATGGTCAAGACTCCTTGGCAACTGAACTTAATTTTATATTTGCACCTTATACTTTACAATCACAGCTTAATGATCTCGAATTGAGTGACCTTGATGGGGACGAGTTCACCGACTTATTATATGTACGAGCGCTTGAACCGGATATACATATCTATGAATATAATCCGACTATAAACAACTTTGACTCCATTTACCAGTTTAATGTTTATGAAGATCCGCCCTGGGCAAACGCCGGTTTTTCAATAGCAGATTTTGATCTTGATGGAAAAACGGATATGGTTTTTGGTACTGGGAAAGGTGCTGTGTATGTATTGGAGAATGAAGGAGATAACCAGTACTCGAATTCCTGGCTGGGACTGGTAGAGACTAATCACGCTTATGTTCATACCTGGTCTGACGATATTGATGGAAACGGAAAACCGGAGTTCTGGGTGCTTGGTGATGCTTTTTATAATGGACAGGCAGTAACAAGAATTACGATATTTGAAACAGATGGAAATAACAGCTACAAGGTTGTTGGCAGGATTGACCTGATTGGGGTTTTTTCATTCTACGCAGGTACAATGCAGGCAGTTGATATTGATGACGATGGTATTGATGAGGTTGCTGTATGTATTGACGATAATTTTCTTATACTTAGATTCAATGGCAGCCCTAATCATCATAAATATGAGGTTTATTATATTAAACAGAACGAGCTTGCAGCAGCTGGTGAAAATAGTGTCTATTATGGTGCAACTGTTTACGATTTAAAGGACAATGGTGAAATCAACCTTCTAATATCTATGGACCATATTATTCAAAATATTACAGGCAGAAGATTTACCCAAATATATAAGCCAGACAGCACATCAAGTGTAAACGAGAATGATTTCATTCCAAATACAAACAAGTTATATCAAAACTATCCGAATCCCTTTAATCCAGCAACAACAATAAATTTTCATTTAACAGAAATCGAAGACGTTTCAATAAAAGCTTACAACATCTTAGGGAAAGAAATAAAATTGCTGTTATATGATAATCTTCCCGCCGGAGAACACACTGTTCAATGGGATGGGAAAGACGATAAAGGAAATACCCTTCCCGGGGGTGTTTACTTTATTCAAATGACAGCCGGAAAATACCGGCAGACAATAAAAACAATTTTATTAAAATAAAGAGGCAACAAAATGAAAAAAGTAATTCTCATAACAATATTATTGTATTCCTTAGCTTTAGGACAATCGTGGAATAATCCGGTTACAACTACCATCAGTGCATCGTCACTTGAGAGGATGGACTTGTTTACAAACAAAGATGGAAACCATCTTCTTATAAAAAATTCTAATGGAAATATTATTTATTACAATATTAACTCACAGGGAACTGTAGATAATAACAAAACAGAAACCTTGGAATCAAATGGTGATTATCCAGCCATTACGGGATCAAACAATAAGATTTATGCAATATATAAATCGGGCAATTACATCAAGGGAAAATACTCAACAAACGGCGGCACAGACTGGACTGCATTATCCAATATTAACGTCGGCTCTAATGCCTGTAATGGTATAGATGCTGTATATGAGAATGATAGAGGTGTTCACCTTGTTTATGCAATGCGTGATAACGGTAATTATTTTGAGACTTATTATTATCTGCTGAACAACGACGATGATTGGGTTGACTATAAAAACGTAACCGATTACGGGACCGAAGTAGGCGGTGTTCCTTCGGTTACATTTTCTAACAACAGAGTTCACGTAAGTTATAATTCCGGAGAAGCAACACCACCGTATATTGGAGTTGGTGTTTCCAAATCAAGAGATAAGGTGGGTAGTACCTGGCAAAATCCTCAATTAGTTTCAGATGGTGAATTTGGTTTTGCAACTTCCCGTGAAAAACTTCAGGTAAGAAGTAATAAGCTGTTCTGTATCTTCTATGATGCATGGGTGGATCTTGGACAGTATGGTTGGCGGATTCAAGTTAAGTCACGTGATTTGACAGGAACTTATTGGCCTTCCTCGTACACTACAATTTTCTATTACGGTGAGCCAAGGTCGCTACTTGGAACAGAAACTACTGCCAATGGAAATTTAAATGTTGTACACAACAATATTGGAAATATCTTGCATAAATCTTATAATGGAACTCAATGGAGCGAATTTGAGGTTTCACCAGACTATTTAAACTATGAAATGCAACACCATGGTTTTTCAACAGTATCAAACGATTTATTTGTAGTGTGGAAACCAAATAATAGTAACAATATAAAATACCGCCAATATGATGCAGCGCCACTTGCGCCACAAGGACTCGCAGTTCAACCTTATCAACAGGGCAATAATAGATATGCCAAACTTACCTGGCAGCTAAATAACGAGCCGGATGTATTCATTAAGCAAAACAATGCCTATGAAATTGAAAGAAGGATTAATTTCTTAGGTAATTGGGGTACGTGGCAAGTGATAGCAACAAGGAGCGGGAATGTTACAGAATTCATTGATAACGAAACGGTTGGGGTAGGAGATGCTGAAGTATACATTGCTGAATACAGGATGAGAGCAAGAGATTATAACAATAATATCTCTGGTTACTCATCATCGGTATCAATTGAGTTCCAGCGATTTGTTCCAACAGCACCTGGAGGTTCAGGTGGATGGGCAAACAAGTCAACTGAAAGCAGTGGAAATAACATTAGCTATGAATACAACTTAACTCAGAATTATCCGAATCCTTTCAACCCAGTCACAAGTATAAATTACTCAGTGAAAGCAGCTGGGTTAGTAACTTTAAAAGTTTACGATATGCTTGGAACGGAAGTAGCTTCTTTGGTAAATGAAAGACAGGAAGCAGGAAATTACTCGGTAGAATTCAAGGCAGGAAATCTGCCGAGCGGAATCTACGTGTATAGACTATCAACAAATAATTATGTTGATACGAAGAAACTTATTTTGCTAAAATAATTTTTAATTACTTCTCAAAGCCAGAGTTAAACGCTCTGGCGGATAATTTATGAAGACGGCAAGCTCGACAGCCACGAAGACCGTTTAATCAAAATTATCGGCAGCACAATGAACATTGAGCACAAAGATATTATCGCTGCAAAGTTGTTTGTTAAGCAGG
>Ga0209498_1001009_pt1 | contig 17310 bp, 19 predicted proteins | sample WalLakDeSediment_FD_184131 | JGI IMG/M metagenome (GOLD analysis project Ga0209498, IMG submission 184131) | Lake sediment microbial communities from Walker lake, Nevada to study Microbial Dark Matter (Phase II) - Walker Lake 11/02/13 Deep... | ecosystem: Environmental > Aquatic > Freshwater >... | reverse complement strand
CAAAGGTTCAGGGTTTCATTTCTGCCCCCCCGAATTCCACGTTGGAGGCGGATTGTCTTATGACAACCCCGTTCTTTGCGTTGCCCCATGAAAACCAGGGGGCTAAACCGGTGCCATTCAGCGGGCCCGGCCGGACTGCACCTATATTCTCATTGGATCTGCAGGATGGACTGGGTATGCCGAGAACCTCGACGAGGGTCATTTCTTTTCCACCATGAGCATCAGTTTAGGATATTTGTAGTAGGTCCCGTCGGTGCTGCCGGAATCGACCACGATCATCTCATCCACCCAGCTCAGGGAATCCAGGCAGGTGCGGATCAAGGGGGCCTCATTTTTTGTAATCACAGTTGCCGCAATGGTCATCGCGGTTTTCCTTCTTCATACCGGCACGGTTAAGAAAGCCTGCACTGAATGGCTATTTCACGGCCTAAGGACGGGAAAAGGGCGCCCCACAATAGGTTGAAACGAACCCATGCTCTGGAATTTTCCAAGCTGAAGCCCGACCATCTGAAGAAGCGCAATCCAGCGATGAACTCCAGATGAAGTCCAAAGCGATCGAACAGTTTTCGATACATGGCAGGAGAAAATTTGTGAATATGAGCTCCCGAAACCCTCAATCCTTTTGCAAATTGCTTTCGATATTGCGATTCGCGGATGAGCGCAAAGGCATGAGGGACAATCGGCGTGCCGATCAGCAAGACACCTTTCGGCTTAAGGATACGAACCAGTTCTTTGAAAGCGTTTTCGTGCCCGGCTATATGTTCCAGAGTGTGCAAACTGACCACGATGTCTGCGCAGGCATCAGGCAGGAGAATTCTCTCCTCCAAATTGCAGTAATGCGTTTCATCATACCCAGCCAATCCCAACCAGCGGTTTTGCAGCTTCCAATCCAGGCCGATCCACCGGCTGCCCGGGATTTCCGGTGTCATCCTTTTTAGAATTCCTCGCTCGCAAGCAACGTCAACAATAACAGGCGAAGCCTTCAGTTTTCTGGATTCATCCTGAATAGCGCAGGCCGCCCACCAATATCTCATCGCTCGAGACGGGTACCTGGTTCGGTTGACCTTATCTCCAAATGGGAGCCTCGAGTTCCTAAAATCCTCATTGGTATCAAAAAGCTCAAGAGGCCATGATAAGGCACGAAACCTAGAAACTTTTTGTTCTGACCCCTTATTAAAATCGTCTTTCATATAATGGACCGCAGTAAAACAGGGATAATGGAGAGTTGCTTCAAAAATGGAGTATAAGAAATTTCTTCCCTGTCTGTCAACGACAAGGAAATGGAGGCAGCAGTGAAGCATGAACACCTGCTAAGAGGTGCTTCTGATCTATTGACAGCCCTCTCTCTCCCGTCGTACACTTTAGAAGATCTAACTCTGGCCGGTAAATCATCATGAAAACAAGCACCAGGATCATCCTTTGGGTCGGGATCATTGTCTATGGTCTGGCCCTATTTTTCGCTTTGACCTTCTATCGCTTGCCGGCAGATAAGATCCTGTCCAGAACCGTGGAAAGGGTGACCGACGGGAAAATGCTCCTCTCCGTTGGAAAGACGTCTTCCTCCCTTTGGAAAGGCCACCATCTCGAAGATATCACATGGACCCTTCAGTCAGGGGATTTTGTGGTCGTTGAGCGCATGAGTTCCCTTATCCTGTCCCCGAGCTTTTTAAGAATCCTTCAGGGCTATGTGCCCGTCCGTTTAAAAGGCGCGCTGGCCAAAGGGACTTTTCAGATGAGCGCGGGAATTTCCATCTTTCGGGGGTTGAACAAAGGCTACGCGAACATCGAGGCCGCCGGAATCCAGCTCGGAGAGCTTAGGGCATTAAGTCTTTTCGCACAAAGACAGATCAAGGGCAAGCTGGGGGTTCAGGCAGACCTCCACGGAGCCTTGAATGATCTGAGGAAAATCAACGGACAAGGAACGTTTGTTGTTGAAGACGGCGCCGTGGATATCAAAGCGGACGGTTTTGGAATGAAGACCCTCACCTTTGCAAAGCTGACGTTTCCATTATTCCTTGAGAACGGAGCGGCCGATCTCAAGGGAGGAGAAATTACAGGTCCCTTGTTCGCGGGCGATTTCGAAGGGCAGATCAGACTTCATCAGGATCTTAAGGCCAGCCCTCTTCAAGTGAAAGCCAGGATCAGACCCGGCCCGTCTTTTCAGGATGAACAGGCGGGGAACCTTCCGGTGCAAGGAGACCGCCCAATGGTCATTCACCTGCAGGGGACCCTGGCTAAGCCGGTTATTTCCTGGACCGGAGCTTTCCAATGAGAGGAATCAGGTCATACACCGGGGTCAGGATTCTCTTTGCGTTTCTCTGCGTCAGCTTTGCCGCCTATGGGCTCAGTTCCTTGCTCTTGCTGATTCTGGAATCCAAAATTGGATCAGATAAGCCTCACACCCCCCCACCCACCGCCCAATTGAGACGAGATCTCCCTGCAAAGCTCCCTGTCAGCCATTACAGGAGCATTTGGGGGAAAAACATCTTCTCAACATCCGCTGACAGCCGGATGGAGCAATCCGAGCCGGTGCGCTTCGATGAGTTGAGCCTGACATCGTTGAATTGCACTCTGCTCGGGACCATCACGGGCGAAGACGGTGACGGCTGGGCCATCATCAGAGACAATGACGACAGCCGTCAGGAGATGGTTACCTTGGGTTCCGATGTGAAAGGCGCCCGGATAGTCAGGATTTTTAAAGACAAGGTCGTGCTGAACATCAACGGGAAAGACGAGCTCCTTCTCATGGATATGGAGGAGAGGCCTGAACAGGCCTCCACAGCCCCCCCGGCAAGAAGCGCTTCCAAAGGGCAGGTCCTGAGCTACAACATCAGTCGAGACCTCGTTCAGCAAAGCCTGGACAATTTGGCCTCCGTCATGTCCGGGGTGCGTGTGGAGCCCTACTTTGCGGGAGGAAAACCCGACGGCTTCCGGGTCAGCAGGATTGAACCGGGAAGCCTTCTGACCAGCATGGGTCTCCAGAACGGCGATATCATCAAGAGCGTGAACGACCGACCCATCGCCACGGCTGAAGACGCCATGCGCCTCTACGGAGCCATGAAGGACAGCCCCTTTTTCCGGGTCGGCATTATTCGAAACAACAACCCGACAACCCTTCAGATCCGGGTAAGGTAAAAAATGTTTTATGGGATTGCAGGGTTTTGTGACAAAGGAGAGAAAATACTGTTGAAAAATCGCGAAGGTCTATTAGAATAGGCTCGCATGGGGATGTAGCTCAGATGGGAGAGCGGTGCGTTCGCAACGCACAGGTCGAGGGTTCGAATCCCTTCATCTCCACCAAGACTCTCATAGGATTGCTTCGTCGGTATTTTTTGCCTCATGGTCGGGCAGGCGGATCTCACCCTATTCTCTCTCTTGCTTTCCTGAAAAAGCAGGAAACGGGATAACATGGCAGAAATGAAACCCTGAACCACGCCGAAGGCGGGTAAACCTCTGAACCTTTGAACCCGTGAACGGTTACAGCATCAAGCATGGAGTGATAGGCCAATGGCTTTGGAAAGGCAAGGGGCTGTAAAAAGGAAAACCAAGGAGACGGACATCCAGCTGGAACTCCTTCTTGACGGCAAGGGAGCGGCGGATATCCGGACAGGGATTCCCTTTATGGATCACATGCTCACCCTGGTAGCCGGGCACGGATTTCTGGATCTCAGCATCAAAGCCGAAGGCGATCTGGAGGTGGACGCCCATCACACGGTCGAAGATCTGGGGATTTGCCTTGGAAAGGCTCTGAGCCAGGCTCTGGGAGAAAAAGAGGGAATACGAAGATTCGGTTGCGCTTATGTTCCGCTGGACGAAGCGCTTGCCAGAACGGTTGTGGATCTCTCCAATCGACCTTTTCTGGCCTACCGCGTATCCCCGAAAGAGAGCAAGACCGGTGAGTTCGACATCCACTTGCTGAGGGAATTTTTTAGGGCCCTGGTGCTTCATTCCGGCATGACCCTCCACATTGATCTCATTTCCGGGGATGATGCCCATCATGTGGCCGAGTCCATCTGTAAGTCCTTTGCAAAGGCTCTGGACCAGGCTGTTTCGCCGGAGCCACGGCTGCAAGGAAGGGTGCCTTCCACAAAAGGCCTGCTCTAGCGGATCGTCCCGACGGCGCTGGAGCGCTTTTTTTCCCGGAAAGGAGTCGGCGCCCATGATCAAGAACAAGACTTGCTTCTTCTTTTTCCTATTATGCCTCTCGGTGCTTCTTGCCGGATGCCGGACCTGTGAGCACCGACTTCCGGATGAATCACTCCATGTTCTCCCCATTGAAACCCTTGTCGTTTTCGGTTTTCTGCCAACTCCTTTTTCCGCAGAAGAAGGCAACACCGTGCGAAGTTCTCTCACAGGTTCTGTTTTCATTGCAGGGCCGGTTCCCTCCGAGATTCCGGAGCAGCTCACAGCCCGACTCTATGATAGCCTTTCCAGGCGCTTGTCTGTGGAGCTCATTTCTCCCGAAACGTCCCGGCAAGCCTTCTTGACCGTAAGGGACTCTTCCTACAGATCCGAAGATAAAGAGATCCACAGGAAAACCGGTGAGACACTCCTGGTGGATGCCTTGCTGGCCGGTCATGTTTTTCGCTGGCAGGAACGTACGGGAACCGATTATTCGGTCAGCCGCCCGGCATCCGTGGCTTTTGAACTCGCCCTCCTCAGAGTGGCGGACGGCAGTCTCGTCTGGAAAGGGAGGTTTGATAAAACTCAGGCCTCCCTTGCGGAGAACGTTCTGGACCTTAAAACCTTCCTGGCGGGTAAAGGGCGATGGATGAACGTTGAAGATCTGGCAGGAATAGGGCTTTCGGAACTGGTGGAGCAGCTTCCTGTTGGAAAAAAGGAATAGTGAATGCTTGTGATACCGGCCATTGATCTCAAAAGCGGAAAGTGTGTCAGGCTGAAACAGGGCCGCATGTCCGAGGAAACGCTTTACTCTGAATCACCGGGCGAAACAGCGCTGACCTGGTATGAACAAGGGGCCGAACGACTCCATCTGGTTGACCTGGACGGCGCAGTTGGTGGAAAACCCGCAAACCGCCATGCCATCCGGGAGATTCTTGAATTTGTCCCGATTCCGGTCGAACTGGGGGGAGGGATCAGGAACATGGCCATTCTGGACGCTTACTTCGATCTGGGTGTGACCTGGGCCATCCTGGGCACGGTCGCCATCAAAGACCCTTCTTTTGTGGAAAAAGCTTGTGCCGCCTTCCCGGGCCGGATCATTCTTGCCATCGATGCCGTAAACAATCTTGTGGCTGTTGAGGGATGGACCGAATCCACGGGTCTGAGCGCCACGGCGATAGCGCGAGCCTTTCAAGGAATGGGCCTTTCCGCCATCGTCTACACGGACATTGAGCGGGACGGGATGAGCACGGGACCGAATCTCAAGGCAACCGAGGAATTTGCAAGAAATGTTCAGGCCCCTGTCATCGCATCCGGGGGCATTTCCGGGATTGAAGATGTGAGAAGGATTGCAGCCCTTTCAAAGGCCGGGGTCATGGGGATGATCACCGGGAGGGCCCTTTACGAAGGGAAGCTGGACTTGAGGGAGGCTCTGAAGGTCGCCGGAGAGGAAAACTGAGTTTTCAGGGCATTGTAGAATTGGGAGAGATCGGAAAATACCTATTGACATAGAGCATTGATTTTGTAATATGAATGTTTAACCTTTTACAGATTATTCAAACGGTATGCCCCATGTCACTCGTGGAAAAAATTGTACAAGACCTGAAGGACGCCATGAAAGCCAGGGACGAGTTTCGAACTTCTTGCCTGAGAATGGCTAAAGCCGCCCTCAAGAATGAGCAGGTGGCCAGAGGCCATGAGCTCGAGGATCAAGAAGCGCAGGCCGTTCTGCAGGGTTTGATCCGAAAGGGGCGGGACGCGGCCAAGGAGTTTCGGGCCGGAAACCGGGAGAGCATGGCGCTAAAAGAGGAAAGGGAGGTGGAATTTTTTCACGAATACCTTCCCAAACAGCTCAGCCCGGACGAGATCGAGGGCGTGCTGAAAGAGGTAATCGCCGAGGTTTCCGCTCAAGGGCCAAAGGATCTTGGAAAGGTGATGAAAGCGGCCATGCCGCGCATAGCCGGAAAGGCACAGGGCAAAGAGGTCAACGAAATAGCCGGGAGACTGCTGAATTAGCTGGTGTGTCTCGGAAATATGTTGACAAATTCCCTAGGGTTCCCCCTCCCCTTGCCCCTCCCACCGAGGGAGGGGAAGTTCTCGGGAAAGGTTTGTGATCCGCTCATCGTACCAATCCGTTAGGGGAAAATCATTGCACCTTTCTCAGGCTTTCAGTTCAGCGAAAAAAGATGGAAAAAACAAACAGGGGACGAAACTCCAAGATGAAAAGCCTTCATCCGATGAAGGGGTTTTTTCTTCGCCCTTTACCGGAATCTGAAGCAGGCGCTGCGCTTGCAGCCAAGGAGCGGGTTTAGGTTCCATGGACCTTTACCAATCCGCTAAAGAAGAAATCAAGAGGGCTGTTGATATCGTTGAACTCATCGGCCAGTTTGTGCAACTCAAGCGAGCCGGGCTGAATTACATCGGTCTGTGCCCTTTTCATTCCGAGAAGGCCCCCTCCTTTTCCGTGAGCCCTTCAAAGCAGATGTTTCACTGCTTCGGCTGCAAAAAAGGAGGAGACCTTTTTGCCTTCTGGATGGCCTATCATCAGGTATCTTTTCCTCAAGCGATGAAGGACCTGGCTGAAAAGTATCATATTTCTCTTCCCGACACCCAACCCGGTCGTTCCGGGTCGGGCGAAGCGGCGCGGCGGGAAGCTCTGTTGAAGCTCAACGAGACAGCCGCTCAGTTCTATCATCAGCTTTTGACCCGGTCCGACAAGGGAAAGGCCGGCAGGGATTATTTTGTGAGGCGGGGCATTCCGGCTGACATCATTGCTTCATTCAGGCTGGGATATGCTTCGGACGACTGGGAAGGATTGAGCACGTTTCTCAAGGAGAAAAAGGTCGACCCGGAGAAAGCCGTTGAGGCGGGGCTTATCATCCCTCGAAAGGGCGGGGGTTTTTACGATCGGTTTCGGGGCAGGGTCCTGTTTCCCATTATCAATATGAGGCAACAGGTTGTGGGGTTCGGCGGCCGCGTGCTGGATCACTCTTTGCCCAAGTACCTCAATACCCCCGAAACCCCCGTGTTCCAGAAGGGCGAACTCCTCTACGGCCTGCATGACGCTCACGGCCCGATCAGGGAAAAGGGTCGCGCCGTGATCGTGGAGGGATATACGGATGTGCTGGCTCTTAGAAAACACGGTTTTCACGAGGCGGTTGCGACCCTGGGCACAGCCCTGACCAGGGATCACATCCGCAGGCTCAAAGGGTATGCCAAAGAAACGGTGGTCGTTTTCGACGCCGATGCGGCAGGGAAAGCCGCGGCTTTGAGAAGCCTTTCCGTTTTTCTGAATGAGGGCATGTCCGCCCGAGTCATGGTCCTTCCGGAAGACGAAGATCCGGACAGCTTTGTGAACAAGCACGGATTGCAGGTTTTCCTGGACCTTTTGGATCGCGCGGTCCCCATGTTCGATTTTTACCTGGATCTCAAGATGACGGGCGCCGGGGGCCGAATTGAGGGGCAGGTCGAGGCATCGCAGGACATGATCCCTCTCCTGCTGGAGCTGAGGAACCCTGTGCAAAGAGCCCTCTACGTAAAGCGTTTGAGTGAAAAGCTGGGCATAGCGGAATCATGGGTTTTAGCCGAAATCTCCAAGGCATCAAGGCCTCCGTCAAGGGAAAGAACCCTTGATCGCCTTGGGGAGGGGTTTTCGGAGCCCCCGTCCAGAAAGGCCGACGATCGGCTCTTGCTCCATCTTTTCGTCCACCATCCGAAGGTCATCGAGCAGTTCGTTCAGAGGAACCTGAGGCCTCTGCTCTCCGACGCCACGGTCCTTCGGATTTTTGACCTCATGCTCGAGATCGCGCATAAGGACGGGAACTTGGCGCCTGAGCGCCTTCTGGAGAGGTTGAGCGGAGAGCCGGCCGCTGATCTTTTGCGGGAGGCCATGGTGAGCCCCTCGATTTATCGGCAGGATGAGGTTGACCAGGCCTTGAGGGAATTCGAAGACAAGGTGCATCGACTGAGGATATCCAAATCAAAACAAAAGGCCCTTGGAAACATTGAAGAGGCCAGTAAAATCCCTAAGCTTATCAAAAAAAGATGGGGTTGATAGGAGCACAACCGATGGTCTCAGGAGGAAATAGAATGGTGAACAATTCCGACACAACAAACCTGAAAAGGCTGATCGACATCGGCAAAGACAAGGGATATATCACCTACGAAGAGCTCAATGACGACCTGCCTGATGATGTGGTCTCCTCCGATTACATCGACGACCTCATGATGATGTTCGAAGAACTGGACATCATGGTGATTGACGAAGCATCGAAAGAGAAAATCGAGAAATCGAGAAAACTCAAGAAAAAGCAGGAAAAAGCGGTTGAAAAAGAGAACTTCCGCGCCGAGATCTCGGATGTGGGCGCCCGGGTTTCCGATCCGGTCAAGATGTACCTCAAGGAAATGGGCTACATTTCTCTTCTCACGAGGGAGGGCGAGGTGGAGATTGCCAAGAGGATCGAAGCCGGGGAAAGCGAGGCCATGGATGCCCTGCTCCGATGCGCCGTGGGAATCGAATATATCGTTGAGCTGGGAAAAGAGCTCAAGAGGGGAGACATCAAGCTGAAGGATGTCATCAACGACCTGGATGACGAGGACAGCCACACGCAAGTCGGAGAAAGAAGAGAGACCATTATCCATATCATTGACCAGATTGAGGCCCTTCGGGCGGAATGCGCAGAGATAAAAAAGGCTCTTTCCAAAAAGGACTTGTCTGTGCAGAAAAAGAAAAAGTTGACCACCAAAGCTGGAGAGAACAACAGCAAGGTGGTAGAGCTCATCGGATCTTTCAAACTTGAGAAGAGCCAGCTCGACCATATGGTGGAAAGGCTCAGGGCCATCGTTTCGGAGATGGAGTACGGCGAAAAAAAGCTGGAAGAGTGCATGATCTCAGCGGGCGGCAAGCCCATCGCCCACATCCGGAAATATGCCGGCCAAATCCCAAAGACCGCCAAGGACAACCAGGTTGTGACGGCCCTTAAACTCAAGAAATGCGACCTTTTGGAACTCAAAGCCAAGGTTGATGAAGCCGAGAAAATTATCCAGGAGATCAAAGACCGGACAGGCATGGGCAAGCGAGAGCTTAAAGATGCCCTTGAAATCGTCGATGACAGGCTCCTCAAGGCCAAGAGGGCCAAGAGCGAACTCATAGAAGCCAACCTGAGGCTGGTTGTCAGCATCGCTAAAAAGTACACCAACCGGGGCCTTCAGTTTCTTGACCTGATCCAGGAGGGGAACATCGGGTTGATGAAGGCTGTTGATAAATTCGAATACCAGAGAGGGTACAAATTCAGCACCTACGCCACGTGGTGGATAAGGCAGGCCATCACCCGGGCCATTGCCGACCAGGCCAGAACCATTCGTATTCCCGTCCACATGATCGAGACCATCAACAAGCTCATCCGGACATCGAGATACCTGGTTCAGGAACGCGGGCGCGAACCCACGCCCGAGGAAATCGCCGAGAAAATGGAGTTCCCCCTTGAAAAGGTGCGCAAGGTGCTGAAAATTGCCAAGGAACCCATTTCCCTTGAGACGCCTATCGGCGAAGAAGAAGACAGCCACCTGGGAGATTTCATCGAAGACAAAAAGATTATCTCCCCCGGAGAGGCGGTGATCAACTTTAATCTCGGAGAGCAAACCAGAAAGATTCTCACGACCCTCACCCCAAGAGAAGAGAAGGTCCTGCGCATGAGGTTCGGCATCGGAGAGAAGTCGGATCACACCCTCGAGGAGGTGGGACGGGACTTTAACGTGACCAGGGAAAGAATCCGGCAGATCGAAGCAAAGGCCCTCAGGAAGCTGAGACATCCAAGCAGGAGCAAGAAGCTGCGAAGCTTCCTGGAGCAATGAGATCCTGTTTCAAATGTGGAAGGAGTTCATTTCCCTTGACAAAATTTTCGTTGCCCTGCATGGTAGGAGGCGTTGTTCTGATCGGTTGCATTGGGCCTATAGCTCAGTTGGTAGAGCCACCGGCTCATAACCGGTTGGTCCCTGGTTCGAATCCAGGTGGGCCCATCATGAATTCACGGACGAGAATATATAGAGTTAAGAATTGCAAAAAATTCGGCACAACGTCCATAGGCCTGACATGAGGAAAAGGCGCACTTTCAACGAGTGCGCCTTTTCCTTTTTTGAGCAAATGCCGGGCCGTTTGGTAGGGTTATGAATCCCACGGTGGAAGACATCCTTTTTTCCCTGGAAAGGATTGCTCCCGCTGCGACAGCGGAAGATTGGGACAATCCGGGTCTCCAGGTCGGGAACCCATCTCTGGAAGTGCGAAAAATACTCACATCCCTCGATCCTGCTCTTGCAGCCGTGAAAGAGGCCGCGAGGCGCGAAGCGCAGTTGCTCCTGACCCATCACCCCCTGATTTTCCCTTCCCTTTCGTCCATAAACCGGAAAATCTACCCTGGTGACGTGATCTTCGAAGCGTGCGAGGCCCAAATCGCCATTGCCGCCGCTCACACCAATTTGGATAAGGCTCAAGGGGGGATCAACGACATGCTTGCCTCCTTCTTTCATTTGAAAAACGTTGAAGTTTTGCAGAAGAGTTCCACCCATCCTCATGGGGGTTTGGGCCGGATAGGCGACCTTCCTGAGTCCGAACATCTCCTCTCTTTTGCCCAAAAAATAAAACACCTGTTGGGATTGGAAATACTCGGGCTGAGCGGCCGCGGAGAAACACCGGTCAAGCGCGTGGCCGTTGTGGGAGGGTCCGGGGGAAGTCTTGTGCCACTGGCGTCCTCCATGGGCGCCGACGTCCTCGTTACAGGGGATGTAAGCCATCATGACGCCTTGCGGGCAATGACCCTGGACCTGGCTCTTATCGATGCAGGCCATTTTGAAACGGAAAAAAGAGCGTTCGCCCTTTTTGCAGCCCGATTCAAAGAGCTTCTCAGCCGGGAAGGGTGGGACGTTGTGGTTGAAACGTTCGAAGAAGAAAGGAACCCTTTGCAATGGGTCGGATGAAAACCTTAACCCCCTGCATCCTTGAACCCTGTCAAGGGTGCGGGAACACCAAGGAGAGGGAGCGACATTGAAAGAGAAAATCTGTTTGCTTATTCAGCTTCAACATTGTGACAATCGCATGAGAGAGATCAGAAAACGCAAAGAAGAAGGGCCTCTGAAAATAAAAAAGTCCGAAGGTGACTTAAAAAATTCGGAAAGAGAGATCGAGGAAGAACGAAACAAGCTCGATGCTCTGAAGAAGGAAAGGCGCCGAATCGAGCAGGAGGTTCAAGAGCTGGATCAAAAGATCGAAAAAAGCACGATCAAGCTCTCACACATCAAGTCCAACAAGGAGTATACCGCAGCGCTCAAAGAGATCGACAATCTGAAAAAGGCAAAATTCATCACAGAGGACAAAATCATCGAGGTGATGGAAAAGATTGACGGCCTGGAACAGGGGACCGCTGAACAGGATCGCAGGCTCGAGGAACTCCGGGCCGAGGCGGAGAAAACCAAAACGCAGATTCTTCAGGAAATCGCACTTCTTGAGCAAGAGTTGGCGACTCTGGAAGAGAAAAGGGAATCCTTCGTCAAGGATGTGGAACCCGATATTCTCACGAGATATCTTTTCCTCCATGAACGGAAAAACGGGTTGGCCGTCAGTGCCGTGGTCACAGGCGTCTGTCAGACCTGCCATTTGGGAATCCCCCCTCAAAAATTCAACGAACTCATACGGGGAAATTCACTCATGACCTGCCCCCACTGCAATCGAATCATGTATTGGGGCGATGATGAGGATTTCCAGAAAGTGAGAGCTATGCTATAGTGATGAGAGCATGTCAGAGTAGGACAAATGACCGCTGCTTTGCCTCGTGCAAGGGGGAGGAAAGTCCGGGCTCCACAGGACAGGGTGCTGGGTAACTCCCAGTCCTGGCAACAGGCAGGAAAGTGCCACAGAAAGCAAACCGCCTCGGCGGGCAATCCGCCGGGGTAAGGGTGAAACGGTGAGGTAAGAGCTCACCAGTCCCGCCGGTGACGGCGGGAGCTAGGCAAACCCCACCCGGAGCAAGACCAAATAGGGGAGCGCCAAGGGTGGTCCGCCCGAGCTCCCGGGTCGGTCGCTTGATCCCGGTGGTAACACCGGGACTAGATGAATGGTCATTGTCTCCCGCTCTATGCGGGGGAAACAGAACCCGGCTTACGGCCTGCTCTGACATGCACCCACAACCCGGCACTTCGGCCCAAGGCAGACGGCCCGAGGATGAGCGATGACAAAAAACGGGAGTGGAAGACTTTGCGTGTCTAAGGTATGCGAAGCGGCTCATTGCTCGTAACTGAAACACAAAAACCTCCTACCCTGCGATGAAATGTGCTGACGTGCGTGAAGCCCACCATAAGCGATATCAATCGCCCGGCCCCTTTACCGGGAATGAGGTGTTCATTATCGGTGCGGGGCATTTCGGCCAAAGAGCGGTGGATGCGCTTTGCACCCGACAAAACACCCCTTTATGGGTGGTGGAAAAAGATGAGGAGGCGCTCAGGGCCATCGCCGGCGCTCCCGTTGAGCGCATTCTTGATGAAGGCGTCCCTTTCTTGGTCAATTCCTTTCATCTCCTCCATGCGCGGAACATGATTGTACCGGCCGTCCCCATTCATCTTGCCGTCGAATGGTTGCACCTGTGGTTGAAAGACAAACTCAGTGTTTTGCGCCTTAAGGTGCCCGAGAGCATGAAGCCCCTCCTTCCTCACACGTGGGAGGGAAGCGAGGGTTCCCTGCTTGTAAGCTACGCAGACTTTCGGTGTCCCGATGATTGCCCGGAGCCTGCCGATCACTGCACGGTTACGGGAAAAAAGCGAGGAACGCCCTTGCACGCACTCCTGGGCGGCATGACCCTGCCCGAGTATCGTATTCACGTACTCAGAAGCCGTCAACTGGCGCCGGGCGTCGGCGGTTATAGGGTGGGAGACCTGCAGGAACTCTTAGGGCGGGTGGAATCAGGAGGGGAGGGAAAATGGCTCGTGGCCACGGCCTGCAAATGCCACGGCGTGGTCTCAGCCTTGGAGGTTAAAAGTAAGAAATCCGAATATCGAAATCCGAAATCCGAAATGGTTCGACTAGCTCACCACCCTGAGCCATGTCGAAGGGCAATACCAAAATCCCAATGTTCAAAACTCAAAACGAAATAGGCATCTTGCCAAAATACGTATAGGCCTTATCACCAAGACCACAGGAAGAGGTGATTATGTTTGTCATTTCCAATTTTGTTATGGCCATCGCCAAGATTCTCAATGTCGGATTGACGATTTACATGTGGATCATCATCGCAAGAGCCGTCATTTCTTGGGTGAATCCCGATCCCTACAATCCTATCGTGCGATTCCTCAATAACGTGACGGAACCTGTCCTTTACCGGATCAGGCGATTCATTCCCTTCTCCTTCGGGGGCATTGATTTTTCGCCTCTTGTTGTCCTCCTGGCTATCCTATTCTTACAGGCATTCCTGATCCAAAGTCTGTATCAGATGGCGGCCCGCCTCGGGTAAGGTACGAAGCTGCACACGGACATCAAAATCAAACTGACCCCGCGATCGGGGAAAAACCACATCCTTGGCCGGGAAGGAGAGCACTACCGGGTGAAGGTCACAGCGCCTCCGGTGGAAGGCCTGGCAAACAAGGCCTTGGTCGCCTTGCTCTCCGAAAAACTGGGTATCGCAAAGAAAGATATTGAGATCACGTCGGGAAAGAGCTCCCGGTACAAGGCCCTGAGAATCCATGGGTTGACGGAAGCAGACGTTGCCCGCGCACTGGAAGCATAGAGCAAAGAGCATTTTGAGTATTCAGCGTTCAGCGTTCAGAGTTCAGCAGGTAAAACGAAGAGCCCCGTAGGGGCGTTGTATGAAATCTGCGCAGGCAGATTTCATCGATCCTGAACGCTGAACACTGCGCCTCCGGCGCTAGGCTCTGAACTGAATATCGTGGAGTTGCCGGAAACGGCCGTTCAGGGCCATTAAGGATTCCCTGCTTCCTGATTCCAGAATCCTCCCGTTTTCCAGCACATAAATCCGGTCCGCTTTTCGGATGGTGCTCAGCCGATGGGCCGAGACCAGGATAGTCCGGCCGCCTCTCAGTTTTTCTATAGCCTCCTGCACCAGGGTTTCGCTTTCAGCATCCAGGGCTGAAGCCGCCTCATCCAAAATCAGGATGGATGGATCGGCAAGAATTGCCCTTGCAATGGCAATACGCTGTCGCTGCCCTCCGGAGAGCAACGTGCCTCGATCCCCGACCACCGAATCGTAACCGGCCGGCTGCGTCATGATGAAGTCGTGGGCATGAGCGGCCTTTGCCGCCTCGATCACCTGCTCCAGGCTTTTTTCCGGATGGCCGTAACGGATATTGTCGGCAATGGTGTTATGGAACAGCAAGACTTCCTGGCTCACGGTAGAGATCTGCCTTCTCAGGGAACTCAGGGTGGCCTCACGGATGTCGATGCCGTCAATTCTGATGCTTCCCCCCGTTACATCATAAAAGCGGGGGATAAGGTCCAGGAGCGTGCTCTTTCCCGCTCCCGTGGACCCCACAAAGGCGATCATTTCTCCTGCCCGGATTGTCAGGGAGATATTCTGAATCACGGGAATTCCCGGCTCATAGGCAAAGCTGACATCCTTGAACTCGATGGATTCCCGATGTCGCGGGAGTTCCAATGCCCCGGAACAGTCCTGGATCTCCGGAATCGTTTTCATGATTGCGAAGACTCGTTCCGTGGCCCCCTGAAGCGTGCGAAGCTCGTTATTCACTCTGGCCAGGCTCTTGACCGGGCTGTAGACCCGCGAATAGGCATAGATCAAGGAAATCAGTTCCCCCAGGCTGTGCTCGAAATAGAGCTTCCCCACAATCAGGACCCCCGGCAGGATAAGGAATCCCGTGGAATCCATGAGGGGGCCCAGGCCAATCGACCAGCGATTCCACTTCATGACGTTCCTGTAAAGCTCATCGGTCAGCCTGCGAAATCGCTCGGACTCGATACGATCCGAACAGAATCCCTGGACGACCTTGAGACAAAGGAGAGTCTCATGATAAGCAGCCGTCACTTGGGCCATGGCATCCTGAACCCGTGTGGAATGCTTCTTCACTTTTCTCCCGAACAGGCGCACGGATCCGACGATGACGGGTGCGGCAAAAAACACCATAAGAGTGAGCTTGAAGTTGACCAGGAGCACATAGCTTAGAAAGGCAAGGGCTGTGAGAGGGTGCTCCACAAGGCCGATAAGAATGTTCGCGATTCTCTCCTGCATCACCGTGAGATCGGCGGTAGATCGGGAAATGAGTTCCCCTGCTTTTCGTTTGTGATAGAAGCTCAGGGGAAGGGCGATAAATTTCTCGAAAAGCTCAATCCTCATAGAACGGATGGCCCGGTTCGAAAAGGCTGCGGCAGCCAATTGGCTCAGATAGAGGGCCATGGATTTGAAGAGGATGGCCAGGAAGGCGACCAGCGACAGGAGAACCAGGAGGACGTTCGGAGAGACATTCCGGATCAGGATGATCTCCGTCTTTTTCAATGAAAAGCCGTCCTCAAATGCGAAGGCGACCCAGGGGATCTTCCATGTAGCAGGGTCGGCGCCGCTTTTCATGCCTTCGTCGATGAAGGGTTGAAGGAGATAGGCGGGAATGACCACGAAAAGGGCGGAACAGGCCGTGAGCGCCATGGAACAGATGATGAGGCTCCGGTGGGCCCTGACATAGCGGGCAAGGTCTTTGCCGAGGATGTAATCTAACATGTTGAACTTAGCTTCGCTCTCGCTATACCGTTAGAGGATCGCCGCGCTTCAGGCTGGAAGTGCGCTCACCTCGTTCGCTCGAGGTTAGAGGCCCTAGGCAAAAGCAGTCGCCTCTATGCTCCAATCTCCGCCCTCCAACCGCTTTCATCCCCGAACACTGAACGCTGAACCCCTGAACACTCTTTTACGGCCGTGAGCCTTGTACCGTTCTTCACGCAGCCCCTATAAGCCTCGAAATCACGAGACGCTGAATCTCTGAGGTGCCTTCGCCGATTTCCAGCAGCTTCTGGTCTCTGTAAAACCTCTCCACATCATATTCCTTCATGAGACCGTACCCCCCGTGGAGCTGGACCGCATGGTTGGCGCAACGGTACATGACTTCAGAGCAGTAAAGCTTGGCCATGGCCGCTTCTTTTGTGAAAGGCTTGCTATTGTCACGGAGCCAGCAGGCCTTGTAGAGAATAAGGCGGGCACATTCGATCTCCATCGCCATGTCGGCAAGCTTGAAAGCATTGACCTGGAAGTTGGATATGGGTTTGCCGAACTGGACCCTTTCGTGACTGTACTTGAGAGCCATCTCAAAGCAACCCTGCGCCCCACCCAGGCCCATGGCCCCGATGGACAACCGGCCGCCGTCCAAGGTCTGCATCATCTGATAGAATCCGTGCCCTCTGGGTCCCAGAAGATTTTCTTTGGGGACTCGGCAATCGTCAAAGTAGAGCTGGCTGGTGTTGGAACCGCGCCACATCATTTTTCCGTGCATTTCAACGGCATCAAAACCGGGCGTTCCTGTTTCGATGAGAATGCACGACAGCTCGGGTCGGCCGTCCTGTCTCGTGCCCGTGCGACAAAGAGCGGTCACGCCGGAGGTAATCTTCGTGGCGGCATTGGTGATAAAAATCTTGCTTCCGTTGATCACCCATTGATCCCCATCCAGGATCGCCGAAGTCTGCGTGCTTCCGGCATCGGAACCGGCATTCGGCTCGGTAAGGCCGAAGCCCCAAAGGGCCTCTCCCGTGCATAATTTCGGAAGATAGGTTTTTTTCTGATCCTCGCTTCCGAAGTAGTAGAGAGGCCCGATACCCAGAGAATTCCCTGCCGCGATCGTGGCTGCATGGGACTGGTCCACCCGGGCGACTTCCTCTGTGGCGATGATGTAGGAGACGTAATCCATGGCCTGGCCGCCGTACTTTTCCGAGACAAACATGCCGAAAAGGCCCAATTCCCCCATTTTCTGCATGGTCTCATAGGAGAACTCTTCTTTCTCGTCCAGTTCCTGCGCCACCGGTTTGATTTCCTTTTCCGCGAATTGGCGCACTGTGTTTCTCAGAATGTCCTGCTCCATGGAAAGGCTGAAGTCCATAATCTCTCCTTCAGGGAAAAGGTTTGGTTGAAGGCGCCACGAATGGGACCCATTCTATAGGCCAGAGGAGGCTTGTTGTCAATCCTGTAACCGTTCACG
>Ga0209498_1001008_pt1 | contig 17310 bp, 15 predicted proteins | sample WalLakDeSediment_FD_184131 | JGI IMG/M metagenome (GOLD analysis project Ga0209498, IMG submission 184131) | Lake sediment microbial communities from Walker lake, Nevada to study Microbial Dark Matter (Phase II) - Walker Lake 11/02/13 Deep... | ecosystem: Environmental > Aquatic > Freshwater >... | reverse complement strand
GATAACGAAATTCGAGGTTTACCTCAACCGCAGACAGGAAGCGGGGGATTAGAGGCCTCATAGTATGAACCGGAATATTACAGAGCAGCTAGCTCCCATATTCTACCCTAAGTCGGTGGCGCTGGTAGGTGTCTCCAACGCGGCGATGAATGTGGGCTATATGTTTCTGCAGAGCCTCGTTGACGCAGGCTTCCCCACCGTCTACCCCGTGAATCCCAGGGGAGGAGAGATGGGGGGCTTAAAGGTCTATCCCAGCATCAGTGATATCCCGGGAGAAGTCGATCTAGCCATACTGACCGTCCCTCGCGAGGCCGTACGCGAGATAGCCAAAGAATGTGCCAGGAAGGGAACTAAGGCCATCGTGCTCTACACTTCAGGATTCAGCGAGGCGGGGACAGAGGGCAGAGCACTAGAGGAGGAGATCGTCAGAATCGCCCGAGCAGGAGGCACTAGAGTAATTGGGCCGAATTGTCTAGGCCCATACAATCCATCAGCCAGGTTGATCCCTAATTTCATTCTCCCCAAAGAGATCGGTAACGTAGGCGTGATCTCACATAGCGGCTTCCTGTTCTATTACCTGCTGATGTCCGTCACTGATACCGGCCTGCTGCCCAGCAAGGGTGTCAGTTGCGGAAGCGATAGTGACCTTACCTGCGTGGACTTCCTGGAGTATCTGGGGCAGGACCCTGATACGAAGATAATCGTCGCCTACCTGGAGGGAATCAGGGATGGCAACAGGTTACTGAAGGTTGGACGCGAGATATCGCTGAGCAAGCCGATCATCGTGCTTAAGGGAGGCCATACTGACGCCGGGATAAAAGCATCAGCCTCACACACCGGTACCCTCGCGGTTTCCACCGCCATCTGGAAGACACTATGCAGCCAGACTGGCATAATCTCCGTCGACAGTTTCGAGCAAATGATGGACGCGCTACTGGCGCTTCATCTGCTTCCCCGCACGGAGGGAAAAAGGGTAGGCATCATCACCACCCCTGGGGGCCTCGCTGTTATCTCCACAGATGCCTGTAGCCAGTTGGGACTGGAGATACCCCAGCTAACAACCGAAACACGCCAGCAACTCGCCAGCGTTGTAGAAAGCATGGGAACAAGTGTAAACAACCCTGTCGATCTGGGTATAATAGGAGCCCTCGCCCCGGATCATTATGTCAAGGAGGCGATCCGAATCGTCGCCGCAGACCCGAACGTCGATATGCTTATCGCGGCTTTTACCGGCCCCCCGGGCGACGACGACTCCCGAGACCGGAAGGTCGCTGACATCCTGCTCAGTGAAATCGCAAAAGGGGGTAAGCCGACTGTCATTTGCGGTGCCACGCCGCAGGGATGGCCCAGGGGAGAGCTCAGGTTCCTGGCTCATAGCAACGTTCCCGTGTATCCCGAACCGAGGAGAGCGGCTTTCGCCCTGGCCAAGCTCGCCGAATACAGCGAGTTTCTGCGATCTGCTCCGGCTTAGTCCTTCGAAACGTACATTATGGCAGAGGTGGTTCGCGAACCGCCCCCGCCCCATACAGAAGGCAGGAGTAAGTTGTGACAGTATCCGTGGTAAGATTCGATGGATCTCTCGACTCCATCGGCCGTGCCGTTGAACTGTGCGGCGGCTTTGCCAAGCTCGACAGGAACCACCGGGTACTCATAAAACCCAACATCACCATCTCCGGGTGGATGCCGATGCCGCTCTATGGTATGGTAACTACCTCGAAAATGGTGGAGGGCATCCTGCGGCTGCTGGCGGAGCACGGGTGCAAAGACATCTCCATCGGCGAAGGTACCGTCGCCGAGGGGCTTGGATCCAATACCAGAAGAGGGTTCAAGCATACGGGTATTGACAGGGTAGCTAAAAGATACGGGGCCAAGCTGTTCGATCTCAATGAGGGGCCCTTCGAAAGTAAGCAGTTGGAGGGTGTCAAGGTCGGCGTTTCCAGGATTGCGCTGGACGCCGACTTCCTGATCAACGTGCCGGTGCTGAAAACCCATCCCCAGGTGAAGGTCTCCCTGGGATTTAAGAATCTGAAAGGCTGCCTCGACATTCCCTCCAGAAAACGCTTTCACCAGAAGGGATTGGAGCACTTGATATGCCTTCTGAACCAACTCCTTAAATGCGATCTGACGATAATCGATGGCATCTACATGCTGGAGGGAGGAGCGGATATCCTTATGGGCACAGCCCACCGTAAGGACCTGATAATAGCCAGTCGCGACACATTCGCCTGTGACTGCGTGGGAGCCACGATTATGGGATTCGAGCCTTCGCAGGTTGGCTACTTGAGGGAATACGCTGAGTTCCGTAACAGAGCCATAGATATCAGCTCGATTCAAACCGTAGGGGAGGACATAGAGCCCCTCAAGGAAAAACTGGCCTGGATAACCATGGCAGAGGAAGAGTTGCTTAGCTTTGGCATAACCGGCCTCTCAGTTTCTGATCCGGGACATAGTGTTTGCTCCGGATGCTACAGCAATCTTATCTGCGCATTAGGGGCATTCGCCAAAACCAATCCCACCCGCGACTGCGGCGATACTCGGATTTGCTGGGGGAGAGAACAAGCGAACGCAGGAACTGGACAGAGAACAGTCCTCTACGGCAACTGCGCCATCAGCAAAAACAGGGATAAGGAGCATGCCATCAGGATCGCGGGATGCCCCCCCACGATGATGAACACCCTGCTCGCACTTATGAGAACGCTTCTCTCGAGGCCGAGGATGCTCAAAATGCTACTGTTAAGAAGTCCTCAACTCCTGGCGTGGAGACTGGGTCTGTACTCAGGAAATCTCCCCAAATGGAAACGCTATCAAGCGCCGGAGTTCAATAGAAGTCACTTCCGATGGACCCTGCGGCAGGCGATATCCGACGCCTTCAGAAGACGCAAAAGGTGAGTGGCAGCCACCCTCGCCCCCCGGGGGAGAGTACTTTACACCAGGGCATACGAACGACAACAACCAGTAGGATTGGCGGATTCGGGCAGAGCAACCTTGGTTTACTTTCATAATTTTACCTGCTAGAATACCCTACGTATCTTTGCTACGGGCGGAGGCTAGTAGTGCCGAAGCGCCACTACAGCAAATTACGAGCAATTAAGGAGGCACAAAGTGCCAAGTAAGATAATTAGCAATGCCCGTAAAGACAAGAGAACAGTTCTCACTGAGATCGAGTCGAAACAGCTGATGTCCGAAGCTGGCATACCGGTTATCGAATCAAGGCTGGCTAAAACTAAGGCCCAGGCCATTTCCATAAGCAAGGAGATGGGCTTCCCCTTAGTGTTGAAGATAGTCTCTCCCGATATCATCCATAAGAGCGACTCCGGCGGAGTCAAGTTAGGACTCGGAAATGCAGCCCAGGTAGGCAGGGCCTACAGCGAGATCGTGGCAGCGGCAAAGCAAGCAAACCCCAAGGCTAAGATCCACGGGGTATCCGTGCAGAAAATGGCTAAGCCCGGGGTAGAGGTGATCATGGGCATGTCCAAGGATGACCAGTTCGGGCCTGTGCTGATGTTCGGCCTTGGCGGCGTGTTTGTGGAAGTGCTCAAGGACGTCGCCTTTAGAATCGTCCCCCTGGTCAGAAGAGACGCCAGTCAGATGATCAGGGAGATCAAGGGCTACCCCTTGCTCGAAGGCTACCGGGGGCAGGAGCCAGCAAACATCACCGTATTAGAAGACTTGCTGCTGAAGCTTTCCGATTTTATAGATAAGACCCCGGAGATCAAAGAGCTGGACCTCAATCCCATCCTGGCCTATAGCGACGGGGCTGTAGCTGTGGACGCCAGGGTGATACTCGAATCCCAAACATGAGCAATATCGCGGAGAGCACGGCGAAAAAGCTGGACGGAGTATTCAACCCCCGCTCAGTAGCAGTAGTCGGCGACAAACAGGCAATCGGCTACATGTGGCTGAGAAGTTTGAGCCACTTCAAGGGAAAGGTTTATTCGGTGCAGATCGATCCCAACGAACTCCCAGGGATTGCAGAACTTGGGGTGGAAAACTACCTGAACCTCATGGATATACCAGGGCCTGTAGATTATGTTATCGCCTCCGTGCCCCGAGCGGTGGCCCCCAAGATCGTCGAGGACTGTATCCAGAAAAAGGTCGGGGGGGCATGCTTCTTTACTTCGGGGTTCGCGGAGACCGGCACTGAAGAAGGAATAAGGCTGCAGCAGGTGATCACCGATCTGGCCAGCAAAGCAGGGCTGAATCTCATCGGGCCCAACTGCGTTGGCCTGTATAACCCCGAAATCGGGTTGCGCCATACGGAGGCACAGGCCTATGGCGAGGCGGGCTCGGTAGGCTTTATCGCCCAGAGCGGCACCCAGGCCACGCTATTCAGCCTCATGGGACAACACCACGGCATCAAGGTCAGCAAGTCAGTGAGCTATGGCAACGCCGTAGTCCTCGATAGCACCGACTTCCTGGAGTACCTGGGGGCAGACGACAAGACCAGGATAATCGGCATGTACATCGAAGGAGTCAAGGATGGCAGAAGGTTCCTCAACTGCCTGAGGGAGGTGGCCAGCAGGAAGCCTGTGCTTATCTGGAAGGGGGGAGAGACCGAGGCCGGAGCCAGGGCCACGGCTTCTCATACGGGGTCGCTCGCGGAGTCAAGCGTCGTCTGGCAGGCAGCCATCAAGCAATGCGGCGCTATCAGGGTTGAGACCCTGGATGAAATGATCGATGCTATAAAGACATTGCTTTATGTCAAAACCGGCATTGGAACCAGGTTGGGGCTTATCGCCATGAGCGGTGGCCAGTCGGTGGCGGTGACCGATACCTTTGCCAAAGCAGGGCTCGAGATACCGCTCCTGACCAATGCTTCCTACCAGAGTCTTGCCTCCTTCTTCGACATCATCGGAGGGAGCTACCGGAATCCTCTCGATATATCCAGCACCTTTTTCATGGCAGCCAACGGTGTCTCCAATTTGGTCAGTATGCTGGATGTCCTGGATCAGGACCCCAACATAGATTGCATAGCTCTGGAGCTATTCCCGGCAGCCAGGCCGCTAAGTCACGACCCAGAAGCCAAAGACCCTGTGCTGGGGGCTGTTTCAGACTTCACGGAGAAGACCGGGAAGCCCTTCGTGGTCATCGTGCCCGAAGTCTACAGCGAAGCTCTGGCATCGGAGGCGAGAGAGAGGCTGATGGAGAGGGGCATAGCCAGTTTCTCCAGCTTCGAACGGGCGGCCAAGACCCTAAAGAAACTCGCGGATTATTACCAGTTTCGAAAAGAGCAATCTCAGGGGGAGGATGATGGATAAGGAGATGAGATTGCTTCGCTTCTCTCGCAATGACAGTGAGGGTTTTAGATTATAATATAGGTGTTGATCAGAACTATTTCAGAATTCCTAAGAGACAAGGGCGAAAACGAGAATAACGAGGCAGGGGAGATGGAAAATGGTTAAGATTAGACTGCAAAGGGTGGGAAGGAAAAAGAAACCCGCTTACCGGATCGTGGTAGCCGAGTCACGGGCCCCCCGTGATGGCGCCTTCATCGAGATCATCGGTCACTACGATCCCCTGACAGATCCAGCAACCGTTGTGATCCATGAGGATAAAGCCCTCAAGTGGCTCCGCCAGGGAGCACAGCCATCCCAAACCGTTGCCAACCTGCTGAAAAGGCAGGGGATCAGCGACAAACTGACTAGCTAGAGGGTGGAGAGAATGAAAGAGCTTATCGAGTATATCGCCAAATCCATAGTGGACAAACCGGAAGAGGTTGTCGTAATCGAGGTGCCTGCAGAGGATGGGGTTATCCTCAAGCTTCAGGTAGCTCCCGAAGACACCGGAAAGGTCATCGGCAAAGAGGGAAGGATTGCCAAGGCAATGCGGACCCTGCTGCGCGTGGCGGCGATCAGGAAAGGCACTCGTGCGACGCTGGAGATAATCTCTGACAGCTCTGAAAACGATCTCTGAGGCGGTTTGAGGCTTCGGTGATGGATGAGCAATTCGCTCCTCCCGAGTTCCTGATCGTGGGGCGCATCCTCGCTCCCCGGGGAATAAAGGGGGAGATAAAAGCCCAGGTTGTAACCGACTTCCCCGATCGGTTTACCCCTGGGAAGCTGGTCTACCTTGATGGCCAGCCGCTGGAAATCGAAACCTGCCACCTCTACAAGAGACACCTTCTGGTCAAACTTGCAACTATCAATACGCGCCAGGATGCTGAGATGCTGAGAGGACGCGACCTCTGCATCCCCCGTGCCGAGATACACCCACTTGCCGAGGACGAATACTACGCCTTTCAGCTCATCGGGCTCGACATAGTGACCACGGAGGGCAAACACGTGGGGCGAATAACCGATATCATGTCCACGGCTGGTAACGACATCTACATAGTAGAGGGCGAGGGCGGCGAGATACTCATCCCGGCCATCGAGGACGTGGTCAAATCCATCGACCTCGAGGCGGGGAAGGTGGTCATCGAGGCGATCGAGGGTTTGCTAGGCGCCGAGTGAGGGTAAAATAGAACCGTAGGGGCACGGTGACCGTGCCCGCTACATTGTGCATATATATACGTGGATGTAGGTTGGAGCATCCGCTCCAGCCACTACGCCTTCCCGCCAAGCGAGGAAGGATGAAATAAAACCGTAGGGGCACGGTGACCGTGCCCGCTACATTGTTCATGTTATATACGTAGGGGTAGGTTGGCCGACGTCGGCCAACCTATCAAAAGCTCTGGAATTATCAGGAGTCCCGCAGGGCGTTGCCCTGCGGGACTCTCCTTACTTTGGCTTTCTGTTCGAGACAGCGTTATTCTTTGGGTGGCTGGAGTGGGGCTGGGTTCACCAGCCCGTCTGCCAGCGTGCCGGGCACGATAGCTAACAGCTCGTCGAGAGTCCAATCGCCCTGCTTCGGGCTGATGGTCTTTATTTCTTCCGGCTCGGAATAGAGGGATATCTTATCTCCACTAACCAGGAAGGTGCGGCCGTTTATGCCGGCGGCCTCATCAGTTGCCAGGTATATCATAAACGGAACTATTTTCTCCGGCTGCGGCAGGGAGAGAATAACATCCGCCCCCGGAGGCATTGCGGTACCCTCGGCTTTGGCGCGGTCGATGGCTGCCCGAAGCTCTGGAAGATCCGTAATCCTCGTGGCAGCGCGCGGCCGAACAGCGTTACAGGTTACCCCGTATTTGCCCATGTCCCGGGCTACCGTCCGGGTAAAGCCGATGACACCCTCTTTGGCAGCGCTGTAGTTGGCCTGCCCCATGTTCCCCAGCCCTGCTTCGGATGAGGTGTTTATTATGCGTCCGCTTCTCTGCTCTCGGAATATCATACATGCGGGTCTGGTGCAATTGTATACTCCGTACAGGTCGACCTTGATAACAATGTCCCATTCCTCCGGACTCATCTTGAAGATCATCCGGTCTCTGTAGAGACCAGCGTTATTGACCAGGATGTCCAACCTGCCAAAGGCATCCAGCGCAGTCTTGATGATATTCTCCCCACCCGCTACGGAAGCTACGTCATCGTAGTTGGCAACCGCCTCTCCCCCTTTATCCTTGATTTCCTTGACTACATCGTCCGCGGGCGAGGCTGACTTTCCTGAACCATCGGGCTCGCCTCCCAGGTCATTAACCACCACCTTGGCGCCCTCCTCGGCGAACAAGAGAGCCTCAGCCCTGCCGATACCCCGACCTCCGCCGGTGACTATGGCCACTTTCCCCTTCAATCTGTCTGCCATTTTCTCTTTTATCCTCCTTGTGTCTTTTTATATAAGTGTTCAGCCGCCAGTTTTCGGTGCTCAGTCAAGAAAGCCCTTAAGGTGCTGGCTTTTTGAGTGGGAACCCTGAATGCTGATAGCTGAACACTTACCTGAATCCTAATACGGCTACATACAGCACATGGCCTGTTTGGCCACATTATAGCACTATGTACGCTCAACGGCACTACCTCGGAGGTCGGTGAACTCGTGCTTTAGCTCCCGCCCCATGAGCTCCGCTAGCCCCTGGCGGACATCAATCCCTTCGTAGAGCACCCTGTACACCTGCTCCGCAATCGGCATCTCCACTTTGAGCTCGCCCGCCAGCTTGAGGGCGGCAACTGTGGTGGTAACGCCCTCGGCTATACCCGTCATGGAGACGGTTATCTCCTTCAGAGAACGCCCCTTGGCAAGCTCCTGGCCGACGAAGCGGTTGCGACTCAGCGGGCTGGAGCACGTAGCTACCAGATCCCCCAGGCCGGCAAGTCCGGCGAAGGTCAGAGGGGCAGCTCCTGCTGCTACCCCGAGCCGGGTGATCTCAGCCAGCCCCCGCGTTATCAGGCCAGCCTTGGTATTATCTCCATAGCCGAGGCCATCGACCATCCCCGCCGCCAGAGCGATAATATTTTTGAGCACACCACCCAGCTCCACACCCACGACGTCGGCATTGACATAAACGCGAAGCAAGGGGGAAGCCATTATCTTCTGCACCCTCGCCGCCACCGCGGAATCGCGGCCAGCGACCACGGTTGTCGCCGGCAGGCCGCGGGCGATCTCCTTGGACAGATTGGGGCCGGAAAGAACACATATGTTGTGATGAAAACGGCTGTCGATCTCCTCAGGAATGACCTGAGACATTCGTTTGGCGCTATCAAGCTCAAGTCCCTTGGCAGCGCTCAAAATAAGCATCGCGCTATTGAGGTGCTCTCCAACCTGTCTGGCGTTGCGCCGCATATCCTGTGAGGGCACGGCGAGGACAACGAGGCTCGCTTTAGCGAGCGCCTCCCCCAGCGAAGCAGTGGCGCGAAGCCCCTCGGGGAAGGGGAATCCTGGAAGTCTCCTGGTGTTTTCCTTCTCCCGATTCAATCTCTCCGCTTCCTCTTCGGTTCGCGCCCAGAGCCTGACCTCCATCCCCTTGCGGCTGAGCATTATCCCCAGTGTCGTGCCCCAGTCGGTGGTACCGATAACGGCGACCGCTCCCGCTCCGCTCTTCACTGAGTTTACCTCCTCTCCCCTTTCTGCCCCAGCTTGTTCTCTGAGCCCGACAACAGCCTGACTATATTATCCCGATGTTGAAAGACTATCAAGGCAACTACGACCCCGGTGTAAACCAGGTATTCCCAGGGAGCCTGGGCCAAGGCAGTAAGAGCCACCATGATCGCCACCCCTGCAAGCGCCCCCACTATGGAGCCCAGGGATACATAGCGAACCAGCGCAATAACGAGTACAAAGACCGCTATGCTGCCAACGCCAGCCAGCGGCGCCATTACAAAAAGCCCTCCAGCAGAAGTTGCAACACCACGTCCTCCCTTAAACTTGATGAATATAGACCAGTCATGCCCAGCGACAGCAGCAAAGCCCGCAGCCATCTCCCCAACAGGAGACCCCAGGACGTACCTTGCAATGATTACGGCGATCACACCCTTAAGCAGGTCACAGACAAGGGCCACAGCAGCAGCCTTTTTGCCGATAGTACGCAGCACATTCGTGGTGCCCGTCTTGCCACTGCCGTATTCCCTGACATCGACTCCTCGAAGCTTCCCCAGTATCAGCCCGCAGGGAATGGAGCCAATCAGGTAGCTGCCGATGACCACGGCGGCGAACTCGATCAATCTTTACTCTTTCGCTTAAAGATGAGCTTCAGCGAAATGCCACCGAAGCCGAAAGCCTCACGAAGCCTGTTCTCCAAATAGCGCTGATAAGAGAAATGGAGCAGCTTGGGATCATTGACGAAGAATACAAAGGTTGGCGGGTTGACCTCAGCCTGAGTGACGTATGAGATCTTGAGCTGCCTCCCCCGCAGCGAGGGCGGAGAGTGAGAAGACAGGATTTTTTGAACTTCTTCGTTCAGCAGAGCCGTCGGGATCCGCTTCTGCCTATCCTGGAAAATCTTTTTAGAGGCGGGCAATACTTGGTCGACTCCTTCCCCGAACTGAGCTGAAACAAACAGAATGGGCACACCGGGAAAGAACTTGAGCCTCTGCAGGATCTCTGTAGTGCACGAAGTCGCATCCATCTCCAGCTCGCCAGCAAGGTCCCATTTGTTCACCACCAGAACCATCCCTTTGAAAGCTTGATGGATATAGCCTGCGATATGGGTATCCTGCGCGGTGATCACCTCGGCGGCCTCGGTCACCAAAATGGCGACATCCGCCCTTGAGATAGCACGAAGGGAGCGCATCACGCTGTAGCGCTCGATGCCTCCTTCGATTCGACCGCGGCGGCGAATCCCGGCGGTGTCGATAAACAGCATGCGTTCCCCTTCATGCTCGAATACGGTATCAATAGCGTCACGGGTTGTCCCAGGGGTTTCGCTCACAATTGCCCTCTCCTGTCCGAGGATAGTGTTGAGCAGCCTGGATTTGCCTACGTTAGGGCGGCCCACGATGGCGATCTTCAACATGCCAGGCTCCTCCACCGTGTGAGTGGGTGGAGGCAGCTTGGCGCCTACCTCGTCCATCAAGTCTGCTACGCCCGTGCCATGATAGGCGCTGATCGCTATTGGCTCGCCAATGCCCAGCTCGTGGAACTGAAACGCCTGGGCGCGACGCCGGTCGTTATCAGCTTTGTTCACTGCCAGAATTATCGGTTTCTGCGAGCGCCTGAGCGCCTCAGCCACCTCAGAATCAGGTATAGTCACCCCATCCAGAACATCCACCATAAAGATGACAACGTCCGCTTCCTCGATGGCCACCTCTGCCTGATCCTTTACCTTTTGCCAGAGGTCAGAGGCAGGCCTGGGCTCAAGCCCGCCGGTATCGATCAGGGTTAGTTCGTGTTCCCCCCAGGAGATATCACCGTAGACCCTATCGCGGGTGGTGCCGGGGATATCCTCGATTATAGCAAGGCGCTCGCCGATCAGCCGGTTGAACAGCGTTGACTTACCTACATTAGGTCGGCCCACTACGGCAACGATGGGTTTGGTCACGGCTTCCCCTTCTCCAGTGCCTGGGCGCGCTCATAGGCAGAGAGAGCCTGTTTCCACCACCCAATCCTCTCCAGAGCAACGCCTCTGTTATGCCATGCACTGGCCAAGTCAGGTTTGTAGTCCAACGCCTTGTCAAAGCAGGTCGCCGCCTCCTCGTGCCGCCCAAGGTCCCCTTTAGCCAGTCCTTTGCCCAGCCACGCCTCGGCAAACTCCGGTTCACGGCGCAATGCTTCCTCAAAGCCGTCCAGCGCCTCCTCATACCGGGCAAGCATCAATAGAGCCAGGCCTTTACCCAGCCATGCCCCGGCAAGCCCTGCTTTGTGGCGCAATGCTTCCTCAAAGCTGGCAAACGCCTCCTTATGCAGATCAAGCATCAACAGAGTGACCCCCTTCCCCAGCCACACCTCACCATCGTGAGGATTGTAGTCCAGCGCTTCGTCAAAGCAAGTCAGTGCCTCCTCATGCCGGTTGAGATTCCCCAGAGCCACGCCCTTGTTGTACCACGCCTCAGTAAAGTTAGGCTTATAGCGCAACGCTTCGTCAAAACAAGGCTGCGCCTCTTTATGCCGAGCAAGCATCAGTAGAACCACTCCCTTGTTGTACCACGCCTCAGCAAGGTCAGACTTGCAGCGCAACGCACTTTCAACCTGTTTCAGTGCCTCCCCGTACTTGTCCTGCATACCTATGGCTGCGGCAAGTACGACCAGGCAGACAGCTTGCAAGGACTTGTCCCGGGTACTCCCCGCCACCTTGTACGCTTCCCTATACGCAGCCTCAGCGCTAGAAAAATAGCCTCCGTGGAACTTGGCATCACCGTTACCCAGAAGGACCAACACGGTCAGCAATCGATGTTCCTCCTCTGGTAATTCTTGCCCGCGTAGCCGGATAGAATCCGCCGCCCCATCCTCCGCCAACTGCTTCTTCGTGAGTTGAGGGATCCCCGCCTTTTTCAGGATCGCCCTTATCTCAGGATCTCCCTGCATTTGCTCAAGGGCCCCAGCAAGGAGAGCGTTATGGCCAGAGTTCAGCGGCATATAGAGCTTCTTCTCATGATAGATCGCTTTTGCTCCACCTGAAGCGCGAAGCTCGACAGAGTGGATGACCTCCCCCCTCTTCCCTTTTGAGAAGAGGTTTCTTGCCTTGTCTGTCAACCAGGCCATTTTCAGAGACTCCTTTTGCCCCGCCATCATTTCTGAAGAAGTTCCGCCAGTATCGCTTTCTGAACATGCAGCCGGTTCTCCGCCTGGTCGAAGACCACCGACTGGGGAGAGTCGATGAGTCCGGGGGCGATCTCCTCGTCGTGGTGTGCAGGCAGCGGGTGCATCAAAATGACATCCTTTGCGGCCTGCGACAGGAGCTCGGCAGTGACCTGATAGCCGGCAAAAGCCCCCAGTCGCTTCTTTGCCTCTGCCTCCTGCCCCATGCTTGTCCAAACATCGGTGTAGACCACATCAGCCCCTGCAACGGCCGCCTGGGGCTGCTCAACGAGGAGGATTTGAGCGTTGCTTCGCGCAAGGCGGCGCCCCAGGTTTTCAACCTCATCTGAAATCTCATAGCCCTTAGGAGAGGCGATCCTGAAGTTCGCTCCCGCCAATGCAGAGGCAAGCAGAAGGCTGCTGGCCACGTTGTTGCCATCGCCGATGAAGGCAAAAGTCAAGCCCTCCAGCTTAGCCTTCTTCTCATAGATGGTCAGAAGGTCGCCCAGCGCCTGGCAAGGGTGCTCCCTGTCTGACAGGGCGTTGATAACGGGTATTGTGGCATGCTCTGCCAAAGACTCTACTGTAGCGTGAGCGAAGGTGCGCGCGGCGATAATATTGACATAACGGCTGAGGGTTCGAGCCACATCCGAGATAGACTCCCTGGTCCCCAAGCCAACTTCACTCTGGGGAATATAAACGCTGTGCCCCCCCAGCTGATGCATAGCGATATCGAAACTGACCCTGGTGCGCAGCGAAGGCTTCTCAAAGAGCAAAGCTAGTGACTCCCCGGCAAGGATAGGGCTCGCGCCTTGCCTCTTCTGTTCTATGGCCCTGTCAATGATGCGCCAAACATCGTCCGGCGCAAGGTCGCCTATGGAGAGCAGGTCTTTCCCCTTCATTATCCCCCCCTTCGCTGCCATCCTAACTTGGTTAAGTATAATACAACGCGCCAGGCTTCGCCACCACGGCGAGCTTGTTAGGGCTTCATCTCCAATGATATAATAGCCGAAATCTCAGCCGATGAACTACACTACAGCCATCGATTTCATCCTGGAACGTACGGACTATGAGAGGTGGCCAGGCTACACCTACGCCAGCAGATTCGACCTGAGGCGGATGGAAGACTTGCTGCATAGATTGGGCGATCCCCATCTCAGCGCCAGGGCTGTTCATATCGCCGGCTCGAAGGGCAAGGGCAGTACCGCAGCTATGATCGACTCCGGGCTTCGCGCTGCGGGCTTCAAAACCGGCCTCTACACCTCCCCCCATCTCGTTACCATCCGTGAAAGGATTAGCGTGGACGGAAAACCGATCCTCAAGCGAGACCTGGCAGACGTAGTAGCCAGACTGCGACCCCATGCTGAAGAGATGGATCAGGAGCGCACATATGGGGAACTCACCACTTTCGAGCTTCTAACCGCCTCCGCTTTCCTCCACTTTCAGCAGACAGGGGCTGATTTCCAGGTTCTGGAGACAGGGCTCGGGGGGAGACTGGACGCTACGAATGTGGTCACGCCCGAGGTTTGTGTTATTACCTCGATAAGCCTTGACCACACGGAGGTGCTGGGCAACACAGTCGGGCAGATCGCCGCCGAAAAGGCCGGGATTATCAAACCTGGGGTTCCTGTAGTCTGCTCACCGCAAGACACAGAGGCAGCAACGGTTATCAGAGATACCTGCGCTCATAAAGGGGCCCGTCTAGTCTCGATGGGAAGCGATATATCCTGGCAAACAACCGGCTCCAGCCTTACCGGGCAATCCTTGGAAGTAAAAGGGATGAGGGGCTCTTACCTGTTCACCTTACCCCTCCTCGGGGCTTACCAGTCGCAGAACGCCGCAGCAGCTGTAGCCACACTGGAACTCCTGGATATCCCCAAGGAGAGTATCGAGGTCGGATTGGCTAACACCCACTGGCCCGGTCGGCTGCAGATTCTAAGACGCAGGCCTCTCCTGGTCGTCGACGGTGCCCACAGCGGGGATTCGGCAAGGAAGCTCAAAGAGGCGCTTGGGCAGTACTTCCACTTTGACCATTTAATACTTATAATAGGGACGTCGGCCGACAAGGATATGTCCGGGATTGTTGCCGAGCTTGCGCCGATGGCCGACAGCGTTATCGCGACACGGTCTCGCCATCCACGGGCTACTACCGCCGAGGCGGTGGCTGGCGAGTTCGCGCGCCAGGGCGTGAGAGCCGAGATAGCGGAACCCGTTGCCCAGGCGGTAGTGAAGGCTCGGGGAATGGCAGGAAAGCAGTCCCTTATCTGCGCCACCGGCTCGCTGTTCCTGGTTGGCGAGGTGATAGAACACATCAAGGGCTTACGTCCTGAGATCTACCCGCAATAGAGGGGGCAGGGGAAACAGGCGATACAGTCAAGGAGGGTCCTCATGAAGGACGCACGATCGGAAACGGGACAACAAGCAGAAGCAGTTTCTACAGAGGTCGATAAGCAAATCGACGATCTTCTCAGCAGTATCGGGGAGGAAGAAACCGTCGAGCCCACCCCCAAAGCACGTCCGAAGAGAGCTGGCAAGGGGAAGAAGGGAAGGCGCCGCGTCGTCGTTACCGGAATGGGAGCTATTACTCCACTGGGGCTCACCGTCGATGAATACTGGCAGGGATTGATAGAAGGCAGGTCTGGTATCGCCGGGGTTACCCTATGCGACACTACTGGGCTTACCTGCCAGATAGCCGGCGAGGTGAAGGGCTTCAACCCCCGCGACTACCTGGACCACAAAGAGGCACGAAGGATGGCCCGGTTCAGCCAGTTTGTCGTCGCCTCCTCCAAGATGGCCATAGAGGACGCCGGACTCAACCTCAGCCGCGAGAAGGCGGACCGCATAGGGGTGCTCATCGGCAACGGCATCGGCGGTTTCCCCGAAGCCGAGGAGGGACATCGAGTCCTATTGGATAGAGGCGGGATGAGGTTGACCCCCTTCTTCATGCCCATAATCCTGCCCAACATGGCAGCAGGACAGATCAGCCTCATTTTCGGGCTCAAAGGCTTCTCCTCCACCATAACCACCGCCTGCGCTGCCGCAACCCAGGCCATAGGTGATGCACTGGAGGTGATAAGACAAGACAAAGCCGATGTCATGGTGGCCGGGGGCACCGAGGCAGCCATATGTCCGACAGGGATAGCCGGATTCTGTGTCATGAAAGCCCTGACCACCAAGAATGAGGAGCCTACCAAAGCCAGCCGTCCCTTCGATGCCAATCGTGACGGTTTCGTTCCCTCTGAGGGAGCCGCAGTTATGATACTCGAGAGCCTGGAGCATGCATTGCGCCGTGGTGCTCGGATTTACGCCGAAGCTGCCGGCATCGGCATTTCCTCGGACGCCTACCACGTGACTGCTCCCGACAGCGCTGGCAATGGGGCAATGCGGGCAATGCGTTTGGCAATTGAAGACGCCGGCCTTAAACCCCACGAGATCGATTACATCAACGCCCACGGCACCTCAACACCGATCAACGATTCCATAGAGACCCTGGCAATCAAGACGCTCTTCGGCGATTATGCCTACCAATTGCCCATAAGCTCTACCAAATCAATGATCGGGCATCTTTTGGGTGCATCCGGGGCTGTGGAAGGGATAGCTTGCGTCAAGACAATCACCGACGGCATAATCCATGCCACTATAAACTACGAAGTGCCTGACCCCGACTGCGATCTAGACTACGTGCCGAATGTAGCTAGGAGAAAAGAGGTCAACGCCGTCCTCTCCAATAGCTTCGGCTTCGGGGGCCAGAATGCCTGCCTGGTGTTTAAAAAATTCGAGGAGTAGTACCGGCAGAATAATCCTGGCCTCGGTGGCTCGCGCATGTTCTTCATAGTTACCTTCCCCTTCTCGTGGGTTTCTCCGTCCTCCAGGAGTGAAATATCCTTTAGGCCAATTCTTACTTTTCCTCTAAAAATGGTGTGAAAACCCCTTGACCACGCCCCCGTCCTCTGTTATTCTCGTACTCACGTTTCCCCGCGCAGCAAGCTTCTTTTTTTTGCCTTATTTGAAGTAATAGTTCGGTTTCTCCACCTTCCCCAAGAAGCGCCACTGCTACAGGGAGTGCATTTCCCCAGGGAGATGCGAAACAGGGCAAAGTGCCATAGTTGTTGTCTTTTGGTAGACAGCGCGCTTTTGTCCGAGATTCGTAGGAGAGTGGCTTTTTGTCGTTCTCCCTTGTGCGCTACAACACCGCTCACCGGTGCTGAGGCTGCTTTGTTAAGTCATAGCAACGAGGTATTCCATGAAGACGAGATTAGCAGCAGGCATCTGGCAGTCAGCACTCGAAGAACTACAAGCCAAAGTAAGCTCAGCAAACTATCAAACATGGCTAAAGAATACGGTAGGGTTGGATCAAAGGGATGGCAGTTTAATAGTAGGGGTGCCCAGCACTTTCGTCACCGAGTCGTTAGAAAAGCGCCTGCATCCCTTGATTGAGAAGACAGTGAGTAGCATCGCCGGGCACCCTTTAAAAGTGCAGTTCCAGGTGCACCTGGGTAGCGGCGATGGAGATTTGGGCCCTTCAGCCCCCTCCCCGTCCAGCCTAAAGTTCAGTCAACGCGCTGAGCCGTCCAAGTTCAACCGCAGGTACACCTTCGACACGTTTCTGGTAGGCACCTGCAATCGCTTGGCACACGCTGCGTCACAAAGGGTGGCGAACGACCCTGGAAACAGCTATAACCCCCTATTCATTTACGGTGGGGTCGGGTTGGGGAAAACCCACCTCCTGCACGCCATCGGCTGGGTGGCGTCCCGCTCCTGCCCGCGGGTTATGTACGTAACCGCAGAGCAGTTCACCAACGAGTTCATCAGCGCTATTAGAGAGGGGAAGAGCGAGGATTTCAGGAATAAGTATCGCAGCATAGATGTCCTGCTCCTCGATGACGTACAGTTTATAGCCGGCAAAGAACAGACCCAAGAGAGCTTGTTTCACACCTTCAATGACCTCCATAACGCAAACAGCCAGATCGTCCTTAGCTGTGATCGCCCCCCGAAGTCCTTGACCCTGCTCGAAGACAGGTTGCGCTCACGCTTCGAGTGGGGACTCATCGTTGACATGCAACCGCCGGACTTAGAAACCAGGATCGCTATACTTCAGAAAAAGGCCGAAGAGCAGAAGTCTGCGGTTCCCCCTGAGGTGTTAGACCTAATCGCCCGCCGCGTTCAGAAGAACATCCGCGAGCTTGAGGGAGCGCTCAACCGTATACTGGCCTACTCTAGGCTAATTAAGGAACCCCTCACCACTGAACTTGTAACCAAAGCTCTCGC
>Ga0209498_1001007_pt1 | contig 17320 bp, 17 predicted proteins | sample WalLakDeSediment_FD_184131 | JGI IMG/M metagenome (GOLD analysis project Ga0209498, IMG submission 184131) | Lake sediment microbial communities from Walker lake, Nevada to study Microbial Dark Matter (Phase II) - Walker Lake 11/02/13 Deep... | ecosystem: Environmental > Aquatic > Freshwater >... | reverse complement strand
GGTACCAAGCAGTTCGCTGCGCGAACTGCCGTGTACGCCGTGCACCGAGCGGAGCTCGGTGCCAAGCAGTTCGCTGCGCGAACTGCCGTGTACGCCGTGCACCGAGCGGAGCTCGGTGCCAAGCAGTTCGCTGCGCGAACTGCCATGCGCAGCGATCACCGTGTGCGAGGTGTGGATCGGCACGCCCAGGCGGGCGAGCTTGTCGCGATGCACGCGGTAGCCGCCGCATTCGGGCAGGGCCTCCACCAGGCCCACCACCTGCACGCCGGCCTGCAGCGCGTGGTAGGCGGTGATCAGGCCGACGTTGCCGCCACCGACCACGAACAGCCGCTGGGCCATGCTGACCAGGTCGCGGTTGAGCAGCGTCTGGTAGGCCCCGGCGCCGAGCACACCGGGGAGCGTGTTGCCGCGGAAGGGCAGCGCCCGCTCGCGCGAGCCGGCGGCGACCAGCAGCACCCGCGGCTTGACCAGCACGTAGCGCTCGCCACCCCGCCACACGCCCACCCAGCCGTCGCTGAAGACGGCGAGCGCAGTCGACGAGGCCCACACCTCGGTGGTGTCGAACGCGAGCGCCTCGCGTGCGAGGCGACGGCCGATGTCGATGCCGCGCGTGCCGGCGTAGACGGCGTTGATCGAGCCGAAGAAGCGGTGCGTCTGCAGGACCAGCTTGCCGCCCAGCCGGTCCTTGTCGTCGACCAGCAGCACCGGCACCCCGTGCCGGCCGAGCTCGGTGGCCGCCGACAGGCCGGCGGGCCCGCCGCCGATGATCAGCACCGGCACCTCGCGGCGCTCCACCTCGCACATGGGCGGGGGGTCGGCCCCGACCGGTGTCACCGGGAGGCCGTCGAGCGCCGCCACCACCATGCCCGGCGTCACCGGCGTCATGCACGCCTTCGCCGGACGGCCGTCCGCCAGCACCAGGCACTGGGCGCATTGGCCGTTGGCGCAGTAGAGGCCCTGCGGGCTGCCGTCCTTGGGGTGGCGACCGAACACCTGCTCGCCATGGGCCATCACGGCCGACGAGATGACCTCACCGTCCTTCGCCTCGAGCGGCGCGCCGTTCCAGCAAAAAGGCACGTCGGCGCGCGGCGCGATGGCCAGGATCGGATGATGCTCCAGGCGACTCGTCCCCATCGTCCCTCCGTGGGCCTAGATGACCTCATGGTAGGCAAAGGCGGCCGGGACTTTGGGGGAACACCGCCGGAGCGCGGACCTGTGGCGGCCCGACCCACGCCTCGGGTCGCGCGCCCTTGACCCGCTCGGCCGATGGTCGTATCCTTTTTTCGGCATACCGAAACTCGTCGTTCGGTGTTCCGGAAGGACCGATGTGATGCGCACCCCCCGACCCCTCCGACCGGCCGCCGGCGGCCTCGCCCGGCGGGCCGTCGCCGCCATCCTCGTCGCCGCGCTCGCGGCGTCGCTCGCCGGCATTGCCCTGGCCCAGCCGCCCGCCCCCGTGCGGGTGGTCGCCACCACCGCCATGGTGGCCGACATGGCGCGCGAGGTCGGCGGAGGCTGCGTCGAGGTCACGGCCCTGATGGGACCCGGCATCGATCCGCACCTCTACCGCGCCAGCGCCGGTGACGTCGACCGCTTGGCGCGCGCCGAACTCATCGTGCACAACGGCCTCGGCCTCGAGGGGCAGCTCGGCGCCGTCCTCGACCGCCTGGGCGAACGCATCCCGACGCTGGCGCTGGCCGAGCGCGTCGCGACCGCTGCCGCCGACCGCCTGCTCGAGGGTGAGGACGCCTACGAGGGCCGGCCCGACCCCCACCTGTGGCTCGACGCCGGCCTGTGGTCGGGCGGCGCGGTGATCATGGCCGACGCCATCGCCGGCCTGCGGCCCGCCTGCCGCGACGACGTGCACGCGCGTGCCGGTGACTACGTCGCCCTCTTCGACGCGCTCGACGCCTGGGCCGCGGCCAGCGTCGCCAGCGTGCCGACCGGGCACCGCACGCTGGTGACCTCGCACGACGCCTTCCGCTACTTCGGTCGCGCCTACGGCCTCGAGGTGCACGGCATCGAGGGCATCAGCACCGAGTCCGAGGCCAGCATCGCCGACATCCGCGCGACCGCCGACCTGGTCGTCGCGACCGGCGTCCCGGCGATCTTCGTCGAGAGCACGATCAGCCCCCGCACCATCGAGGCGGTGCGCGCAGCCGTGCGCGACCGCGGGGGCGACGTGGCGATCGGCGGCTCGCTCTACGGCGACGCCATGGGCGAGGCCGGCACGGCCGAGGGCACCATCGTCGGGATGCTGCGCCACAACGTCGTCACCGTCGTGACGGCGCTGGGCGGCGAGGTGGCGCCGTGGCCCGACCCGCTCACGGGCTGGGCCCAGGCATGGGGCCTGCCGTGAGTGTCGTTGCGGGCGTCCACGAGCCCTCGCTGGCGCTGCACGTCGAGGACCTCACCGCCAGCTTCTCGCATCAGGCCGTCCTGTGGGACGTCGACCTCAACGTCCCGCCGGGCGTGTTGGCGGCCATCGTGGGGCCCAACGGCGCCGGCAAGAGCACGCTGCTGCGCTGCGTGATCGGCGCGGTGCGACCGACCGCGGGCCACGTCTACGTGCACGGTCGTCCCTACCGCGAGCAGCGCCATCGGGTGGCGTACGTGCCGCAGCGCACCTCGGTCGACTGGGACTTCCCCACCACCGCGCTCGACGTGGTGACCATGGGCCTCTACGGCCGCCTCGGCTGGTTCCGCCGCCCGCGGCGGCAGGAGGCCGACGAGGCCATGGAGGCGCTCGCGATGGTCGGCATGGACGCGTTCGCCGGCCGCCAGATCGCCCAGCTCTCGGGCGGCCAGCAGCAGCGCGTCTTCCTCGCGCGTGCGCTGGTGCAGGACGCCGACCTCTACCTCATGGACGAGCCGTTCGCCGGCGTTGACGCCACCACCGAGCGCGCCATCGTCGACCTGCTCAAGGACCTGCGGTCCCGCGGCAAGACCGTCGTGGCCGTGCACCACGACCTGCAGACGGTGGCCGCCTACTTCGACTGGCTGGCGATCATCAACGTGCGGATCATCGCCCAGGGCCCCGTGCGCGAGGTGTACACCGCCGAGCACCTGCGCGCCGCCTACGGCCCGCGGGTGGTGCTGCTCGGTGCGGCGGACGGCGCCGGCCCAATGGATCCACCGGCCTCACGGGCGCCGGCCACCGGCGAGGGGGACCGGCGACCCGTCACCTGACGGGCTCCCGCCACGCCATGGAGCTCCTCGCGCTGCTCGGCGACTTCACCGTCCGCAGCGTGGCCCTGGGGGCCGCGCTGGTGGGGGTCGTGGCGGGCGCCCTCGGCAGCTTCGCCCTGCTGCGGCGCCAGAGCCTGCTGGGCGACACGCTCAGCCACGCCGCGCTGCCCGGCATCACGCTCGGCTTCCTCGTCGCCGGCTCGCGCGCGCTGACGCCCATCCTGTTGGGCGCGCTCGTCAGCGGCGCGCTGGCCGCGCTGTTCGTGCTGCTGCTCACCCGCGCCACGCGCCTCAAGGACGACGCCGCGCTGGGCGTCGCGCTCAGCCTGTTCTTCGCCGTCGGCACGGTGCTGCTCACCTACGTGCAGCGCCACGCCGGCGCAGCGCAGGCGGGGCTGGACGCGTTCCTTTTCGGCCAGGCGGCGGCGGTGCTGCCGACCGACCTGACCCTGATCGGCGGCGTCGGCGCGGTGGCGCTGCTCACCCTCACCCTCCTGTGGAAGGAGTTCAAGGCGGTCGCCTTCGACCCCGATTTCGCCCGCAGCCTCGGCCTGCCGGTGCTGGCGCTGGAGGTCGTGCTGACCCTCCTCATCGCGGTGGCCGTGGTGATCGGCCTGCAGCTGGTGGGCGTCATCCTGATGGTGGCCCTCATCGTCGCGCCGGCCGCTGCGGCCCGGCAGTGGACCCGCCGGCTCGAGGGGATGGTGTGGCTGGCGGCCGCGTTCGGCGCCGTCAGCGGCGTCGTGGGCGCGCTGGCGTCGGCCTCGGTGAGGGGCCTCGCCACCGGGCCGGTCATCGTGCTCGCGGCCAGCGCCCTGGTGGCGGCGTCGCTGTTGGTGGCCCCCGAGCGCGGGCTGCTGTGGCACGCGGCGCGCTCGTGGGGGCAGCGGCGCGCGCTCGGCTCGCACCGGGTGCTGGTCGACCTGCTGCGCCTGGGGCAGGACCACCGCGACCCGGCCTACGCCAGCGAGCAGGGCATGCTCGACACCTACTTCGGCGGTCCCACCGGGCACGTGCTGCGCAGGCTCCGGCGGCGCGGGTTGGTCGAGCGGGTCGAGCACATGCCCGAGGAGGGCGCCCATTGGGTCCTCACCCCTGCCGGTCAGTCGCAGGCCCGCGCGCTGCAGGCCCCGTTCGGCGACCGCGAACCGAGCGCTGGCCGCGAGGGACCGGGTGAAGCCGCGTGATCGGCGTGCAGGCCTGGCTCGACGACCCCTCCGTCACCATCGTCCTGATCGGCGCCCTGGTCGGCGTCGCGGCGAGCCTGCTCGGCACCTTCCTGGTGCTGCGGCGCGAGAGCATGCTCAGCGACGCCATCAGCCACTCGGTCCTGCTGGGCATCGTGGCGGTCTACCTGCTGACCGGGTCCCTCGACGGCCCGCTGCACGTGGTCGGCGCCGCAGTGGCCGGCCTCGCCACGGTGGTGCTGACCGACCTGCTGGTGCGCAGCCGCCGCGTGAAGCAGGACGCCGCCATCGGCCTGGTGTTCCCGGCGCTGTTCGCCGCAGCCGTGCTGCTGATCAACGTCTACGCGCGCGAGGTCCACCTCGACACGGACGCTGTGCTGCTCGGCGAGATCGCCTTCGCCTGGCTCGACGTCGTGCGCGTGGGCGACCTCGTCGTGGCCCGTTCGCTGGCGACCATGCTGGTGATCGCCGCCGCCAACCTGGCGTTCGTGGTGCTCCTGTACAAGGAGCTCAAGCTCGCCACCTTCGACCCGGCCCTGGCCATCGCCCTGGGGCTGCGGCCGGCCCTGATCGGCTACGCCCTGCTCGGCCTCCTCAGCGTCACCGCCGTCGGCGCCTTCGACGCGGTGGGCGCCATCCTGTTCGTCGCCTTCGTCATCGTGCCGCCCGCGGCGGCGTACCTGCTCACCGACCGGCTGTGGCGCATGCTCGCCTACGGCAGCGCCATCGCCATCGCGTCGAGCGTCATCGGCTACGCGCTCGCCCGGGCGTTCGACGTCTCCATCGGCGGCAGCATGGCCAGCACCACCGGCGGCTTCCTGCTCCTGGCGCTGGCGTTCGGGCCCAAGTACGGGCTGATCGCGCAGGCGCTGCGGCGGCGCGCGCCCCAACCGCCGCCAGGGGTCGATCGCGGCGCGCCGCCAGGGGTCGATCGCGGCGCGCCGCCAGGGGTCGATCGCGGCGCGCCGCCAGGGGTCGGTCGCGGCGCGCCGCCAGGGGTCGATCGCGGCGCGCCGCCAGGGGTCGATCGCGGCGCGCCGCCAGGGGTCGATCGCGGCGCGCCGCCAGGGCTCGGCGCCGCCGCGGGCGGTGGGCGGACATGAAGCGCGGCCCCGCGGTCACGCGCGCCATGGAGGACTACCTCAAGGCGCTGTTCGAGCTCGGCGAGCACGACGTCAAGCCGCGGGCGCTGGCCGCCGCCGTCGGCGTGGCCCCCGCAAGCGTGACCGGCATGCTCGACAAGCTGGCGTCGCTGAAGCTGGTGCGCTACCGCAAGTACCACGGCGCCAGCCTCACGCCGGCCGGCCGCGCGCTCGCGCTCGAGACCCTGCGGCACCATCGCCTGCTGGAGACGTACCTCACGCAGGCGCTCGGCTACGGCTGGCACGAGGTGCACGACGAGGCCGAGCGCCTCGAGCACGTGATCAGCGAGGACTTCGAGGAGCGCGTCGACGCGCTGCTGGGCCGACCGACCCACGACCCCCACGGCGACCCCATCCCTCAGCGAGACGGCAGCGTGCCCGACAGCCCCGGGGTCCCGCTCACGGAGCTGGACGCCGGCGACCCAGCCCGCATCACCCGCATCACCAACCAGGACGCCGACGTGCTCGCCTACCTGGCCGAGCATGGGCTCGTGCCAGGGGCGGCGGTGCGGGTGGTCGCACGCGCGCCCTTCGACGGGCCGGTGACGGTGGCCCTGGACGCCGTGCCAGCGGGCGAGGCGCCGCCGGCGCCCGTGGGCGAGGCGGCCCCGCCACGGTCGCCCCTGGCCCTGGCCTACCGCATGGCGGCGGCGATCCGGGCGGAGGCGTTGGCGGACGAGTGAGTCGTGCGCACCCGAGGTGGGTCAGGGTTCGGGAACGTCGAGGTCGCGGCAGATGGTGGACGAGGTCGTTTCGCCTCAAGCGCCGTGGCGAAACGTCTCGCGGATCACGTCTCGCCCACCGAGGCTCTTCTCGGCAAGGGCACGATGTGCCTCGAGGACGAGTTCGATGGCCTCCTCGAGGTTCGCACGGGCGTCTTCGAGCGTCGCACCCTGCGTGTTGGCACCGGGAAGCTCCTCGACATAGGCGATGAACCCTCCAGGAACCCGCTCGAAGACCGCCGTCAACGTCACCTGCATTCGCACCGCCTCACCATGCGGTCAAGCTAGCAGGTCCGAAGGATGATCTGTCCACACCATGGGCATCGCCCCCGACTCGGCGCCGAGGTGGCCCGACTCACCCCCACGCCCCCACCCCGACGGCCAGCAGCACGGCCGTCATGATGCCGAAGCCGATCTCCCGGAAGCCGACCACCGTTGCCGTCACCGGCGCGCGGTCGGGCGCCAGGCCCCTCGCCGCTCGGGCAGTGAGGACCGCGTAGGGCAGGGCCGCGATCCACGACACCGCCCCCGCGACGGCGGCGATGGCGACGGCGGCGGAAGCCGCCAGGTGCGAGAGCGCCGATGGCCGCCGATCGAGCGCCTCGCCGCGCTCCAGCCGCAGCCGGGCGCGGACGTAGACGATCGCCGGCACCGCGCGGGCCGCCAGCAGCGCCCACAGGCCCAGCGCCGGCAGCAGCGCCCAGCCGCCGGCCAGCGCGACGCTCGCCGCGAGCGAACCCATCGCCAGCGCGCCGGCCGCCTCGGGCAGCAGCTCGCGCGCGCGCCCCTGGGCGTCGAGCCACAGCTGCAGACCGGCGAGCGGGGCCGCGAGCGCGACCGGCAGTAGCACCCACACGCCGCCCGCCAGCACCAGGGCCGCCGCCACGGCCGCCGACAGCAGCGCGCCGTAGGCCGCCGCGAAACGCCAGGCGAGCGCCGTGCGCGGGTAGCGTTTGCCGCGCCGCGCGTCGGTCAGGGCGAGGCTGAGCGGCGTCTGCAGCAGCAGGGCCGCCAGGGCCGCCAGCACCAGGGCGACCCCGGCCCAGGTCGCCGCCACCAGCAGGCCCAGTAGGGCCGGCTCGAGCAGGAAGCCCCAGGCGCCGTGCTCGATCGGCAGCGCGACGCTGCGCCAGCCCACGGAACGCGCGCCACGCACGGAACGCGCGCCCCGCCCCGGCCGGGGGGCGCTCAAGCGAGCCGCTGCACCCGCACGCGCCACACGCGCGGGCCGAGCTCCAGGTACGTCCAGGCGGACTCGCCGGGCCGCTCCACCGCGAAGCGCCGCCGCAGCGGCGCAGGGTCGTGGTCGACGACGATCTCCAGGGACTCGCCGGGCAGGAGCCGCTCGAAGCTGGCGACGATGTGTCGCCCGCAGGTGCCGGGCAGCAGGCTGGCGACCTCGATGACGGCGGCGACGTCGGAGACGGGGGTGGGCTGGGTCACGGCGTTCCTCCAGGAAGGGCCGCGCGGCGCTGCGCGACCACTTATGCGGACTCGATCATCCTAGATTGCGGGTGTCGCGCGCCAGGACGTTCGTCAGCCCAGCAGTCCCCGACAGCCGCCGGATCAGCGCTCGGCGGGCCACGCACCGAGCCGCTTGCGGCAGTTGGGGCACAGGCCGTCGCCACCCGCGGCGATGGCGGCGTGGCATCCGCGGCAGCGGACCAGCGGCAACGCGCGCTTCGGGAGCCGGCCGGCGTCGGCGGCGAGCGGCGCGGGCCGCGCGCTCAGCGCGTTGCGCGGGCAGACCTCCTCGCACAGGCCGCAGGCAGTGCAGCGCGCCGAGTCGTGCGACAGCACGGCGCGCCCGCCGGCGCGGCCCAGCCGCCAGGCGCCGCTGGGGCACGCGGCGACACAGCGAGGCCCGTTCGCGCCGGCGTCGCCGGCGCAGCCGTCGCAGCGCTCGTGCACCTCCCAGTCGACGTAGAAGGCGCCGAGCAGCGGCAGTTCGAGCGGCTCGCCGCCGCGTGCCGCGAGTTGCCGCCGGACCGCCGTCAGCAGCGCCGCGCGGTGCGCGAGGTGCTCGCCCAGCGCGGCGGGGCCGAGGGCCTTGGCGATCGTGCCGGTGACCAGCTTCGCCGTCTCCTGACGAAGCGCACCGAACAGGGCGCGGCGCGACATCGAGGGCGAATCGGCCGGGACCGCCGCCTCGCCGACCAACGCCGCCCGCGGCTCGGCACCCGCGAGCGCCACGTAGGCGCGCGCCTGCGCGAGCTGCGCCTCGATCAGCGGGCGCAGGCGCCCGATGTCGCACGCTCCGCAGCGCGCGACGTTGAGCGCGATGCGGCGCTCGGGGAACGCGAGCATCAGGCCGGCCACCTGCTCGGGGTGCAGGCCCGCGAGACAGGGCGGGCGCACGCCGCCGTCCGCGCCACCGTACCTGCAGCCGACGGTGACGTCGCCCCTGCGGAGAGCCTCCGCGAGGTCGCCGCTCGCGGTGTCGGCCGCCTCGATCGCCTGGCTCGGACACACCGAGGCGCAGGCGCCGCAGCCGACGCAGTCGATCTCCTGCAACCGCAGCCCGCCGGCCGCGTCGATCCACAGCGCCTCCGTCGGGCACACCAGCACGCAGGCGCGGCAGCCGGCGTTGCCGGCGCGGTGCCTGCGGCAGTGGGCGGCCCGCACGCGGGGCGGCGGGGTCTCGCCGGGGACACTCACGAGCCGCGAGCCGATCAAAGCGGTCCCCCCAGGCCTTCGGCGTCAGCCCTCGCCGACGGGGCCCCGCAGGGCGCGGAACTCGGCGAGCATGGCTGCGGCATCCTCCACGTACTCCTGGCGCACGAACGCCTCGAGCGCGCCGGCCGCATGGCGGTAGAAGCCGGTGGCGGCCCCGGTCCGCAGCACCTTCGCGAAGGGCGTCACCCAGCGCGAGAGGTGGTTCTGCAGGAAGGCGATCTGCACCTCGATCAGCCCCTCGGCCTCGTCCCACGCCTCGGCGTGCACGGCCTCGAGGGTGCGCTCGATCGTCCGGTGCATGAAGTCGAGCTCGACGCGGACGTGGTCCGGCGGCTCCTTGAGCGAGGGTGCCTTCAGCATGCCGGCCGCTTGGTAGAGGCGCGCGGCATCGAGGGTGGAGGGCCCCATGATCTCGTGCTGCGCGTCCAGGTAGACGGAGCCGTACGGCGGCGCCAGCAGCTGCTCGGGGCCGACGAACAGCTTGATGTGGTCACGGCGCACGCGCTCGAGGCCCTCATCGTCGAACGACCGCGCCACCTGCGCCGCGTGCTCGGCGGCCTCTTCGTTGACGGCCGCGAGCGCCGCGTGCAGTTTGTCGAGCACCTGCTCCTCGACCAGGAACGCGTCGGGCAGCTCGAACAGGCGCGCCAGGTGGTAGTAGCCGGCACCGCGCACCTGCTCCCTGAGGTCGAAATCGGTCACGGACGTCCTCCTCGAACGGCCCCGCGGGCGCGGGCGTGTGAATGCCCGCGGGCGTCTGGGCGTGCGGGCGCGCTGGTGCGCGTCGGCAGAGCTGCATCACGAGCGGCCGACCGGGGGACCGCCCCGGCCGGCCGCGGAGGTGGAGCCCAGCGAACGCTACCTCAAGAGGCCGTGCTGAACTGCTGGATGTAGAAGACGTTCGGTTCCGTGCCCTCCTCGGGCTTGAGGACGAAGTGGGCGTTGTCGCGAAGCAGGCGCGCGACGTCGCTGTTCGGATCGTCGAGGTCGCCGAAGGTGCGCGCCACGGCTGGGCAGACCTCGACGCAGCGCGGCGGCATGCCGACCTTCACACGATGGTGGCAGAACGTGCACTTCTCGACCACGCCGTCGCCGCGGATCGCCCGGTAGGTGATGCCCGGGTCGGGGTTCGAGTAGGGCAGGACGTCGCCGCCGACCGCCGCGGTCAGGGCCAGCGCCTCGGGGGTGCGCCACTCGGGGTGGGTGTCCTCGTCCCACTCGTTGAAGAAGATCACGCCGTAGGGGCAGTCGTCCTGGCACGCCAGGCAGCCGATGCAGCGCTCGGCGCTGTGCATCGTGATGCCGTCGTCGGTCTTGAACATCGCCTTGGGCTCTACCGGGCAGGCCTCGACGCACGGCGCGTTGCTGCAGTGGTTGCAGAGCGTGGGCATGTACGTGTAGGTGACGTTGGGGAAGGTCCCCTCGTGCTTCTGGATGTGGTGCGCCCAGAAGAAGCCGGTGGGCACGTTGTTCTCGCCCTTGCAGCCGATGTTGCAGGCGTCGCAACCGATGCACCTGCGCAGGTCGATCACCATGCCGAGTCTCGCCATGCGGCTCACACCCTCCCGATCACGCGCGCTCGACGCGCACGCGCGCGGAGCCGTAGTACGCCGTCGAGCCGCTCAGCCGCTCGAAGTCGGCGGGGATGACGTCGTTGCTGTTGCCACCGCGGGCGACCTGGCCCGTGGTCGTGGTGAAGACCTCGGCGGCGTTGCGGCCCATCGCCCAGTGGCCCTGGCCGTAGTTCTTCTGCACGGTCCCGGGGCGCAGCGCGACCCAGGTCTTGAGGGTCGTGACGATCTCCCCGGTCGGCGAGACCACCCGCACCCGGTCGCCGTCGGCCAGACCGAGGCGCGCGGCGTCGTCGGGGTTCATCTTGATGACGTCGCCCCACTTGACGTCGCCCTGGTCCACGTCCGCGAAGTCCTGGTACCAGCTGCTGTTCGCCGACCGGCCCTCGCGGTTGAGGAGCTTCTTGGCGTCGATGTAGTCGAACGGGTACTCGGCCGGGTCGCCCATCTTGAAGGCAGGGACGTAGTGCGCCACGAAGGCCCGCTCGCCGCTGGAGTCGGGGTAGTTGGCGGCCTCGAGCACCTCGTCGATGGTGATCGAGTGCTTGTCGCCATGACCCTGCAGCGCCTTCTTGAGGGTCTCGCTGTAGAACTCGAACTTCTTGGTCTCCGTGGGCATGTTGCTCCACAGCCCGCGGTAGCGGTAGTCGCCCGAGTTCCACACGCCGGCGGCGAGGAAGTCCTGCCAGCCGTCGAACTTGTCGCCGTGCTGGCCCGCCGACTCGTACACCGCGGGGTCCCAGATCGGCCGGGTGTAGGTCTTGAACAGGTAGGTCTCGAACTCGCGGCCGTTGGTCGCCACCGCGCCCGTCTCCGGGTCGGTGAAGGTCTCGCGCAGGAAGCGGAGCCAGTTGTCGAAGCCGCGCTCGGCCAGCTTCTCGCCCAGCAGCCACATGAGCTCGGTCTCGGGGTTGAGCACGTCGTAGACGGGCTCAACGAGCCGTTCGCCGATCCACAGGTGGGTGTGGGTGTTGCCCTTCTGGGCCAACGCGCTCATCTGCTCGCCGAAGTGGAACGAGGCGGGCAGCAGCAGGTCGGCGTAGTGGCTCATCTCGGAGTACTGCGGCACGGCGTGGGCGAAGAAGTCGAGCTTCGTCAGCGCCTCTTCCCAGCGCTGCGTGCCGGGCGACGAGAACGACCAGTTCGACCAGTAGCCCAGCACGACCTTGAGGTCGTACGGGTCCTCGGCGAGCATGGCGTCGGCCACGCGGTTGGTGATCACGCCGCCGCCGCTGCGGCCGGCGTTGATCGCCGGGAAGCCCTTGGTGCCGCGTTGGTCGATCTTGGGCCGGCCGACGGTGGCCTTGGCGACGTCGTCCTGGTAGTCGCCGATGGCCGGAACCGCCGCGACCCGGGCGCTGCGGCCCGTGAGCACGCCGCCCTCCTCGTCGATCGCCCCGAGCAGGCCGGCCAGCGCGTGCACGGCGATGGACGCGTAGGCGCCCCGGGTCTGCATGTTCGGCCCGCCGCCCATCATCACGACGACGCGCGGCGCGGCGGCGACCATGTCGGCGACCACGCGGCGGATCTGGGCGGCCGGGATGCCGCAGATCGGCGCCGCCCACTCGGGCGTGCGGTCCTTGAGCTCGGTGTTCCACCACTTGACGATGCCGTAGGTGTGGTTCTCGACGAACTCGTCCTCGGCGACCGGCGCGCCGGCGAAGAAGCGGTTGCCGCCGTCGGGGAAGTCGCCGACGAACTCGCGGCTCCACCCGCCGGTCACCAGGATCTCGTGGGCCATGGCGAGCGCCAGGGCATCGTCCTCACCGGGGATCACGGGCAGCCACTCGTGGCTCTTGGCGGCCGTGTTGGAGAAGCGCGGGTCGACGGTGGCGACCTTCATGCCGCGCTCGAGCTGCTTGCCCCAGGCGGAGGTGTAGAACGACACCTGCCGGCCGGTGGCGATGGGGTCCATGCCCCAGCACAGCGCGTAGTCGGCCCGGGCGATGTCGTAGTCGCGGTAGTTCCAGTACCCCTGCGTGTAGTACGGGCCGAACTTCTCGGCCTCGGCGCAGATCGAGCTGTGGGAGATGTTGTTGGGCGAGCCGATGACCTGCGGCAGGCGGGCGTAGACGACGTCGTTGATCGCCGTGTAACGGCCGCGGAAGGTGGCGAACTTGTTCGCCTCGCCCTTCTCGCGCAGCTCGACGATCTTGTCGGCCAGCATGCCGACGGCCTCGTCCCACGAAACGGGCTCCCAGCCCGGGTCCTCGTCGCGGCCCTTGCGGGGGTTGGTGCGCTTCATGGGCTGCTTGATGCGGTCCGGGTCGTACACCATCTGGAGGATCAGGTGCGAGCGGACGCAGCCGGCGGAGCCGTTGACCTTCGAGCGCGGGTTGCCGCGCACCTTGATCATGCGGCCGTCGAGGACGAAGGTCTCCTTGGCGCACCAGGAGGTGCACCCCGCGCAGCCGAGCGGCTTCCAGGTTCCAGCGGCCAGCGGTCCCGGCTCGCCGTCCGGCCGAGGCCGATCGTCGTCGGCGACGCTGGCCTGGGCGCGGGCGTTGCCGTAGACCAACGCCGCGCCGATGCCGGCCGATGCCGACGCCTTCAAGAAGCTCCTGCGTGACAGCCTCATGCGCCCTACCTCCCTCGCCGACCCCTGCTCGGGGCCCCGCCGCGACCTCGTGAACGCGGTCACGCATTGGCGATGATCGATGTTCCCATCGCATCGACGGCGGTGAATAGGAAGTATTGTCCCTCTCTCCGCGGGGCCGAACCGTGCTAAGGGGCCCCGCATCACGGATCAGCTGCTCGGCAGTGGTCAGCAGGCAGTTCCGCGCCCTGGCGGGCCCCGCCCGGGCACCCGGTGCCGGTCGGCGCTCACGCGGACCACGGATCGATCAGGGTCAGCCCGCAATCCTCGAAGTGCCGCGTGTTGCGCGTGGCGATCGCCGCGCGCCGCGCGCGGGCGATGCCCGCGATGAAGGTGTCGCGGACGTCGACCTGGTGGCCCGACACTCGCCGTGCGGCCGCCAGGCTGGCCGCGGCGGACGCGGCCGGAGCGTCGAAGGGCAAGACCCGACCCCCGAGATCGAGCGTCAGCGCCGCGTCGAACGCCGCCTCCAGCCGTTCGCGCCGCGCACCGTCCTCCAGCAGCGCGATCCCGAACCTCACCTCGAACACGGTGACGGTGGTCGTCCAGACGGCGTCCGCCGGCTGCCGGTCGAGCCAGGCCACGACCAAGCCATCGGGCTCGCGCTGCATGAGCGCCGACACGACGCTCGTGTCGAGCAGGATCACCCGACCTCAGCGTCCAGGAGGGGGGCCGGGCGAGCCGGCTGGCCCCGCAGCTCCTCGACCGGACCCGCGAGACCGAGGCCCGTGAAGCGACGGGCCCAGCGCTGGCCGAGCGGAGGCGCCTCCGCCGGCACCGCCATCACGGCGTCACGCAAGATGGAACGCACCTCGGCTTCCATGCTGCGGCCACGCAGGCGGGCGCGCCATTGGAGTCGCTCCTTCACGTCGTCCTCCAGATCACGAACCAGGATTCGGGCCATCGTCACCCCCGTGTCCTTCGTGATGATATCATGCTAGCAACCCGCGTTGACGGCGACCCGACCCCCACACGGTGCCGGAGTGCCGGGGCACACCCTCGCGTCCCAACGGCCGAAGCCGAGCCCATCCCGGCCCGCATCGGGCACCATGGAGCCATGGCGATCTCCCCCGAACCCCCCGTGGCAGCCGCCACGGTCCGGCCGTACTGGCTCGGACGACGCGTCCGCCTCCGCCCCCTGCACGCCGACGACGCCGACGCCTGGCTGGCGGAGGAACGGGGCGATCCCGAGGCGACGCACTTCCTCAACTACGGGACGCCCCTACCGAAGTCGCGCCGCGACGCCGAGGGCTTCGTGGCCCGGTTCGCCGAGTTCGGCAGCCGCGACGAGCGGATCATGTGGTCGATCGAGACGCTGGCGGGCGACCTGATCGGCGGGATCAACCTCCACAGCATGGACCTGAAGAACGGCACCTTCCAGACCGGGACCCGCATCCACCGTGCGCAGCGCGGCGGCGGCTACGGACTGGAGGCCAAGGTGATCGTGCTGCGCTACGCCTTCCACGAGCTGCGCTACCAGAAGTACGAGGTCCGCTGCCTGGCGACGAACGACGCCATGGTGCGGCACATGGCGCGGCTCGGCGCCACGCTGGAGGGACGCCTGCGCCGCCACGTCTTCACCCAGGGCGCGTTCGTCGACGAGCTCCTGTACGGGCTCCTGCGCGAGGAGTTCGACGCGCGGCTGCCGGAGCTGGAGCGCGCCGCCGCCTGACGCCGCACGGCGGCTGCGCGCGCGGTTCGCGGCCGCGTCTCCACCAGCGCCTGCTTCGCTTGGCGGCCCTATGCCTCGGCAGCCCGCGCCCAGCGCCCGACCACGTCCACGACCCGCGTCGGGCCCACCCACACGACCGCGTCGTCCGTTGGCGGCACCGGCGCGCCGCCGTCGGCCAGCACGAGCCCCAACAGGTACCCCATCCCCGGGTGCAGCGGCCGGGCGACGGCATGCACCGCCCGGGCGAAGGCCACGGGCAGGTGCTGCCGCTTGGCCGCCCGCCCGAGCGCGCCCTCGATGAGCCGCAACAGCTCGACGCGGCTGAGCGTGTCGGGTCCGCGCACCTCGCGCACCTGGCCCAGCGCGCCCTCGTCGCCCAGCGCGCGCACCACGTCGTCGGCGACGTCGTCGGCCGACACCCAGTTCACCCGGGTCGTGCCGGGACCGACGAACTGGACCGGCTTGCCCGCCCTCGCCGGCCCGCCGAGCAGGACGAGCCCGTTGTTCTCCACGAAGACCGAGGGCCGCACGATCGTCCACGGCACGCCCGAGGCCCTGAGGCGCCGCTCGGTGGCGTGCTTGACGCGCGCGAAGGCGTCGGCGCCACGATCGGCGCCCGCGACCGACAGGTAGACGAGCTGCCTCACGCCGGCCCTGGCCGCGGCGTCGATGAGCCGCCGCACGCCCTCGCCGTCCACGGCGCCCGGGTGGTTTCGCCGCGAGGGAGGCACCAGCCCATGCGACGCGACGACCACCCCGTCGACGTCGGCCAGAGCGACCTCCAACCAGCCGTCCTCGAGCAGGTCGCCGCGGACGGCCTCGGCCCCGAGCGCGACCAGGTCGGCCACACCCTGGGGGTCGCGCGACCCCACCCGCACCCGCTCTCCTGCCGCCAGCAGGCGACGCGCCACCCGGCTCCCCAACGTGCCACGGGCACCCACGATCAGGACCATCCGGTCACCTCCCAAGGTTTCGAGACGTGCATTGCGGGCGAGGATAGCAGCCCTCGGTCTGCCTGGGCGGCGGCGCCCTACCGGGCGTCACCGACGCGCTCGTGCGATGATGCGCGCATCATGCCCAGCAGCGCGATGCGCCACCTGCGCCACCTGGCGGTCGAGATCGGGCCGCGTGGCTCCACCACCCCCCAGGAGCGCCAGGCGGCCGCCTACGCCCGCGAACGACTCGAGGCGGCCGGTCTGGAGACCCACTGGGAACCGTTCAGGGCGCCCGTCAGCGGCTGGCGTCCCTTCGCCCTGGCCTCCCTCGCGGGCCTCCTGAGCGTCGCGCTGGTCCTGCTCGGCGGGCGCCTCGGCGCCATCCTGGGCGGGACGGTCATGGCGGTCGCCACCGCCTCGGTGTTCCTCGAGATGTACTTCCGGCGCAACCCGCTGCGGGCGCTCGTCCCCTGGGCCGAGAGCCAGAACGTGTGGGCGCGCGTCCCCGCCGCCCGACAGGCGACGCGCCGGGTGCTGCTGGTCGGCCACCTCGACACGCACCGGACGCCGTGGCTGTTCACCAGCCCCGCGCGGCTCAAGGCGTTCCGCCTCATCACCACGGTCGGCATCGTCGGCTTCGTCCTCGGCACGCTCCTGTTCCTGGCGATCGGCGCCCTCGGCCTCGACGCCCTGCGGCCGTGGGCCTGGGCGCTGGCGCCGCTGTACCTCATCGTGCTCGCGGCCACGCTCCAGCCCGACGCCACCCCCTTCACCCAGGGCGCCAACGACAACGCCAGCGGCGCCGCGGTGGTGTTGAGCCTGGCCGAGCGGCTGGCGCGCGAGCCGCTGGCGCGCACCGAGGTGTGGGCGCTGGCGTCGGGCTGCGAGGAGGTGGGCTCGTACGGCGCGCAGGCCTTCGCCGACGCCCACCGCGCCGACCTCCCCGGCCTGCTCGCGATCAGCATCGACAACGTGGGCGGGCGCGGCGCGGGCGCCTGCTACACCACCGTCGAGGGCATGGTCTTCCCGCTGAAGCCGTCGCCCGAACTGCTCGCCCTGGCCGAGCGGCTCCGTGCCGAGCGGCCCGAGCTGAACGCCTACGCCAAGCCCTACACCACGCTGCACACCGACGCCACGGCCCTGATGGTGCGCGGCGTTCCCTCGCTCTCCTTCGTCGGCCTCACGCCCGACGGCGTCATCCCCGACTGGCACACGGTGGGCGACGTGTTCGAGCGCGTCGATCCAGGCGCCGTCGAGACCACCGAGGCCTTCGTGCTCGAGCTGCTGCGACGGTTCGACGCGGCCTGAGCCGGGGGCTGCGACAGGGCTCTGCGGCACCCGCGAGGCGCGCAGCGGGACGCCGCGCGGCTGGGCACGCGGGCCCCCTTCTCCGGCGATCCGGTGAGGGCCCCACCCTACACGCTCACCTCGGGCTTCTCGACGACGAATGCCGGCGGCGTCGTGGCGTGGCGCCACGGGACCACGTCGAGGACGCTCGCTCGACCGGCGTAGGCGACGTCGCCCTCGAAGCCGATGCCGTGCAGGAAGCGGGCGTGGGCGGCCTGCCCGAGCAGCGGCGCCGGGTCGTCCTGCCGCTCCACCAGCCGGAGCGCCAGCAGCGCGGCGTCGC
>Ga0209498_1001006_pt1 | contig 17325 bp, 13 predicted proteins | sample WalLakDeSediment_FD_184131 | JGI IMG/M metagenome (GOLD analysis project Ga0209498, IMG submission 184131) | Lake sediment microbial communities from Walker lake, Nevada to study Microbial Dark Matter (Phase II) - Walker Lake 11/02/13 Deep... | ecosystem: Environmental > Aquatic > Freshwater >... | reverse complement strand
CACCGTTTTCTTGCCGTCCCATTCAAGTTCAACTTCACCATAAAGCAGCAAAATAGCTTTCTCTTTTTCTGAATTGTCAGAATATGTTGAACCAGTGGAAAGTTTCAATATACCAAAATCCATCATAATATCTTGATCTTTTCCATCCATTTCGGTGATACTGTTATATCCTTGTTTAAAACCATCCTTGTTTTTAATGATCATGCTTTTTACTCCATTTTTTAAAGCCCAGTTTTTTCAGCAATAAACTTTCTCGCCTTCATTGCATATTCCAATGGATCTGCCTTAGCAGGGTCTTGCTCTGCTTCAACAACAATCCATCCCTCGTAATTACTATTATTCAAAATAGCAAATATACCGTCCCAATCCACCATGTCCCCATCTCCTGGAACTGTGAAGAGGCCTTCCTTTACGCCCTTTAAAAAGCTCCAGTCCTGTTCTTTGAGCTGGTGATATACATCGCTTCTCAAATCTTTGAAGTGAATGTGGTTAACTCTATCCATGTACTTTTCAAGCAATTTTACGGGATCACCTCCTGCCAAGGTTGAGTGACCCGTATCGAAAACGATTCCGACCAAATTCGGGTCAGTCATGGCCAACAGTCTTTCGGTTTCTTCCATGGATTGAACACCTGTTCCGATGTGATAGTGGAAAGCCGTTTTCATGCCCTTTTCTTGTGCTAATTTGCCAATTTCATTAAGGCCATTTGCTAACTTCTCGAACTGCGCATCGGAAAGTATAGGCGCTTGACTCAATGGAATGCTCTCGTCACCATGTATAGTCACGCCGCATTCGCCCACGCCGACAACTCTAGCCCCTAAAAAGTAGGTAAAATCGGCATGCTTTTTAAACAAATCCAACGTATAATCGATAGGCTTGTCGCTGGTAAACAGGCTGCTGAACCAACCGTTACAGATCTGCAACCCCCTCAAATCCAATGCCTTCTTTAAGACATGCTTATCTTTCGGATACTTCGTTCCAATTTCACTGCCTTTATAACCCGCCAAAGCCATTTCACTCAGGCACTGCTGGTATGTCAGGTCTCCTCCAAGTGATGGCAAATCGTCATTAGTCCAATTGATCGGTGCGCACCCTAATTTAACGTTGTCTTGATTTAACATAATGCTTTACTCTCCTCTAAATTTTTAGTATGGTTTGGCTTCACTGACATTGTCATGCATTGATTTAGCTGCTTTTCTAACTCTCGGGTCCTCGGCAACTTGTGCCGTACCTACTCGCCAAAAACTCTCATAGCCATCTGTCATCGTCCCAGGCAATACTTTTATTTCAATCAGTGTAGATACATCATCTTTCTTTGACTGTTCAATGGCGATTTTCAGATCTTCTAATGTTTCAACTTTGTAAACTTTCGCGCCATAACCTTTTGCGATAGACGAATAATCGATTGGCGCATATTGCCCAGTTAGTCCACCCGTTGTGGGCTCTCGATGTCTGAAAACGGTTCCGAAGGTGTCTATGCCCTGGGATCGTTGCAGATTGTGGATGCATTGGTGACCATAATTGTCGAAAAGTAAAACATTGATCTTCTTACCTTCCTGGATACTTGTGTAAAGCTCAGCATGAGACATGAGGAATCCACCATCACCAACAAACGCATATACCTCTTTTTGGGGTTCTGCAATTTTTACCCCTAATGCTCCGGGCACTTCATAACCCATACAGGAAAATCCATATTCCAGATGATAGGTTCCCCGCACTTTCGCCTGCCAAACCCTTTCTAAATCTGAAGGTAAACTGCCTGATGCAGAAATGATGATATCGTCATCATTCAAGAGCTTATTTAATTCAATTAAAACCCTGGTTTGCGATAAGCCTTCCTCGAGTTCAATTTCTCCGAGATCCTGCATTATTTCTGCCCACTTATCTTTTGCTTTGCTAAGCCCATCGCCATAATCACTAACATAACCCGAATCGCCTAATAGCTCTGTTAACTGACGAAGTACCAGCTTTGCATCTCCCACCAAGGCAATACCGTTCATCTTATAAGCATCAACCGGTGCAACATTAATCGATAGAATGTCTACATCATGGTTCTTGAATGCAGTCTTTGACGCTGTCACAAAGTCATTCAACCTGGTCCCAACAGCGATAATTAGGTCACTATCTTTAGCAATGATATTTGCTGAATATGTGCCACAAACGCCGCCAGCCCCCAGGTTCAAATAATGGTCAAAGGGAATAATCCCTTTTCCAGCTTGGGTCTCAGCAATTGGAATGTTAAACTTTTCAGCAAAGGCGACAAGTTCTTTTTCCGCCTTGCTGTATCTTGCGCCTCCACCACAAATGAGCATCGGTTTTTTCTTGTTTTTAATGAGTTCAACTGCTCTTTGAGCCGCCTGATTCGTAATCGGCCGTCTGTCAATATGCCATACACGCTTCTCAAGAAATTCTTCAGGATAATCATATGCTTCGCCCTGAACGTCTTGCGGAAGGCATATGGTTACCGCACCTGTATCTGCTGGATCCGTCAACACGCGAAACGCGTTAATCATGGCTGTCATTAACTGCTCAGGCCTGGAAACCCGATCCCAATACTTGCTCAAAGGCTTGAAAGCATCGTTTGCAGTTACGTTATAATCCATCGGATTTTCTACTTGCTGCAATACTGGATCAGGTTGTCTGCACGCAAACGAATCTGAAGGCAAGAGCAAAACCGGTATTCTGTTGACCGTCGCCGTGCCTGCCGCCGTCACCATATTGAGGGAACCAGGGCCTATGGAAGCGGTACATGCAAATATCTCTTGCCTGTCTTTCTGCTTAGCAAATGCGATTGCAGCGTGTGCAATTTCCTGCTCATTCTTGCCTTGATAAAAAATAACTTGATCCTTGTACTGCTCTAAAGCTTGACCTAATCCAACAACATTGCCATGCCCAAAAATTCCCATGACACCTTTAACAAACTTCTTTTCTTTACCATCAACTTCGATATATTGGTTATTCAAAAACTCAATGAGTGCTTGCGCCATCGTTAACTTTTTTGTATTCATGCTCTCCTCTTCCTCTAAGCTTTCCTTCCTGCAATCTAACAATTGATTACTGCCGATAAAAAACGAAACCCTACTTATAATCGACCCATACACTTCCATTGTCAGCTGACTCAACACATTTCTCTAGAAATTTTACGCCGGCAATTCCAGCATCAATCCCTGGATACCAAAGGTTTTCAGCCAAAGAATCGTCGCCAACAATTTTTGCCTGCATGGCAAGACCAAACCGATGATACAGATTTGCCCAAGACTCAAACAGACCTTCTGCATGCCCAGCACCGATACGATTAGATGCTACAGCCGGATCTTCATTATAAAGATAACCCATGCCACGATCGAGGATCTGTGCAGGTTTACCTTGAACTTCATACTTCAGTTGATTTGGATGTTCATCCCACCACTCAATACTTGCTTTTACGCCAATAATCCGAATTTTTTGCTGGTGCACCGAACCAGCATTGACAGCGCTGCACCACAACGTTCCTACGGCGTTGTTTGTAAAGTTCATCAACACAGTGGCATTATCTTCAAGGGGTGCCCGACTTGGGACAAAACTCTGGCGAGAGCACAGAAGATTCTTGATCTCTAAACCAGGAATCATCGTTTCAGCCAGATATAATGCATGCGTTCCGATATCCCCTAATACATATGTTGGCCCGGATATTTCCGGGGTTACGCGCCATTTTGTGCCAGGATCTTTCTTTTCAACTTCATCAGAATGAAAACCATGTGCAAACTGCGTATTGATAATTCTAATTTCACCTAATTCCCCGTTTTCGATCATTTTTCGCGCCTGATGGACCATCGGGAACCCGGTGTATCCATACGTAACACATATAACCAAATTTTTTTGTTCGGCTATGATCCTTAGCTCTTCAGCTTCGCTCGATCTAAAACAGAGCGGTTTCTCACACACGATATGTAAACCTGATAATAGGGCTGCTTTTGCAATTTCGTAATGAAATTTATTTGGCGTCGTAATTGAAACTGCCAGGATACCATCATCTCGTTTTGATTCTTCTTCAAACATTTCCTTATAATCAACATAGCATCTGTTTGGATCAATACCCAGGTTTGTTCCAAATTCTTTTCCGCGTTCCGGGTTAATATCAAAAGCGCCTGCCACAAGTTGAAACAGACCATCTCTTAATGCGGATGCCCGATGAATGGAACCAATTTGACTTCCGCGCCCGCCCCCAACCATCCCCCATCTGATCGGTTGTTTAAACCTTTGCTCCTCATTAAACATGATCGAATATCCTTTGTGTTAATATGATTTTAGCAATATCCAAGTTTCTGCAATTGTGTCACGCTTTTATTAATGCAATCTGGTACATTGTCTGTATCGCTTGGATGCCTATCCTGCTCTAGTGTAATCCAGCCATGATAATCAATATCGATGAGAGCTCTTCGGATTGAAGAATAATCTAACGCGCCTTCACCAATTGGGCACATGAGCCTTTTAAAACAGGCTTCATAAAAGCCGATGTTCTCATCAATGACAACTTCATAAACTGATTTGTCGATATCTTTAAAATGTACGTATTCTATGCGGGAACCATATCTTCTAATGCCTTGCTCTGGATCAATTCCAGCATAGTACGCGTGCCCAGTATCAAAACAGAGTCCGATATGATCTTCGGATATGTCGGAAAGAACTTTATCAATTTCATCCAAGTAATCAATATAACCACCTGCGTGATGATGGATCACGGAACGAACACCATAACCATCAAAGGAGATCTTCGCAATCTCTTTGATATGTGAGACCATTTGCTGCCACAGATCAGATGAAAGCATCGCTGCTTTAACAGAACGGGGAAGTTTCTCTCTTTCAGGCTTGACTGCGTCTATGACCACATAATAAGGCGGTGAATGCGTTTGTTTACCTAAAGCGGCAGCGGTCGGAACCGAGGATAGAACACTGCAAATTTCATGGGTTTTTTTGACAATCCGAGTAAATGACTCTTTGGAAACCAAATCATCATACAATGTTCCTGCAACAATTTGTAGGTTTCGTTTGTTCAATTCTTCGGTTAGAAAAGCAGCATTCGAGGGCAAATATCCATAAGGCCCCAATTCTAAAGCAGTGAAGCCGATATTGCTGATTTCGTCTAAAACAATCCCCCACGGCGAATTTTCGGGATTTTGTGAATCCTCAATGCCCCAAGAGCCTGGACAGCTGCTAAATTTACAAAACAAATTATTAATCTCCCATGATTAAAATAAATAAGCTGTTTGGAAAACAACAGCTTATTCGTTAATCTCCGAAATTAATACAGGCCGATTTTCTTTAAGTGATTTCTTCGCAGCGATTCCCATCAACATCGCAACCAGACCATCTTTACCAACAACCGGCACTTCTTGACCTGATTCAATAGCCTTGAAAAATTGAACAAGCTCTTCTTCAAACGATTCTTGATATCTCTCCAAAAAGAAATAAAGAGGTTTATCTTTGATGACCCCATCTTTTACAAACAATGTCGTTTGTGTCGCTGTGTTGTTCTCACACTTAACCATACCCTTGCTACCAAAGACTTCTATGCGCTGGTCGTAACCATAAGCTGCCTGCCTTGAATTATCAATCACAGCCATTGCACCATTTTCAAATTTGATCGTAATAATAGCAGTATCAATATCATCGTACTGCATGATTTCCTTGTTGATCAGCGCATCGCCAACCGCATAAATCTCTACAGGTTCACTCCCCGCTAAAAATCTTGCCATATCAAAGTCATGGATCGTCATATCAACAAAAATCCCACCCGATGATTTTACATAGCTTAGCGGTGGTGCTTCCGGGTCTCGAGAGGTGATTTTAATAATGTGAACATCGCCAATATCACCATTAAGAGCGGCCATTTTTGCTTTTACAAAGTTGGGATCAAATCTTCTGTTAAATCCAACCTGAAAAGAGACGCCTGCTCTTTTTACTTCTGCTAAAACTTCATTAACCCGTTCAGTATCCAAGTCGATTGGTTTTTCACAGAAAATATCTTTTCCAGCTTTTGCAGCTGCAATAGCTATTTTTGCGTGTGTATCCGTTGGTGAGCAGATAAAGACGGTATCGATTTCTGGGTTATTTATGATTTGATTAAAATCAGTGCTGTAATTATCAATGCCATATTTGTCAAAAACCTCTGTCATTTGATCAGCAAAAGGATCTGCTACAGCGATAACTTCTGTATCATTGAATTTTTCCACGTTTTTAAAGTGGATTCTTCCGATTCTGCCAAAACCAATAATCCCAATTTTTCTCATATGAATTATCCTTTTCTTCGTAATGATCAAGCTTTCTTAGCATTCTTTCTCATGTCAAGCACAACCGCACCGACGATAATCATACCTTGAACAATCTGCTGCCAATAAGGATCGATGCCTAAAAGCGTGAAACCGTTTGTAAGCACGCTGAGAATAAGTGTGCCAACAACAGCTCCCCATACTGTTCCAATCCCGCCAGAATGGCTTGTTCCACCAATGGTTGTTGCGGCAATAACGGTAAGTTCGTACCCCGCAGCAGCCCCAGGGTGGACGCTTGCTACACGACCCGTAAACAAAATTGATGCAAGACCAGCAGTGGCACCTGCGAAGATATAAATTAATACAATATTTCGCTTAACCTTAATTCCAGATACTTCGGCAGCATTAATATTACCGCCAATCGCATAGGCACTTTTTCCAAATCTGGTATATCCTAATAGAATGGCGGTAATAATGATCATGATCGCATAAACGATAACAGGAACAGGAATAACACCAAAAACATTAGAGCCAAAGAATAACATGCCATCTGATAATTTACTGACGGGTTGTCCTTTTGTGTATAGAAAAACGACACCTCTGGCTACCGTCATCATACCCAGCGTGGATATAAATGCAGGTATACCTGTAAATGCAATTAAGCCACCGCTGATCGCTCCAGCAAGCGTGCCAACCGCTACCGCTGCCATAATTGCAATAACTATCGGCTGCGGCCCTAAATTTTCAAAAACCTTGATACTCGCTTCAGGTATCTGGGATAGACTTGCAGCCACTACACCAGCCAGAGCCAGAACAGAGCCAACGGAAAGATCAATGCCTTTTGATATGATCACAAGAGTCATACCAAGCGCCATAATTCCGACAATCGCGCTTTGATTTAGAATGTTCAGGATATTCTTTCCTGATGGAAACGATTCAGGTTTTAAAATGGTCATGATAATGATCATTCCAACTAAAATCAGGGCGATCCCGTACTTCGATAAAATTTGTTTAAGAATACTTAATTTTTCCGAATTGTTTGAATTCATAATAATCTCCTTAGCTCATTGTCTTAGTTGCGTATTGCATTACGATTTCCTGGGTCAATTCATCGTTATTTTCTAAAACCCCGGTTAATCTGCCTTGACATAAGACAATTACCCTGTCACTCATGCCAAGAATTTCTGGAAGTTCTGAGGAAACCATAACAATACTCTTCCCTTGCCCTGCAAGTTCCGTTATCAGCCTATGGATCTCAGCCTTTGTGCCAACATCAATACCCCTTGTTGGCTCATCCAAAAATAATATCTCTGGATTTGTCATAAGCCATCTTCCGACCAAAACTTTTTGCTGGTTACCTCCAGATAGGTTCATCACCATTTGCTCCGGGCTAGGTGTTTTGATCTGAATGGCTTTTATATACTCAAGACTCTTCTTATTCACCATTTTAGTACTTAAAAGCCCCGCTTTGTTGATAAGATGATTCATGTTAGCAACAATGATATTTATCTTGACAGATAACATAGGAAAAATTCCGTTTAATCTTCTATCCTCTGTTAAAAACGCCATTCCATTTGCAATTGCATCAGCTGGAGATTTAATCTCAACTTCTTTACCATCAATGAACACTTTACCGGCTGTGCTTTTTCTCATTCCAAAGATCGTTTCAATCAGGTCTGTTCTACCGGAGCCAACAAGTCCGGCCACGCCAAGAATTTCTCCTTTTCTCACATCAAATGAAATGTCCTGAAATTTTTTGCCGCTGCTGAGACCCACAACCTTCATCTTCACATCGCATATTTCGCATTTGACTTTTGGGAAAAGCTCAGTAATTTCACGGCCAACCATCATTTCAATCATTTTATTGACTTCGATTTTGTCGATATCTTTGGAACCAATATATTCACCATCTCGAAGAACAACAACTCGATCCGTGATTTCATAGATTTCATCCAACTTATGAGATATGTATATGATTGATTTGCCTTCTTCTTTTATTTTCCGCATAATTGAGAATAATTCGGCGATTTCATTACCACTCAGCGCAGAAGTGGGTTCATCCATAATAATTAATTTTGCATCATAGGATATCGCTTTTGCGATCTCAATCATCTGCTGTTTGGCAACGGTTAAATCTTTTACCAGCATTTTAGGATCATCATCCATTCCAATTGTTGATAAAAGCTCTTTCGTCATCTTAAACATTTGCTTATGGTCTACCAAGCCTGCTTTGTTCTTCGGTTCACGCCCTAGCCAAATATTTTCCATAATGGGCCTAAATTCAATCGGGCTTAGCTCTTGTTGAATCATTGATATACCCATATTCAATGCGTCACTTGTCGAGAACTTATTTAATTGGATATTATCAAATTTAATTTCCCCAGATGTAGGGGGATGAATACCAATAATACACTTCATCAAAGTAGATTTGCCGGCGCCGTTTTCGCCCACGAGGCCAAGAATCTCTCCTTTTTTGACCTTCAAGTCCACGCCTTTGAGCGCATGAACCCCTGGGAATTTCTTGACAATATTCGTTGCTTCGAGGATATATTCATTTTCTGACATAAAATTTCACCTCTTTCAAAGTCGTTGGACTTAATAAATCTCAAGGTCTCTTTAGCAGCCATGGAAAAGGAAATTTTTATTTTTCCATGGCTGCCAGTTTAAGAATTTTAAATTAGTGTCTGCATCCTACAATTAGATTTGGGTACTCTAATTTAATATTGATCTACATCATCGGCTGTAATCAGCACAAACGGAATCATAAGAGGGTTTTCTGATACACCGTCGTTGAAAAGATCAAATGCTATCTGTACGCCGCCTGCGCCTTGACCAGCCAGGTCTTGACGAACTGAACCGACCATCTTTCCTTCCTTGATAGCATCCTTGGCATCCGGGGTGAAGTCAACGCCAAGAACGATAACATCGGTTCTGCCTGCTTTTTGAAGCACTTCAATTGCACCAAGAGCCATTTCATCATTATTGGCCACAATAGCATTAATTTCATCGCCATAAGCTGTTAGCCAGTTTTCTGTAATTGTTACGGCCTGGTCACGCTGCCAGTCGCCAACCCGAGTATCTAAAATCGTAATATTGGGGAATTTATCATTGACTGTAGTTACAAAACCTTCAGTTCTCTTGATAGCGGCCTCATTATCTAATTTGCCTTGTAGGACGAAAACATTACCGCCTGCTTCACCCAATAGTTCACCAAGATACTCCCCTTGTTGTTGCCCGGCAACAAGTTCTTCTGAGCCCACATAGTAAGTTCCCTCTGGTGGCATACTTGTTCCAAATGGGTTTCTGTTAACAAAAACGATCGGAATTCCAGCGTCTTTACCAGCTTTAATGATTGGGTCCATAGCGTCTGTGCTTACCGGAACAACAATCAAAACGTCAACTTTTTCGGTAATAAACGCTTGAACTAGATCCTGTTGCTTAATAACATCTTCCTGAGCATCAGCTTCTTTAAATACTATGCCAAGCTCTTGAGCTCTAGCTTTTGCGCCATCTTTAATGAATACTTGACCAGTATCGTTAAAATTGGCGCTAACGAATCCGACAACAAGTTGGCTTTCTTCAGCTGTCTCTTCAGCGGCGGGCGTACAACCGATCAACATCGCGGCAATTAAGAACATCGCCATAAATACCATCAACTTTTTATTCATTTTTTTCTCCTTGTTTTTTAGGGTAAATTAATTTTACCCATAGTGGGGTTGAACGATAAGCAATAGAGATTTTTAATTCTTTTTAATCCAGCACCTCCTTTCATCAGACTGCAGATTTGACTCATCCAAATTTATCATAAGCATCAAGTGTCGGTCTACCAAGCGAGGCTTGCAGTCTGATCATGTCGTGTCGTAGACATAGATGTTGACCTTGATATGATGTATTAAATCTATTTTATTTTATCCGATATTTTATATATTATTTCTTCGCGCATTTAGTCTGAATTCTTTAATGACCTTTCCTATTATCCTCATGTTAAGAAATCTAAATTTACTGCCACTTTTTCAGCGATATCCTCGGCAATCAGCCCTGCGTTCTTCATGTGAAATTCATAATTGCCAATTTTCTTGAAGCTGTCTCCCAAACTGCACATGATTTGTTTTGGTGCTTTTTCAAACCCTGCTTTGTATTCTGCCACCGCAGAACCAAGTCCGCCGATGACGCTATGTTCCTCAACTGTAACAATCAGCTTGTTCTCTACAAATACGCTGTCCAGCATTTCGACATCAATCGGTTTGATCGTGTGCATATCGATAACACGCACAGAAAGTCCCTTCTTCTCAAGTATTTCTGCAGCGCCGATAGCCTCCCATAAAACCGATCCCGTGGCGATGATTGCAACATCTTTCCCAGGACGGACCTCAATCGCTTTGCCGATCTTGAAATCAAATTCATGGGGATATATCAGTGGAAAACCTGGCGCGCCTGTTAACCGAATATGCACAGGTCCTTTGTGCTCCGCAACAGCAAAAACAGTCTTGTAGATCTCATGAGGGTCTGCCGGACTGATCACGGTAAAGTTTGGAATAACACGTGTGACCGCAATGTCATCCATTGCAAAATGCGTGTTGCCTAATGGACCGAACCTGCACCCAGACTCAATCCCAACGACCCTACCATTAAGATTCATATATCCAAGCATCATCCGCATCTGTTCAGCACAGCGCATCGGTACAAAGGCTGCAACAGTTACTGCAAACGGCATCAACCCTTCTTTTGCAAGGCCTGCTGAAAATCCAATCAAATTTTGTTCGGCGATACCGACATTGAATATCCGATCAGGAAATTCCTTTTTAAAGTTAACCAATCGTGCAGTTGTCGTGATGTCGGCATTCACAACAACGACATCTTCTCTCTCCCTGGCCAGATGAATGATTGATTCACCAAAAGCGCTGCGATGACCTAGCTTTGACCACTCTTTCAATATTTCTACCGATATACCGTTCATGATGCTTTTCTTTCCATCTCTGCCCTGTTCAAATCCGCTATAGCTTGTTGATACTGTTCTTCATTTATGGGAGTTGCGTGGAACTTAAGGTTGTTCTCCATAAATGAAATGCCTTTTCCCTTAACGGTTTTTGATAGAATGACATGCGGTTTTCCGCTCCCAGACTTTTTCACTTCGGTAAGAACCTGCAACACTTCTTCAACGTCGTTTCCATCTTCAATATGCGAGACTTCCCAACCGGCAGCTTTCCATAATGCATCCAAGTCTATGGGCATAACCTCTGATGTCGTCCCCGACAGCTGAAAACTGTTAATATCCACAAGCACAATCAGATTATCCAATTTGTATTTGGCCGCATTTAATGCCGCTTCCCAGACAATACCCTCATTACATTCTCCATCACCTACGATGCAATAAATTATATGCGCTTCGCCCTTGATCTTTGCCGCCTTTGCCATGCCGCAAGCTATGGGAAATCCATTTCCAAGGGCCCCTGTGGAGACCTCAATGCCATATTTCATATTCATGCTCGGATGTCCGCATAGAATACTATTATTGCCCTTGAATTGCGAAATCATTTCTTTTGGGATATAGCCCGCTTCCATCAGTGCTGCGTAATACGCCAGGCTTGCGTGCCCCTTACTAAAAACAAATCGGTCTCGTTCGGGCATTTCCGGGTTTTTAGGGTCATGATTCATCACGCCGAAAAAGAGTGTTGCGATCATATCCATACACGACAACGCGGGTCCAAAATGGGCACCCTGGCTGCCTGCTGCATACCCCATTTCAATGCTGTCTCGCCGCATTAGCTCTGTTTTGTCTCTGATTTGATTAATTAACATATTCTTTTCCATCTTGAGCCACAATTCTGTCAATTATAACTGTTAAGTTTCAGTTTCTGTTTTAATTTTTGTTCATACTGTCAATTTTATACATATGTCCACTGTAGATGCCGTCAATTACCGTACTTTCAAACCTTGCTGCTTCGATAAGCTTGTGCTCATCAATGCCCGTGTCGTAACCCATTTCACTCAGCATGTGGACCAGATCCTCTGTTGCAAGATTTCCCGAAGCGCCTGGTGCGAAGGGACAGCCCCCCAACCCCCCTAACGTAGATTGTGTTGCTTTAATGCCGCACTCGATGGCAGCAAGCGTATTTACCATGCCCATGTTTCGTGTATCGTGAATGTGGATTTGCAGTGTAAGATCAGGATATGTTTCACTGATAAGCGCAATGGTATCCCGTACCTGGGCGGGATTAGCTACGCCAATTGTGTCACATAAATTGACCGTCTTTATCCCCAAATCGACATAGGGGCGTAAAAAAGCGACGACCTCATCAGGCAACTTTTTTCCCTCAAACGGGCACCCAAAAGCCGTTGCTAAATCCAAACAAATGTCCATCTGCGGCAGCTCACCCATTATCTTTTGAAGTTCCTCAAAAGATTCCTCGTGCGATCTTCTGATATTGGCGCGATTATGGCTTTCACTTAAAGAAACCACATACGAGATTTTTTTCATTCCTGTTTCTGCGGCGATGATGGCGCCGAACATATTGGGAACGAGCGCAGAAAATTCAATTTTAGGATATTTCTCGATGCAAATCTGTGCCAGATCCTTTGCATCCCGCATTTGCGGAATCGCTTTAGGGCTCACAAACGACGTGACTTGGATGCGCTTGACACCTGCTTCGATTATTCTTTCAATGACCGCCAACTTCGTTTGCATCGGTATGTAGTCGCGAACGCTTTGAAAACCATCACGCGGCCCTATTTCATAAATTTCTATCGTTTTATTGTTATTCATGCATCGTCCCAGTTTCTTTCAATCTTGAATACCACGCAAATGCCATGCTTGGATGTTGAGGATGATGCCCACCCAGTTTTTTCGAAGCGCTAAAATAATCATACAGCTGCTGTTTATAATCCTCTGCAGCACAATTTACAATGATTGCCTCCGCCCGTTCAAGTTCGTCTAAACCCCGAAGATCTGCATACCCGTTTTCAGTAATGACAAGATCAATGTCGTGTTCACATATATCCTGATGAGAAACCATGGGCACGATATTTGAAATGGCACCGCCTTTGCTCATGGAAGGAATCACCACTACGGACAAGCCCGCATTCTGGGCAAAATTAGCGCCACCGCCAATGCCATACACAACACGAGTTCCACCGATGTGACTTGAATTGACATTGCCATATATGTCGATCTCAATGCCAGTATTGAGCGCTAAAACACCCAATCTGCCAATAATTTCTGAATTATTGATGATGTCGCCATTCCTTAGGACGAGTTTTTTATGAACATCAGGAATCTGTTCTAACATTTTGCCCATGTTTTCGTTCATCGATATGCCGCTCGTCGAAATTCCACACGCCTTACCGCTCAACAGCAATTCCAGAACCTTATCTGATACCCCACCGCAATGAAACTGAAGATCGCGGAATTCAGATGATTGGAACATCTCAGCAATGGCATTGGCAATCGTGCCAAACCCCAACTGCACAGGCGGTATCTTTCCACCGCTGCTGGTTTGGAATTCGATTCTTAAAAAGTTGAACAGGTTTTCCGCGATTTTTCTGGATTCGGGTGTAAAAGTGGTTGGTTCTTCTATGTTTTCAGGCGTATCTGTTTCAACGATATATTTTATTTTCGACATATCAAAGGGAATAAAAGCTGAGCCAATACGGTCTGTGCAGCTTGTCAGCGGTATTGGCTCTGTATCAGGCGCCGGCCTTTGAATGTAAACATCATGCATGCCAATGAGTATGTCAGGTTGTGCGCTGTTTACTTCAATAATGATCTCATTCGCTTGATCCATCAGGAAATGTGTCAAACCCACAGAGGTTGTCGGGACAAGGCCTTCTTCGGTAACAGCAAGCGCCTCCACGACCAAAACATCGATTTTGCCAAAGCTGCGGCTGCGCAGCAAACGCGGCATCTTACACATCTGTTGTTCAACATAGCGAACGCTACCTGAATTCACTTGTGAAGAAAGCGCCTTGCTGGCACACATGGGTACTCTTCTTGCAATGATCTCTGAGGGTGCTAACAACTCGTCAAGCCATGGAACATTCGCGCCTGTAATCAGGTTGATTTTAAGTTTCAGTCCCTTGTTCTTACGTCTTACCAGTTGCTCAGGGATTGCTTTGGGAAACCCAGCCATGGCATAGCCACTCATAGCGACCGTCATGCCGTCTGAAATTACTTCAGAAGCTTTAGCTACTGAAGTAATTCGATTATTAAGGGATGCAAACATCCTATCATTCATATCAGCATAACTTTTTCAGCAAGATTAATTATTCTTTAGGCGTGAATCCAGCAAATAGTTCCTGATCCGTCGGTTCCCTGTTGGGCGTCTCGCGAATCACCCATGTGTTGTTCAAATAATGCTTCAGGGTGATATTCTCCGAGGCAATGTTCCCGCCCCATGTGCCGCAGCCAAGAGAACTTGTGAACGGCATACCGCTTACCCAATTTCCCGTGTTCGTGTACGATTGAGGTTGATTGACAACCACACGTGTCGTGTAAGTCCGAAGTGCCAGTTCCTCTATCACAGCACGGTTTTTTGAGAATACACCACAAGAATGGCCTGCCCCAGAATACGCCTGGTTAGCGTTTACGATCCGAACAGCATCATTAATATCTTTGCATTTATAGACTGCTGTCACGAGGCACATTTTTTCACCGGCAAATGGCGTAACTGCACCAGTCTCATCCTCTTCCACGAGTATCATGGTGGTTCCTTGAGGAATTGTAATGCCCGCGATCTTGGCGATATTTTCAACCGGTGAAGCGACGATATCCCTGTTCAGAGCGAGATCGTTTGGCCAGTTGGGCCAAATCGCCTTTCTGAGCTTGATTTTCTCCTCAGGTGTCGCCATATATGCGCCAATTCTATTAAGTTCCGCAAGCATTTTTTCATAAACAGATTCGTCGATGACCAAACTGTTATCACACGAACAACCTGCTGCTAAATCAAAAGTCTTGCTGAGTTTGATTTTTTGTGCTGCTTCCGCAAGCTCTGCCGTCTGATCAATATAAATAATCGCGTTGCCTGCGCCTACGCCATACGCAGGCGTGCCGGAGCTATATGCAGCTACAACCATTGGATGACCTCCGGTTGCCATGACAAGGTCACATTGCTTCATAAGTTCTTTTGTCATTGCAATAGACGGGTTTTCAATGCAGATAAACAAGTCTTCCGGCACATTATAGCGTTTCATGATGTCGCGCAATATCCCTGTAACTTTGGCAGTCGTCTTTTTTGCTTTTGGATGGGGAGAGAAGATGATTGCATCTCGCGCCTTTACCACATTGATCGCTTGCACGATCGGATGCATTTCACCCTGTGTACCAGGGACGAGCGACCCGATTACGCCAATTGGCTTAGCAATGCGGACGAGACCCTTTTCAGGAAGCTCTTCAACAACTCCAATCGTTTTCTCGTTCTTGACATCGTAATAAACACCGCGGCACTTGCTAATTGTCTTGATTATTTTGGATGGTACATCACCCATGCGACACTCATTGTAAGAAAACTCTGCCAGTTCTTGCATTAGATTGGCGTTACTGACAAACTCCCATGCGATCGCAGCTGCCAGCTCATCCACTTCTTGTTGCGTCAGACTCTCCGCCGATTTTTGCGCATTTCTCGCCCGTGTGATTAATTCTGAAATATATTCTTCGACCAACTTTTCTTGATGTGCCATTTTTTACTCCAATTTTCCTTGAAACAAACCTGAATTCAAGACTCGTAAAGGCTGACTTTGCTTACACAAAATTTTATCCACTCGAGATTTTATGCACACGTGACCATTATACATGATTTTCGTGCACTGTCAAGACTTCTGCCTTAATTTGTCAGGGCGATCGAAAAGTTAAATATTTTCGCAGAATCAACGATAGTATGGCATTACACTTTCACTTGTATTTGAGTCAGGCCGAGAATAATTTTTTACAAAGACATTTTTATACACTCAATTTTTTAAAATTATTATCGAAAGTTTTGACACTAAAGCTAATCGATATCAGCCAAACTCAACATCCTCCAGAGTAAAAATGTTGGTAAAATAAATCAGACGCGAAATTTTTGTCATCCTTAAATAAACTACATATTTTCCAGAGAAAGGACACTGAATTATGACGACATACAAAAGCCTTTTGCATCAAACTGTGTCAACCACCAAAACCGATTTTTGGAATGATTCCTGTTCGGTTGAGGAGTTGACCTACGCCATTGAGCATGGGGCGGTAGGCGCGACATCTAATCCAACAATTGTTTACATGGTTCTTAAGCAGGAACTTGGATTGTGGAAAGAGAGAATTCTTCATTTAATTAATGAAAACCCCACTTGGTCTGAGTTAGAAATTACCTGGAAAATATTTGAGGAAATTGGATTAAAGGGTGCGGAATTACTTCTACCTGTTTATGAGCGTGAAGGTGGGAAAAAGGGCCGGCTTTCGATCCAAACCAACCCGGCCAATTACCGCAATGCAGAGGCAGTTGCACAACAAGCTGCTTATTTTGATTCACTGGCGCCCAACATTCAGGTAAAGGCACCTGTCACGCAGGCAGGCGTCAAGGCCATTGAAGAAGCCACATATATGGGCGTGAATATCAACGCGACGGTGTGCTTTACTGTGCCGCAATCCCTGGCAGTGGCTGAGGCAGTAGAGCGCGGGCTCAAACGGCGCGAGGCGGAAGGAAAAGCAGTGGAAAATATGTCACCAGTGTGCACCATCATGGTTGGACGCACAGATGACTGGCTGAAAGTGGTGGCAAAAAAGGAAGGCATCACGCTCACACCCGGTTACCTGGATTGGGCGGGCGTAGCGGTGATGAAAAAAGCATACGGTATTTACCAGGAGCGCGGCTACCGCACACGGTTGCTTGCGGCGGCCTATCGAAACCATCTGCACTGGTCCGAATTCATCGGCGGCGATATTGTACTGACAATTCCCTATGAATGGCAACTCCTGTTCAATCAATCGGACATCGAGGTCAAGGAGCGCATGCAGAACCCCGTGCCGGCTGAAATTGTGGGCGAACTATACGCCCATTTTGAGGAATTCCGCAAGGCTTACGATGAAGATGGCTTAACCATCGCCGAATTT
>Ga0209498_1001005_pt1 | contig 17350 bp, 14 predicted proteins | sample WalLakDeSediment_FD_184131 | JGI IMG/M metagenome (GOLD analysis project Ga0209498, IMG submission 184131) | Lake sediment microbial communities from Walker lake, Nevada to study Microbial Dark Matter (Phase II) - Walker Lake 11/02/13 Deep... | ecosystem: Environmental > Aquatic > Freshwater >... | reverse complement strand
CTAATTCAAACAAAAAAGATGATATTTATAAAATAATAGTTCAAATAGTCCTCCCCTTACGTTGAAGCTCGGCCTCGCCGAGACTGATTGGGGAGAGTTGATCCTCAGACTCCGTAAGAGTCTGAAGGACTCTGAGAACGTGAGGCTTTATTAAATATTCAAAATTTCCAGGTCTTTCTTCACATTTTAGCTCAATTATAAATTATTTTTGGATTTAGAAGTCGAATAGTTAAATTTTCCATTGTAATCAAAAATTTAACGGTAAATTCTTTATTATGATAACAAGATTACTGAAAAAGAACATAAATCAATCACTTTTTAAGGGGAAGACGATTGTATTGTATGGAGCTCGCCAGGTAGGTAAGACCACATTGGTTCAGGATATATTAAGGGATTTCAAAGGTGAGGGACGCTATCTTAATTGTGAGATATTATCAGTTGAAGAAAATTTAAAGGATCCTGAACCAGATAAGCTTAAAGCATTTTTAGGAAGCTATAAGCTGATTGTTCTTGACGAAGCTCAAAATATCCCCAACACCGGCAAAATTTTAAAGGTAATTTCTGATACTTTAGTAGACTTACAAATAATTGCAACAGGCTCATCAAGTTTTGATCTTGCAAGTAAAACTGCTGAACCAATGACGGGTAGAATTATTCAGCACATACTTTTCCCGCTTTCGGTATTAGAAATTAAAGAAGAGGAAGATTGGTTTAGTGTAGATGCTAGTTTAGAAAAAGTTCTTCGTTTAGGAATGTATCCTGAAATTTATACCTTACCCGAAGATGATGCTGTAAGCACACTTCACGAACTTGCTTCAAGCTATCTCTTTAAAGATTTGCTCAAGTTTGATGGAATTAAAAAATCCAGCTTGTTAAAAAATCTTGTTGTTTCTTTAGCACTTCAACTTGGTAATGAAGTGACATATAATGAACTGGCTGTTAAACTTGGAGTAAATAGTCTTACAGTTCAAAAATATATTGATTTATTGGAACAAAGCTTTGTTATTTTTAAGATTAATTCTTTCTCGCGAAACATAAGAAAGGAACTCTCTAAAGCATTTAAAATTTATTTTTATGATAATGGAATTAGAAATGCATTGATCAATAATTTTAATACCCTTTCGATGAGAAATGATGTTGGCGCGTTATGGGAAAATTTTTGCATAGCTGAAAGAATGAAATCGAATGCTTATCTTAATAAAAAACTGAACATATATTTTTGGCGGACTTATGATCAAAAGGAAATTGATTATGTGGAGGAATCGTCAGGTAAAATCACCGGTTATGAATTGAAGTATTCTCAAAAACAAAAATTAAAAGTGCCCAAAGGGTTTAAGGAAGAATACAATGCTGAGATATATAAAATAGATAAAAATAACTTCTGGAAATTTGCTGAATTAGCAATATGAAAACACCTTTAGTTGTAATAATTGGAAGACCAAACGTCGGCAAGTCTACGCTCTTCAACAGACTTGTTGGCAGAAGAGATGCAATTGTTGATGATGTCAGCGGTGTTACCCGTGACAGGATTTATGGCGAAGCTGATTGGGCAGGAAAAAATTTTCGCGTAATTGATACCGGCGGTTATGTTCCTGAAAGTGACGATGTTTTTGAAACTGCAATTCGTGAACAGGTTGAGATTGCAATAGGTGAAGCCGATAGCATACTTTTCGTGGTTGATGTCCGCGATGGCATCTTACCAATTGATAAAGATATTATCACACTTCTAAGAGGTTCAGGCAGAGAGTTTTTCCTCATCGTGAACAAAGCAGACAGCCCTAACTTTGATGCTGCAGCAGCCGAGTTTTACAAGTTGGGTGTTAATAAAATATATCCTGTATCTGCATTGAGCGGCAGAAACCTTGGCGATCTTCTTGACGAAGTTACCTCAGGATTTAGTGATAAAGAATCTCCCGAAGAAGACCCTCGACTTAAAATAGCAATCGTTGGACGACCAAATGTTGGCAAGTCTTCACTTGTAAATGCACTTCTTGGAGAAGAACGAAGCATAGTTACGGATATTCCGGGAACAACACGCGACAGTATAGATTCAATCCTCAAATATTACGGCGAAGAAATTATATTAATTGATACAGCAGGGCTGCGTAAAAAGAAAAAAATTCTGGAGAGTATTGAGTTCTATTCCAGTATAAGAGCTCTTAAAGCAATAGGAGAATGTGATATAGCAGTCGTTCTTCTTGATTCAATTGTCGGATTAGAGAAGCAGGATCAAAAAATAATTGATGAGGTTGTCCGGTGGAGGAAGGGATTGATTCTTGCAGTAAATAAATGGGATCTTGTTGAAAAGGATTCAGGCACTGCTGCTTTTTACGAAAAAGCTCTTCATCAAAAAATGGGAGCAATAGATTATGCCGAAGTTATTTTCATATCTGCATTAACAAAGCAGCGAATCTTTAAACTTGTAGATCTCTGCAAGCAGGTTAGTGAAGAACGGAAGAAGAAAATTCCTACAAAAGATTTGAATAATTTTCTGCTTGATGAAATTGTGAAATCACCGCCTCCCGCATCTCCTTCCGGTAAAGAGGTGAAGATCAAATACATTACTCAAATTGGACAGCATTATCCGATCTTTGCATTTTTCTGTAACTATCCAAATCACGTTCCTGATAACTACAAAAGATTTCTTGAAAAGATGATTAGGAACAGGTATGGATTTAAAGGTGTTCCAATTACATTAAGTTTCAAAGCTAAGTCATCGAAGCAGGATTAAATGAAAAGACCAGTTAAGATAATTGTTGTTGGTGGAAATGCCGCCGGACCAGCTGCTGCAGCGAAAGCTAAACGATATAATCCAAATGCTGATGTTCTGCTTTTTGAAGCAAGTAAATTCATTTCAACCGGCACCTGCGAAATGCCGTATGTGATTTCAGGAGAAATAAACGATTACCGGAAAATTGTTTTCTTCTCTCCTGAATCTTTCCAAAAAGAAAAAGGTGTGAAGGTTTTTGTAAAGCATTTTGTGCAGGAGATTGATACAAAAAAGAAAACTATTACCGCTAAAGATTTAATTGAAAATAAAGTCATTGAACAGGATTATGATAGGCTTATACTTGCAACCGGTTCAAAAGCAAAAACTTTACCGGGATTCGATACTCAGGTAAAAAATATTTTCACTTTGAAAAATATTAATGATTTGATTCGTCTTGATGAATATATTAGAGCAAATCAGGTTACAAAATCGATCATTATTGGCTCTGGTTATATTGGACTCGAAGCTGGAGAAGCATTGGTTAAAAGAAATATTCGTGTCACAATTATTGAAAAAGAAAACAAACCTTTGCCCGGTGCTGACATAGAATTTTCTGATGAGATTTTGAAGATTATGAATCAAAATAAAGTTAAGTTTCTCGGTGGTATCAAGGAAGTTGAGCCAGTGATTTCAGGAGAAAAACTGATTGCGGTTCGGATTGAAGACAAATTTATCGAAACGGATTTGGTTATTCATTCCGTTGGTTTTGAACCTGAAACTTTACTTGCACAATCAGCAAAACTTGAACTCGGGAAATCTGGTGCAATAAAAGTTGATCGGTATTTAAAGACATCTGATAGCTCTATTTATGCCGCAGGGGATAATGTTGAAATACTAAATGCAGTAACAGAAAAACCGGATTACATTCCACTTGCAGCTCATGCTTACGATTTAGGTCATATCGCAGGAGAGAATGCTGCCGGCGGTAATGTTAGATGTGAACCCCTCGTTAAAAATATCAGCATAAAAATATTCAATAAGTTTTTTGCTTCCGTTGGTTTATCTTCGAGCGAAGCAATTAAATATGGATTTAAAGCAGAAGAATCATTTGCCAAGGCACGAAACCTGGTTTCAGTTATGCCTGAAAGTGAATATGTAATTGGCAAAGTATTGGCGGACAAAGGCAGCAAAAGAATTTTAGGAGCTTCATTTTTGGGCGGTAAAGAAGTTTCAGGATATGCTGATTTATTATCAGCATTAATAAAGATGAAAGCTCCGGCATCAATACTTTCAAAAATAAACTTTAACTACACTCCGCCGCTTTCGCCATTTGTAAATTTGCTTAGTTTAATCGGAAAGAAGTTTAACTAAATTATAAACGAGTCATCAATTGAAAAATAAATCATCCTTCAAAAACCTTGTGTTGTTAGAGCATCCATTAGTCAAAAAAGATATCACTGTGTTGCGTGATAAGAAAACTAATACAGAGATGTTCAGGGCAGCAGTAACCCGAATTTCTAATGTTATGGCAGTTGAGATAAGCACTTCTTTTTCACTCAAAGAAATTACAGTCGAAACTCCTCTCGAAAAAACAAAAGGCTACAGGTTACAGCAAGACGTTGTTCTGATTCCTGTTCTTCGAGCCGGACTTGGTATGGTAGATGGTTTCCTGCAAATAATTCCCGATGCAAAACTTGGACACGTTGGTCTGGAAAGAAATGAAGCAACTCTCCAACCCAATACTTACTATCTGAAAACTCCAAAAAATTTAAGCAAAGCAGAAGTTTTACTGTTAGATCCAATGCTAGCTACGGGAGGAAGTGCTTCAGCCGCAATTACATTTCTTAAAAAGCGTGGTGCAAAGAATCTGGTTTTTGCCTGTTTACTTGCTGCACCTGAAGGAATTAAAAAACTTCTGAGTGAACATCCTGATTTAATAATATTCAGTGCTGCACTTGATCGTCAGCTAAATAAAAAAGGTTACATCCTCCCGGGTTTGGGAGATGCAGGAGATCGTACGTTTGGCACTTTATAAATCTATTCTCATCTTCTTTGTTATTCTGTTTTGTGCTGATTATCCCGCACAGACCTACCCTGATGCACAGGTTGATTCAATGTTAAAGACAGGAATCTGGCATATTGTTAATCAGGAATACACTGCTGCAAATGAAGTATTTCATTCTCTTGATTTAGAATATCCGCAGCTCCCGCTTGGCAAAATATATCTTGCTGCAAACATGATTGCCGAGGCGTATGACTATGCACAGGACTTTGATGAAAAATATATATTGAAAATTCTGGAATCAGCGAAGGAGCAATCCGATGTACTAATCCGTAATGACAAGGAAAATATCTGGTATCGATACTTCTATGCACTCGCCGAAGGATACATTTCATATTTCGAGGCGATAAATGGAAATTGGTTTTCAGCGTTATCAACCGGTATCAATTCGATTTCAGCATTTGAAAAAATTTTAATTATCGATAATAAATTTTTTGAATCCTTTATTGCAATCGGAACTTTCGAATACTGGAGAAGCAGAAAAATGGAGTTTATGAACTGGCTGCCATTTACGAACGATACAAAGGAAACAGGAATAAACTTACTGAAAGTTGCGATAGATTCTTCAAGTTACAACACCCACCTTGCAGTCAATTCTCTCATCTGGATTTATATAGATCAGAAAAAATATGATGATGCAATAAAGGTTGCTGAAAAAGCGCTGGCTGAATTCCCCCAGTCAAGAACGTTTAAATGGGGAGTTGCAAGAGCGTATGAAGAAATAAATCCATTGCAAGCAATTGAACTATATTCAGAGATTCTTGATTCTTATCCATCCTCATTAAAAGAGAATTATAAAAATGAAATTACTCTAAAGCATCTGATTGCCCAGCAGTATGCCAAACTGGGGGAGGAAGAAAAAGCCATTCAATACTGTGATGAAATACTGTCAACGAAAAACATACCTAAAAAAACTCAGGACGAGCTGAGTGGACGGATTGAAAGAGTCAAATCACTTAAAAAAGAATTGAGTAAAAAGGGCTAAGACCACCACATACATTTGCCCGACTTTAACATCTCGTTAAAATAAAGTAAATTATTAATGAAAAAGTTGTTGTTATTTATATTAAGAGATAATGAGTAAAGATAGCCCTGACGATAAAAAGATGTTAGCAGATCTGCTTGCTCTCTGCCACAAAAATCTGCCTAAAGTTGATGAAGGTCTGATAACAAAAGCATTCAAGTTTGCTCTCGAAGCACATAAGCACGACCTGAGAGCTTCGGGTGAGCCCTACTTTTACCATCCCTACGAAGTGGCAACGATCGTTGTTGAAGAATTTCCTCTCGATGATATTACTATCGTAGCCACACTCCTTCACGATGTTGTTGAAGACACAGATTTTGATTTAAACCTGATGACCAAAGAATTCGGTAAAGAAGTAACCGAAATTGTTGATGGTGTTACAAAAATAAGCGGAATCTTTAAAGGTCAGGATATTACCAAAGCAGAGAACTATCGTAAGATGCTTCTTTCTATGGTTAAGGATGTAAGAGTAATCCTTGTAAAGTTTGCTGACCGGCTCCACAATATGCGCACATTAAGTTTTGTTCCGCCTGACAAGCAAAAAAGAATCGCTCAGGAAACTCTTGAAATTTATGCTCCATTTGCAAATAGATTTGGTCTCGCTCGTGTAAAGTGGGAATTGGAGGATTTATCCTTCAAATACCTTAATCGTGAAATGTATGATGAGTTAGTCAGTAAAGTAAAGAGTTCACGCAAGGAAAGAGAAGCATACATAAAAAGATTTTCAGACCCCATTAAAAAGAAACTCGACGAGTATAATCTAAAGTATGAAATCGGTGGCAGACCTAAACATTTCTACAGCGTCTATCGTAAGATGATGAAACGCAGCAAACCTTTCGAAGAAATTTATGATCTTTTTGCTCTAAGGATAATTCTTGAAACTGAAAACGCAAACGAATGTTACACAACTCTTGGCATCGTTAACCAGATGTATCTGCCCGTACCAGATAGATTTAAAGATTATATCTCAATTCCAAAGAACAATAATTATCAGTCTATTCATACAACAGTAATAGGACCAGAAGGTAGATTGGTTGAAGTTCAAATTAGAACTAAGAAGATGCACGAAATTGCTGAACGAGGTCTTGCTGCTCATTGGAAATATAAGGAAGATAAAGCAACAACTGACATGGATTTTGAAAACTGGCTTAACTGGATAAGGGATATTTTTGAAGGAGCTGGTAAAGACGAAACCAGAAAAGAAATTCTTGAAGACTTCAAGTTGAATCTTTATCAGGATGAAATTTATGTTTTCACTCCCAAGGGTGAGTTAAGAAGATTGCCTGTTGAATCCACTCCTGTTGATTTTGCTTTTGAGATTCATAGTAATGTTGGATACCAATGCATTGGAGCAAAGATAAATGGTAAGATTGTTCCGCTTGATACACCATTGCATAGCGGCGATCAGGTTGAAATCATAACTTCAAAAAATCAGCATCCAAATAAAAACTGGTTGAAATTTGTTAAAACACAGAAAGCAAAGTCTGCAATAAGAAAATGGATGAACAAAGAAGAAGAAAAGGTTGTTAAAGCAGGAAAGGAAATCTGGAATAAAAAAATAAAGAAGCTCAAGTTAGCATTTTCAACCAGTGACATTTCGAAAATTGCCAGAAAGCTTAAATACGATAACAATTCTCAGTTCTTTCAGGCAATTGCTCAGGGTAACGTTAACCTCGATCAGATTTTGATTGACACCGGAGGAAAGACAGAGACGGAGCAGGAAAAGATTTTAGATTTCGATAAGTTTGCTGATATTGCCAGAAAGGATGCGGGGGGAATTTTAGTCGATGGCAAATCCGCTGGTATTATGTATTCATATGCTAAGTGCTGCAATCCAATTCCGGGTGATCCTGTGATTGGATACATTACAATTGGAGAAGGTGTTAAAATTCACCGTAAAATTTGTAACAACCTTCTGAATTTATCTAAAGCAGATGAAGATAAATTAGTAGCAGTTCAGTGGCCAGGAACAGATGGAAACTTATTTGTAGCAGGATTGACTATGAAAGGAGAAGACAGTCCTGGAATACTAAATGATATTGCACACACGATTGTTTCCTATAGAAGTACGAACATCAAATCAATCAACATAAGCACGAATGACTCAACTTTTGAAGGATCTGTAATGGTTTATGTGAACAATCTGGAGCATCTTAATACATTAATCGATCGGCTGAAAAAGCTTAGAGGTGTTTATAAAGTTGAAAGATTTGAAGGAAGCTGATTTAACTTGGAGCAAACTGCAAGTGAAATCAGATTTATGGGAATTGATTACGGAGAAAAACGTATTGGCATCGCATTAAGTGATCCTCTCTTAACTTTCGCTTATCCATTAACCACGCTAATAAATAATTCATCGATATTTTCTGAGCTTAAAAAAATTATTAACGATAAGAGCATAACCAAAATAATTCTTGGTTTTCCTCCAATCAGATTTAAATCTTCAAAGGAATTATCCGAAAAAGTGCTCAGGTTTAAATCGGAAATAGAGTCACTGAATAAAGTTGAAATAATCCTGTGGGATGAGGAATATTCCTCAGCGATTGCAAAAGAAAAAATCATTCAGTCGGTTTCTAAGAAATCAAAAAGAAAAGAAAAAGATTTACTGGATAAGTTTGCGGCTGCAGTGATATTGCAGGAATATCTGGATTCAATAAAAGAGTGAAATCGTTTAACAGAATATTTTAAGTCAATTTACTAACTCACGTTACGCAGTATAGCCAATACTTTGTCATTCTGGCTCGTCCCGGCTGGACGCTCGTCTCGGTAGGACGAAGTCCTAACGGACTCGCTTGCCTCGTCGAATCCGCCAAAGGCGGAGAAGACGGGTCCAGAATCTGAAAAAAATCGATAACCATAGATTCCGGACTTCTTTCATTCGCCGGAATGACACTTATGCGTAACGTGAGTTACTAAGTTCTGGTAATACAAAAAATTATCTTTGAAAAAGTTTGACATTATCATTCTAAAAAGTTATTTTTTCAGCCATAAATCAATTAATTGGGAGCATTTCTATGTCAGCATTGTCACTTGACGCACTCGGAATGGTGGAAACAAAAGGATTAGTTGGTTCCATCGAAGCTGCAGATGCAATGGTTAAAGCAGCAAAAGTAGAATTAATTGGAAAAGAAACAATCGGAGGCGGTTACGTTACTGTGATGGTTCGTGGGGATGTCGGAGCAGTAAAAGCAGCTACAGATGCTGGAGCTGCAGCAGCGCAGAGAGTGGGCGAACTTGTTTCAGTTCATGTAATTCCTCGCCCTCATTCTGATGTTGAAATGATTCTTCCCAAAAGATCTAAGTAAATATTTCTATGTCTGATAGAGCTTTGGGTATGGTAGAGACCCGTGGCTTGGTAGCTTCAATTGAAGCTGCAGATGCCATGGTTAAAGCTGCTAAGGTTCAGCTTCTTGGCAAAGAAAAAGTCCAGGGTGGATTAGTTACCATTCTTGTTGTCGGGGAAACTGCAGCAGTAAAATCAGCAGTGGATGCCGGAGCCGCAGCAGCTCAGCGTTTAGGTGAAATAGTTTCAACTCATATTATTCCGCGACCAGATGATCAAATATATCAGATAGTTAAACGAGAAGGTAAAGTTGAGACTAAACGAATTAAGACGGAAAAGGAAATTGTTGATAAGAAACCCGCCCGCACCAGAAAGCCAGAGCAAATTGAGAAAGCAGAACTTTTCGAAGAAGAAAAACCATTTAGAACAACCAGCTCATTTTCAACAATCGATAGATTAAAAGAAGAAGCACTCGGAAAATACTCACCGGCTGAAAAAACCAAAAAAGTTAAATCAAAACCTGAACAAAAGTTTAACATGGCTGAACTCGAAGTAATGAATGTTCATCAGTTAAGAAGATTTGCAAGAGATATTGAAGATTTCCCGATAAAGGGCAGAGAAATCTCAAGAGCTAACAGGGGCGAACTTCTTGATTACTTTAAAGGGCTCAATAAATAATTCTGCTAACCCCGATTTGCCTCATAAATCTTCTTCCGGATAATTATATTTCCCATCGTGAGAAAAAAAATTAACATCTTTTTTGCTTCTGTGATTTTTGCTGTGATCCTCTGGGGATCAATTTCTCTTTCTGACTATTACTATACGAACATTGACGTCAAGTTAACACTAACTAACTTCCCTGAAGGCTACACAACTGGTTCACAACTCCCGGAAAAAATAAAACTCAGAGTAAGAGGGCAGGGATGGAAATTGGTTTCATTAAATGTAGGACCCGAATCGGAGTTTAGAATTTCAGTGGCTGGAGATAGCGGCAGACAGCATTTGAGTCTTTTAAACTACCTTGAAAGTAATCGCTGGCTTATTTCGGATGTTGACATTATTAATTTGTTCCCTGACTCAATAAAATTTAATGTTGAAAGAATCATAACGAAAAAACTTCCTGTAGCACCTGAACTGGATCTGGAATTTAAACCAGGATATGGATTAGCGTCTGACATAAAAATCAAACCTGATTCGGTTTTAGTTAAAGGTCCATTTAGTTACTTAAAAACGATGAAGGAAATTAAAACAAGTGAAATGCGAATCAGTCAGCTCGATTCAAAAACATCGACCGCCCTGAATTTTCCCGGAAGATTTGGTTTCGAATACAGTTCAAATGTAGTTAATGTGAATCTTGATGTTCAGAGGATTGTAGACAGACAATTCGATGGAATTATCGTCGATGTAACCGATGTTCCAGCAGGAAAGGATGTAGTACTTTTACCAAATAAAATAAATATTAATGTAAGGGGAGGAATTGAGATATTAGGTAAGCTTAACTCCGATGAATTTAAAGCTTACGTGAAATATCAAACACTTTTTCGTGATACAACCGGCAGTGTGGCACCAGAATTAATATTACCAAAAAATGTAACTCTTCAATTCTCTAAACCTGATAGATTACGCTATGTAATCAGATCTTTCTGATACATCGATATTCTTGCAATTTTAATTGAGCTAAAAGTTTATCTATATTAACCAGTCGAAATTTTAATCAAAAATCAAATAAAATAACATGTTTATCACTTTTGAAGGTATCGATTTTTCAGGTAAATCCACTCAAATTGAACTACTTAAAGATTATCTGGTAGATAATAAAAAAAAGGTCGAAATTTTAAGAGAACCAGGCGGAACTGAAATATCAGAAAAAGTTAGAAAAATACTTTTAGATAATAAAAATGAAAAAATGGTTGCAGAGGCTGAATTATTACTTTTCTCCGCAAGCAGGGCTCAACTTGTAAGAGAAAAAATACGACCTTACCTGCAAAAAGGTATTTATGTAATTTCCGACAGGTTTCTTGATAGTTCTACAGCTTATCAGGGATACGGAAGAGGAATTCCTGTTGAAGTTGTGCTAAAGGTTCACGATCTTGCAATTGGTGAAACCATTCCTGATTTGACATTCTTTATCGATATCCCTGTTGGAATTGCTAATGAGCGTAAGAAAAAGAAAGCAAAAGTTAAACTTGATCGAATTGAAATTGCTGATATTGAATTTTACAATAGAGTGAGAAGTGGTTATCTGGAAATAGCAAGAAAAGAAGAACGGTTCAAAGTAATTGACGGAACCCAGACCATTGAAACAATCCAAAACCAAATTATATCAGAATTAGAATTAATAGACCGGAGGTGAATTAAATATTGAAAAAGAAATTGATGTGGATACCAGGATTTTTATTAATAGGTATAATTGCTATGGGGTTTTACCCCGGCAGAAGTGATATTTATTTTGAAATTGCCAAAAATCTGGATTTACTCGGGAGAGTTTATAAGGAAATTGCTTTCAATTATGTGGATGAAATTGATCCCGAGAAATTTTTACGTGCCGGAATAAATGGAATGCTATCCTCTCTGGATCCATATACTATTTTTATTGATGAGAAAAAGATTGAGGATATTGATTTAATTACAAATGGCAAGTATGGTGGGGTTGGTGTATCAATCGGGTTGCGTGGTGATGAGGTAACTGTTGTTGAAGTAATGGATGGATACGCTGCTCAAAGGCAGGGCATTCAAATCGGTGATGTAATTATTAAGGCAGGAGACACGCCAATTTCATCTGATAATATTGACGAGGTCTCTTCACTTGTTAAGGGAGAGCCCGGAACTACAGTTGAACTCAAAATAGTCAGGAATGAATTAAGAGATACTTTGGTTTTTAACCTGGTTAGAGAAGAAGTCATTGTAAAAAATATAACCTACTCTGGCTTCTACCCTGAAAATAGCAATAATGTCTATATAAAACTTTCTAATTTCAGCAGGGCAGCAAGTGATGAAATCAAGAAGACAGTTAAAGACTTAAAAGAGAAAAAGCAAATTCAATCAGTTGTTTTAGACCTGAGAGGCAACCCTGGTGGTTTGCTCGATATTGCAGTTGACGTGTGTGATAAATTTCTCTTAAGAGATCAGTTGGTGGTTTCAACTCGTGGAAGGGATGAAAGAAGTGAAAAAAAATATTTTGCTGTTGAAGAACCCGTTATCAGCAGCGATGTTGAAATGGTAGTTTTAATAAATGGGGGCAGCGCTTCAGCCTCTGAAATAGTTGCCGGTGCTCTTCAGGATCACGACCGGGCGGTAATTTTGGGAACTAAATCTTTTGGCAAAGGTTTGGTCCAGACAATAACTCCACTTAGTTATAATACTTCTCTTAAAATAACTACAGCAAAATACTACACCCCAAGCGGAAGAAGCATTCAAAGAATCGATTACTCTGAAGGAAATGAAGTAATAAAATCCTCACTATCTGAAGCAGAACAAAAATTTTTCACGGATAATGAAAGAGAAGTTTACTCAAGAGGAGGCATTACTCCGGATTCAACAATTGACTTCAAAATCACCGGTGAATTGACAAAAGATCTTTTAGCTAAGGGGCTTCTATTCAAGTTTGCTAATAATTATTACTTTAAGCATCCTGATGTCGAGTATTCAGGCATCGATGATAACAAGCTTTTTGAAGACTTCAGACAATATCTTTCTGAAGAAGATTTCACCTATACATCAAAGACTGAAGTTGAAATAGATAATCTTATTAAAAGCGCTGATGATAAAAGTGAAATAAAGGCAGAACTTATGAGGATAAAAACTCAGATGAAAGGATTATTCGAAAAAGAGATGCAGATTTACGAACAAGAAATAGTAAGAGAGTTAAGGTCAGAAATAGCTGCAAGATATCTTGGAATGGAAGCAAGGATTGCAGAACAACTGAATTCCGATTTGCAGGTTCAGACCGCCTTAAATATTCTATCAAATAGTGCTGTTTATAATAAACTTCTGAATTCTCATTGAGTGAATTTGCTGCTTCGTTAATTTTTATAAGTTCGGGATTTCTCTCAGGCATACTTATCGGAATGCTTGGAATTGGCGGGGGATTAGTTTTTGTTCCTTTGTTGTATTATACGCTGCCATTACTTGGAATCCCATCTTCTTCTCTAGCTTATTACACACTTGGAACTTCTTTGTTTACAGGAGCTATTGCAGTTTCTAATTCAGCAGTGCTTCACATTAGAGCTAAAAATTTTTTAAAGAAGCCTGCTGTGATTATTTCAATTGGCTCGGCTATTACTGCTTTACTTACACCGTACTTCGTAGTAAAAATTGAATCTAAGACTCTTGAATTAATTCTTGCATCTGCTTTGACGATAGTGTTAATTAGTATTCTTGTTGAAAACAATCGTCGCAAATGGCTCGAACTAAAAAACCCATTATCAGAGAGTTTCTTTTTACCTCTTGGTTTGTTTGTCGGTATTTTCTCGGCTTTCGTAGGATTAGGCGGTGGTGTAATCTTCGTACCAGCATTGATGTATTTATTTTTAGTTGAAGCTCGTGTTGCAGTTGGAACATCTTCAATTATTGCTTCAGTTACAATGCTTGCAGCAACAATTTCTTATTTCATTCAAAGTGCGAATGCAAATTCACCAGATGGATCATTGGGTTATATTGTTTTGCTGGCTGCTATACCGCTCGGTATCGGTGCTGTTGCCGGTTCATTTTTAGGAGTAAAACTGGCGCTTAAGTCTTCTAACATTGTCATAAAAAAAGTGTTTGCGATTGTTTTGTTAATTGCTGTAATCAGGATCTTTTTTAATTTGGGCTGATCAAAGATGGTTCTGATCAAAGTATATCATCTGAAATGTCCATCGTGTAAAAATGAACATACACTAAGGAGCTCCCGGGCAAGAAATTTAAAGGAAAGAATTTTTAAGGCAATTTCGCTTTATCAAATTTACAGATGCAAAAAGTGCGGCTGGAGAGGTTGGAAAGTAAACATTTCATTCGAGCAGAAAGTAATAAAAAAGCTTTTACTTTACCTTATAATTATCATACTCGCTGCGTTTATAATTTACAACGTACTAAAGAGGGTTGTTTAATATTTGTTTCGATTTATATTAGATAGTGTCAAGTAAAAATGATAGTTATAAATTTGCTTTAAATGAATAAAATTAAGATTTTAACACACCAAAAATTGAAGTATTGTTCAGCACTTCGTTGCTGGGAATTTAAGCCTCCGCGCTTCATTTTTTCATAAACTAATTTCGGAAATAATTATAAATCTTGTTTTCAGGATTCTTTTCAATAATGATGGTTTACTATCCCGAATCTTTTTACTACGCTGGTGTTGATAGGTAGGCGATGAAGAAATCTTATCTCGACTATATTCTCAGAAACCGGTTGCCAGTCACAATATTCGTGGTATTGGCTGCTTTCGCTTTAACCTATTTTGCCTCCCGCGCTGAAAGGGATGGGGTTGGATATACTCCGGATCAGCCTATTAATTATTCACACAAGCTTCACGCAGGCACAATGAATATTGACTGCCAGTATTGTCATGTAGGAGTTGAAAAATCCCGACACGCAATGGTTCCACCAACAGAAACCTGTATGAATTGTCACACCGTTGCAAGAAAAGACAGACCTGAAATCATAAAATTAACAGAGATTTATAACGAAGGTAAGGCTCTCGAATGGAAGAGAATTCATAAAGTTCCTGATTATGCTTACTTCAGTCATAGTGTTCACGTAAATAAAGGAATTGATTGCGTTGCCTGTCACGGTGAAATCACTCAGGCAGAAAAAGTCGGGCAGGTTCAATCATTCACAATGAACAGTTGTTTGAATTGTCACAGAAATGCTCACGATAGATTACCAGAATTAAAAAATATTAACAACGGTCCAGACTATTGCTGGGCTTGTCACAGATAAAAATATTTTATATGGATAGAAAAAAATTCGTCACATTATTTTCAACAAGCTTGATCGGGGCAGCTTTAGTTAAAATTAATCCTTTGAACATTTTTAATTCAAAGAGGAATTCCGGTATAGATGGCTCAGTGAATGTAAAGCTTAATCCGGATGCAGTAAAAAGAGAAAGATCAGGAAAGAAGAATGGCTGAAGATTTACTCGGAATTAAAAATACTGATCCTAACCCGCCGGCCGGCGAGGCAGGCTATTGGCAATCGTTCGAAGAGCTTTACAACGATCCTGAATTCCTGAAAACACATCAGGATGAATTCAAAGAAGGAGTTTCCGAAGGAATTGATACAAATGGAATGTCGGCAATCTCCAGAAGAAAATTTCTCGCACTCCTTGGTGCATCTGCTGCTCTCGCAGGAACTGCTTGCTCTGATTATAGAGATAAAGGCGAAATCATACCATATAACAAAATTCCAGAAGAAATCACGCTTGGTAAGGCAAACTATTATGCTTCGTCGTGTACTGCTTGTCCCAATGCCTGCGGAACGTTAATTAAAACACGTGAAGGCAGACCAATTAAAATTGATGGCAACCCTGATCATCCTGTTTCTAAAGGAAAAATATGTGCGCAAGGTCAGGCAAGCATAATGAGTCTGTATGATCCTGACAGATTAAAAAATCCAAAAAAGAAACTCGATCGAAGATTTGTTGATTATAACTGGAAAGATGCAAGTGATGAAACAGTTTTTGATTTGATGAATTCTGGCGGTAAGGAAATAGCAATTATCACTCACAAAGTAGTTTCTCCGACAACTAAAAAAGTTCTTGATGATTTCGCTGCGAAATATCCTTCCACAAAGATTTACTCTTATGAACAGTTCGACAATTCTGTTAGAAATTCAGCCTGGCGAAAATGTTATCCCGCAAACGGGACAAGTGGTTCCGGAGAATTTCCAGCCCTAAAATGGAATGAAGCAAAAGTTATCCTGTCACTCGATGGTGATTTTCTCGGTGAATCAAATAACAAAATTGAAAACGCAAGATTATTCTCTGATGGCAGAGACGTAATGAACAAAAAATTCAACCGGCTTTATGTGGTTGAAGGCAATATGACGATTACCGGTATGGCTGCTGATTATCGGATGAGATTACGTCCTGATGCACTTTTGAATTTTGTATTGAGCTTGATTGATGCTTTAAGCAAGGGAGGATTTAGCATTCCGATTAATTCAGGTGGGGTTTCATTAGAAAATTTTGCGAAAGATTATGGACTGAACCTTGAGACACTGAATACTTTAGTCTCTGATTTGGTTCAGAACAAGGGCAAATCAATTATTTATGCTGGCGATCATCTTCCGGAGGATGTTCAAATAGCTGTAAATACTTTGAACAATGTTTTAGGCAACGAATCGCTTTATAATTTTGAATCAACTCCGGTTTCAGTTCTATCTTTGACTTCTATAGATGAAATAAAAAGTTTAACCTCACGGATGAAAGCCGGTGAAGTTGCAGTTGCAATTCATCTGAATTCAAATCCGGTTTATCACTTGCCAATTGATTTGGAATACGCAGATGCGTTGAGTAAAGTTGATACCGTCATTAGCCTTGTCGAAATGGCAAATGAAACATCAGAGCTTTCTCACTTCGTTCTTCCGGTAAACACCCAGCTTGAAAGCTGGGGTGATGCAAAAACCAGAACAGGATTTTACTCTCTTCAGCAGCCGGTTATTGCTCCACTTTATGATACAAGACAAACTGAAGCAATTCTCTTAAACTGGATTTCAGGTGATTCTTTAGATTATGATGAATCAATTTATCATAAGTATTTAATGAGCAACTGGGAGAGGAATATTTATCCTTCATTAAGCAGCAAATTAGACTTCAAACAATTCTGGTTTAATGCTCTCCACGATGGAGTTGTTTATTCCAAAGATAAATCTGAATCAATAGGTTCCTTTAATATAGCCTCAACTGCTGCTATCAAACCCACTGAAGTTTCGAATAATTTTTCTCTTCATTTAAAAGAAAGCTATGCTGTGCGAGACGGAAGGTTTGCAAATAATGGCTGGCTTCAGGAATTACCACATCCTGTTTCTAAAATCGTTTGGGATAATTACGCGGCTATTTCACCAAAAACTGCAAGTGAATTAGGACTAAATAGTAATGATTTGGTCGAAATTTCAACAGGAAATAATTTTTTGCAAATTCCCGTTTTTATCCAACCTGGTGCGTCAGATAATTCATTGACTATCGAAACCGGATATGGCAGAAAGAATGGCGGAACAGTTGGAACGGGTATTGGGTTCAATGCGAATACTCTAATTGATTCTTCTGCCGTATTATCACCCTGGCTTTACTCA
>Ga0209498_1001002_pt1 | contig 17382 bp, 15 predicted proteins | sample WalLakDeSediment_FD_184131 | JGI IMG/M metagenome (GOLD analysis project Ga0209498, IMG submission 184131) | Lake sediment microbial communities from Walker lake, Nevada to study Microbial Dark Matter (Phase II) - Walker Lake 11/02/13 Deep... | ecosystem: Environmental > Aquatic > Freshwater >... | reverse complement strand
CCGTTACAGCAAAGGCGAGGCCAAAAGTTAATCCAAAAATCTTTTCAATATCAATCCCAACAACCTTCGCGCCTGGAACCGACTGGGCTACGGCCTGCATAGCCTGGCCTGTTCGCGTTTTTTTGAAAAAAAGGTTCAGAAACAAAATAGCCAGGATTACGATGATAATAACAATTATTTCATGCCAGTTGATTTGGATCACCCATAAGCGTAGGTTACCGCTAAGGAAAACCGGGATTGATTTAATTCGCGGGCCAAAAAGCTGTAGAACAATATTTTCAAGCATAATGCCCAGCCCAAGCATAAATAAAACTGTGGAAATGTCCCAGTTGGGCTTTTTCATCAGCGGGCCGATAGCAAAACGATAGATGAAAATACCAAAGCAGAACATAACTACCACGGTAACGAACATACCGAGCAACAGGGGCAGCCCGGCCGAAACTGCGTTCTGATTAACAAGCCAGGCGATATAAGCTCCCATGAGGGCAATTACTCCGTGCCCAAAGTTAAAAACCCTGCTGATTCCGTAAATAATGGTCAGTCCCAGCGCCATTGCCGCATAGAGCGAACCGGAAATCAAACCGCTGACTAGTGCATTAGCAAAACTTTCCATAAGTTCACCTTTACCTAAAAATATGCCTTTTCTATTTCCCGAACATTTACTTCTGCAGCCGAACGTTCAAAGATAATTTGCCCTTTTTTAATCATATATATTCTGCTGGATAGCTTCAGGGCATCGCCGATCTCCTGCTCGACAATCAATATGGTGATTCCTTTTTCCCGGTTGATCTTCTCCAGTGATTTAAAAACAACACTGCGCATACTCGGTGATAAACCGATTGAAGGCTCGTCAACCAGGAGCAAGGAAGGCTCGCTCATCAAACCCCTGGCAACAGCAACCATGCGACTTTCACCACCGCTCAGTGTATAACAACGTTGGGTTTTTCTTTCCGCCAGGCGGGGGAATATTTCATAAATAAAGGCCAGGTTTTCTTGGTTATCTTTGTGCGCACGGGTATTATAAGCCCCCAAAATCAGATTTTCGTAAACTGACATATCGCCAAACAAATGTCTCTCTTCCGGAATATAGGCGATACCCTTCTCAACTATTTTATGGGCCGGAGTTCTGGTGATCTCCTCCTGTTCAAAAACGATTGATCCCTTCGCTGCAGGATGAAGGCCACAGATCGTTTTCAGTAATGTGCTTTTGCCATGACCATTTGGCCCAAAAAGAGCAACTATCTCACCCTTGTTGATTTCAAGCGAAACATCTCGGAGGACATGCAGGTCGGCATAATAATTATTGACGTCTTTTACCTCAAGCATCGCTGCCCTCCCCGTAACTGCTACCCAGGTAAACTTCGACAACTCTTCTGTCTGAAGTTACTTCACTTGATTTGCCAAGGTAGAGAAGTCTTCCGTTATCAAGAATCAATATCCGCTCTGTAAGGCTAATCAGGATGTCGAGCAGGTGCTCAATAATGATAATCGTTGTTCCCCATTCTTTATTAACCTGATTGACAACATCAACAAATTTCTCGATTTCGGATATGGAAAAGCCGGCCATCGGTTCATCCAGCATCAGCAAATCGCAGTTTGTTGCTAATACACTTCCCAGCATAACCAGTTTAGTAGAATAGAGGTCCAGATTTTTTGCCGGCTGTTCAGCGATTTCCCCGAGGGAGAGAAACTGCAGTACTTCCTCTACAGAATGGGTCTTGCGCCCGCCAAAGGTCGAGCCGATTCTTATATTATCCCGGACACTGAGACTGTGAAATGTGGTAGGTATTTGGTAGGTTCGGCCAATACCGGCATGGCAGACCCGGTCGGGGCTAAAATTGGAAATATCACGGTTATTAAAAATAACTCTTCCGGCAGAAGGCCGGTAATTACCGGAGATGACATTAAATAGCGTTGATTTCCCGGCACCGTTTGGACCGGCAATCCCGAATATTTCACCTTCATCAACGGTAAAAGTAACTTCCGCCAAAGCTTCCAGCTTGCCAAAGTTCTTTGATACAGCATCAGTTTGCAGCATCGCAAATCTCCATAATGCAGGGGAGATAAAAGCGCTCAGCATTTTATCTCCCCTGCCTCAGATAGTTTACTTGACCCAGGGTGGCACAATATAATTGACCATGCTGAAAGCTTCCGGGCCGGTTAACATATGCTCGCCATTTTGAACCTGATACCAGAGTGTTGGTATATAATCATCCCCAAAAAGAGCCTGTTGGTCAACAGGGTTAAAAACATACCTGCCGCTGAAACCAGTGTAGTCTGTAGCCCTGATGTTGGCGATAATCTCATCAAAACAATCTACGCAGCCTGCTTTTTCTACCGCGGCTACCCAGATTTCAAAGGCGTCTCGTACGCTGTAAGCGTAAGTGGCTTTTGGTTCTTCTCCAAAACGAGCTTCCCAGCGTTCTGCGTAAGCCGGTGCGTCTGAGCTGACGACACCAACACTGGTAGACCAGATTACACCACTTGCCGAAGTTCCAGCGAGTTCTAAAAATTCAGGGATATTCGGAGTATACTGCATATAAACCAAGCCGTCATATCCCCCGTCGCCAAAGCGCTCATCAAACTGGATAATAAAGCGAGCAGCATCCGCCGGATCGAGGATCCAGAATGTAATATAAGCAGGTTGGGTTTCAGCGATCTTCGATAGAATTGGTCCCCACTCAACAATGCCGAACTGAACTATCTCATCAACGACAGTCTCATAGCCCTGCTTCTGTGCTTCGGCAATAAATACATCCGATGCCAGCACGTTATAGCTGTAGTCTGCCCTGATAGCGGCTATTTTTTTGTTCGGTTCCTCCCAGCCCATCATTGCCGGCAGGGTAAAGAGCAGTTCAGCAGTGTTGTAACCGTAGGATATTTCACTGGGACAAAACTGAAATACGTTGCCGTATTTATCAATATCCATTGCCACAATTTCTGTGCTTTCAGTCATTGCATCGGCATGCAGGTAAGGCATGTCATACTCACCAAAGACGCGGGCATCAACCCCGGAATCGGCATAGCCGGTTATGGCCACATCGATTCCCTCACCCGATAGCCTTTCACCAACTGCCTTGATCTTTTCCGCTTCAAGCGCTCCCACATCACCGGGCATAAAAACTATCTGGCGACCCAGGAGCCCCCCGGCTTCATTCTTCTCGGCGATAGCCATTTCCAGAGCTTTCTGCATCTGCTCGCCATCACTGGCAAACGGCCCGGTCATCGGAATCGGTGCGCCCAGTTTGATGGCATCCTCATCAGCCCCGCCGCAACCGGTAAAGAATAAGCCCAACACTACTACTAAAAGAATCACGAAGAGTAACTTATAACTTCTAAACATGCGATTAACCCCTTTCAATAGTCAGAATCTAAACAGGATATACTGCTATCCATACCTGTAGATCTTGCTTCCACCTCCTTCATGCGGGCGGCATCAAGCTTCTTCTTAAGTTCAAAGTTCTCAATCATTTTTGCAACAAATTAGTTCATCAATAGAACCATTAATGCCTTTTCGGTGTGCATCCGGTTTTCCGCCTGATCGTAAATGACAGCATGCGGCCCATCCATCACGGAATCGGTTACCTCCACGCCGCGCATGGCCGGAAGACAGTGTTCAAATATAACATTTTTATCGCACTTGGCCAGCAACTCCGCTGTAACCTGGTAGGGGGCAAATAGCTTGCGGCGCTCCGCCTCTTCCTCTTCCTGGCCGATCCACCACCAGACATCGGTATAGACCAGGTGCGCTCCGGCGCAGGCCTGATCAATATCTGCCGTATGCAAATAGGTACCGCCTGAAATACGGTTGTTCTTCTCAAAAATATCGGTGTATTCCGGTAAAATGGCATACTTTTCCGGGCAGCAGTGGACAAAATTAAGGCCAAGTTTGGAGCAGATCACCCCCAGCGAGTGAGCCGGTTGGGTGCGGTCACCGAAGAAGACCACTTTTTTACCAATAATATCGTCATAATACTCCATCATTGTGTAAATATCGGCCAGGGCCTGGCAGGGGTGATTCTTTTCAGTCATGCCGTTGATCACCGGCACATCTGCTGCATCAGCCAACTGTTTCATTTCATTGTAATCATTCCAGCGGATCATGATCGCATCAAAATACCTGCTCAGCACTTTGCCCGTATCGTAGATGCTCTCTTTTTTGCCAAGGTGTATCTCGCCCGGTTTAAGATAGGTAACATAGCCGCCAAGCTGCTGCATGCCCAATTCAAAAGAGATCCGGGTCCTTGTCGACGGCTGGTCAAAGATACAACCCAAAGACTTGTGCTGCAGGTAGGGGGGGAAATGGCCTCTTTTTACTTCCAGTTTAAGGTCCCTGGTAGTTTCAAGAATTAGCGCGATTTCTTCGCGGGTGAAATCGTCCAAGTCCATAAAATTTCGGCCGCTTAATTTATTCATTTTGATTAATCCTTTCTTTAATTTCTGTTCAGTCCTGTTAAGACTTCAAGTATCTGCTACTTTTAAGAACCCCTGCGCTCCGACTATATCAGGGAAACGCCTCTGCAAATATAAAAAAAGCAGGCCTTAAAGGCCTGCTGCTATCTCTTTCAGTGCATCTTCCAGGCGGTTCAAAACCTCATCCACCTGTTCCCGGGTGATAAAAAGGGCCGGGGCAAAGCGCACCGTATTAGCACTAATCAAGGTTCCCGCCACCAGAACTTTACGTTTAAAGAGGCCGGAAGCGACCATGTAACCATATGAAGGATCCTGGAAATGCTGGCCGATCAGCAACCCTTTACCGCTGATATTCTTGTAAATCTGCGGAAAACGAGCGGCTATTTCATTTAATTTGCCCATAAAGTAAGCTCCCGTATCCGCTGCCCGTTCCGGCAGTTTGTCACGCAGAGTAACGTGAATCGCAGCGATCGCAGCAGCACAGGCCATTGGGTTGCCACCGGTGGTTGTGGTGTGCATAAAGGGGTTTGGATCTTCAAAGGCTTTCCATATTTCTGCCTTGCCCATAAAGGCGCCAACCGGCATCACGCCGCCGCCAAGCGACTTGGCCACACACATAATATCGGGAACAATGCCCCAGTGATCAACGGCCCACAGTTTGCCGGTTCGGCCAAGACCAGTTTGCACTTCGTCACAGATCAGCAAAATCTCAAAGCGATCGCATATTTCCCTAACCTTTGGCCAGTATTCATCCGGCGGAACCACTGCCCCTGCTTCCCCCTGGATCGGTTCAGCAATAAATGCGGCAATATCAATGCCTACCTTAGCGCAGATCTCCAGCTGTTTTTCCAAAGCTTCGGCATCGCCGAAGGGAATAAAAAAGCTCTGCCCTGAGAAGGGTTGCATGTCATAACGAAAATCCTTTTTGCCCATTACACTTAAACTGCCTGAAGTCTTTCCGTGAAAGGCGTTTACAGTAGAGATAAAGTTGTGTTTGCCGGTATAAAGCCTGGCAATTTTCAAGGCGCCTTCGATCGTTTCCGTACCGCTGCTGACAAAGAAAGAATGGTCAATATCACCGGGGGTGATTTGCGCCAGTAGGCGGGCCAGCACTCCTCTCAAGGGATCCATCAGTTCCTGGCTGGGGATGCCGGATTTACCGGCCTGTGCCCGGACCGCTTCCACCACTTCCGGGTGTGCCCAACCGAGGTCCAGGGCGCCGTAACCGCCGAGGCAGTCAATATACTCCTGGCCAAAAACATCGTAGTAGTAAACCCCTTTGCCCCGCCATTCGGTACCGGCATAATCGCCGGCTTCGGTAACTGACTTGCGGTACTCAACCCAGCCTTTATTAAAATGCTTGACAAAATTATCGACCGTCTCCCTGGATATCTCCTGTGCGGTCTTCTCATCAAGTTCCTCTCTGCCGATGATATCAAGCCAGCGCTCGGAATACTTTATAGCTTCCCTGTAGTCGCTCATGCCCATCTTCCCCTTTGCTTTTTAATTAATGTTATGATTACCGGACCGTCCCGTCCCGGTATCCGGCGCATAAAAACCGAATTTAAACAGCGCGTCAATACAACCCGAATGCAAACAATACTGAAGATTTTTTATTTCTGCCGCTATTATAATCGCTACCTGACCGTAACGCAACAATATTTTAGTGTTTCAGACTAATCATGTGTTTTTTAGGACCATTAGCGTTCCGTTTCGGCAACAAGTGGAGAAAAAATTTTACTCCGCAAAATCGTCCTCCGAAGGCATCCATTCATCAATGTTTCTGAGGATCCTCGGCACCAGGGCATACTTGGTTACTTTTACACCCTCGATTCCCGGGATGATCTTCCAGAGGAACTCATAGAGCTGCTCCGTGCTTTTATACCTGGCCTCCAGCGAAAGTTCGTTAGTTTCCTGGCCAAAAGCAAGATAGGAAACCTGGGGCATGGCCAGCAGCTCTTTTACAATTTCCGCCTCTTTTTCAAGATCGATTTCTAAAAATATGTCAACAGAGACTGAATAGCCGAACATCGCAGGGTCGAGGATCAGGGCAAAACGGCCTACTCCCATCTCAACCATGCGGTCAATCCGCTTCCGGACCGTGCGATCATTCAAATTTAGGGTTTCTGCAATCTTCTTTGCCGGCTGCCGGGAATCTTGCTGCAGTTCCCTGATAATCAGGCAGTCAGTGTGGTCAAAAAGGGCGAAAGGGTTTTTTTGCATTTATATCGGTAGCCTTCTCTCCTGCCAATAATGTGTATTTTTATGGTTAACCTGCGAATGCTTTATGTATTATAATCGTTGCAGTGATATTATTCAACCAAAAATGAACTGCTTAGCAGTTACCGATCTGCTTTTTTATTAAGATAGGCAGCAGTAAAAGAAGAATCGAAACATATATATCATAATTAAATAAGCGAGGACAAGGTGAGTTTTGATGAAAAAGGTAATCCTGATTTTCGGCGATCAGTTAAGCCTGGATATCACTTCCTTGCAGGGCATTGATCAAAAGAACGACCTGGTCCTGATGATCGAAGCTGCCGATGAATTCAGCCTCCCTCGCCATCATAAACAAAAGATCGCACTGATTGTATCAGCGATGCGCCATTTTGCTGACTTGCTCCGTCAAAAAGGGTTCAATGTTGAATATTTGCACCTAAATGATCAAAACAACAGCGGTATATTTAGCGAAGAGCTTTATAAGGCAGTTAAACTTCACCAGGTCGAACAGCTAATCCTAACTGAACCGAGCGAGTTCAGAATGTGGGAAATGACGCAAAAATGGAAAGCCGATTTGAAGATCCCGATAGAAATAAGGGAAGATGAACGTTATATTTGCAGCAAAACTGATTTCGCCACCTGGGCTGCGGGTAGAAAAACTCTGCGTATGGAGCATTTTTACCATCAGATGCGCCACCTGACCGGTTACCTGATGGAAGACGATAAGCCCGAAGGCGGCAGCTGGAATTATGATGCGCAAAACCGCAAGACCGCCCTCAGCGATATTGCAAGACCTGAACAGCTCAGTTTCAATCCTGATCAGATAACAACAAATGTAATCACCTTGGTCGAAAAATTTTTTAAAAACCATTTCGGTACACTAGAACATTTTAACTGGGCTGTTGACCGCAATGGCGCTTTGCTGGCTTTAGAGCACTTTATCATGAAACGTTTGCCGCTTTTTGGTGATTATCAGGATCTGATGCGCTCCGGCGACGAAACCCTGTTTCACTCTCTCATTTCACCTTACCTCAATCTCGGCCTGCTACAGCCGGATGAGGTATGTGAAGTAGCTTTACAGGCTTATGAAGCCGGGCTGGCGCCGTTAAACTGTGTTGAAGGATTTATCCGCCAGATCATCGGCTGGCGCGAATATGTCAGGGGTGTCTACTGGCTGAAAATGCCTGCTTACAAGGATAGCAACTTTCTTGACGCTCAGCGCGCGCTTCCGAACTTTTTTTGGACAGGTAAAACTGAGCTTAACTGTCTGGCGGAGGTGATCAGCGGCACGGCTAAAAACGCCTATGCTCACCACATCCAAAGATTAATGATTACCGGTAATTTTGCCCTCTTAGCGGGCATCAAACCGGCGGAAGTGGAAGAATGGTATCTCATTGTCTATGCCGACGCTTTCGAGTGGGTCGAACTACCGAACACGCATGGCATGGTCCTCTATGCAGACGGCGGCTTGCTGGCTTCTAAGCCATATGCCGCATCAGCCGCCTATATCAACCGAATGTCCGATTACTGCAAGAGCTGTCAATACAAACCCCGGGAAAAAACCGGACCCGGCGCCTGCCCTTTTAATTATTTGTACTGGGATTTTCTGCTTGGAAATGAGCATAAATTAAAGGCCAACCCGCGGATGGGACTGGTCTATAAAATGCTTAAACGCATGACAGAAAAAGAGCAAGCCCGTATCCGCAGAGATGCAGAAACCTTTCTTGAATCATTGTCCAAATCAAAACAGTATTAATATGACGGTTTATTATAAAAGGCCCTGTAAACGCAGTAACAGCAGAGGCATTAAGCTCTGCTGTCACTGTATGAAAACCCTGGTGGGGACGAGAGGTATTGAACCTCCGACCTCTTGAATGTGAGTCAAGCGCTCTCCCACTGAGCTACGTCCCCTTGATTAGCTCTATTTGTAACCATAATATAGACAATAACAACCTTGCTGTCAACAAAACCCGGATGATTGCTTGATCTGACCAGATAAAACTGAAGTTCACTTAATCAGCCACCAGAAATATTAAATCTCAGGGCAAGCGTGAAGTTAAACAGAATTCAGCGCAGGTACCTTTTTAGCAGCTCTTTAGCCTGTTCGGAAAGACCATAGCTGTCAATTTCTTCTGCCAGCAGCTGAGGATCTCCGTAACCACCCAGCAAACCATTCAGCCGGGCAGCTGCGGTTGAGTTGATAAAACCGGAAAACTCACTGTAATAAACCCTGATCTCCATCGCCAACTGCGGTTCAGCCTGCAGGTAATATTTCTGGTGATAATCTTCCGCCAGGTAAAACTTGTTGAAAGCAACTAACTCCGTTTTTATCTCCCGACCAAGTTTTTTTTCCATAGCGGCTTTACTCTTAAGAGCAATGTCTCTCTGCCCGGCATCATGGTAAAAGATCAGTGACATATATTGCCTTGACCAGGGCTGTGAGGTTGGATTATGGCTGTTCCAGTAAATATCCAGGATCTCTTCGTAGCTGATCACCGCAGGATCGAATTCTACCTGGATCGTTTCGCTGTGATTGCCTAAGTTATGGTAGGTCGGATTATCTAGACTCCCTCCGGCATAACCGACCCGTGTGCGATAAACTCCTTTTATCTGCCCGAACCGGGCATCAGGTCCCCAGAATCAGCCCAAAGCCAGTGTCGCAGTTTCCAGATTTTCAGGCATGTTCTGATCAATTACAGGCATGGTGTCTCTTTTATCCCCGTACTCGCTTTTCATTGTTCCAATCTTCCCTTCATCAATAATAACAAGCTCATCTTTTAACCCATTCAATGCAGCTCCATTATCTGAGCAACCGACCACAATGATCATAGTTATAAACAGCAAAAGAGCGACAGAGAGCTTATAGCGCTGAGTGTTACGCTTAGTTTGCCTGCTCTTCCAGAAGTTGAAGCTGTTGTTGCGCCAGCTCATAGAAAGGATCTCCTTTTGTGACAGCCATGAAATATTTCCGCGCCTGACTGTTGTTTCCTTTAATTAATTGAACTCGGCCGAGAATATAATTTAGTGGTTCAGTTTCACCGTACCTTTCCTGCATATTTTTTTCATTCCATCTATGAAAAGCGGAGTTTATCCTTCCAACTAGTTTTCCTAATTAACGATACTCTTTCTAATGAAAAATGCCACCTCCTCCAAACCGAAAATAATAAACAAATCCCTTGCCCTTTTTTACATCTGAAGAAAGGCTGCCCTTATTACCGGGCAGCCTTGATTAACTGGTTTTGCTAATCCACCCAGCTTGAACCGCGATTAATCAAGGTTTCAGCTTAGGCAAAGATTAGTTCCGGGCGGTGTCGTCAGGAACGTTGCCACTATAATTATTGTCATCCGTACTGTTCAGTTCCAGGGTAGCCCCCTCATCAACAAAGATGGCCCCTCCGCTAATTGACTTGTTATTTTCAAAAACGTTGTTAAAGACTTTGGCGACCGCATCGACGAAAAGGTAGATACCTCCGCCTTCTCTTCTCGATTCATTATTTACAATAGTATTGCCTGTTATCAGCGCTTCGGAAAGGTGGATCAGCAGTCCTCCCCCGCCAACCTCGGCATAGTTACCGGAAATATCGTTGTCAGTGATTTCAGGGTTAGAGCCTTCGTTAACCTCAATTCCCCCGCCAATCCTGGCTCTGTTATCATTAACCGTATTGCCTGTTATCACCGGGGCAGATCCGAAGTAGATCGCTATGCCCCCACCGTCATTGGCTTCGTTGCCAATTATTGTATTATTTTCAAGCAGAGGCTCTGAACCGAAGTAGATCGCAATCCCTCCCCCTGCGCTGCCGGCAATATTGTCGGTAACATTGTTGGCTATCAGTGTAGGTGAAGAGCTAACCATAAAAATTCCGCCCCCACCCTGGGTAGCAGAGTTGTTGATAACAGTATTGTTCCTGATTTCCGGATCGGATTCAAAGATTGAAAAAGCCCCTCCGTTATCAGCACGGTTGTTGGAAAAGGTATTTCCTTCAATCAGGGAAGGCAGATCACCTGCGCCGGTTATGGCAATTGCTCCGCCGCTCAGGCCGGCGATGTTGTTTGAAACAGTATTGTTGCTGACAGTTGCGCTGGAACTGGCCAGGAAGATAGCTCCGCCGCCTCCGGTTGAGATGTTATCCCTGATCGTGTTGTCAATAATAATAGGGGATGAGTTGTAGGAGAGGATAGCTCCGCCTCGCTCAGCTACGTTGTCTACTATTACATTCTTTGAAATTGTAGGAGAACTGTCACTCAGAACAATAATACCGCCCCCGTAGTAGGAAGGTATTTCGAGGGGCTCCCCTTCAATGATAAACTCGAGGATTTCTAAGTTACCGCTACCGCCGGTAATGGTAAAGCCGGTGATAACAGCGGCTTCTGTTTCACCGCTCTTAAAGGAAACAACAGAATTTACCCCGCCGGCATCGATGATCGTCGCTGCCACCACTTCCGGGTTTTCGGGATTGGTACTGCTAAGGGTAATGTTATTTCCGCCAAAATCGATACTGCCCTGGTATTTCCCGGGCTTGACAACAATAACATCCCCCTCTTCCGCCGCGTTGATTGCTTCCTGAATTGATGAGTAGTCATCAGGCACCGTTATTGATCCGGTTACAACGGCAGGATCGCTGCCACAACCGGAGATACCGATTAGGACTGCCAGGAACACTAGTACAACCAATCCAAAAAATAAGGGATGTTCACGCTTACTTTTTTTCATTATTTAACCTCCATTTGGCTTATAAACAGCCTTTATGATAAAGGTTTTCAGGCCGTAACACTACCTGAAAACCCTTACCCTGGTGGACGTGAGGGGATTCGAACCCCTGACCTCTTGAATGCGAGCCAAGTGCTCTCCCAACTGAGCTACACGCCCTTGCATCGGTATTATAGCAAATAGCTTTTTTTTAAGCAAGTTGCCCCAGTTAACTAAAAAACCCTTCAATAATGCCTATTGTCACTCATCCGGCTATGCTATTAGCAGATCTAAAGTTGACAAAACTATCAACATGTAATAAACTTAAATTTATAATTAATACAAATGCAAACAATTTCGGTTATTAAGGATACCGCTGTCCATGACCCATAATTTTAAAGAGCTTTCCAGCAAACTGGAGCACAACAGGATCAGGCCGACAATCCAAAGGATTAAAATTTTGGAATACCTTGTTAAGAATCCCTGCCACCCTACGGTGGAAAATCTCTACAAGGAGTTACACCCCGCGATTCCTACCTTATCAAGAACAACTGTCTATAACACCCTAAATCTATTCCTCGAAGCCGGCCTGGTGAAGCTACTAAATATAGAAGATAACGAGGCCCGTTATGACATCATAACAGAACTCCACGGCCACTTTAAATGCAACCAGTGCGGTTATATCTCAAATTTTAGTATTAATATCGACATGCTGGAATCAGGAGAGCTGGCCGGCTATCAGATCAACGGTAAAAGCGTATATTTTAAAGGCATTTGTCCAAAATGTCTTGCAAATATAAATAGCAATTAGCGAAAGGAGTATTTGTGATGAGTGAAGAAAGAAAATGCCCTGTAACGGGAAATACCAGGCGCGCCATTGCCGGTGGCGGCACATCCAACCGGGATTGGTGGCCAAACCAGCTAAATCTTAAGATGCTGCACCAAAACCCCGTATCAAGAAACCCGCTGGGTGATGAATTTAACTACGCCGAAGAATTTAAAAAACTCGATCTGAAGGCGGTCAAAAAAGACCTGGCCGCTGCGATGACCGACTCGCAGGAATGGTGGCCGGCCGATTACGGACACTACGGGGGATTGATGATCAGAATGGCCTGGCACAGCGCCGGCACTTACCGGATGGGTGATGGCCGTGGCGGCGCCGGTTCAGGCTCCCAGCGTTTAGCACCACTGAACAGCTGGCCTGACAACATCAACCTCGACAAAGCCAGGCGTTTACTGTGGCCGATCAAACAAAAATACGGAAAACAGATTTCCTGGGCCGACCTGATGATCCTGGCCGGAAACGTTGCCATGGAAACGATGGGCTTTAAAACCTTCGGCTTTGCCGGGGGCCGCGAAGATGTCTGGGAACCGGAAGAGGATATTTACTGGGGATCAGAAGATGAATGGCTTGGCGATAACCGTTATTCAGGAGAGCGGGACCTCGAAAACCCCCTTGCTGCAGTGCAGATGGGCCTTATTTACGTTAACCCTGAAGGTCCGGGTGGTGAACCAAATGTTCTCGCGTCGGCCAAAGATGTTCGCGAAACCTTTGCCCGCATGGCCATGAACGATGAAGAAACTGTCGCCCTGGTTGCCGGGGGCCACACTTTCGGCAGATGTCACGGCGCCGGCAGCCCTGAGCATGTTGGCCCGGAACCGGAATCAGCCCCAATCGAAGATCAAGGGTTGGGCTGGAAAAGCAGCATGGGCAGCGGCAAGGGCGAAGATACAATATCGAGCGGGATTGATGGAGCCTGGACGCCAACCCCGACCAAGTGGGATAACAGTTACCTAGAGGTTCTTTTTAAATATGACTGGAATCTGGTCAAAAGCCCGGCTGGCGCCTGGCAGTGGGAGCCGGTCGATCCTGATGAAAAGGATTTAGCTCCAGGAGTCCAGGATCCCTCCAAGAGAGTAACCACCATTATGACTACCGCTGATCTGGCCCTCAAAATGGATCCTGCCTATAGGAAGATTGCCAACCGTTACCTGGAAAACCCGGACGAGTTTGCCGATGCCTTTGCCCGCGCCTGGTTTAAACTGACCCACCGCGACATGGGTCCGCGTCCGCGCTACTTGGGATCCGAGGTTCCGGAAGAAGAACTAATCTGGCAGGACCCGGTGCCGCCGGTGGATCACAAACTGGTTGATGAAGCTGACATCGCCGCTCTGAAAAACAAGGTGCTGTCCTCGGGGCTGTCGATTCCCGAACTGGTCTCCACCGCCTGGGCTTCAGCTTCAACTTTCCGCGGCTCCGACAAGCGCGGCGGAGCTAATGGGGCAAGGATCCGCTTGACCCCGCAGAAAAACTGGCAGGTTAATGAACCTGAAAAACTAGAAAAAGTGCTCAAAAAACTGGAAGAAATCCGGGCGGAATTCAACAGCGCCCAGACCGGGAACAAGAATATCTCCCTGGCCGACCTGATCGTTTTGGCAGGCTGCGCCGGGGTGGAAAAAGCCGCTAAGAATGCCGGCATTGACCTGACTGTGCCTTTTTCTCCGGGACGTACAGATGCTACGCCGGAACAAACCGATGTAGTTTCGTTCTCAGTACTTGAACCAAAAGCAGACGGCTTCAGGAATTTCAGTAAGAAAAAGTATGCCGTTACAACCGAGGAAATGCTCATTGACCGCGCTCAGCTGCTGGGGCTGACAGCCCCTGAGATGACCGTGTTAATTGGCGGCATAAGGGTGCTGAATGCCAACTACAACAGCGCCCAGTACGGCGTCTTTACCAAAAACCCGGAGAGCCTGACCAACGAATTTTTTGTCAACCTGCTCGATATGGGTACCGTATGGAAACCCACTGCCGAAGATGAGGATATTTTCGAAGGGCGTGACCGCAAAACGGGTGAGCTGAAGTGGACCGGCACCCGCGTCGACCTGCTCTTTGGATCTAATTCCGAGCTGAGGGCGTTGGCCGAAGTCTTCGCAAGCAATGATTACAAAGAGAAGTTCGTTCATGATTTTGTCAGCGCCTGGCACAAAGTGATGAACGCCGATCGCTTCGACCTGGCCTGATCAGTGCTCACTTCATAACAATCTTAGCTTGTTTCACGAAGAAACCCCTTTAAATAAAGGGGTTTCTTTTAATCAACTTATTCAATTAATTGGTGGAGGCGGCGGGAATCGAACCCGCGTCCGAAGGCCCAGCAACAGAAGCATCTACAAGCTTAGTTCCGGCTTTAAGTGTCGCGCCTCAGGCTCCCCGAAACAAGATCCTTAAGCGCCAGCCCCGTTAGATTTCCCGCTAAAACGGTGGAGCGACCGCTTTAACAGTAGGCCGGATTAGTGACACCCCTGATCTTTCCCCCGGCCGGGGAAAGGAGGGATGCGCTACTTATGTTTAAGCAGCGAGTGCGTAATTCGGTTTGGCGTTTATAGCCGTTTCCATGTTTTTTACCAGGGCACGGTCCTGGACCTGCAGCTTCTGCTTCAAAAACCCCCGTCGAATCCTTACGCCCCCAATCTTTGATATCATTTTATTCAGTACGCTGTTTATCCCTGAAAGCTCTTTCCATCTCGCGTTTACTGTCCCGCTCGGCAATATCGCGCCGTTTGTCGTACATCTTTTTACCGCGGGCCAGGCCAAGCTCTACTTTAACCCTTCCCCTGGTCAGGTATATTTTCAGGGGAATCAGGGCATAGCCCTTTTCCTTAATTTTTCCGGTCAGCCTGCTGATCTCAATCTTATGCATTAGCATTTTTCTGACTCTGAGCGGATCGTGATTAAAGCGGTTGCCCTGCTCGTAAGGACTTATATGCATATTATACAGGAAAAGTTCATTTCCTTCAACTTTGGCAAAACTATCTTTTAAATTAACCCGCGCGTTGCGGACAGATTTAACCTCGGTGCCGGTTAATACTATGCCGGCCTCATACGATTCTTCGATATGGTAATCGTGCCGCGCCTTGCGGTTGGTGCTGATTACTTTATCCACTGTTCCAGACTCCATTAAAACCGTGACAAGGGGACGGGGACTTTGACACGGTTTTCGAATTTGATATGTCTTTCTTTTTCTTTGATCGGCAAAAAGTGTGTCAAAGTCCCCGTCCCCTTGTCACGGATATTAGAATTTAAGGGGGGTGCCCCATTTTTCGCTGAAGGCGATTTCGTTCAGGTCTTTGCGGGGGCGGGCTGAGGGACTGACGTCCGGAAAGCCGAGTGGCGTAAGAGCCACGACCCGGTATTGTTCGGGCACCAGACAGGCTTTTCTGGCCTTGGCCTCGTCAAACCAGGCTACCCAGCAGGTGCCAAGCCCTTCGGTATGAGCGGCCAGCATCAGCTGCTGCATGGCCAGGCCGGCATCGAGCAGGTAATAGTCCTTGTCGTCCTGGTCTCCCGACTCGGCCGGATCGGCACAAATCACCAGCACCAGCGGCGCAGTTTCGCCAACCGCCTTGCGGGCCGGGTTGTTGGCAGGCATACTTTCCGCCAGGGCCCGCTTAACAGTTTCGTCTTCCACTATGATAAAACGCCAGCACTGCAGGTTGCTCCAGGAGGGTGCAATGCGGGCTGCCTCCAGGATTCGTTCCAACTTCTCGGCCGGAACCGGATCAGGTTTATACTTGCGAATGCTGCGTCTATTCTGCAAAACCTGGTAGAAATCCATTATTATCTCCTCCTCAACTCTGCATTTTCTAATTTATTCTGCCGGGGCAAATGAGACCTTGCCTTCTTCCCGGTCAACTCCCCTGACAACAATATCAATCTGGTCGCCAAGACGGTAGCTCTTGCGGTTCCGCTCACCGGTGAGGGAAGCCGCCTTTTCATTATAGAAGTAATAATCATCTTTCAGTTCGCCGATCGGTATCAAACCTTCCACCGTGTTATCAAGCTCAACAAAGAGGCCGAAATTAGTGACGCCGTTGATAATCCCGCTGAAAACCTCACCGATCTTCTGCTCCATGTACTGAGCTTTTTTCATCTCGTTGCTGGCTCTTTCCGCCTCAACCGCTGCCCGCTCCCGTACAGAGCAATGCTGAGAGATCTCCGGCAAGCGGGCCTGCAGGCTTTTGATCTTCTCCCTTTTCAGGCCTCCGGGCGCCAGCTGCTGCTTCAGGATTCGGTGCACAACCAGGTCGGGATAGCGTCTGATTGGAGAAGTAAAGTGACAGTAACAGGTCGAAGCCAATCCGAAGTGTCCTTCGTTGACAGCGCTGTATTGCGCCTGCGGTAGAGAGCGCAGGACAAGATAGCGAACCAGCCTCTCCGCCTTGTCTCCCCTGGTCTGCTCCAGCAGCTGCCCCAAATGTTTCGGTTTCAGCACTTTTTGTTTCGCCAGGGTACCCACGCCCATTAAGGACAGCGTATCCCTTAGCACCGCCAGCTTTTCAACAGTCGGCAGAGTGTGGACCCTGTAAACACAGGGCAGCTTGCGTTTGTATAAATATTCGGCAACGGCCTCGTTGCAGTAGACCATGAATTCCTCAATCAGCGATTCCGACTGTCCCATCGCCCTTTTGGTGATAGAAAGCGGCACGCCCTGATCATCAACTTCGATCCGCGCTTCGGGCAGATCCAGATCGAGAGCCCCTCGTTCCATACGTCGTTTACGCAAGATCCCGGACAGCTCTTTCATCCGGTCCAGCATCTGAGTCAGGTTGTCAGCTCTAAAAGCCGGCTGCGGTTCTTCCCCTTTGAAATGGGCTTCTACCTGCTGGTAAGTCAGGCGTTCGGTAACCCTGATCACACTTGCCGTAAAACGGGAGCCTGCCAACTCTCCTTCACGGTCGATATCCATAACCACACTGAGCGCCAGCCGGTCTTTCCCGGCCTGCAGGCTGCACAGGTTTTCCGACAAAAGCGGCGGCAGCATGTTAATAACCCTCTCAACGAGATATATACTGGTACCTCTTTTCAGCGCTTCGCGATCCAGCGCTTTTCCCTGGCGCACATAATGGGAAACATCAGCAATATGTACTCCAAGGCGGTATGTTCCGCCCTCCTTAAGTTCCAGCGACACCGCATCATCAAAGTCACGGGCACTCTGATCATCAATCGTCACCATCTGCAGGTTGCGCAGGTCAGCACGCCCCTCTCCGGAAACCGCGCGGGA
>Ga0209498_1001001_pt1 | contig 17382 bp, 28 predicted proteins | sample WalLakDeSediment_FD_184131 | JGI IMG/M metagenome (GOLD analysis project Ga0209498, IMG submission 184131) | Lake sediment microbial communities from Walker lake, Nevada to study Microbial Dark Matter (Phase II) - Walker Lake 11/02/13 Deep... | ecosystem: Environmental > Aquatic > Freshwater >... | reverse complement strand
CATCTTGAACAGAAGCTCGGTATCAAGCCATACTCGACCAACGGCGCCGGCGGCCGGGACTACAAAGTGCCGAAGGCCAGGCTACGCCTGCCCCAGGCGAAACGAGTCTATTCGCCGGAGCAGCGGGAGAAGATGCGAAAGCGCCTGGCCAACCACCGTCAGAAATCGATTATTAGCGCAGGAAACACAGCAGGACGTGGCGCAAAACAGGCGACAATGTCCGGCGAGGGTAAAGGGACAGACACCCCTTTGCGGGGTGCGAAAACAAGGGCGAAAAAGGAACTCCCTCTTTTGAGAAAGAGGGAGCCCTAGCGAGGGGGACACTGGCGACATGGCAGAGTCACCATTTTCATTGTAGCCCTGCCGCCGGGTCCTGTCAAGAGAAGGAGGTTTTCATGAACTATTGTTGGAAATATGAGAAGGGGAACTGGAGTCCTACCAAAGACCCGGCTGGGGAAGTAGGGGACGAGGGTTTCGGCGAGGCATTGCAACGCAATGGCTATAATACCAACCCATACCTGGACCTTAGAGAGCATGATTGGGGGGCATCTATCGGGGTCTATAAGAAAGACAATGACACCTCGCCATTATATATCATAGTAACTTTACCTAACGACGACTGTATGACGGTCCTCGTGGATGACATGGACGACCTGATGCAGTGGTTGAAGGAATACCTGCCAGTGATACATTTTGCGAACACCTCCGTTGTCCAGAGCCAGATGCTGGAACTTCTGGAGAAGGCATTTCGGGCATGGCACGAGCATGATTCTGCGGATATCTGTCCACGCTGCGACCCCATGGGCTATCAGGCAAGAGAAGAGCGTCGCTTACAAAAGCGAAGAGAACTGACGAAGAAGGGAGATCCGGGCCATGCCTGACCTTCATCTTGGGAAGGGTTGGTACTTGGGCTGGGATTGGTACTCTGATCGATGGGGATTGGGATTTATTGCCCTTGGGGGTCCCTGGGGCTTCCATCTCTATCTCGATATCTGCCAATTTCAATTCCGGGTCGAGAGAATCAAGAACGGGGATCCGGGCCATGCCTAGATATGAGGGGTCGACAAAATGGTGGACGGCCGATTGTGGTGACTGCCCTCATCGCCATCTTAACGCCTGCAGGTGGGGAAAATACACAAAACGCCTGGTTAGCCACTACCCGAGTGGAGAGGTTCACAAAGTGCGACGCTGCGAGTTCAGGAACCGCCCTAGTCCAAGGAACTCAACAAGGATATGGCCGGACCATGGCTAAACGAAGGAGGGATTTAGATGATCGATATAGGAACCATTAAGGGATACAAGATCAAGTACGACACTGGGCGCAAGCTATTTCTACTCTTTGATGCGGATGGCAACGAGGTGGCATCGGGCTTCGTCCAAGAGGAAGTCGAGGACAAGGCAAAGAAGTTGGCCAAGAAGTCCTTTGTGCCCTTCGAGGCCATGAAACCCGTGTACGAATCACAGGTTCGCTATGGGAGGGTGACCAGCGTTAACATGGATGAGCAGTCGGTGATGTTTGTCTATACTGACACACCTCATCGTCACGCACACGAGAAGATTCGCTTTCAGCACAGCGAACTGTATCTCCGCACCGATCACAACGAGCAGATCATGGCACAGATAGCGGCGGTCCAGGCGACAATCAATGAACAGAGAGCCCAAATCAAGGACCTGCAAGGGGAACTTGAGAACCGGATAGGGCTCGAGTTCTTTGGCGTGGAGCCATAGAAGGAGGTAGCGATGAAAGCAAGCCTGGAGGTAACGTCAATACGGCACCGCGGCGTCATTCTCACGTCGGAGACGGATGAGGAGAGGAAGATACTTCGTGATATCTGGATTGGCAAGGGGAGGCCGGCATCGTATGCTAACCTCGAGGACGGCAACATCGAGATCGCGATAGCCCCAACAGCAGAGCCGGAAGGTGAGGACCAATAGATATAGCTTTGAAGGAGGCAGCAATGAAAGTTAGCAAGGAGGCCATGCCTGAATCATTCTTTCATGGTGCGAAGGCAGAAAAGCTGGCACTCGAGCGCATCAAGGCGCGCAAGACGCGGCGGCTCACATACGATTGCATGAACGCCGTCGTGACCGGCGATAGCGTTATCTGCAAGGCAGGGCATTGGCTCAAGGGGTCAGGCAATCGCAAGAAACCGGGCTTACAGATCCTCTCTGTGCTGCGCGGCAGGTCGAGCAGCATCTGCCAGGCATGCCCGGATTATGACAAAGAGACCAATGAATAAGCTGCTCCAATGGATAAGAACAATGTTTGATAGGCTGTTTCACCGCAAGCGCCCCGTCCCTGCATCTGCATCCGTGGAACACGCTGAGGGGGTCTGTCCGTGTCCTGCTTGTCGGGCGAAAGCCAGGCACTTGAAGCACGGCCAATTCGTCACAACCGGCCGCGGCGGTCCAAATATGCCCAGGTATCAGCCCTGCCCGGATTGCGGCAGGTGGGTAAGGCGCCAGAACAAGACCGGGGCCGGAGCCGACTACTACTGCACAAAGTGTCAGGCCGGCAATTTCGTGAGAGCCAGATAAAGAAGGAGGAGAAACATGCGAGCAACACTGATCACACAACAAACCCGGGATGATGTATTTCTAAACGTGGTAGCTCATTGCTGCAGTTGTGGGGAGTTCCTTAGAGATATCCAGAGAGAGGCCGACAAGTTCAGGGAAGAGAGGTGCCAGAACAAGCCTCTCAGCAAAATCGACATCTTCTGGCATCTCAACGAGTATTGCGAGAAGAAGTATGGACCCTGCCACTGGCAAAGAGTGAGCATAGAGGCGATAGTGAGCACACCATCGCCACCACCTGAGCAATAAAGGAGGAGCATGGCAGAATCAACTACAGCAGTTTTACCTCACCAGACCAAGGCGATCGTTGCATGGCGGGGCACCGAGGTCATCGTCACCTTCCAGCACGTGAAGCAGAACATCTGCCCCACGGCCACTGATCAGGAAGTGGTGATGTTCTTAAAGCTATGCGAGAACCTGCAGCTAAACCCGCTCGTCAACGAGGTGTACCTCGTCAAGTATTCTGAGCGCGACAAGGCCGCCATGGTGGTGGCCATAGGCTCGTATCTGAAGGCCGCAGAAACGAATGACAACTACGACGGCCACGAGGCCGGCATCATACTGAAAGGCCCCAGCGGTGCCCCCGAACTCAGAGAGGGGGCCTTTCTTCTTGAAGAGGAGAGGCAACTTCTCGTCGGAGGCTGGGCCCGGGTCTGGAGGAAGGACCGCAGCCGACCGACCTACGTGGCCGTTAACAAGATGGAGTGCATCAAGCTCACCCGGGAGGGCAAGCCCACACAACACTGGGCTCCGGAGAAGCAGCCATGGATGCTGCGCAAGGTGGCTTTGAAGCGCGCCCTCGTGGAGTCATTCCCGTCGCTCTTCGCCGGCACCATATCCTCGGCAGAGGTCAGCGGAGACTTTGAGGTTGGGCCGGAGGTCGAGGAAGGGACGCTGCCGCCGGCGCTGGAGAAGGGCGGCAAACCCGACTGGAAGAAGTTTTGGAGCAAGGTCAAGTCGGAACTCGATCTCACCCAGGAGCAGGCGCGAGAGCTTCTCAAGGTGTCTTCCATCAAGAAGGATCTCATTGATCAAGATGTCACCATGGAGCAGATGTGGGAGGGGCTGATAAGCGCTGTCCAGCGGCAGAGTGACCCACCAGGCGCAGACGTTGAAACCGGGGAGATCATTGAGGGTGAGGCCAGCGAGGTTCCGGGGACGAAGTCCAGGGTTGACATGGATCAACTGCGCAAAGACCTGCAAGAGATGAACTGGGCTGATGCGGGGAAGTGGATCCGGAACCGCTACAAGAACGCCGCCGGCAGCACCATAAAGGAGCTGGTGGAGAGCCTGACTCCGGAGCAGCAGGATGAGTTCGTGTACCAGGTTCAAGAGAGGTTGGACATACATAGAGCACAGAAGGCCAGGTAAGTGTAATGGGAAGGCGCCAGAGCAACACCGTAGACTACTTCCCTCACTTTGCCGAACAGGGAAAGACCTTGTTTATCCTGAAGTCTCGCTTCGGCAATGATGGGTATGCCTTTTGGTTCCAGTTGCTCGAGATCCTGTGCAAAGAAGAGAACCACTGCTATGACTTCTCAGACGACACTGCCTGGCAGTATCTGCTGGCGAAGACAGGGGTTAATGAAATAACTGGCACAGAAATCCTCAGAATACTGGCCAACCTGGAGAAACTTGATCGGGAAATGCTAAACCGCAAGGTGCTGTGGTGTGAAAACCTGGTCCAAAACCTCAAAAACGTCTATCAAAAGAGGGGCCGCGCCACACCTGTGAAACCCATTCCTGTGTCGGAATCAACGGAATCTGGTGCAGAAACAACCGAATCTGGTGCAGAAATCCCACAAAGTAAAGTGAAGTATAGTAAAGTAAAGGATAGTAGAGATACCCCCGAAAAGAAAGGGTGGGGAGAGTTTCAGAATGTTCTCCTCACCGACGAGGAGTTCCAGAAGCTCCATGACAGGTTCAATAAGGAGACCTCTGCCTTAATAGAGAGGCTCTCAACCTACATAGCCTCCACCGGCAAGCGCTACAAGTCTCACTACGCTACTCTTCTAAGCTGGAAGCAGAGGGACGACAAGGAGGGGAAAAGTGGAAAGACTGGACACTGGCCTAGAGAACTACCAAAAAAGTATACAGAGCCTCCCGACTACGGAGACGATTGAAGAGTACGACGAGTGGAAGGGGACACCGTATCGGCCGAGGAAGGACTGCCCGGCCTGCAACGGGTTCGGGTTTGTCATGGCTCGAGATTCCCAGGACAAGATAATGCCCTGTGCGGCCGCCGGCTGCCTGCTGGAGAGTGTGAGGAAGAGTATAGGGGGAGAGGAGGCGATACAGACCTTCGACAATTTCAAGCCCGTCGACGGAGCAGCCCGGGCCCTGAAGTATGCCCGGCAGATAGCCTCACTCGAGTCCAATTTCAAGTGGCTGGCGATCTACGGCCCCACGGGTAGCGGCAAGTCCCACCTGGGCAACGCCATCGCCAGGCAGGTGCGCGAGACGGGGGCCGATGTGAGGGTGGTGCTGGCCGCCGACTTCTTTTCCCTGCTCAAGGAGGGGATCTCGGACAACCTCACCGAGGGCATAATGCGTCGTTTCAAGGATCTGGACTTTCTGGTCATAGACGACTACGGGGTTGAGTACGGCACTCCCTGGGAGAAGGCCAAGTTCGACGAGCTCATGACGGCACGCTACGCTCATCACCGGCACACGGTTCTCATCACCAATGCGGATCTGGAAGATATTCCGGAGCGGGTTTTGAGCCGGTTCAATGACAGGGCCCTGTCCCGGGTAGCGCAGAACAGTGCCCCAGATTACAGGAAGACGAAGCGATGACCATGATCAGGGCCGAAGAGATCAAGGCTGCCGTGGCCTCGTACTGGCGCTACGCCAGGCAGTGCCCGGTCGTCGCCCTCGAGGTCGATTCTCAGCTGCATGCCTGGGCGGATGAACCGGCCGATGTGCTGGTCCTCAACAAGAACCGGCAGCTAATCGAGGTGGAGGTCAAGCTCACCGTCTCAGACCTGAAGCGAGACGCGAAGAAGAAGAAGCATCGGCTGTTCCGCGAAACCTACAAGAGCAAGGGACAGATCTGGCTCACGCCGACCTATCACTTCCACTTTGCGGTACCTCGAGACATCGCGAACAAGGTCAAGCCCATCTGTGACGAGCTCTTTCCTTATGCCGGCATCCTTGCCTGCAACGGCCTCTATAGCCCCAGCGTCGACATCTACCGCAATCCCAAGCCTCTGTGCGGGCGCAGGCTCAACGCTACTGAGGCGCTGCGGATGGTGCGGGGCCAGTCGGCCACGGTCTGCAGGTTAGCGACCCGTATCGAGGAGCTGCTGTTCGAGCAGGCGAAACTGCAGGGACAGCTGAAGGGGTACAAGGACAAGGAGAGGCTGGAGGCCCTTGTAAGCGCACCCGGCTTGAAGGAAGGAGAACATGGGATCAGGAGATAAAGAGGCCAAGCCTATCAGCTGCCACGGGTTCTGTGTCCACTACTGGACGTGCAATCTGTGGGTGAATCCAGTGCTCTGCACAAAGATACAGCTGAGACGCGACATCAAGCAGTTCGTCGACGAGAAGGCAAAGCAGGTCCGCACGGAGACGCTGCAGGAGCTTGACGATTATCTGATGCGTAGATACTTCAACCACGGCGATGGGGTGAGCAGGGGATATTCCAGGACGGCTGAGTACAAGGTAGCGAAGGATCTGTTGCTGCACATAGTAATGCTCAAAGGGGGGGAACATGTCAAAGAGTGATTTGGAGAAACGCATTACCTGTCTACGGTGCGGGTTTCAATTTGACCCGAAGATACAGTCGAGCCGGTGCCCTCACCGGTTCATTCCCCGTATACCTGATAGAGGGCAGAGGGGGAAATCGTGAGCAATTCCGAGACGTATTACTGTGCAATCTGTGAGGTGGAGTTGAAGGAAAACGAGCTGCTGGATAACTGCTGCCCGTACTGCGGAACGGAGGTCCCGGAGGCAGCGGAACGCCAGGTAGAAAGGAGGGAATCGTGAGCGAAACGAAAGGCATGACACTAGAGAGAGCGATTGAGATACTGGAGCTTGACAAGGACTGCGGTTTCGAGGGCGATGTGCTTGAACTGATACAGGCACATGACCTCGGCATCGAGGCGATGAGGCGATTGCGGGAGTACAGAGAAGATCCTGAGTTCTGCCATTGGGTGACGCCACTCCCGGGCGAGACGGAGGAATCGTGAACCGAACGAAAATCGAGTGGGTCAAGAACCCGGACGGCAGCCAGGGCTCCACATGGAACCCCATCACCGGCTGCCTGAACCATGTCAACGGCATCTGCAAAGGCGGAGGCTTTCCCTGCTACGCCTACAGGTTGGCACATACCAGGCTGAAGCAGAGGTATCTGGCAAATCCCAATACTGCCGCCTCGCAAATAATAAGCGATACTCCAATCAATATGATGCAGAAACAGGTCAAGGCCGAACTCGACCCCTTCTACCCTCGGTTCTGGGAGGAGAGGCTGAATGCCCTTGTGGTTCATCCCAAAAGGCGAAAGGGTATTTTCGTCTGTGACATGGGTGAGTTATTCGGAGACTGGGTGCCGAGAGAGTGGCAGGAGAAAGTATTTAGTGTCATAAGGGCTCACCCCCAGCACCGCTTCTATCTCCTCACCAAGCAGCCTCAGAACCTCATCAAGTGGAGCCCGTTCCCCGACAACTGTTGGGTCGGGACGACAGCGACGAATAATGCCGAGCTTCGCGTAGGGTTGCAGTTCCTCAATGCGGTGGACGCTAAGGTGAGGTTCGTTTCACTGGAGCCCCTGCTCTCGTGGAATGACCGGGCAGTTTGGGATACGGAGAACAGATCGCTCACGCGATGTCTGAGTGACCTCGACTGGATCATCATAGGCCAGCAGACGCCGGTGAGCAAGGCCACGACGCCAAAGCTCGAGTGGATACATGAGATCGTCGAGGCCGCGGACAAGGCGGGAGTGAAGGTGTTCCTTAAAAACAACCTGGAGGAAAGCCCGGAAATAGCCGGTCATTACCCGTTCTATTGCGATGCTACTGGATTCCCGCTACACCATTTACGGCAGCAGCTCCCGGAGGTGAGCCCAGAACGGGTATAATGGTGAGGGCACTGCGGAGTAATCCGCGTGTTCGTGGGCCGGATGCCTCACAACTGGGCCTTACGGTCTCTTCACCTGGTTGGGTGGTTCGACCATCTGGCCCATATCTTAATAATGTGGGCGATGGCTGAGCCAGGGGAAGGTGAGGTCACGGGTTGGCCCATCTGTCGTCATAGTCATCGAACGGATAGGTATACCAATAAGGGGGGCTGCTCCTTACCAGGAGACCAGGTACTATTAGCCGCTCACTATCGTAATCAACAATCAGGTCAATGACACCTATGTTGCGTGATTCGGCTAGAGTTATCCGCCTTTCCCACTTGATCACTGCGCCTGAGTCTGAAAACAGACCATTAGGAAGGTTATGATATGTGGGTTTCCTGCCGTAGTAGTAGCTTCCCATATCATACGAGACAAGTCTTGCAGTCCAGCTTCGTCCCTCCAGTTCTGGAATTATGACCTTGATTCTAAGCCAAGCTCTATCAGACGCATCCCATGGAGTTGCTGTAACGTGGGCATCACCTAGAACATATTGCGTAGGATTGAACACTCTTATTATGTCGGAAGAGCCGGGATGTGGTAGAACTGAAATTCCACTCAGCCAATGATAGTATTCACGCATGGTGAGAATAATTGTCCCATCTCTAGAGTGCTCCAGATACCACAGTGGCACCACCTCTATAGAAGGAGGAGGAGCTGCACCATGAACAGTCTCCATGTGCGACTGCCACGCCAGACCCCTTTCTGTCCAGAAGCCCGCATAGGTCAGGTGCTCGCCACACACAGAGCAGATTAGCTCATGCTTCTCCTCTATGTGGTCTAGGTATGCCCGAGCTATGAGCACCGCATCACCCTGAAAACGGAAGTCACAATACGGGCAGCGGATATAGTAGTGAGGCATACCTCCTACCCAGTCCCAGAACTTGACGTGATAATGCTGCGGATCAGCAATGTGCTGTACCAGTTCCTCTCTCGTATTGAATGACTGTCCACATGGTGCGTAATCCCACAACACACCAGGGCAGAAGAACTCTGTCACCGGCGGCGCTGGCGGCTCTGGCACGACTACTGATACTTCACCTGCATAGCCCTCAGATGGCCGTACCCGTATCCCGTATGTACCGGGCACGTTGAACCAGTCACCTGATATTGTGCACTCATACGCCTGGATCCACCGCTTATCGGTGACGCCTGATCTATAAACATCGCCAGGTTTAGCTATCTCAACAGTAACGCCGTGTACACCATTGAACTCCTGCCCGAATGTCCATGCAACACGAAGAGAATCTCCCAAATCATGCTCGTATCCGTCTATTGGGCTGGTAATAACTACCGTCCAATCAGAAGGCGGTTCTGAGGGCGTCAACTGGACATTGGCTTCCTTCGGGATTCCTGGTTCAAGCGTTAGTGGCATCGTATTCCTCCTGCTGCCTATAACCCTGGGATGATGTTGAACATCATGCCCGCTACGCGTTCCGCGGGTGTGAACTCGATGGTGCGGTTCCAGGTAGGCTGACCTTCAAGAGGGTCTGCTATTCTTATAGACCGAAGCGCTATATCCAGTATCTCCCATATCATGGGCGCGGTTCCTCTGATACGAGTGAACTCCACATTGATCCAATGGCTGGTAAAAGTGATCAAGAGGGAAGTAGGAACACTAACAAGCAGCTGGCTCGCATGAAATTGGATAGAGGAATGATGTGCCCCATCAGAACTCCTGCCATAAACGCCGTCTACTGGGCCAGGTGAGAGACCATAATTCGTAACACGGCCCATGAGTACGAATCCGCTATTTAGCGGATACGGGTCTTCTCTGGGAGGTCGTGGGTCAGGAGTCCGGAAGGTATAACTCGACGGCTCGTTGCTGGTGGCTATCCTGTAGAAGGCTTGAGTTGTTGGCCATGATTGGGGAATGTCAGGGTCGGGGATCTTTGCTATGAGATTGAAGGGGTAATTCCGTTCAGACACACTGTAGCTGAAATCGGTTGACACCAACGCGACAAGAAGGTCTCCTTCTTGTACGTTGTTAGGGCGATCGACTGTTACCTGATAAGAGTTCCAGGCGATCGCCGCCTTCTGATCAGCGGTATGCCATATCGGGTATGGGGTAACCGGCAGCGGGGTCAACTGCACATTGAGCGGCAGCTGTTGTCCTGGCTGTAGCGTTATTGCCATCTTACTCCTCTCCTATAAAGGGTGAGTCTCGTAGTCGGGATGGGTAACTGCTCCGCTATAGGTACCGGGCTCGATGTTGATGATCCGGTAGTTGCCGTTACCGGCTGTGACGGCATCGTAGACTCCACCGGGGCCGGTGATTGCGACCACCGCTCCCGCGACATTCCCTCCAGTCTGGGCGTTGGTTACCTTCCCATAAAGTTCGGCTTTGTCCGGGTCGGATACGGCCTTCTTTCTCAGCAGCAGAAATGTAAGTATTGCGCCGCCGACTCCTGCAGCTGCCGCTATACCCTTCTTTCGTTCATCCATAGAGCACCTCCTTAGAAGGTTTTGTCTTCGTAGTCGGGATGGGTTACCAGGCCGTCGTAGGTTCCGGGCTCGATGTTGTTGATCTGGTAGTTGCCGCTGCTGTTGGTAGTGTCCGAGTATGTCCCACCATCGCCGGATATCTGCACCACCGCTCCCACGACATTCCCTCCAGTCTCGGCATTGGTCACCTTCCCATACAACGTCGCCGGCTCCACCGGCAGCGGGGTCAACTGCACGTTGAGCGGCAGCTGTTGTCCTGGCTGTAGCGTTATTGCCATCCTATTCCTCCTTGTCCTTGTAGAGGTCCTTGACGTTTATGCAGCCCACGCTGGGCCGGTTATTCTTCTTCAGCTCGTCTTTGTGGTCCTTGATGGCCCTGTTGACCTTTCTGATATCGAAGCCCTGGCTGTCGAGGTAGATATCTATTTTGGTTTCGACGGAGGTTATGCGTTCGCCGAACTTAGATCCAGTACGAAGGCATCCCAAGTTCATGGCTACCATCCCCGACAGCAGCACTCCCAGCAGGATTTGTGTGAATAGCTCCATTAACACTTCCTTTCCAGGCCGAGGGCCTCGAGTATATTTTGGATCTTGTTGATGATCGTGAACTGGTTGTTGCCGGCGAATACCCACCCCAGCAAGGCGTTGTCCTCTCTGAAGACCAGGCTGCCGGAGTCCCCGGGCTCGGCGATCTTTGAGGTTACTATCTGGTCTTCAAAGTGGGCTGTTCCGTGCTTGCCATAGCCGACCTCGGCCGCGCCGTCGGTGTCGATCACGTTTCCGTGGGTGAGCTCCGTTGTGCGGCCGCTCTTCTTGGCGATATCGGCTATCCTGGCCTCTGCGAAGCCTGTTGGCAGGCCGATGTCCAGTATCTCCAAAAGAACGTCGTCGTCTATGATAGGCCGGCCGACGGCGCCGTCGACCTTATTCATGTGCGTTGTGCAGGTGCGGATCCGGTGGTGGAACCGCGCCCATCTGAGAGCTGTGTTGACCACCCTCTCGAAGAGGTCGGCGAACGGGCATGTGTCCGGGGCGTCGACAAAGTGGAGAGGTACCCACTTTGTGAGGTGGCCGATGGTGTCCTCGATCTTGCCGCCATCGATACGTCCGGGCTGCCAGATCAGATCTCCGACCTCACAGTCGCCGCAGTTGGCGATGACGTGGGAGTTGGAGGCGATATACTTTATTCCGTCAATTTGAAGTCCACTGATGGTGCCGGCGCTCACTTCCGGGTGGCCGCCGCTCACCCCTCCAGGCATGGGCCGGTGCTTGCCGGTCCGCAGCGCGGAGATCGGCTCGGTCTCGAAGACATCGGTCGCGACACCGTCGATTTCTTCAGGAACCCGGTCCTCGGGGGCCAGCTGAGAGAGGGGAACCTTCTTGACCACGCCGACCTTAATGGCCGGCCGGGAGGTCGTCATTCCCTTGATCTCCTTCGCCCCCCGGATAACGATGACTACGTTCCTCTTGAGGAGGAGCTCTTCTTTGTTCATATCACCCCCGTTAAGCTGAGTATAGCCCAGACAGCTATGCCGATGCCAAACCCTACGACGTGGCCCAGGATATCCTTGAACCCTTTATCGCCGATGCGCCAGCACTGCGCGAGCTCATAGACGATGAACATGGAGTTGAAGACCAGGCCAGACTGCCAATGGAACCACATCAAGAAGGCACCAAACAGTCCTCCGGGGACGTGCATCCACAACCGCCGCCAGTCGGGGCCCGACATTATTATCACTTACTGAGTCTCCTTATCGTTGCCTGGAGCTCGCGGTCCTTGAACCAGTACACGATCGCTCCGGTGGCCACGGCCGCAAAAGCCTCGGGCGGGATCAGCCCCATGCCCGTGAACACGATAAAGGCCGCGGTGAACATTATCCCTATTATCGATGCCGTCCAATTCATGCCTCACCTTACAGGGCAGGCCGCCGTTTCCCAATTACAGCCAGGGCTCCACATGGAACGGGCAAGGAGTTGGGGAGAAGCGGCCCCAGCCCTGGTTTCCCGCTCCGATAAACGGAGCAGCGTCCTGCCCCTGGTTATCATTACTTATCGCCTTCCTGCTATCTGTCTTATCAGGACCGCGCCGAGCACCACGCCGCCGGCAATGAGCACGTACTTGAGAATCTCTCCATTCTCCTCCCCGTTCCCATTGCCATTGCCATTCCCATTGCCGTTATCCACTTCTTTGAGAGCCACATCGAGTTGCGTAGTCCAGTCGGATTGAATGAGGACGCCGCGCTGTTCTGACCAGTATCCAGATGCGGAGTAGGTGAAGGTGTATGAGCCGGCGGGGATGCCTGTTATCTTGTAGTAGCCGGCGCTGTTTGTGGTGGCACTGTATACCCCGGACTTTACTGTGGCTCCTGCGATGGGGGAGCCGGTTCCGTGCTTCACCACGTACCCCTCCAGGGCACCCGGGCCAACCACCTCTTCGTCCCAGGAGGCTGTGATGCTGTAGTTGGCCATCATCGCGAACTGCACCATTGTCGAGGTCTCGCCATTTATCGGCTGTCCGGTCCACCGCCTGAACTTGTATCCGGATCCGGCGGCCGCCTGCAATGAAACCGTTGAGCCACGGGAGACATCTATAGTCCTGGTTTGCCCCGGCCCCACCGTTATCTCCCCCCCGTCCGCGAAAGCATGGATAGTTCCTCCATTTTGAGACGTGAGAGTGAGGCTGTGGTTGATTGCCATGCAATCGATGGCGTCCCAGCTGCGGTTCCAATCCCACTGGTCATACAGGTATCTGCCTTGCAGCCGCCATCGGCCGGGGAGGTCCAGTACAACTGGCTCAGCCCGCATGAGCTCAAACTTGCCGGGAGCTAATGTGAAGGACTGCTCTCGGTACCCGCGTATGTTCCCCATCGGGCCCTGGAGCCATAACTGAACAGTAACCACGAATGTATGCCCCCAGTGCTCATTTGCTACCCACGCTTGTCCGCGCACGTTGTTCGTTTCCGGTATACCAGCGGGAAGATCGGCCTCGTGATACACCACTTGATCAGTTATGTCATGGACATGAGGCCACTGTAGCTTTATCTCGAAACCTGTCGACATTTACTTCTTCTCCTTTCCCCTCCTCGGAACGGACCGTATGAGTTCCGGGATGAGGATCGCTGTGCCAATAATGACACCCCCACCTATGAGGGCGTATTTCACGTACTTATCGTACCACGGCTCTTCATCATAGGGTGGCAGCTTGTACTTGCCAACAATGATTTCAGTTTCAGCCCTTGGGACAGTGAATATGTCTATCGGGGGCGTGATGTACCCCTCCACGTGGGAGTAGCTTACGGCAAGAGTATCGCCGGCTGGCAGCTGGATAGGGCCGACCGGAGCCGGGCCATAAGGAACATTACCGATCGCGACCTCGCCCGTGACAGGCTCAGTGTATACCCACACGTATCCATGCTCCGGCTTTGGCTGAGCTGAATCGAAGTATTGGATCTTGACCTCGGACACCTCCTTGTCCTTCACGGTTACCTTCCTTGTGTCCGGCGGGTGGTAGCCGTCGAGGGTTTCGCCGAAGATGGTATAGGTGCCGACTGTAATGTCCTTGAAGAGGACATCCCCGTTGGGGCCGGTCGTCTTCATCTGCCCTGCTACGCTTACCTTGACGTTGGGCAGAGGTACCTTATTGGTTGAATCCTCGGTCCATACAATCACGTCTCCCTGCTGAGGCTTTTCGGGCAACCAGTACTCGCGGTACAGAGCGAGTATAGCAGCATAGGCTGCAACGACCGCGGCGAGAATTATCCCAACAGCCCAAACAACTGTCCAGATCAATCCAGTTACCGGGCCAGGGTTGCCAGTAGTCTGTCCTGAAGGTGCAATCGAAAACTGGACGGTAATGCGGCGGGTCTCGATTTTCAGGCCGTGCCAGACAAAGTAAGGATACTCCTCCTTCATCCGCAGGACCTCATGGATGACCTCGAAGGCTGCTCTCAAGTTCAGGTCCCTATCTGCGACCCATTGAGCCTCGAGCACATCCCCGGCCTGCATGGTGGTTTCCTCATCGTCGATCGGTATTTCAATGCCCTTCGTTGCACAGGGGTAGAAAACTCCGACTTCTGCGAGCTTAGCCATTATATTTCCACCTCCATGGTAAGGTTAACATCGTAGACGATGTCTCTCAAGAGTGGGAACGTGTCGACCTGCATTACGATGCCAACCGTGTTCAGGCCCATGCCATAGGGGTAGCCGTTGTAGAAGATGGTCCCCGACTGCCAGTGGTTTTGGCCGGGCCACCAGACAAAGTCTTTGGCTATGCGCTCAACCACGCCGTTCTTGAATGAGGGGATTCCGATGTCAATGAGGTGCTTGAGCGTGTGAGTGTTCTGAGGCTTCACCGAGATCATGAGCTTGCCATCGAGCACCGGCACGTTGTAGACAAAGAGGTCTCCGTCTATGTAGAAAGCAGCGAGGTCGACGTCGTAGATCTTGCCGCTGGGCAGCCTGTACTGTGCCGACAGGCTCCACCTTCTAGTGGCCATCGTTCACCCCCTTGTTCCTTGTGCTCATCTCATTTACTCTTCCGGACTCCCTCGACGACGAAGTAGACCGTCGCGATCATGATGGCGCTGGCGACTATCGAAAAGCCCCAGTTCGTGCGAGGACTCCATAGCTCGTTGCCCACATCGAAAGTCCAGTCCCCCTTATTCGTGTCGAAGACAACGTACTGGTAGTCGTCTCCATCCGGGTTTGACCCCTGAAAGCGATAGACGAGCTTGGAGTTTTCGGTCATGATGAACATGGTCACGAGCAGGGGGCAAAACTCCCTGGGGATATCAAAGACATGAGGTTCAGTGACCGGCTTCTCCGAGACCCAGTAGTTGTCGACGGGCCCGGGCATCTGTGCCTCCGGCACGATCTCCATGCCGCTCGACTCGGCTACTGCCGGGTAGTTTGTCAGGTATATTCTCAGCATCTCATTTCTCAGACACTCTCTTTAGAGTGTATCGCGGGCATGTTCTCCTCCTGTTCTGGCACCCCAAAACTATTGCGTTCATCCTGCTCCCAACCCTTTAACCATTCAGGAGTCAAGAGGAATAGTGTTCCATTCTCAAGCTCACCATAGACATCATGCTGCTGTTTCACAAGAGTGTCTCTACGGCACAGTTATATTGTTGGTAACGACCTTTGACACTGCGCCCAAATTGTCAGTCAAACCAGCTGTTGCTTTCAGCAGATTATTGGTGCAAATGACATCAACAGGCCCGACACCCATTGATATGCCTGCAGGCCCCGTGTTTCGCACATTATTGGCTATAATTGTAATCTGATTGTTACGATTTACGCCGTATAGAAGAATACCCGTACTCCATGCACGTGCTTGTCCATCTACTTGGTTGCCCTCCACTATAACATTGGTCGCATAGTCGTTGATAATTATCCCGTATGCAAAATGGCCAGCATGTGCGTTCACGCCATACTCCATGATGTTACAGCCTCTTATTGTTACGTTTGAGGTAGGATGCCCGGCGGTTCCCAGGACGCGAATTCCAGTCGAAGTTGAACCCCATATCCTTAGATTTTCAACTATTGTATCTCCACTTGAAATGTTAACTGCGGGGCCTGTAATCTCTGCTGCGTCATACTCATTGGAAGATACAGCATCACAATCAATGATTTTGATACCCCAGCCCCATCTTACAAAGAATGGGTAATAACAACGATCCGCTCCGCATCCATGTAGCAGGATTTGTTTAGGAACACCACTACCTAAATTTTTCAGATGAAAACCAAATTGATATCCAAAGCAGAAGCAGTTATAGAACCTTGCCCAATCAAGGCGTCCTATATCAAATGCTGTGGCATTAGCAAAAACCCACTTCGGCAAGTTTCCACCTATGGGCATATCAGGCCAGATGTTAGGATTGAAATGAACGTTTGATATCCTGTCAATATCAACTGAGTTATCAAGAACCAGCCCCCTGTAAAGAGGATATGCGTTAACGTTTTCAATGGTAAGAAGCTCGTGAAGCAGGCTTATATCGATGAAGACGTAAGGATTGATTGCCGCAACATCTCTAATTAACACACGCCCAGTACCGATAGTTGCTGTTATTGTTGCGGGATACACAGTAGGCGCCCCCCCACCCGCAAAGTCTGTTACCTGGTTCGGATAGAAGAATACGAGATTCTTTAGGGATGTATACATGCGCATAGTTATAGCAGGATCTATCTCACTCACACAATGAATCCATGTGCTTCTTTGGCGTGCCCCACCCCCAGTCCAGCCTCGTGCCCATCGGCTCGAACCTTGTAGTGTAACTCCTTCCCTGACCTCAAGTGAAGTAATTGTATATGTGCCAGGCGGAAGAAAGACAATGCCTCCCTGATCGTTGAAAGCCGCATCAATCGCTGCCTGTATCTCTACTTGATCATCTGTCCCATCACAGACATAATCAGCCTGTGCCTTCATATGTGCTGGAGCATCTGAGGCTGCTACTACATAGGTAGCGGTACGAACGTGCACAGGATCATGAGCGAGGTTGTTATGAGGCGATGCAGCAAACACAGGATCATGATAGGGGTTGCCGTGAACGATTAGTGGTGGTGGAATAGATTTTGCCATGTTACACTCTTCCTTTTCCTGTCAGTTCTAAGCTACCTTCTCGGAGCTGAAGACCGCCATTATGCCGGCAACGGTCCCGCTCACATAGACCTGGTTGGCATTTTGCACCTGATATGCCACTGTCTCGCTGGGCAGCAGCGGCCACGAGGAGTTGATGTTGGTAGCCTCGCTTATGGAGCTGGCCACGCGGATCAGGGAGAGGGCGGCATTAAGAGGGTAGGACTTGATGATCAGGCTCATGCCTTCCGGTATGACCATGTCGTCTCCCTGGTAGGCTTGGTTGGCGACGGCGCAAACTCGAGTGAAGGACCTGATGCCGGTTGTATTAGCAGGAAAGCCCTGCACGTTCAGGGCGAGCTTGGTTATCTCCTCGATAACCTGGAGCAGGTTGTAGTCGATAGAGTCGCTGGAAGCGGCTATGGCAGCGATGAGCTGCACGAACTCTTCGGGCAGGGTAAACTCCCCGGGAGCTGCCTCCACCACCCTACGCGAATTGAGCCAGGCCAAAGCAGCCGCTATCGCGGCAGCGGTGCTCATGCCTGCGGCCATTTTCGCAGACCTGTGTTCATCGGCCATGAGGCACCTCCTTTATCCGATTATCACTACTTCCAGTTGGACGTCAATGGTGCCGGCAACTGCGAGAGCTGCAGCCCATGCGCTGATAGTA
>Ga0209498_1001000_pt1 | contig 17401 bp, 15 predicted proteins | sample WalLakDeSediment_FD_184131 | JGI IMG/M metagenome (GOLD analysis project Ga0209498, IMG submission 184131) | Lake sediment microbial communities from Walker lake, Nevada to study Microbial Dark Matter (Phase II) - Walker Lake 11/02/13 Deep... | ecosystem: Environmental > Aquatic > Freshwater >... | reverse complement strand
GTAACGGATATTCCGGCGAAATGCGTTTGATTGACTCCGCCAGAGAGATTCTGCTATGACCACGCTGAATGATGTAGTTGTCATGAGATTTTAGCGTTGGGAATTTCGTGAGATCTATAAAAAAGCCGACAGCATTTAACGTAAGGGCGTCAAGCAGCCGTTTTCCATCCCAATACTGACCGAAGGCAAACTAGCCGAGCAATATCAGGTGTAGTTCCTGCGGACCGTGCATCCCCATGACAAGCTGCATGGCAATATCGGCCGTCCGGCTGGGACCGGTGATGATGACGATGTTGCTGCGCTGCCGAGTATGTTCCAGACCGTCTGCTTTTTGCGCCGCCCACCAGCTTTCCAGATGGGGCATAATCTGGTTGCCTTGCACGACGGCGATATGGACTGGCGGCAGCAGCGACGCGGTGCGCCAACGGCCGTTTCCACTCATCACCACCACGCTCCCCGTAGCCGCCAAAGCGGCATCCACCCCCGTCAAACCCACCCGCGCGCTGGCATCCTGCCCCACAAGGGTCTTACCCGCCTGCTCCAGGGCGTCCGCCAGGCCAGGGATGGGGATTTGCGCGAGATCCCAGGCGGAAACGGCCGTTTCCCCTCCCAACAGATGCAAAATAACGCCGATCGCCGCTTCTGGCGTCTTGACCGGATGCACCACACAGGCGGCCTTTTGCGCCTCAACGACAAACCGCGCCCGCAAAGCGGCCGGATCGTCGTCGGCAACAGGCGTCATCGGTTGGTAAAAGGCCGGTGGGTTGCTGGGGGAAAACGGCCGTTCCCCCTCCCTCAGTTTCTCTAGAATACGCTCACGGCTGCTCATCGTCTGCCCCCTTCCGCTCCTGCCAGAGCTGCCGGAACGATTTCGCGGCAAACTGCGGCGTCCGCCGGTAATCCGTCCACCCATTTAATGGGCCGGGCAACCTTTGCGGCATGAAACGGCGTCCTGACGCCGCCACCCGCCCGCCCAGGCCGAAGCGCGTCGGAGATTTAGCCCCCCAGGCCCACGCTTTCATGCCCACCCCCCAGACTGCGCCGCCATGCCCTTGCGCTACCAGGTCGCGGCGCAAATCGAGCAGCATCCGAGGGATGTCAATGTCCACCGGACACACCTCTTTGCACATGCCGCACAAGGTGCTGGCATAAGGCAGCGGGGTGGCGTTTTCCAGGCCGGTGAGCAGTGGCGTCACCACCGCGCCAATGGGGCCGGGATAGACCCAGCCATAGGCGTGGCCGCCGGTGGCCTGGTAAACGGGGCAGCCGTTGAGGCAGGCGCCGCAGCGAATGCAGGCCAGCGCCTCGCAGTAGTCGCTGTTGTAGATGGCGGAACGGCCGTTGTCCAGCAAAATCACATACACATGTTCCGGCCCATCCGCCTCGCCCGGCTGGCGCGGGCCATTGACCAGGTGAGTGTAAACGGTGAGCGCCTGGCCGGTGGCGCTGCGCGGCAAAACCTGCGTCAAGGTTGCGTAATCTTCCACCGTCGCCACCACTTTTTCGATGCCGACGAAGGCCACATGGACGCGCGGCAGGCTGGTGACCAGCCGCGCATTGCCTTCGTTGGAGACCAGGGCCAGCGAACCTGTTTCGGCGATGATGAAGTTGCCGCCGGAGATGCCCATGTCGGCTGCCAGAAAACGCGGCCGCAGCGTTTCCCGCGCGAAGCGGGCCATCGTCTCCGGATCATCGGTCGGCGGCATGTGGGCTTTTTCGATCAGCAGGTCGCGGATGCTCTCTTTTGTTTTGTGGAGGATGGGCACGACGATATGACTTGGCGTTTCTTCGCCCAACTGCACGATATATTCGCCCAGGTCCGTTTCCAACACGTCCAGACCGGCGGCTTCCAGCGCGTGGTTGAGGCCTGTTTCCTCAGTGACCATGCTCTTGCTTTTGACCACCGACTGCGCCGCGTGCCGCCGGGCAATCTCCAGGGCGTGCCGGTTCGCTTCCTCCCCGTCAACGGCCCACAAAACCTGGATGCCGTTGGCCTGCATGTTGGCCTCGGCCTGCTCCAGCAGCTCAGGCAGATTGTTGAGGGCGCGTCGCCGGATCGCCGCCGCTTGCTGCCGCATAGCCTGGCCGTGCGCTTCGCCATCGGCAAACATGGCCGCCTGTCGCTTGTTGAAGCCGGCTTGCGTACCGAAGGAAACGGCCGTTTGCAAATCCGCGTCGTTCAGGGCCACCTGGGCCATGGGGATGAAATTATTGGCCCGGTTCTGCATGGCGCACTCCTTCCGCCAGGACATCGGCGATATGTCGCACCCGCGCGGCCTGGCCTTGCTTTTCCAGCCCGCCATTCATGTGCGTCAGGCAGCTCACATCGCCGGTCAGGATGGCGTCGACTTCGCTTTGGGCGATGCGGTCTAGCTTTTTGCCCAGCATGGCCCCGCTCACGTCGGCCATTTTCACGCTGAACAGCCCGCCAAAACCGCAGCAGTTTTCACTGTCCGCCCAGTCAACCAGGGTTGCATTTTGCAAATTGCCCACCAATATCCGCCCGGCCTCTTTGAGGCCCAACAGCCGCAGACCGTGACAGGAATCGTGGAAGGCGAAGGTGTGGGGGGTGGGTAAACGGCCGTGTAAATCTGTCACCCCCAGGCCCTCCACAATGAATTCGCTGAATTCCCAGGTGATGGCCGCCACCCGTTCCGCTTCGCCCCGCCACGCCGGATCGTCGGCAAAGAGGCGAGGGAATTCATGCCGCACCATGGCCGCGCAAGAGCCGGATGGCGCGACGATGACCTCAGCCTCCTTGAAGGCTTTCAGGAACTGAATGGCCACCTGCCGCGCCTCCGGCCAGTAACCGGCGTTGAAAGCGGGTTGACCGCAGCACGTTTGCCCCAGGGGAAAATCAACCTCAACGCCTAAATGGGTCAAAACGTCCACCACCGACAGTCCCGTGTCGGGGTAGAGCATATCTACCATGCAGGTCACAAACAGGGAAACCCGTTTCCCGCGGGGCGATGGGCGTTCTACCATTTGGCGTAAGATTCGCTGTGCTTGCGATACTCGATCATCTCTTCGCCAAGCAATTTATGTTCGAGGATGATGTCGCTCACCTCTTCCAACGCCGAAACCCAGTGGTAGGCTTCCTCTAGCGTCTGGCCGATGGCGAAACAGCCATGCCCGCGCTGCATGATGATTTTATAGCCGCGCAGCGCCTCAGACACCTTCTCGGCCATCTCTTTGGAGCCAGAGGCCAACTCAACCGTAACCACCGGAATTTTTCGCAGCAGGTAGGAGCCTTCGTTGTCAATGGGGATGATTTCGTCCCGGCTGAGGCTGAGGACAATCGCTGTGCGCGGATGGGCGTGGACGATAGCCAGCGCCGACGTCTTTTCGTAGATAGCGCGATGGACGATCAGTTCGGTGCTGGCGCGGACGATGCCGCTGTCTTTGCCTTGAAAGTTGGTGACGACAAAGTCGCTGTGCTTCAGGCGGCCAAATTGGGCGCCGCGCCGCTTGATGATGATTTTGTCGCCCACGCGGACGCTCATGTTGCCGCCGTGGGAACTGGTTAAGCCGGTGACAAAGATGTCGCGGCCGATGTCGCGGAATTCTTCGTACAGTCGTTGATCAATCATGGACCACCTCCATCACGAATTCCAGGGATAGCTCTTTGAGTTTTTCTGGTTTGGGTACGCCGTTTTTGTCCCAGCCGCGGAAGGCGTAATACTCCTCCAACATGGGCGCTAACTTGACCGTGAAGCCTTCGCTTGGCCCGGCGGGCACGGGTTCGTGGAGCAGACGGGCGGGCAGGGTGTCGTCTTCTTTGCTGAACCCTTCGCGCAGGTTGTAGAGGCGTTCCAGGGTCCAGACCCGTTCGCCCACCATCATCAAGTCGTCGGCGGTGAAATGTTCGCCGGTAACGGCCGTTAACGTCCGGGCAAAAAACTCCTCGGCCACCGCCATATTGGCAAACTTGCAATAAACCAGGCTGTCAATCACCGCCGCTGAATTTTGGTGAACGGAAACAATGCCCGCTTTACCCTGGGTGGCAAAGCGATCAATCAGGCGGGGCAAAGCCAGCACTTCCGGGCCGAGCATGTTGCCGGTTTCGTGGCAGGCGCCGCGGTTGCCGGTGGCAAAGACCAGCCCCTGCCCCTGCATCCCGCGCGGGTCGTAGGCGGGCAGTTCCAGCTTTTTCACGCTCATGGAAAGTTCCGGCGCGCCATGTTTGCTCGCCAGGCGGTAACTGCCCTCAGCGAGATCGTCGCCGATGCCCTGGCGGAAGGCGGTGTCGTGAATCAGGCCAGGTAATCTATCCGCCCGCCCAAAGCCGAGGTCGTTGGCCAGCAGTCCTCTTTCGGCCAACTCCATGGCGCAGCCAATGGTGTTGCCCATCGAAATGGTGTCCAGGCCCAGGTCGTTGCACTGGTAATTGGCTTCGGTGATGGCGTCCAGATCGTCAATGCCGCATTGAGCGCCAAAGGCCCAGGCAGATTCAAATTCCGGCCCTTCGCCTTCTTTGCCGCTTTTGGTTTGGGTGATGCGGGTGCAGGTGATGGGGCAGGCCCAGCAGGCTTGGTTTTTCACCAGAATGGTGTCGGTGATTTCCTCGCCGCTGATTTTGTCGGCGCCTTCAAATTGGGATTGTTGGAAGTTGCGCGTGGGCAGGGCGCCGATTTCGTTGACGACGTTCATGACAACGGCCGTGCCAAATTCCGGCAGCGCCTGCGAGGTGAGGGGGCTGGCTTTCAGCAGCTTGCCCGTTTCATACAGCATGAATTTGAACTGATCCGGATCGGCCGGTTTGTTTTTCTCCAAACCTTCGACCACAATCGCCTTCAGGTTTTTGCTGCCCATGACGGCGCCGGCGCCGCCACGAGCCAGCGACCGCTCTTTGTCGTTCATGATGGCGGCGATGCGGACCCGGTTCTCCCCGGCCGGGCCAATGCACAGGACGTTGCGCTTGTTGCGATTTTGCTCCAGGGCGACGGTGGTTTCAAATACCCCCTTGCCCCACAGGTGGGCGGCGTCTTTAATGGCGACTCCGGCCGGGGTGATCTCGATCATCACCGGCGATGCCGCCTTGCCGCGCACGATCAGGGCGTCGTAGCCGGTGCGCTTGAACTGCATCCCCCACCAGCCGCCGCTGTTGGCGTGGAGAATGGTCCCGGTGAGCGGGCTTTTTGTGCTGACGTTGAAGCGGTTGCTCGTCTGGGAGGCGCTAGCCGTGATGGGGCCGGTGGTAAAAATGAGGACGTTTTCGGGCGACAACGGTTCTACCTCTGGCCCAACCAGGTCCCATAACAGGCGCGCGCCCAGGCCGCGCCCGCCTAAGAAGAGGCGGGCCATGTCTCTATCCAGCGGCACGGTTTCAATCTGGCCGCTGGTTAAGTTGATGTCTAAGATGTTTCCTGCCCAACCTTGCATAAGAATCTCCTTCGTTGATCCACAGATTTCGGATTTGATTATTGTTTAGCCGCCGGCGATGGGGGGGAAGATGGCGATGGTGTCTTGGGGGGAAACGGCCGTTGCCAACCCATTCGCCAATTCGCAATCCCGGCCATTGACCATCACCCGAACGTGGGGCTGTAGTTCAGCGCCAGCGAAGATCGCCGTGCGGAGCGGCTCGTTATCGGCGCACAGGCTTTCCAGCGCTTCGCGGATGGTTGCGCCAGGCGCTACGAATTCACTTTCCCCGGCTTTTTGCCGCAGATTGCCAAACAGTTTTACCTTCATATCATACCAGCCCAAAGGCTTTTTCCAGGTCGCCAATTTCGGCGTTGCCAATCGATACAAGCTGGCCGAGAACGCCCGTGTCTATCAAAGAGCGGGCGCTGTATTCAGCGACTTCCAGCCGGTCAAAGGCGTTCAAAATATCCGTGCCTACCACTAGCACACAGTCATTTTCCACCAGCAGCGCTGGCGTATGCAGCGAGACCATTTTCGCCACTGTTTCCGGCTGCGTGTAAAGGGTCTTGAAAGGGATAAGCGGCACATCGCGCAGCATAATGAAACTTTCCGGGATGGTGCGCGAATCGAAGTTGGCGGCGGTGATGGCGTACGCGGTGACGTTGGGGCTTTGCGCCGTCATGATGCAGTTGATGTCGGGGTTGTCGGCGTAAATGGCCTGATGCAGCCGCACGGCGCGGCTGGGCGTCTTGCCCGCTTCGCGCACGCCATTGCGCACCAGCACCACATCTTCAACCGTCAGCGTGAGCCGGTCGTGGCCGGTGGGGGTGATGAGAAAGCTGCTGTCGTCCAGCCGCGCCGACACCACGCCCTCTGTGCTGATCATCAGATGCCGGTCGCAGGCGCGAGCGGTAATCTCGACGATCTGCTGGCGCAGTTCCCGTTCGCGGCTGCTGTGGGCTGTAGGCACAAATTCTGGCAGCAGGTTATGACGGTGATCGAATAGATTGAGCGCCGGTTCAGGCAGGGTGTTGATTTCCCCCAAGGTCCGCGCGCGAATGAGGATGCGGGCGCAAAAGTCGAGTGTTTCCAGCCGGTGGAAGGCGTCTAGCAGGGTATGCCCAGCCGCCGCCATGCCGTGATTTTCCAGAATGATGATGTTGTACCCTTCGGCAAAGGTGGCGGCGATATTGTCGCCCAGGGCTTCGCTGCCGGGCAGGGCGTAGGGGGCATAGCCGACTGGTCCGCAGACGCGATTGGCCTGGGGAATGATGCGCGTATCCGGCACCTGGCGCACGATGCTGAAGGAGACGAGCGCCGGTGGGTGGGCGTGGACGATGGCGTTCAGGTCGGGGCGCAACTGGTAGATGGCGCGGTGGAAGGGGAGTTCGGAAGAGGGCTTGTGCGGCCCTTGGGTCGCGCCATCGGCTTTGACGCAGATCATGTCTTTGGCTGTCAGGTTGCCTTTGTCTATGCCAGACGGGGTGATCCAGATGTCGCCGTTGTCGTCTTTGATGGAAAGGTTGCCGCCGCTGAGGGTGGTCATGCCGTTGTGGTAGATACGGTTCATGATGGCGACGAGTTGGTCGCGGGGGTGTAACAGCTGGAAGTTCATAGAGTGTCCACAGATTTCACAGATTTTGGTAACGGCCGAAGGCTTCATCCCAAACGGCCGTTGGCGAGCCAGCGCCGCTCTCCGGTTCATACGTTTTCAATTCATCCATTTCGGCGACGATCTGCCGGGCCTGGGCCAGGTCGGCGATTTCGCCCAGACTGATGAGCTGCACCAGAGCGTTGCCGATGACGGTCGCCTCGATGGGGCCGGCGACGACGGGCAGGCCGGTGGCGTTGGCCGTCATCTGGTTGAGCAGTTGGTTTTGTGTGCCGCCGCCGACGATGTGGAGAATGGAGACTTGTTGATTGGAGACTTTTTGGACCTGCTCCAAGACCTCTCGATAGGCCAGCGCCAGACTTTCCAGCACGCAGCGGGTGACAGCGCCGGGCGTTTGCGGCGCGGGCTGGCCGGTCTGGCGACAATAGTCCTGAATGCGCTGCGGGTGGTCGCCGGGGGGGAGGAAGGTGGGGTCGTTGGGGTTGAAAACGGCCGTTAACGGCTCCGCCTGCGCCGCCAATTCCACCAGTTCGCCATAGGAATAATTTTGCCCGGCCGCCGCCCAGCTGGCCCGGCACTGCTGCAAAATCCACAGCCCCATCACATTTTTCAGCAGCCGATACGTGCCATAAACGCCGCCCTCGTTGGTCACATTGGCGGCCAACGCTTCCGGCGTCACAATTGGCTCATCCACTTCCAGCCCCACCAGGCTCCAGGTTCCGCTGCTGATATAGGCGAAATCCCGACTCTGGGCCGGTACGGCCGCCACGGCGCTGCCCGTGTCATGGCAGGCGGGGGCCATGACCGGGATGCCCTGGTAGCTGCCCAGGCGCGTGCCCGGCGGCACAATTTCCGGGAAAATATGGCCTGGGATGCCCAGTCTGGTCATCAGATCGGCCGCCCAGGCGTGGGTTGTGGGGTTGAAAAGCTGGGTGGTGGTGGCGTTGCTAAATTCGCACACCTTCGCGCCGGTGAGCCAGTAGTTGAGCAAATCGGGCGCAGTGAGGAAGGTATGGGCGATTCGCAGTTGGGGCGAGTCGGACTCGACGAGGCTGAGCAGTTGGTAGAGGGTGTTGATGGGCATGAACTGGATGCCGGTCTGGGCGAAAATATCGGCGCGAGGCGCTTTGGCAAAGGCGACCTCCATCATGCCCTGGGTGCGGCCGTCGCGGTAATGGACCGGATTGCCGATGAGGTTCCCCTGGCGGTCCAGCAGGCCAAAATCCAGGCCCCAAGTATCTACGCCGATGCTGGCCGGGCGCAGCGCCTTGCCTTCGGCGATGCCGGTCTGGATGTCGTCCCACAGGCGCAGGAAGTTCCAGTGCAGCGCGCCGTTGACGGTGACGGTCGTGTTGGGGAAGCGGTGGAGTTCTTGGAGGTGGAGGGAACGGCCGTTGAACCCCACAGCCATCACCCGGCCCGACTCTGCGCCTAAATCTACGGCCAAGACCGTTTTGCTCTTCATGTTCATGTTCGTTGCGAAAGCGTCTGTTTTTCGTAAGCGCGGATTTCATCCAGGAAGGCAATACCAACTGGCACACTTCGTTCCAGGCAGTAATAATCCCACACTGCGCCAAAAGGCATCCCCTTTAGCTCTTCCAGCAGCGCCAGCCGGCCGGTATAGTCACCGTCCAACTCCAGCGCGCGCATCTTTTCGATTGGCTCCAACAGGGCCAGCAGCAGCGCCCGGAGCGCGTTGCGCGTACCGATGGTCCAGGCGGCGATCCGGTTGATGCTGGCGTCGAAAAAGTCCAGCCCGATGTGGACCCGGTCCAGATAAGCGCCGCGCACAATTTCCTGCATAATCGCCTGCAACTCATCAGTCAGGGTGACCACATGGTCGCTGTCCCAGCGGACGCCCCGGCTGACGTGCAGCAGCAGTTCTGGCACGTAGAGCAGCGTTGAGGAAATCTTGTCGGCAATCGTTTCGGTGGGGTGGAAGTGACCGGCGTCGAGGCAGAGCAGCTTTTGTCGGGAGGCGGCATAGCCCAGATAAAATTCGTGGGAGCCGACGACGTAGCTTTCGGAGCCAATGCCGAACAGTTTGCTCTCAACGGCGTCCAGGTTGTGGGCCGGATCGAGTTGTTGGGCGAAGACCTGGTCTAGCGACTCTAGCAATCGTTGGCGCGGAGCGGCACGGTCTATGGGCGTGTCTTTGTAGCCATCGGGTATCCAGATGTTGGTAACGGCCGTTGTGCCCAACTCCCGCCCAAAATAAGCCCCAATCTCCCGGCTGGCGCGGCAATGCTCAATCCAGAACTGGCGAACACCGGCGTCCGCGTGGGACAGGGTAAAGCCATCATCGGCCAACGGATGGGAAAAACAGGTCGGGTTAAAATCAAGGCCATGCCCGTTTTCCCTGGCCCATTCCACCCATTTAGCAAAATGCCTGGGTTCAATTTCGTTGCGGGGCGTCGGCTTATCGGTTTCCAGGTAGATGGCGTGCAGATTCAGGCGATGACGGCCGGGGATGAGGCTGTACGCTTTGTCCAGGTCCTGGCGTAGTTCAACGGCCGTTCGTGCCTTGCCTAAGTAATTCCCCGTAGCCATAATGCCGCCGCTGAGGCCGCGATCCGGATCTTCAAAGCCACCTACATCGTCTCCTTGCCAGCAGTGCAGGCTGATTGCCACCTGAGCCAACTTTTGTAGAGTCGCGTCCGTATCAACGCCCAATTCGGCGTATCTCTCTTTTGCCAATTCGTATGCTGCGCGTATCTGTTTGCTCATCCGCTATCTCTTGCCCTTATACCATTTCAACAGATAAATTGCCCATTGACTCATTATCTTCCCGATCTGGCCTTAGCCACAGCCAGAAACGATCCCTGGGGTCAATCCAGGTGAAACACCTCTTCCAATTCCTGAAACGATTCGTCTGGTCTGGCGTTCTCTTCAAAATAAGGCGACATAAACTCTTGCCAGCGCCTGTTGACTTCCGCCTCTGCCATCAAAGCCTGGGCGTGCGCCAGACTCTGCTCCGTTTCAAAATAACCAAACAACAGACCATCGGCGCGCAAGAAGAGCGTGTAATTGTGCCAGCCAGCTTCCCGCAACGCCTGCTGCATCTCCGGCCAGACCTGTTTGTGATGTTCTTTGTACTCTTCCAATCTATCTGGCTTAACTTTTAATAGGAACCCGACACGCTTCATCAAAGCCCTCTCCATTGTTGAAATAAAACCGGCGGGCATAGATGGCCAGCCAAGCCGGCGGCCGTCTATGCCCGCTATACAGGTTACTGCTTAGAAGTCAAAGTCGTTGATATTGTCCGCACTGAAGATGGTCGGCAGCCCTAAGAGAACGGTGCCGTCATCAGCAATGGTGTAGGAACCCAATTTACCAGCCGTGAAGGTATCGCCAGGTTGGCCTGAAATAGCGCCACTGGCAATAGCGTGGAGGGCATGGATGGCCAGATAGCCCAGATCGCCGGGATTCCACAGAGCAAACTGCGGGGCAGCGCCGCTGTTCACATACTCACGCATCTGGTTAGGCGTGCCCAGACCGGTCACAAATACTTCGCCAACGCGACCCGCATCTTGCACCGCGCGGGCGGAAGCGGCAATGCCAACCGTGGTGGGGGAGATGATGACCTCAAGGTCAGGGTAAGTCTGCATCAAGCCAACGGCCTCATTGTAGCTCTTTTCGTCTTCGTCATCGCCGTAAACGATCGAGACCAATTCCAGGTCGGCATATTCCGGTTTTTCCAGCTCCGCTTGCATGAGCGCGATCCATTCATTTTGATTGGGCGCCGTTGAGGTCGCGCTGAGGATAGCAATCTGGCCCGCGCCACCGGCCAGATCGTTCGCCATCTGAACCTGGACGGCGGCAATACCGGCGGACACAGCCTGGACAATGTGAACAGTACGGCCGCCGGGGGCAATGGACGAGTCCCAGGTCACAACGGGGATGCCGCTGTTCATCGCTTCCCGCCCGGTTGGCACCAGGGCGTCGGCGTCATTGGCGGAAATAGCCAGACCGCTCACATTTTGGGCGATGAGCGAGTTGAGTAGCTGGATCTGCTGAGTAGCGTCGGCCACGGCCGAACCCTGATAGGTAACGGTCACGCCCAGCTCGGCGGCCGCTTCCTGGGCGCCGAGATTCGCCGTGTCAAAATAAGGATTCCCCAGATTCTTGGGGACCAAAACATAGTTGCCGCCGGCAGCTGCCGGTTCCTCGACGGCCGGCGCAGTGGGTGCCGCAGCCGGTTCAGGTGTCGTGTCCCCGCCACAAGCAGCCAGGACCAGGGCCATGACCATTGATAACAATAGGGGAAGTAACCATTTCTTCATTTTATAGTCTCCTCGCCTTCTCCGTTAGGAAAAGCATTGAACAGTTGATTTAGTAAAAACAGCGTCTTGCAAAGGGTTATTGTCTGTGCGTTTTTCTACGATAAATAGAATCACCTCCTTACGGGCTTATGGCGTCAATAGCGGAATGCGTGACCAGAAGAAAAACCAGATAAAGAAAGCCATCGCGGTCGCCATGCTTGCGGCCGCCACGACTGTGCCACGGCGGGCCTGCCATTCCTGCCGCGATAGCAAGCGGATGACATTGGGTAAAAGGATAGAGCCAATCAGCAAGAGGCCGACGGCGATGCTTTGCACCTGTCCCTGCACGTTTACCAGTCCCATGCCAAAGCGCATCAGACCAATAAGAATCAAGGCCAAAATGGCGCCAATCATAGAGCCGCTGCCGCCAAAAATGTTGATGCCGCCCAGAACAGTAGCTGTGATAACGGCCAGCTCCAGGCCCGTGCCCACGTCGGGGCGAGTGCTGCCAAAACGGGCGGCGATAATAATCCCGGCCAGGGCCGACATCAGGCCGGAGAGCATGAAAATAGTCATCTTAACCCGCGCCACCGGGACGCCGGCATAGCGGGCCGCCTCTTCGTTGTTGCCGATGGCGTATAAATAACGGCCGAATATCGTCTTGTGCAAAACCAGGCCAAAAATAATGGCCAGGGCAATCAAGATAATGGCCGAAACCGGAAAGCGAATATCGCCTACCGTGCCCTGTCCGAGATAGGTGAAGGAATCCGGATAGCCGCGAGCCGCCTGATCCCCCAACAGAGCGTAAGCCATGCCCCGATAAAAGGCAAAGGTGCCCAACGTCACCACCAAAGAAGGCAGTCTGAGCCGCGCCACCAGGAAACCGTTGAGCGCGCCGGCCAGCAGGCCGAGCAGCAGCGCCGCGCCGGCCGCCACCCAGATGTTGATGCCCTGGAGGTGCAGGTAGCCGAGGAAAGAGGCGCACATGGCCATCATCGAGGCCACGGATAGGTCGATATTGCCGGTAATGATGATGAAAGCCATGGGCAGAATCATTAGGCCCATTTCTACGAAGTCGGAGGTGGCCCGCATCAGGTTACGCGAGTTTAAGAAAAAGGGAGAAAGCCGCGAATTAACGATGATGACCAGGATGATCAGGGCCACCAGCAACCACTCCCAACGCAGAAAGAACTCTTGCAGTTGCTGCCGGGAGATGGTTATTTTTCTGTTATCACTCTCATTGGAAGCGGCGCTCATGATTACTCTCCTATGCCACCCAGTTTCTGCAAACGGCGGAGAATGGCCGAGTCGACGATGACCGCAGCCAGAATCAGCAAGCCTTGGGCCGCAAGCTGCCAAAAGGGAGAGATGCGCACCATGATCAAGGCGTTTTGAATGGTGCCCAAGAGGAAAGCGCCCAGGATTACGCCAACGACGGTGCCGCTGCCGCCGAAAATATTGACGCCGCCCACAACGGACGCGGCCACCGTTTGCAGTTCAAATCCCAGGGCTGTATTAGTCTGCGCTGACTCGAAACGGGAAGCCCAAAGTACAGCGGCCAGGCCAGCCAACAAACCGGAGATGACATAGACCATGAAAATGGTGCGCTGTACCGGAATGCCGGCCACGTTGGCCGCCTCGGGATTGCTGCCGACAGCATAAATATCCCGCCCGGGACGAGTGTAATTGAGGAACAAGTAGACGACCAGGATGACCACGGCAGCAAAGAGAATAATATTCGGTATGCCGAGGGGATCTGCTTTGGCCAGCGCCCGGTAGCCGGCCGGCATTTGAAAGGAATTGATCCAGGTGCCGCCGCTGTAAAGAAAGACCATGCCGCGATAGACGCTCAGGGTGCCCAGGGTGGCGATGATGGGCGGCACTTTACCGATGGTAATGATGAGGCCGTTGAAGCTGCCTAAAATGGCGCCCAACAACATGCCCAACAAAATGGCCAGCGGCGGTGACACAGACGGGAAGGCCACCACCGTAAAGGAGACCATCATGGCCACCAGACCAATCATGGAACTGACCGACAGGTCAATACCGCGGGTAATGATGACCATGGTCTGGCCCAAGGCGACAATAGAGAGAATTGAAATGTTGAGCAGAATGGTGCGGAAGTTGGTGGTAGTGAAGAAGGCCGGGGTGTTCCAGGACACGATAACGATAAGCAGGATGATAAAAATGATAATGCTCAGTTCGCGGAATCTGACCAGCGTCAGGAATAGACTGCGCGATTCTTGTGCTTTGGGGACGGTTGCGTTCACAATCAAGTTTCCTCTAGTTTGGCGAAACGGCCGTGGCCGAGGCCATAATTTTCTCTTGTGTGGCCTCAGCTCGCGTGTATTCGCCCGTAATGCGGCCTTCGCGCATTACCAGAATGCGGTCGCTCATGCCCAATATTTCCGGCAGTTCGGAGGAAATCATCAGGATAGCCACTCCCTGATTGGCCAGATCGCTCATCAACTGGTGCACGGCCGCTTTGGTGCCCACGTCAATACCGCGTGTCGGTTCGTCCAGGATCAGAATGCGCGGATTGGTTTCCAGCCACTTGGCCAGGACCACTTTTTGCTGGTTGCCGCCGGAGAGTTCCCTGGCTTTTTGGTCAATGCCTGCGCTTTTAACTTCCAGCCTGCGGGCGGCCACCGCCGCGACCTGTTTGGCAGCACGCTCGCGCATCCAGCCGCCCGTCCTGGTGAAACGTGACAGAATGGGCAGCGTAATATTGGCCGCAATGCTCATCGGCAAGACCAACCCGTGATGCTGCCGGTCTTCGGGGACAAAGGCCAGGCCCAGCTTCATGGCCTGCCGCGGATTCTGAATGGCTACTTCCTGGCCTGCAATCTCAATGGTGCCCGCGCTTATCGGCTGGATGCCAAAAAGGGCGCGAGCCACGTCGGTGCGTCCGGCCCCAATTAAACCGGCCACGCCCAGAATTTCACCGGCACGCAGGGCAAAGCTGACGTTTTCAAACTTGCCGGTAGCCGTCAGTCCTTTTACTTCCAGCAACGTGTCACCCAGGGGGGCAACCTGCTTGGGGAACAGATCATCGACTGCGCGTCCTACCATCATCTGGATCAGCTCGTCGGTTTTTACGCCGGCTATCTCCCGCGTGCCCACATAATTACCGTCACGCAAAATCGTCACCCGGTCGGCAACGGCAAACAGCTCTTCGAGGCGATGGGAGATGAAGATAACGGCCGTTCCCGTCTGGCGCAGTTGGCGGATAATGCGAAACAGTTCTTCCACTTCCGTTGAGGTGAGCGAAGAGGTCGGCTCATCCATGATGAGGAGTTGGGCGTTTAGCGAAAGAGCGCGGGCAATTTCCACCGTTTGCTGCTGGGCCACGCTCAGATTGCGGGCCTTGATGCGGGGATCTAACTGAACGCCCAACTGTTGCAACAAGTCGCGGGCCGCGCGATACATTTGCCGCCAGTTAATGCGCCCGCCGCTCACCGGCTGGCGTCCGGCCAGAATGTTCTCGGCAATATCCAGGTCAGGGAATAGGCTCGGTTCCTGATAGATGGCGCCAATACCCATCTGCTGGGCATCGCGTGGTCCGTTGAAGCGCACTAACTCGCCACGAAGATAAATGTCACCGCTGTCGGGCTGGTGAACGCCGGTCATAGTCTTGATCAGCGTCGATTTGCCGGCCCCGTTTTCGCCTAGCAGCGCATGAACTTCGCCGGAATAGACCTTGATATCTACATTATTAAGGGCGCGAACGCCACCAAATGATTTGGAGATCTCCCGCATTTGGATTATTGGTGTTTGTTCAGTCATGCCGTTCGCGCCTGTCGGAAACTGTTGAAACTTACAGAAATTTGGCGAATATTGACAAAACGATAACATGAATGTTATGATGTGTCAATAGAAAACGGAATTTTCGTTAAAAATGGGCAATCGTGTTGTTGAATTTTATTGTTTTGGGAAAATCGGTAACCGCATGTCCTAAATGGAGAAAATCGCCCCATGGAAGGATTAACTATTTTTGAACGTCGCCAGAATATTTTGCGCCTCCTGGCCGAGCAGCCAGGTTTGCGGGTAGGCGACATGGCCGGCATGTTTCAGGTTTCTGAGGGCACCATTCGTAACGATCTGAACGCGCTGGAATCCGAGGGGCAGCTCCGCCGCGTGCGGGGTGGGGCGGTGTTAAGCCGGGCTGCCGATGTGGACCACAGCGCTAGCGGAAACGCGCCTCCGGTCAGTCATGCGGAGATCAAGCAGCGAATTGCACGCTGGGCGGCCGAAACAATTGAAGATGGGGATACGATCTTTTTAGATGCCAGTTCGACCGTACGCTTCATGGTGCCTTATTTGAAAGACCACAACCGCCTGACGATTGTGACCAACGGCCTGGAAACGGCTAGAGCGGTAGCCCAGGAAACGCGCCATCCGGTTATTCTGGTCGGGGGCATGGTCAATCGCAGTGGCCATGCCACCACCAGTTTATTGGGACTGGAGATGCTAAAAAATCTCCATGTTCGCACAGCCTATGTTTCTTCTGTCGGGTTTGACCTAAGCGCCGGGCTGACGGAGCGGTTGATAGAAGAGGCGCAGTTAAAGGAAGCGGTGCTGGCTTCTATTTCGCGGATTGTGGCCCTGGTTGGCTCCAACAAGATCGGTAACGTCAGCACCTCACCGTTTGCTCCCGCTGAACGCATCAGCCATTTTTTTACCGACAGCGACGTTTCCACCGAATTTATTGAACAGATGCGGCAGGCAAAAATCAACTTAACGGTTTGTGGCGAAAACACGGTACGCTCGTTTACGGTCGATGGGGAAAAACCGCAGTTTACGATTGGCTTTGCCAATCAGAGTGAAACGCTGCCATTTGCCGTTGATGTGCGGCGCAGCCTGGAACGGGCGGCTGCCGACGTGGGCAGCATTGACCTCGTTGTTGCTGACAACCAGTTGAGTGGTGAGGAGGCGCTGCGCGTTGCCGACCGCCTGGTTAAGCGGCATATCGACCTGGTCATTGAGTATCAGATCGACTACAAGGCCGGCAATCTGATCATGGACAAATTCAGGCAGGCGGAAATTCCGGTGATCGCCGTGGACATTCCCATGGTGGGGGCGACCTTTTTTGGCGTGGACAATTATCGTGCCGGGCATATGGCCGGTGAGGCGTTAGGGGAATGGATAAAGCGGATGTGGCACGGCCGTATCGATCATCTACTCGTTTTGGAAGAACCCAGGGCCGGTTCTCTGCCCGAAGCCCGGATTCAGGGTCAACTGGAAGGTTTGCAAGGAGTAGTAGGACCACTGCCGGCGGAGCAGATCCATTACATAGATTGTGGCAACACCAGTATCATCAGCCAGAAAGGCGTGGCCGAAGCCTTGAGCTCCATGCCAGATAGTCGCCATATTGCCATCATCTCCTTCAACGATGAAGCGGCGCTCGGCGCCCTGCAGGCCGCCCGCAAGGCCGATCGAGAATCCGACGTTGTTATTGTCGGGCAAGGGGCAGACCGGTTAGTCAGGAGCGAGATCCGCGATACCCAGTCGCGATTGATTGGCTCCACCGCCTACATGCCCGAAAGATACGGCGAAAAGCTGATGGAGCTGGCTCTTAAAATAGTGCGCGGGGAATCGGTGCCGCCGGCCGTCTATATGAACCATGTCTTTATCAACGTCGACAACATCGACCGGTACTATCCCGCAGAGGAATAAGGGGCACTTCCAATTTTCCTGCGGAATTGCGTAATAGAGAGGTCTGACTTCTGGAGTCACAGTAACTGAAAACTCGCTTGAACGAGCTGGTATTGAGATAGGCGTTCAAACTTGCCCAGAGTAAATTTGGCCTATTGCACAATTACGAACGGTTCTGTGAAGTACCCTTAAGCAGCAGCTCTTGTTAGGCGAGTGCAAATGGGGCGTCAACCCGGTAGGACGCAGCGTGTTGACCGAACTGGTGGAAAGAAAAACACCGTTTGTTCATAAAGCGTTACCGAATGAAAGACAAGACTGGACGATTCATTACGCCCTTTTTGCCCGCCAGGGGTTTACAGAAGCGGCGCTGGCGGCTGGGCAGGCGTATCAGACCATGATGGTCGATCTCGCGAGTTTGGATGCGGGTTTATCGGCTTGAAACGCCAATTCTGTACATACGGCTTTCATATGTACGGCTTACTTCCTTGGTATAGAGGTGCAATCTACG
>Ga0209498_1000999_pt1 | contig 17412 bp, 14 predicted proteins | sample WalLakDeSediment_FD_184131 | JGI IMG/M metagenome (GOLD analysis project Ga0209498, IMG submission 184131) | Lake sediment microbial communities from Walker lake, Nevada to study Microbial Dark Matter (Phase II) - Walker Lake 11/02/13 Deep... | ecosystem: Environmental > Aquatic > Freshwater >... | reverse complement strand
GCGAGCGCCGAGCTGGCGAGCAGCAGCGCCGAGGCGATGGCGAGCGTGCGTAGGGCAGTGCGCATGGATCCTCCTAGGAAGCGGGCATTCAGGTGCGGCGGGTGGCGACGAGGCGTTCGATGAGCAGCGCGGCCAGGATCACACCCCCCTTCACGATCTGCTGGTAGAAGGACGGGACGTTGAGCAGGTTCATCCCGTTGTTGATCACGCCGATGATCAGGGCACCGACGAGGGTCCCGAACACGCCGCCGCGGCCGCCGAAGAGCGAGGTGCCGCCGACGACGACCGCCGCGATGGCGTCGAGCTCGAACATGACGCCCGCCGACGGCTGCGCGGAGTTGAGGCGGCCGGTCAGGACCATGGCGGCGAGCGCGGCCGCCATGCCCGAGTAGGCGAAGGTGAACGCCTGCACGCGGCGGACGGGGATGCCGGAGAGGCGCGCGGCCTCCTCGTTGCCGCCGATCGCGTAGATCGCTCGGCCCAGCGCCGTGAAGCGCAGGATGACGTGGGTGACGAGCAGGAACGCGAGCATGATCCAGATGGGCACCGGCAGGCCGAGGAAGGAGCCGTACCCCAGCGTCATGAAGAAGGACGGCAGCCCGGTGATCGGGCGCCCGTCGGTGTAGGCGAGCGCGGCGCCGCGGAAGATCGTCAGGCCGGCCAGCGTGACGATGAAGGGGGCGATCCCGGCGTAGGCGACGAACAGGCCGTTGAAGGTGCCGAGCGCCGTCCCCAGCGCCATCGCCACCAACACCGCGAGGCCCGCCGGCAGGCCGCCGACCGCCAGGCCCGCGCCCACCACCCCGGTCAGCGCCAGCAGCGACCCGACCGACAGGTCGATGCCGCGGCCGATGATCACGACCGTCATGCCGCAGGCGATGATCGCGTTGATCGAGATCTGCCGCAGGACGTTGACGACGTTGGAGGTCGTCAGGAAGCGGTCCGAGAGCAGCGACAGGATGACGATCAGCGCGACGAGCGCCATCACCAGCCCGAAGCGGGCGAAGACCTCACGCCAGTTGACGCGCGCCAGTGACATGGGCGACGACCTCCTCGTAGTCGAAGGGGGGGCGGAGCTCGGTCGCCACGCGACCGCCGCGGAACACCAGGATGCGGTCCGATAGCCCGATCAGCTCCTCGGTGTCCGAGGACGACAGCAGCAGGCCGAGGCCGCGCCGGGAGAGGCCGTCGATGACGTCGTACAGCTCGGCCCGGGCGCCCACGTCGACGCCGCGGGTGGGCTCGTCGAGTAGCAACACCTTCGGCTCGGTGGCAAGGCTCTTGGCCACCACCACCTTCTGCTGGTTGCCGCCCGACAGCTCGCGGACGGGCTTGCGCGGCTCCGGTGGGCGCAGCGACAGGCGCTCGATCCACGTCCGCGTCTGCTCGCGCTCGCGCCGCGCGTCGATGAAGCCGAACCGCTGCAGCCGCGACAGCGTCGCGAGCGACACGTTCTCCTGGACCGTCAGCTCCATCACCAGCCCCTGCTGCTTGCGGTCGCTGGGCACCAGCACGATGCCCTGGCGGATCGCTTCGCGTGGCGAGCGTACGGGCTCGCCGGCCCAACTGGCGGTGCCCTCGAGGCCGAACAGCGTCGGCAGGATGCGCTCGCGGCCCGAGCCGATCACGCCTGCCAAGCCGACGACCTCGCCCGCCTCGAGGGTGATGGACAGCGGAGCGAGGTTTGGGCCGGCGGCCTCGAAGGCGCCGAGCGACGCGCCGGTCGTCCGCGGCGCACGCTGGTAGCGGCGCACGGACTTGCCCACCATCAGCTGGACGATCTCGTCGGCAGTCGTGTCGGCGACCGCGCGCGTCCCCACCAGCCGCCCGTCGCGCAGGACGGTGACGCGGTCCGCGATGCGGAAGACCTCCTCGAGCCGGTGGCTGATGTACACCATGCCGACGCCGCTGGACTTGACCTTCGCGATGATCGCGAACAGCCGCTCGCTCTCGCTGGCCGAGAGCGCGGCGGTCGGTTCGTCGAGCACCAGGATGCGGCCCTCGCGCGACAGCGCGCGGGCGATCTCGAGGAGTTGCCGCTCGCCGATGCCGAGGCGCGCGACCTCGCCGGCGGGGTCCAGGTCGAGTTCGACCTCGACCAGCAGCGCGCGAGCGCGCTCGTGGAGCTCGCGGTAGCCCACGAGCCTCGGAAGCCGCCCCATGAAGAGGTTCTCCGCGATCGACAGGCTGGGCACCAGCGCGAGCTCCTGGTAGACCATCACCACGCCGCGGGCCTGGGCCTCGTTGACGCTGGCGAAGCGCACCGGCTGGCCGGCGAGCGTCATGCTGCCGGCGTCCGGCGGCTGCACCCCGGCCAGGATCTTCATCAGCGTCGACTTGCCGGCGCCGTTCTCGCCGACCAGCGCGTGCACCTCGCCGGCCTCCAGGGTGAAGTCGACCCCCGACAACGCTGCCACGTGGCCGAAGCTCTTGTCGACGCCGGTCATCTGCAGCAGGCTCATCCGTTCGGCTCCTCGGTGGATGGCCGGCGGTCGTCGAGGAACGCGGCGATCGCCCTGGCGCTCGGCAGCGACGGTTGGGCACCGGCCTGGGTTGCGGCCAGGGCACCGGCGGCGTTGGCGAAGCGCACGGCGTCCGCGAGGTCGGCGCCGCCCGCGAGTCGGACGGCCAGCGCGCCGGCGAAGGCGTCGCCCGCGGCGGTCGTGTCGACGGCCGTGACGGGGAAGCCGGGGACCAGGCCGCTGACGGCGGGCCCACCCGGGCCCGCAGCGGTGGCCGCGGCTGCCTCGGCCCACGCGGCGCCGGCGGCGCCGAGTGTGAGTACCGCAGAGGGCACCAGGGCGGTGAGGGCCGCCACGGCGCGCTCGGGCGCGCGAGCGACCTCGTCGACGGCGATGCCGGTCAGGCCGGCGGCCTCGGTCTCGTTGACGAGCAGCAGGTCGACGTCGGCAAGCTGCGCCGCGGTGAGGGGTTGCGCGGGCGCGAGGTTGAGGACGACGCGGGCGCCCGCCGCGCGCCCGAGCCGGGCGGCCTGCAGCGTTGTCTCGAGCGGGACCTCCAGCTGCAGCAGGACGACGCGAGCCCCCGCGAAGTGCGCGGGCTCCAGGTCGCCGGGCGCCAGCCGCGCGTTCGCGCCCGGCGCCACGATGATCGTGTTCTGCGCACCCGGGTCGATGCTGATGAAGGCGACGCCGGTGGGGGCGTCGGGTAACGCGAGGACGTCGTTCGTGCGCACGCCGTCGGCCTGCAGGCCGCGCGTGAGGGCTTCTCCAAAGGCGTCGGCGCCGACCCTGCCGACCATGGCGATGGCGCCGCCGGCGCGCGCCGCGGCCACCGCCTGGTTGGCGCCCTTGCCGCCGGGGTGGCGCGCGTAGTCGCCGCCGAGCAGGGTCTCGCCGGCCAGCGGGAAGCGTGGAACGCTGACCACCAAGTCCATGTTGAGGCTGCCAACGACGACGATGCTCATGGGGTTCCTCCAGCAGGGTTGATCGTCGCGCCGGCCGCGCTCTGGTCGGCCACCGAGCGGCGCGTCACCAGCGTCACCGGGTGCGTCTCGAGGCGCCGCTTCGCGCGGGGCTCGGCGATGCGCGCCCGGAGCATCGCCACGGCCCCCGCGCCGAGCGCGGCGAGCGGCTGGCGCACGGTGGTCAGCGCCGGCTCGACGAACTCGGCCCACGGGACGTCGTCGAAGCCGATGACCGACACGTCGTCGGGCACGCGCGCGCCTGCCTCGCGCAGGGCCCGCAGGGTACCGACGGCGATCGCGTCGTTGGCGCACACGACGAGGCTGCAGTCGGGCGCGCGCAGCTGATCGGCGACGGCGTCGGGCAGGTCGCTGGAGAAGGGCACGCGGTGCTCCCAGGCGACCTCGAGGACGCCCGCGGCGGCATGCAAGAAGCCTTCGCGGCGGGCAGATGCGCTGGCCAGGGCTCTGGGTCCCGACAGCAGCCCGACGCGGCGGTGCCCGCGGGCGATCGCGTGGGCGGCCACCAGGGCACCGCCCTGGGCGTGGTCGGCGACGACGGCGTCGCAGCACGGCAACGGCCGGTCGACGGTGACGACGGGGAAGGGCCAATCCGTCGTCGGCTGGTCGGCGACCGGCACCCAGACGACGCCTGCGACGCCGTACGAGGCCAGCAGACCGAGCGACGCATGCTCGCGCTCGGTCTCGTTGCCCGCGTCCATGACGATGAGCGCGTAGCCCAACGCGCGGGCCGTGGTCTCGATGGCCTGGACCAGCGCCGGGAAGTAAGGGTTCGTCAGGTCGGGGACGACCAGGCCGAGCGTGCGGCTGTGGCCGGTGCGGAGCGACTGGGCGTGGGGGTTCGGGACGTAGCCGAGATCGGCCGCGGCGGCGACGACCCGGCTCCGCACCTCGGGCGTGGTCTGCTTGGTTCCGCGCAAGACGTTGGACACGGTCGCGGTCGACACGCCGGCGAGCTGTGCAACGTCCTTGAGCCGTGCCATCCGTCCTCCTGGGGCCGCCCTTGGGCGGTGACGGAGCGGGGGTTAATCGTTTAACCGTAACGTAACGAAATGATAGACCCCGCGACCGTGGCCTGTCAACGTGCCGGCCCCCGGCCGGGGTTGGCCCCGGCCGCCGCCGACCGCCGGCCGGGGCCGTATCCTGCCGCATGCCCGCCCGGATCGCCTTGATCCACGCCCTGAGCGTCTCGATGGCGCCGATCGAGGCCGCCTTCGCGCGCGGCTGGCCCGAGGCGCGTCTCGCGCAGCTGCTCGACGACGCCCTCCCGGCCGACCTCGAGCGCGCCGGCGGGGTGGACGCCGCGATGGAGCGGCGCTTCGTGGCGCTGACGCTCATCGCGGTCGATGCCGGCGCCGACGCCGTCCTGTTCACCTGTTCCGCCTTCGGCCGGGCGATCGAGGTGGCGCGCGACGCGGTGCCCGTGCCGGTGCTGAAGCCGAACGAGGCGATGGTGGCCCAGGCGGTCGGCCACGGGGGTCCGGTCAGGCTGCTGGCGACCTACGCGCCGACCCTTGCGTCGATGCGGCCCGAGTTCGAGGCCGAGGCGGCGCGCCAAGGGGTCGCCCTCGACCTGCGTGCGGTGCACGTGCCTGGCGCCCTCGAGGCGCTGCTGGCGGGCGATGGCGAGCGCCACGACGAGCTGGTGCTGGACGCGGCGCGTGCCGCCGGCGGGGGTGCGGACGCTCTCCGCGACGGCGTCTGGGCCCTGGCGCAGTTCTCGTTGGCGCGGGTGGCGCCGCGGTTGCGCGCCTTCGCGGGCGGCCCGGTCCTGACGACGCCGGACACCGCGGTGGCCGAACTGCGGCGGCGGTGGGTGGCGCGCGTCTCGCCAGCCAAAGAACCCTTCAGGCGTCGCTAACCGGCGTGGTATACAAGGAACCGGAACGAAAGCACGCACGCCCCGACCCCCGTCCACGCGGACGGGATTCCGCTCATCCAACGTGCGGCCTTCTGGGGCGGGCCGCCACTCGACCCGACGCAGAGAAGGAGACTTCATGAAGCGTTTCGTCGCAGCACTTGCGGGCCTATCCCTTGCGGCCATGGCCATCGCCCAGACCACCTTCCTCACCATCGGCACCGGCGGCGTCACGGGCGTCTACTACCCCGTCGGCGGCGCCACCGCGCGCATCGTCAACGAGGCCGGCGTGGGCCTGCGGCTCACGGTCGAGTCGACGGCCGGCTCGGTCTTCAACATCAGCGCCATCCGCGACGGGCAGCTCGACCTCGCACTGGCGCAGTCCGACGTCACCTTCCAGGCCTACAACGGTCAGGCCGCGTTCGAGGGCAACCCCTTCGAGGGCGTGCGTCCCCTGATCGGCCTCCACGCCGAGCCGATGCACCTGGTGTGCCTCGCGAGTTCTGGCGTGAACGAGTTTGCCGACATCGCGGGCAAGCGCGTATCCCTCGGCGCGCCCGGCTCGGGCGTGCTGTTCACCGTGCAGGCGATGCTTGCGGCCAAGGGCATGAGCGAGGCCGACGTCAGCGCCGAGTACCTGCGCCCGGCCGAGGCGCCCGACTTCCTGCGCGACGGCCGCATCGACTGCTTCTTCTACACCGTCGGCATCGGCGGCGCCGCCATCCGCGACATCATGGCGACCTCCGACGCCAAGCTCGTTCCCTTGGCGGACGCCGAGTTTGCAGCCCTGATCGACGAGTTCCCGTACTACGCCTTCGCCACGGTGCCGGCCGGCACCTACGGCGCCCGCCAGCCCGACGCGGTCACGCTGTTCGGCGTCAAGGCGCTGTTCGTCGCCAGCACGGCGCTGCCCGAGGACCAGGCGTACGCGATCGTCAAGGCCGTGCTCGACAACCTGGCGGCCTTCCAGGCGATCCACCCGGCGCTGGCCAACCTGACCGCCGCGGACTTCATCACGGGCCTCGGCGCGCCCATGCACCCGGGCGCCGAGCGCGCCTACCGCGAGGCCGGCCTGCTGCAGTGACGGCCGCCCGGCGGTCGCAGCCTGACGGCCGAACGGTCGGCCGCTCGGCAGGACCGCCCGCACCCTGAACGTTGGCCCGGCCCCGGGGCGCCGCCACGGCGGCACACCCCTGGGGCCGGTTCTCACACACGACTCCGGTTCCGTCGCACCGCCAACACGCCGTTCATCAGCCCCGGAGGAGAACCCGTATGGCCCGACGCCCCGAAGACGAGGACGCGCGGCCCGCCGAACCGCCCGTCCCCGTCACGATCGACCAGATCATGGCCGAGGCGGCCCAGGACGAGGGCGCGGCCGAGGCCGCCAGGATGGTCGAGGAGGTGGAGGCGGGCGGCCGCGACCCGAACGCCGTGATGAAGTGGGTGATCTTCGCGATCGCCCTCGCCTGGTCGCTGTTCCAGCTCTCCATCGCCAGCGTCTACGTGCTCGACGCCACCCGCTCTCGTGCCATCCACCTGGCGTTCGCCCTGCTGCTCGTTTTCCTGGTCTTCCCGGCGCGGCGCAAGAACGGCGCCAAGAAGATCCCCTGGTACGACTACCTGGCGGCGATCACCGCCACCGCCGGCGTCCTCTACCTGGTGGTGGACTACACCGGCATCCAACTCCGCTACGGCCTGACCATCCCGCGCGAGGTGCTGATCGGTGGCGTCACGCTGTTGTTGCTGCTGGAGGCCACCCGGCGCAGCCTGGGGCCGGCGCTGGCCGTGATCGGCAGCATCTTCATCCTGTACGCGATGACGGGCCCGCGCGGCGCCATCCCGTACACGTTGCCAGACCTCATCGCCCATCGTGGCTACCCGATCGAGCGCATCATCGGCCAGATGTACGTCACCACCGAGGGGGTGTTCGGGGTGGCGCTCGGGGTGTCGGTGCAGTTCGTCTTCCTCTTCGTCCTGTTCGGCAGCATGCTCGACCGCGCCGGGGCGGGGAAGTTCTTCATCGACCTCGCCAACTCGCTGTTGGGCACCTTCCGCGGCGGCCCGGCCAAGGCCTCGGTGGTCGCGTCCGCGATGACCGGCATGGTGTCGGGCTCGTCGCTCGCCAACGTCGTCACCACCGGCACGTTCACCATCCCACTGATGAAGCGCTCGGGCTACCCGGCCCACAAGGCCGCCGGCATCGAGGTGGCGGTGTCCACCAACGGGCAGCTCATGCCGCCCGTCATGGGCGCCGCGGCGTTCATCATCGCCGAGTTCACCAACGTGCCGTACCTCGAAGTTGTCCGCGCCGCCTTCGTGCCAGCGGTGGTCTCGTTCATTGCGCTGTTCTTCATCGTGCACCTCGAGGCCCTCAAGCTGGGACTCAAGGGCATCGACCGGGCACTGCTGCCGTCGCGCTGGCGCACCTTCATCGAGGGCATCCACTACCTGGCGCCGCTGTTCGTGCTGATCTACTACCTGGTCATCGCCCGCTCCTCGCCCGCGTTCGCGGTCGTGTGGGCCATCGTCACGCTGGTCGTGTTGATGCTGGTGCAGGCGCCGGTCCGGGCACGGTTGCGGGGCGAGCCGATCGGCCCGGCGCTGATCTCCGGCGTCGGCGACGTGATCCGCGGCCTGGAGGCCGGCGCCCGCAACATGGTCGGCATCGCGGTGGCGGTGGCCACCGCCGGCATCGTCGTCGGCACCGTCAACCTGACCGGCCTCGGCCTGCGCCTCACCGAGATCATCCAGACCGTCGCCAACGCCATGGCCGGGTTGTTCGGCATCGTCATCCTGCCGCTGGCGCAGCTGTTCGGCGCCAATCCGGACGCCGCCTCCAACACCCTGACCTTCACGATGGTGCTCATCATCACCGCCATCGCCAGCCTCATCCTCGGCCTCGGGCTCCCGACCACCGCCAACTACATCGTCATGGCGACCCTGACGGCTCCGGTGATCTACAACCTGGGCCAGCAGTTCGGCATGGGCTTCCCGCTCCTCGCCGCGCACCTCTTCGTCTTCTTCTTCGGCATCCTGGCGGACGACACCCCGCCCGTGGGTCTCGCCGCCTATGCGGCCGCGGCCATCGCGCGCTCCAACCCCATCCAGACCGGCATCCAGGGGTTCACCTACGACATGCGCACGGCCATTCTGCCGTTCATGTTCATCTTCAACACCCACCTGTTGTGGATGGGTATCGACTCCGTGCTGGAGGGCGCCATCGTCTTCTTCTCCGCGGTGCTCGGCATGTTCGCCTTCGGCGCCGGCACCCAGCGCTGGCTGATGATCAAGACCCGCTGGTACGAGCAGATCGTTCTGCTGTCGGTGGCCTTCATGCTGATCAACCCCACGATCACCACCGACTTCATCGGCCTGGGCGTGGTGCTGCTGGTCTTCGCCTCGCAGTGGGTGCGCAGGCGCGGCATGCGGACCGCGCCCGCCTAGCCAGGACGTGCGCGGATGATCTCGCTCTTGTACCTCGTCTTCGCCGCCGCGCACCTGGCGGTGTGGGTCTGGGGCTGGCGCGCCTGGGCGCGCGCGGGCCGGCCGCGCGCGCTGCTGCTGGTGCTCGTGCCCACCGCCCTGCTCTGGTACGACAACGCGCGCATCGGCCTGGGCCGCTTCATCGGCGAGGGCGAGGCACTGTACGCGCTCAGCGTGCCGGCGCTGGCGTGGCACTGGACGATGCTGCCGCTGTTCGTGCTGGCGGCCGGGGCGATCGCGCGCTCGGCGGGGTTGATCTGGGCGCTGCACCCGATCGGGCGTGCCTGGTTCTTGACGCTGGCCGCGATCCTCTTCATTGTCGACGTGCCGTACGCGATCGGCGTCGTGTTCGGGCAGGTGGGGGCGTTCCCCGCCGTCGAGCTGCGGTTGGGCTGCATCGGCGACGCGATCCGCTACACCGCGACCCTGACGCCCGCCTACTTCTGCGGTCCCGAGGCCGAGGCGTACCGCGTCGGGCCGGGCCCGCTGGTGGCGATCGTCATGGTCGTGGTCGTGCTGATCGTCGGGCTCGCGCTGTGGCGCGCCCGCGGATGGCCGTGGCTCGCCGCCGCGGCTGGCTTCATGCTGGTCGCGGCGGCCGGGGGACCGGCGTGGGGCACCTACGCCCCGCCGGTCGCCAACCTGGGCGAGATCGTGTTCGTCGTGGGGTTGATCGCTGCTGCGGCGCAGTTTGGCGCCGCGGCGCGGCATGGAACCGTGCGCCGTCGTTGACGGCGGCGCGGTCGTTGACGGCGGCGCGGTCGTTGACGGCGGCGCGGTCGTTGACGGCGGCGCGGTCGTCAACGTGCTCGAGGGCGTCAGCGGTCTGCGCTCAGCGCCTCCGGGAGCGTGACCACGTCGACGTCGGCGGTCGCCAGATGCGCCACGACCGCGGCCAGGTCTTGGACCCGGTAGCCGGTGGCACCGTCGGGAACGCCGTCGACCACTTGGTGGAACACGAGCACCAGCCAGCTGCGCTCGCGAGCCGCCTGGTCGATCGCGGCCGTCAGGGCCTCGGGCGGATCGCGTTCGGTCACGCTCAGCGCCCGGATGCGGTAGGGATCGGCGGGCGGCAGCGTCTCCAGGCCGAGCCCGCGCACGATCGTCCGGCCGGAGGCGAACAGGCCACGAACGAACTCGATGGACCGAGCGTCGAAGCCGCCGTACGGGTAGACGAAGTGGTCTGCGCCGCGCCGGAACCCGTGCGCGAGCAGCCACGCCCGCGCGCCCACCAGCTCGGCGACCACGTCGCCGTCGCTGAGTTCGGCGAAACCGACCTCGTCCGGTAGTGCGCTCACGTGGTGGGCGACCACGTCCCAGCCGGCGAACCGCTCCAGCCACTGCAGCTGCTCGAGCGACATGAAGCCCGGCGTGCCCACCAGGTCCACGATCGCCGCCACGCTCGCGCGCAGCCCGTGGCGATCCAGGACGGGGCGGGCGTGGCGGTAGACCCCGTCGCGGGCATCGTCGAACACCAGGCTCACGACCCCGCGGGCGGGGCGCGCGACGGTCTCGAGCACGTCGACGTGGGCCGTCACGGGACCGCGCCCAAGGTCGGCCAGCGACAGCTGCACGTCGGTGACTCGCCCTAGGTCGACGACGTCGCCGACGCGCGCGAGGGGCGTCCCCAGCGCGATCGTCACCGGGATCCACGCGTCCGGCAACACGTACGCCCGACCGTCCTCGGGGCCACCGACGAGCCGATAGGCCTCGTAACCGACGAAGCCGTCCGAGCTGAGGTAGAGCAGCATCTGCTCCAGCCGGTCCGGGTGGTCGACGCGCAGCAGCAGGCGCAGGTAAGCGTCGCGCAGATCGAGCGGCGCCAACCCTGTTGCCCGCACGTTCACCTGGCGACCGTCGCCGTCGGAGGCGATTCGCAGCGAGCCGTCGCCCCGGACGGTGTCGACGAAGACCGCGCCTGATCTACCTGTGGCGCTCTGCTGCACGAAGCGTGTGTCGGGACCGAACAGGTCGATCACCGCGACCGCGGGCGCGTACGGTACGGAGACGGCGGGCGGTGGGGCACCCCAGCCCTCGGCGGACGCCATCCCCAGGAGCAGCGGGAGTGTCAGCAGCAAGTGCCGGATCACGCGGACGCGGTCACGCACCCGTCCATGGTGGCATGGGCGGTCCGGCGACGTCGTCGGGGGAGGGCGGCGAACGGCGACGGCCGCGGCGATCGGCGTCCCCATCGGTAGCGGGCGCACGCTCTCTGGAGCGCGCGCCCGCGTAAGGTTGCGGGCATGCCGAGGGCTTCGATGGACCTGCTTCTTCTGCACCCCCCGAGCGTCTACGATTTCCGCGAGAAGTCGATCCTGTACGGCCCCGTCTCCGACATGGTGCCGTCGTCCGTCATGTTCGAGCTCTACCCGATCGGCTTTCTGACGATGGCCGGCTACCTGCAGGAGCGCGGGATGGAGGTCCGCATCGCGAACGTGGCGCTGCGCATGCTGACCGACGAGCGCTTCGACGTGCGGCGCTTCCTGGCGCGCCAGAAGCCCCGGATGATCGGCATCGACCTGCACTGGATGCCGCACTGCCACGGCGCGATCGAGATCGCCCGCATCGCCAAGGAGGTCCACCCGGACGTCCCGGTGATCTTCGGCGGCCTCTCCTCGACCTACTTCCATCGCGAACTGCTCGCGTACCCCGAGGTCGATTACGTCCTCCGCGGCGACAGCACCGAGCCGCCGCTGCACCAGCTGCTGCTGGCGCTGCAAGAGGGCACGCCGGGTGAGGAGGCGCTCGCCGCGGTCCCCAACCTCACCTGGCGCGACGCGAGCGGTGCGGTACGCAGCAACCCGCTGAGCTACGTGCCGCAAACGCTCGACTACGTCGACGTGCGCCCCGAGCTGCTGATCGAGATGGCCATCCGCTACCGCGACCTCTCCAGCGTGCTGCCGTTCGTCGGCTGGCTGCGCAACCCGACGACGATGGTGCTGCCGCTCAAGGGTTGCGCCTACGAGTGCATCACCTGTGGCAGCTCGGCCACCACCTGCAGCCACATGACGATGCGCAACAAGCCCGTCTACCGCAGCCCCGCCAACCTGGCCGACAACCTCGCCGCCATCGCGCGGCTGTCGCGCGGCACCATCGTCATCCCGGGCGACCTGCTGCAGGGGGGCCTGCGCTACGCCCGCACGGTCATCGACGAGATCGCCGCCCGGGGCGTCAAGAACGACGTCATGTTCGAGTTCTTCGACGTGCCGCCGATCGACTTCCTGCGGCACATCGACGCCAAGCTGCACAAGTGGAGCTTCGAGGTCAGCCCCGAGAGCCACGACCGCAAGGTGCGGCACGCGCTCGAGGGCCAGGCGGGCTACGAGAACGAGGCGATGGAGGAGATGCTGCGCGAGGCGCTCAAGCTGCGCTGCACCCGCATCGACGTCTTCTACATGATCGGCCTGCAGCACCAGACCTACGAGTCGGTCATGGAGACGGTCGACTACTGCGAGTACCTCTTCCGCTTCGGCGACAAGCGCCTGCAGGCCTTCATCTCGCCGATGGGACCGTTCCTCGACCCTGGCAGCCAGATCTTCGAAGACCCGGAGGCGTACGGCTTCCGCAAGCTCGCGTATACCCTCGAGGAGCACCGACAGCTGCTGGTGCAGCCGAGCTGGGAGCACATCCTCAACTACGAGACCGAGTGGATGACCCGCGCGCGGCTGGTCGACGCGACGTACGACGCCGCCGAGCGCCTGAACGAGCTCAAGCGCCGCTACGGCTACATCACCGAGAAGCGCGCGAAGGCCGTCGCCGACGGTATCGCCGGCGCCCGCGCGCTACGCGTGCGGCTCAACGCCGCGATGGCGGACGGGGGGGATCCCACGGCCGATCCGCAGCTCCGCGGCGAGATCGCGCGTTTCAGCGAGTCGACGGTCAGCGACAAGCAGGAGCTCTTCTGGCAGCGTCACCTGTTCAGCTTCAAGCTGCCGGCGATCGCCAAGGTCGCGTGGGCGGCGCTGCGGGGCTGAGGGCAGGGCGGGCGCACGACAGCTACGCCGTAGGCGTCAGGGTGTCTCGAACACGTGCTTCGGGAGACCACTCTGACGGATGATCGCCGCCAGCGTACCGAGCCGCAACTCGTCGTGGTCCGGGACGGGCACCGTGGTGGTTCCCGATTCGCCAACACGCTGCATGACCCTGTGACTGCCTCGCTGGCGCACGAGCCGGAACCCATGACGCTCGAGGATCGAGCACACCTCGCGGCCCGAGAGACGGAGGCGCTTACCCAACCGCGACCTCGAGCTGCGTGACGTACATCTCCCCGCGGAGCCGCGAACGAACCTCGTCCGCCGGAGCGGACTCGAAGAAGAGCTCGAGCGCCTCCTGGAGGTTCGCCCGCGCTTCGCCCACTGTGGTTCCCTGGCTCGCGATGTCGAGTTGCGGGCACAGCGCCACGAAACCGTCGTCTTCGCGCTCGATGATCGCCGTCAGCGTGTGCCGCATCCCAGAACCTCCCGTACCCGCTCTCGACCACCATCGTACGCTGTCCTCATCGCGATCGCGACCCGTGACGATTACGCGATCGTGCGGGGGAGGCCCTGGGTGCACGTCACGCTTGTCAAGCCGACGCTCGGCCGCACGACCCACGACGAGCGCTTCGTCGACGAGGCGCGCATGGAGCCGCTCTCGCTCGGCCTGCTCGGCGGGCTCACGCCGGACGGTGTCGACCTCGCCCTGTTCGACGACCGGATCGACGCGTTCGACCCTGACGCCCCGACCGACCTCGTCGCCATCACCGTCGAGACGTTCACCGCCCGCCGCGCCTACGAGATCGCCGCCGCGTACCGCGAGCGCGGCGTGCGCGTCGTGATGGGCGGCATGCACGCCACGCTGCTGCCCGACGAGGTTGCCGAGCACGCCGACGCGCTGGTGACCGGCGATGCCGAGACCGTGTGGCCACAGGTGGTGCGCGACGCCCACGAAGGGCGGTTGGCGCCCCGCTACCAAGGAGTCTGTGGCACGCCGCAGCCCGGCGTTCGACCGCGGCGCGACCTCTACCGCGGCAAGGGCTACCTGCCGATCTCGCTGATCCAGTTCGGCCGCGGCTGCCCCCATGGCTGCGCCTTCTGCGCCGTCGGCGCCTACTTCGCCCACCGCCACCACGCGCGGCCGGTCGACGAGGTCGTCGCCGAGATCGCGGCCAGCGGGCGACGCGACTTCTTCTTCGTCGACGACAACCTCGTCGCCGATCCCGACGCCGCCAAAGAGCTGCTGCGCGCGCTGGCGCCGCTCGGCATCCGCTGGGTGTCGCAGGCGAGCCTCGACCACACCCACGACCCGGAGATGCTGCGGCTGTTTGCCGAGAGCGGCTGCCTCGGCAACGTGATCGGCTTCGAGTCGCTCGACCCCGACAGCCTGCGGGAGGCGCGTAAGGGCCCGAACCTGCGCGCCTCGCCCGCCTACGCCGACGAGGTCGCCGCCCTGCGTGCGCACCACCTGCAGACCTGGGCGGCCTTCATCCTCGGCCTCGACCACGACACGGTGGGGTCGCTCGAGGCGACCTGCGACTGGGCGATCCGGCAGCGCTTCGCCTTCGCGGCCTTCAACGTCCTGATGCCCTACCCGGGCACCGCGCTCTACGCCCGCCTGGCCGAGGAGGGCCGGCTGCTGTACGACGGCCGCTGGTGGCTGCACCCGGACTACCGCTTCAACCACGCCGCCTTCCGGCCCGCGCGCATGACGGCCGACGAGCTGACCGAGGTCGCCTGGCGCTGCCGCCGGCGCTGGAGCAGCCCGGCGTCGATCGTGCGGCGGGCCCTCGATCCCTCCACCCACCTGCACTCGCTCGAACGCTTCGCCGTGTACTGCGCCTACAACCCGCTGTTCCGGCGCGAGGCCTTCAAGAAGCAGGGCCTGCGGTTGGGGACGCGGTGAGCGCCGAGTTCGAGGTGCGCCTGGCCACGCGCGCCGACGAACCCGACATCCGTGCGCTGGTGGGCTCGGTGGCGATGCCGGGGGACGTGGCGATCCGCTTCGAGCGCGAGCCGGACTACTTTCTAGGCGCCACCATCATGGGCGACCCCTGCGACGTGGTCGTCGGGCGCCGGCGCGACGACGGAGTTCTCGTTGGGCTCGCCTGCCGCGCGGAGCAGAACGCGTACGTCGCGGACGAGCCGACGCGCGTCGGCTACATCGGCCAGATCCGCATCGCCGAGGGCGCCCGGGGCCGCGGTCTGGTCGGGCGCGGCGCGCGGCTGCTGCGCGAGCGGACGCCCCCGGGGATGCTGGGGTTCGGCGTCGTGGCCCGCGAGAACCGGCGGGCCACCGGGGCGCTGGTGGGGGCGCGCCTGCCCGCCGGGCTGCGTGCCGCGCGCGTCGCTGGGCTCACCACCTGCGCGATCGTGCTGCGGGGGCGCGCCGCCAGGCGCGCGCCTGGGCCCGCGCACGGCGGCGTCGCGTCGCGACCCGCGCACGGTGGCGTCGACGTCCGGTCCGCGGACGCAACCACCCTCACGGACGCCCTCGCCTTCTGGCACGCGAACGGCCCACGGCGGCAGTTCTTCCCGGTGACCACGGAGGCGAGCTTCGCGGACGGCGCCACGCTGCGCGGCCTCCGGCCGGAGGACGTGTTCCTGGCGTGGTGCGGCGACCGTATCGTCGGCACGATGGCGCTGTGGGAGCAGTCGGCGTACAAGCAGGACGTGGTCCACGCCTACGGTCCCGTGCTGCGCCGCCTGCGGCCGGCCTACGACCTGGCGGCGCGGCTGCTGGGCGCGCGACCGCTCACGCCGCCGGGGGAGCCGATCGCGCTGGCCTTCGCCGCCCGCGTCTGCGTCGCCGACGACGACCCCGGCGTGATGCGGGCGCTGCTGCGGGCGGTCGCCGCGGACGCTCACGTGCGCGGCCTCGCGTTCCTGATGGTCGGACTCGCCGACGACGACCCACTGCTCAGCGTCGTTCGCCGCCACCCGCACATCACCTACCGCAGCGACCTGTACGCGCTGTCGTGGACCGACGACCCGCTGGCGCGCCTCGACGGCCGCGTGCCGTACGTGGAGATCGCTACGCTGTGACGCACCGGCGCCGGCGCCGAGGGAGGAGCACGTGAAGGAACACCGTCTGACTCCGTGGGAGGCGACCTCGCTGACGGTCGGGGCCGGCGTCGGCGCCGGCATCATGGCGGTCCCGTACCTGGCCGAGCGCGTGGGCGTGGTCGGGCTCGCCGTCATCCTGCCGTTGGCCTGGGCCGCCAGCGCGCTCGTGCACCTGATGCTCGCCGAGGTGCTGTTCCGCACCGGGCGGCCGCTGCAGGTCGTCGAACTGATGCGCCTCTACGTCCTGCGCGGGCCCGTCGGCCGGGTGCTGACGTGGCTCGTGTTCGGGCTGCTGGCGGTCGCGTTCGTCGCCAACCTCGCCGCCTACGTCGCGGGCGCGGGGGAGATCGTGGCAGCGCTCACCGGCGCCCCTGCCCGGCTGGCCGAGGCGCTGGTCTTCGCGGCCGCCGCGGGCGTGGTCTTCTTCGGGCTCAAGGCCGTGGGCGTGGCGGAGCGCTACGGCGCCGCGGTGCTCGTCGCCCTCGTCGTCGCCATCGGCGTTGGGGCGTTGCGCACGCCGTTGCGGCTCGACCCGGTCGGTGGTGGCGGCGCCAGCGCCGCTCTGGCGCTCTATGGGATGGTCATGTACGCCTACTGGACGTTCTACAGCGTGCCGCAGGTGGTGAAGGGGCTCATGCCGGACGCCCGTGCCGCGGTGCGCGCCATCGCCGTTGGCCTCGGGATCAACGGCGCGCTCACCGCGCTGGTCGCCCTCGTCGCGCTCGCCGTCCGCACCGAGGTGACGGAGGTCGCCATCGTCGGCATCGCCGCGGCCATCGGCCCGTGGGCCGGCACGGCAGGGTCGCTGCTCGTCCTGGTCGCGCTGCTGACCAGCTACTGGTCGGTGTCGCTGGCGCTGGCCGACATCGTGCACGAACGTACGGGCGCCCAGGCGCCGCTGGCTTGGCTGATCGCGACGCTGCCTTCCCTCTTGGCCTTGTGGCTGGGCGCCTGGCACTTCCTCGACTGGCTGCGGCTGGCGGCCGGCGCCACCGCGCTGGTGCTGGCCCTCATCACGCTGCCGATGGTGCTGCAGGCGCGCCGGAGCGGCCCGGTGATCGATCCGCCGTGGACGCTCGGGCGCTGGGGCGGCCCGGCGGCGCTCGCGTTCGCGCTCGTGGCGCTGCTGCTGATGGCGGTGGGGTCGGTGCTGCCGGCGGCCTGAGCGCTGCGCCCAGCGGGTAGGCTCGGACGTATGCCGGCGGACCCGCGATCGTCGTCTCCCCGCGCCGAACCGACGCCGACGCCGCGCGAGCGCTTCGGGCGCTGGGTCGCCGAGCACGACGACAGCTGGCTGTTCACGGCCCTGTACGTGGGCCTCGCCCTGCTCCTCAGCACCGTCATCTCGCTGTTCTGGCTGGTCGCGGTGGTGGCGGCGCACGGCGTGCTGGAGTGGTTCGCGCTCTCCCGCCGCGGTGTCCATGACCGTCGCCTGGGCCGCGTGGCGTGGCACCTGAAGCTCGACGTGGGCCTGGTGTTGGTGGCGCTCGCGCTGGGCCTGTACTTCGAGGTCCTGTTCGGCGTGGCCGGGCTGAACGCCGCCGCGCGCACGGGCGCCCAGGGGGCGGCGCGCTTCGTCGCCTGGC
>Ga0209498_1000998_pt1 | contig 17424 bp, 18 predicted proteins | sample WalLakDeSediment_FD_184131 | JGI IMG/M metagenome (GOLD analysis project Ga0209498, IMG submission 184131) | Lake sediment microbial communities from Walker lake, Nevada to study Microbial Dark Matter (Phase II) - Walker Lake 11/02/13 Deep... | ecosystem: Environmental > Aquatic > Freshwater >... | reverse complement strand
CCCTCGACGCGCTTGGGCTGCACGAGGCGGTGGCCGGGCGCTGACGGCCTCGGCCCAGGTAGGGCGCGGACGGCCCCAGGGCATCGGGTAACCTCTGGGCAGGAGGGTGAGCGGTGGCGCAGCGAAGCGACGACTGGTTCGCGCAGGCGGAGCACGATCTGGCGCACGCCCGGGCCGCGGCGGGCGAGGGGCGCTTCGATTGGGCGTGCTTCGCCGCGCACCAGGCCGCCGAGAAGGCCGTGAAGGCGCTACACCTGCACCACCGGCAGGAGGCGTGGGGCCACGTGGTCGCCCGGCTTCTGGTTGAGTTGCCCGCGGTGGCGGCGGCGAGCCTCGATCTGATCGACGCCGCCAAGGTGCTCGACGCCTTCTACATCCCGACCCGCTACCCAGACAGTCACGCGGAGGGGCCGGCGTTCTCGCACTACGGCAGGTTCCAAGGAGAGGAGGCGATCCGGCATGCGACCGCGATCCTCGAGCACGTCCGTCGTTCGATGGCCGACGGCTGACGTCGTCCACGCTGCCGGGCGCGCATGGGCCGAAGCGCTCGCCGCCGTGGACCCCAGCGTGGTCGCCGTCGGTTGCTTCGGCTCGTTCGCCCGTGGCACCGACGGCTTCGGCAGCGACCTCGATCTCGTCGCCATCGTCGATGGACCGCGCCCGGGCGCCACGGCGCCGGCGTGGTCCACGACCGCCTTGCCGGTGCCGGCGGACCTGCTGGTGTACACGGTGAGCGAGTGGCACGCGCTGATGGCCTCCGACCGACGCCTGGCGCGCACGCTCGAGCAGGAGGCCAGATGGTGGATGGGCGCGCCGCCGCCCGCCCCTTGACCCGCTCGCCTCTTGAACCGGCCGCCCCCTCTGATAACCTGGTGGGCCGTCGCCGCGGATGGCGGCGGCGCGCCGCCGCGTAGCCTGGCGGCGATCCCCCAGGAGGCCCGGCCTTGTCCCACACCGTCCCCGAGGTCCCGTTCAAGATCGCCGACGCCGAGGAGCTCTACAGCGTGCCCGCGTGGGCGAGCGGCTACTTCGAGGTCGGTGGCGACGGCGACATGCAGGTGGTGCTGCGCGGCGTCCCCGGGTCCGGTGTGGCGCTCCCGGCCATCGTCGAGGGACTGAAGGAAGAGGGGCGGACGCTGCCGGTCATCCTGCGTTTCCCGCAGATCATCGAGGATCGGCTCGACCGCATCAACCAGTCGTTCCAGGCTTCCATCCGCGAGGCCGGCTACAAGGCCCGCTACCAGGGCGTGTACCCGATCAAGGTCAACCAGCGGCGCGTGGTGGTCGAGACCATCGCCGAGTACGGCGCCCGCTACGCCACTGGGTTGGAGGCGGGTAGCAAGGCCGAGTTGGTGCTGATCCTGGTGCAGGACACCCACCCCGACGCCCTGATCTGCTGCAACGGGTTCAAGGACGACGACTTCATCCGACTGGCGCTGTGGGGCCGCAAGCTGGGCAAGAACGTCATGATCACGCTCGAGAAGCCGAACGAGCTCGAGCGCGTCCTACGCGTCAGCGCCGAGATGGGCGTGCACCCGGCCGTCGGCATCCGCTTCAAGCTGCACGCCAAGGGCGCCGGCCAGTGGGAAGCGTCGGGCGGCGACGAGGCCAAGTTCGGCCTGACGGCCACGGAGGTGATCCATGCCGTCGGGCGTCTAGCTTCCCTAGGGAAGCTAGACGCCTTGCAGATGATCCACTGCCACGTGGGAAGCCAACTCACCGACGTGCGCAGGATCAAGGTGGCGGTGCGCGAGGCCGCGCAGGTCTACGTCGACGTCGTGAAGATGGGCGCCGACGTGCGTTACCTCAACGTGGGCGGCGGTCTCGGCGTCGACTACGACGGCTCCAAGACGAACTTCTACGCCAGCGCCAACTACGGCATCTCGGAGTACGCCGACACCGTCGTGTACACGATCAAGGAGACCTGCGACGACGGCGAGGCGCCGCACCCGATCATCGTGACCGAGTCGGGCCGGGCGCTGACCGCGCACCACGCGCTCATCGTGCTGCCGGTGATCGACGCCATCGGGCCGACCCGCGCCACCTACGAGCTGCCGGTGCTGGAGGGCGAGGTGCACGCGGTCGTGCGCGACATGCAGGAGCTGGTGCGCGACGTCAACCTCAAGAACTACCGCGAGGTGTTCAACGAGGCGGTGTCCAACAAGGACACCATGCACAGCCTGTTCGATCTCGGCTACATCACCCTGCTCGAACGCGCGCACGTCGAGCAGCTCTACCACCGCACGCTCCTGCGCATCGCCAAGGTCGTCGAGCAACTCGACTACGTGCCCGAGGAGCTCGAGGCGCTACCGAAGCGGCTGGCCGACCAGTACGTGGTCAACTTCAGCCTGTTCCAGGGCATGCCCGACCACTGGGCGATCCAGCAGCTCTTCCCGATCGTGCCGCTGCACCGGCTGCAGGAAGAGCCGAAGCGGCAGGCCACGCTCGTCGACATCAGCTGCGACAGCGACGGCAAGATCAGCAAGTTCATCGACTTGCGCGACGTGCGCTCCACGCTGCCGGTCCACGACCTCGTGCCGGGCCGACCCTACTACCTCGGCGCGTTCCTCACCGGCGCCTACCAGGACGTGCTGGCCACCAACCACAACCTCTTCGGGCGCATGAACGAGGCGCACGTCCGGCTCGACGGCCGCGGCGGCTGGCGGCTCGAGCGCTTCGTCAACGGCCAGAAGGCGCGCCGCGTCATCGAGAACATGGGCTACGAGACGTCCGAACTGCACGGCTGGCTGAAGGACGAGATCCGCGAGGCGGAGCGGTCCGGCACCAAACTCAGCGACGACGACAAGCGCGAGATGACCGAGCTGTACGACGCGGAGTTGGTCGGCTACACGTACCTCGAACAAGTGTGAGTGGGGGCGCATGGCGCCCCCACTCACCAAGCAGTTCGGGCGCACCGCGCCCGAACTGCAGTGTGACGACGCTGGGGCGCGCAACGCCCTCCATCGACGAGCGATGGCGGCACCGGGTGCCCGATGCCGCCATGCGATGGACCGCGCCGCGAGCGGCGCGCGTCGGCTCAGAACTTGAAGTCCTCGATGTAGTGCGCGCCGCCGGCGGTGCTGCGGGCGTGGGCGCGACCGGGATCCATCACGCTCGCGTACGCCACCATGAACATGTAGGGCTCGCCGGGGACGATGTCGACGTCGGTGTCCTGACCGGTCGCCAGCGGCCGCACGAACTCGACGGTCCAGACGTCGTTCTCGTGCGAGGCCGCGAACTCGGTGTACGAGTTGCTGCCGCCCTCGTCCGTGTCGAGGACGGGCTCGCCGCGCGCGGACTCCTGGAACATGTCGAGCAGGACCGGAGCGCCGTCCTGGATCGTCACGATGAGGATGTCGCCGCCGGCCTTGCGGTTGGTCTGCTCCTTCAGCCAGCCGATGCCCGCCCAGCCGCGCGCCGGGAAGGTGAAGGCCATGTGCAGGTTGTCGCCCTCGACCGTCCAGTACAGGACGGCGCCGGTCGGCTCATCGACGTAGCGGTTGGCGTACTCGCCGTCGTTGATGACGCCATCGACCACGGGCTGGGCCAGCGCGACGGCGCCGAAGAGGGCGAGGGCGAGCAGGGTGGCGCAGAGCTTCTTGATCATGGGGTGCCTCCAAGGGGCGAGGTTAGCGTCAGTCCTTCACCCAGGCGGTGAGGCCGACGACGAGGCCCACCGCGCCCACGTGGGTGTGGGCCAGACCGGCGAGCACGGGGCGGTAGGGGACCTGCATCGAGTCGATGAAGCCGGAGATCGTGAACAGCGAGACGCCGAGGTCGTTCGCGTTCCACACGAGGTGCAGCAGCGCGCCGAGCATCCCGGTGAGGACCGAGATCGCCATGACGGCGATGAACGGGTAGGCCACCGCCTTGCGGGTGGTGAACAACATGGCGACCGCCACCGGCGCGCCGACGAGCGACACGTACAGCGGGATCAGCGCCGACCAGTGCGAGAGGGTCTGGTGGTCGATCACCCAGTGCTCGATGCCGTAGAACACGAAGCCGAACGCGGCGATCAACACGAAGAAGTTCTGCAGGAACGCGAGGGTGCGCTGCTCGTAGGTCTCGGCGCTCATCCAACGCTCGATCATGGTCGACTCCTCACCGGGCCCGGTAGATGCAGGCGAGGCCTGTCACGCCCATGTTGGTGTACGCCATCGCGGCCAGGACCGGCCGGAAGCCGTGGAACTGCGCCATCGAGTAGGTGAAGTTCCATTGGATGCCGCGGGCGTCCTCCATGTTGTAGACCCAGTGGTAGTAGGCACCGAGCACGCCCGTCACGATCATCAGCCACATCGTGACGATGAAGGCGACCCGCACCCACGGCGTCTTCCGGTCGAAGAAGAGCCAGGCCGTGAAGATCGCGCCGGGAATGCTCACGAGGAACGGGATCTGCGCCTGGAAGTTCGGCAGCCAGTGCCCGATGACGTAGAGCTCGAGGGCGTAACCCAAGAGCCCGCCGAAGACCAGGAACACGAGCACCATCCGCACGATCTCGAGTGCGCGGCCGGTGGACGTGGTTGCGGCGCGGAAGGCGGGGATCATGCCGGGTCTCCGGTGTGGCGGCCTCGATCGACGCGCCGTTGGGCGTGGTCGTCCGGTCCTTGCGTAGGATCCATCACGGTGGACCTCCCATGAGAATCGGGCCTCCAAGGGGCGCCGCGCACCCCGATGCATAGGCCCGGATCGATGCAAGCGATTGTAGCCTACGCCCAGGTCATCATGACCCCCAGGGGCATTCGTCGCCATCGATGTGTCTTCATCGTCTCGTCACCGCGGCGGCGCGGCGTCCCACGTCCTCTCCGACCGCCGCCAACGTCGGCACGACGCCGGCACGGCGTCGAGCCCGTGTCGCGCCGCCCGTTGACAGCGGCCGCTGCAGGCCGCATCCTGGGGGCGCCACGGGGAGTTGCCACCTCGAGCGGCCTTGGCCCCTGGACGCCGTGGCGCGTGTCCCCCGCGACCGAGCCCGCGTCCCCGCGACCCACGTGGAGGAGACCGCCATGACCACCGCCCCGACCAAGCCCGAGCTCCTGCAGGACGTCGTCCGCCACCTCGACATCAAGAAGGTCGACGTCGTGCCGCTGGTCGACATGATGGCCGACACCGCGTTCTCGGCCCGCGACCTGGCCCGCGCGGGCCGCATCTTCGACATGATGATCCGCGACCCCGAGGCCGGCGTCATCCTGACGCTGGCTGGCTCGATCGTGTCCGCCGGCCAGCGTCAGGTCATCGTCGACCTGCTGCGCGCGAACATGGTCGACGCCATCGTCTCCACCGGCGCCAACGTCGTCGACCAGGACTTCTTCGAGGCGCTCGGGTTCCGCCACTACCAGGGCGACAAGTTCGCCAGCGACGCCATGCTGCGCGAGCTGATGATCGACCGCATCTACGACACCTACATCGACGAGGAGCAGCTGCGCATCTGCGACGACACCGTCCTGCGGATCGCCGACGGCCTCGCGCCCGGGACCTACTCCAGCCGCGAGTTCCTGCGCGAGATGGGCCGCTACCTCGCCGAGCGCGACCTGGGCGCCGACAGCATCGTGCGCACCGCCTTCGAGCTCGACGTGCCCATCTTCGCGCCGGCCTTCAGCGACTGCTCGGCGGGCTTCGGCCTGGTGGCGCACCAGGTGCGGAACCCCGAGGCGCACGTCGCCATCGACAGCGTCAAGGACTTCCGCGAGCTCACCGACGTCAAGGTGCACCAGGGCACCACCGGCATCTTCATGATTGGCGGTGGTGTGCCCAAGAACTTCGTGCAGGACATCGTCGTATCGGCCGAGTTCCTCGGCTTCGAGGCCGAGATGCACAAGTACGCCGTGCAGCTGACGGTGGCCGACGAGCGGGACGGCGCCCTCTCCGGCTCCACGCTGAAGGAGGCCAGCAGCTGGGGCAAGGTCGACCTGGCCCTCGAGCAGATGGTCTTCGGCGAGGCGACGGTCACCCTGCCGTTGGTGGCCGGCTACGCCTGGCACCGACGTGGCTGGGAGGGCCGGGCGCCGCGGCGCTACGCGCGCCTGTGGGACGGCGAGGCGCCGACCGCTCGCCTGCCCACGGAAACCCTGCTGGGCGCGAGCTCGTAGACGGCGCCGTCGTAGCCGATCTCCAGGCCGGCGAAGCGGGCCCGCGCGAGGGCGACCTCGGCGCCGTCGGTGTCGAAGTCGGCTGGCAGGTGCACCAACACCAGGCGCTGCGCGCCGGCCTCCGCGGCCACCTGGGCCGCCTGGGCCGGCGACGTGTGGAACGCCGCCTCGCCGGCGGCCTCGTGCAGCAGCAGGTCGGCGCCGCGCGCCAGGGCCACGATGGCCGGGTCGTAGGCGGTGTCGCAGGAGTACGCGACCACCGCGCCGCTCGCCGCCTCGATCCGCAGGCCGATCACCGGGACCGAGTGGGTCCCGGGGGTCGCGGTGATGAGCCAGTCGGCGTCTCGTAGCACGTGGGCGCCCGCGGTGTGGGGCACCACGAGCGGCGCGATGCCGGCGTAGCCCGGCCAGTCGCTGGTGTCGAACGCGTCGTGCAGCCGCACCGCCTGCGCCACCGCGGACTCGATGCCGACGACCGGCAGCGGGTCGCGGCGGCCGGCGAGCCACAGCCGCTCGACCATGAGCGGCAGGCCGCCGACGTGGTCGGCGTGCTCGTGCGTGATGATCAGGTTCGTGACCCGCAGGGGATCGAGCCCGTGGGCGAGCAGCCGCTGCACCACGTCGCCGCCGCAGTCGACCACCACGACGCCGGCGGGCCCCTCCAGGGCCAGCATGGTGGTGGTGCGGCTGCCGTCGCTGTAGGCGGCGCCCGAACCGAGGATGTGGACCACGGCCACCTGGCTTCCCCTCTCCCGATCCCTCAGCCGGATGATAGGGGTGGGCGGGGCGCACCGCCGGTACGGATGCCCACCGGGGGGGCCGCCAGGCGTCGGGCGTACGCCCGCTCGAGGCCGGCGAACGCCCGCAGGCTCGCCTGCATCAGGGGACCGACGGCGAGCGCGAACGCCACCGTGCCCACGCCGGCGGTGCCGCCCAGCAGCCAGCCGCTGGCGAGCACCACGACCTCGACCAGGGTGCGCGCGCGCCGGACGGTGACACGCAGCAGCCTCGCGAGCGCCAACGCGAAGCCGTCGCGCGGCCCGGCGCCGAGGCCGGCCGTCAGGTAGAGCCCGGTCCCGGCGCCGTTGAGCACCAGGCCCACGGCGAACAGGGCGGCGCCGTCGAGCCAGCCCCTGGCCGCGGGGAAGCCCGGCAGGGCCAGGAAGGCGTCGACCCAGGAGCCGATCAGCAGCATGTTGAGCACCGTCGCCAGCCCCGGCCGCACCTTGGCGACCAGCATCGAGAACGCCAGCAGCGCGAAGCCCGCCGCGATCATCGCCTGACCGACCGTCAGCGGCGTCCGCAGCGCGGCGCCCTCGTGGAACACGTCCCACGGCCCCAGCCCGACGCCGGCCCGCAGCATCAGCGCGATGCTGAAGCCGAACAGGGCCAGGCCCAGGTTGACGTGCACGAGGCGGACGAGGAACAGCTTCCAGTGGCGGCGGCGCACGCCTGCGAGCCTACCGCCCCGCGCGGCCGGCCCGGGCTTCGTTCGCGGCATCGTGCGAGCGTTCGGCGCCTGGCGTACCCTCGGGGCTGGGCGCACCGCAGGGGCCGCGCGCGACCCCTGCGTCGCCCGCCGCCCGGGTTCGGGCGCGCCGCGCCGGGCGCCTCGCCGGCCGGAGCGTCACCAGGAGGAACGGATGCCCATCGAGCCCGACCAGTTCCGCCAGACGCTGGGGCGCTTCCCCACCGGCGTCACCGTGGTCACCTTCGCGCTGCCGGGCGGGGACGTGCATGGCATCACCGTGAGCTCGTTCACCTCGCTGTCGCTGACGCCGCCGCTGGTAGGCGTGGCGATCGCCCACAAGGCGCGCGCCCACGCCATGCTCCCGGGCCTGGGCCGCTACGGCGTCAGCGTGCTGGCCGAGGGCCAGGCGGGCGTGTCGGATCACTTCGCCGGCCGGCCCGTCGCACTCGAGGGCGACCCGTTCGAGACGCTCGACGGCCACCCGGTGCTGCGGGGTGCGACGGCCCAGCTGGTGTGCGACGTCGTGGACCAGGTCGTCGTCGGCGACCACACGCTGGTGGTGGGTCGGATCGAGTCCTCGTGCCTGAACGACGTCGGCTCGCTCGCCTACGGGCGCGGCCGCTACGGGCGGGTGGAGCTGAGCTGAGCAACGGCGGGACCGCGATCGGCGCCCCGCGGCCGTTGCCGTCACAGTCCCCTGAGGGTCGCGAGGTCGCGGGCGTGCCCCTCGCCGTCGTCGCCGAGCGGCGTCTCGAGCACCATGGGCCGCTCGCCCCAGCCGGGATCGGCGAGCCAGCGCGCGAAGACCGCCAGCCCCAGCTCGCCCTCGCCGATCGTGGTGTGGCGGTCCTTGCGGCTGCCGCAGCCGAAGACGCTGTCGTTGAGGTGCACGGCCGCCACCCGCTGCAGCGTGACGGTGGCGTCCACCGCGTCCACGAACGCCAAGTAGCCATCCGCGTCGCGCAGGTCGTAGCCGGCGGCGAACGCGTGGCAGGTGTCGAGGCAGACGCCCACGCGCTCGGGCGCGTCGACGCGGGCCACGATCCCCGCCAGCTGCTCCAGCCGCGAGCCGAGGACCGTGCCCTGGCCGGCGGTGTTCTCCAGCAGCACGCGGGCGTAGGCGTCGGGCAGGGCCGCGTGGACCGCGTCGAGCGCGCGGGCGATGCCGTCGAGGCCGACGTCCTCGCCGGTGCCGAGGTGCGCCCCGGGGTGCAGCACCAGGCCCGGGATCCCCAGCGCGCTGCAGCGCTCGAGCTCGTCGATCAGCGCAGCCTGCGCGTTGCGGTGCACGTCGGGCTTCGGGCTGCACAGGTTGATCAGGTAGCCCGCGTGGGCGACCAGCGGCAGCGGCGCGGGGGCCGAGGGCCCCGCGGTGGCGGCGTGGGCGGCGCGGAAGGCCTCGACGTCGCCCGCCGCCAGCGGCTTGGCGCGCCAGGCGTTGGCGTTCTTGACGAACACCTGCAGCGCGTCGCAGCCGAGCGCCGCGGCGCGCGGGAAGGCGGTCGCCACGCCGCCGGCGGTCGACACGTGGGCACCGAGGCGCGGCATGCGGCACCGTACCGCAACCTGCCGCGGCCGACGCCGAGCGAGGCGTCTTCGCGGCGCGCCGCGCCGCGCCGCGGTACGCTCCCGCCGTGCTGATCGAGGCGCTCCACGACCCGCGCGACGAGGAGCTGGTGGCGTTCCTGCGCGAGCACCTGCGCGCCGGCGAGGCCGTGGTGCAGGTCGTCGGCACCTGCGAGGTGGCCTACGTCGGGCGCGCCGCGTCGTTCGCCGACGCCGGCGACCTGCTGGTCATGCTGAAGCCCGACGGCTCCATCCAGGTGCACCGCGACCGCGGCGTCAAGCCGGTGAACTGGCAGCCGCGCACCGACGACCTGTGGGTGGGCCTCGACCAGGGCCAGGCCGTGCTGGTCGCCGAGCGGCGGTCGCCGGAGGAGACGCTGCGGGTGGTGTTCCTCGAGGTGGCCCTGGCCCAGGCGCTGCGTCTGCGCGACGAGATCGGCTTCGTGTTGCGCGGCAGCGAGGCGGAGATGCAGCGGGCGCTCGCGCGCGACCCCGACCTCATCGAACCCGGCCTGACGGTGCTGGACCGGGAGTTGCCGACCGAGGTCGGCGGGATCGACCTGTTCGCCCGCGACCGGCACGGCCGCCTGGTGGTGGTCGAGCTCAAGCGCGCCAAGGGCACCCAGGAGGCGGTGCATCAGCTCGCGCGCTACGTCACCAGCGTGCGGCGCTTCACCGGCGAGGACGTCCGTGGCGTGCTGGCCGCCCCGGCGATCACCCGGCCGGCGCTGGCGCAGCTGACGGCGGCGGGGCTCGAGTTCGTGGAGGTCACCGCGCTGCCCGAGCCCGAGCCCGGGGTGGACCAGCCGGGGCTGTTCTAGCGTCCGCCCGTCGGCGGCGCTCACCGGCGCCTCCGCCGCCCGCCGGCGGCGGCGCGCGACGAGGGGCGGGGCCGCGCCATCAGCCGAAGACCCATGCGTACGGGACCGGCCAGGGCACCTCGGCGCCGAGCTCTGCGGCGGCCCGCAGGGCCCACTGCGGCTCTTGCAGCAACGGCTTGCCCAGCAGCACCAGGTCGGCCCGGCCGTCGCGCACGATGGTGTCGGCCTGCTCGGCCGTCGTGATGCGGCCGACCGCGCCCGTCGCCACCCCGGCCTCGCGTCGGATCCGCTCGGCGAACGGCACCTGGTAGCCGGGTCCCGCCGGAATGGCGACGCCCGCCACGGCGCCGCCGCTCGAGCAGTCGATCAGGTCGACCCCCAGGCCGGCGAGCCAGCGCGCCAACCGGACGCTGTCGTCGACGGTCCAGCCGCCGTCCGCCCAGTCGCTGGCCGAGATGCGCACCAGCAGCGGCTTGCCCTCGGGCCAGACCGCACGCACGGCGGTCGCGACCTCGCGCAGCAGGCGGCTGCGGCCATCGAAGTCGCCGCCGTAGCCGTCATCGCGGTCGTTCACGAGCGGCGAGAGGAACTGGTGCAGCAGGTAGCCGTGCGCCGCGTGGATCTCCACGGCGTCGAAGCCGGCGGCGTCCGCGCGGGCGGCGGCGTCGGCGAAGGCCCGCACCACGACGGGCAGCTCGGTCTCGGCCAGGGCGACGGGGGTGCGCAGCGTGGGCGAGAAGGGCGTCGCGGTCGGTCCCACCACCGGCCAGCCGCCGTCGGCGTCGGCGACCGCGCCCCGCGCCGGCGCCCAGGGCCGGTGGGTGGACGCCTTGCGGCCGGCATGCGCGAGCTGTACCGCCGACGCGGTGCCCAGCGCCCGCACGGCCGCCGCGACGCGGCGAAGGCCGTCGACCTGCTCGTCGCGCCACAGGCCGAGGTCTTGCGGCGAGATGCGGCCGCGCGCCTCGACGGCGGTCGCCTCGGCGATCACCAGGCCGATGCCCCCGGCGGCCCGGGCACCGAGGTGGACGACGTGCCAGTCATCCGCGTGGCCTTCGCGGGCACTGTAGGTGCACATGGGCGACATGGCGACGCGGTTGCGCAGCGTGAGATCGCGCAGCCGCAGGGGTGTGAACAGGTGGCTCATGGCCCCAGGATGACCCGCGGCGGCCGCCGCTGGCGTCGGCCGCCGCTGGCGTCGGCCGATGGCCGTGGATCAGTCGGGGAAGAGGTCGGGGTCGCGCACGCCCTCGAGGTCGGCCAGCAGGTCGGCCCGCTCGGCGACGATCTCGAGGAAGGCGTCGACCAGGCGCGGCGCGAACCAGCGGTCGCGCTGGTGGCGGATCTCCGCCACCGCCTCGGAGAGCGGCCAGGCGCGCTTGTACGGCCGCTCGTGGATCAGCGTGTCGAACACGTCGGCCACCGCGACGATCTGGCCCACCAGCGGGATGTCGTCGCCGCGCAGGGCGCGGGGGTAACCGCTGCCGTCCCAGCGCTCGTGGTGGTACTGCGCGATCAGTTCGGCCATGACGATGAGCTTGGAGCGGCCCTGGGCCAGCAGCTTGGCGCCGACGCCGACGTGCTGCTGCATCTGGGCGAACTCCTCGGGCGTCAGCTTGCCGGGCTTCAGCAGGATGTGGTCGGGGATGCCGATCTTGCCGACGTCGTGCAGCGGTGCGGCGCGGCGCAGCAGATCGATCTCCTCCGCGCCCAACCCCAGGCGCGCGCCGAGCAGCGCCGACAGCAGGCCGACGCGCTGGGCGTGCTGCCCGGTGGCGTGGTCGCGGTACTCGGCGGCGGCGGCCAGGCGCCCGAGGGCGTCGAGGCGGGCGGCCTCCAGCTCGATGGTCCGATCGCGCACCATGTCCTCGAGGCGCTCGGCGTGGTCGCGCAGGCGCTGGTGCAGGAAGCGCGTGCGGAGCAGGTTCGCGACTCGCAGGCGGATCTGCTCGCGCCGGAACGGCTTGGTCAGGAAGTCCTTGGCGCCGCGGGCCAGGGCCTCGCGCTCGGCGGCGGGCTGCAGGTCGGCGGTGAGCACCAGCACCGGCAGGAAGTCGTCGGGCGGCGCCGCTGCCACGACGCGCTCGATGAGCGCCAGCCCGCTCATCCCGGGCATGTGCAGGTCGGTGCACACCAGGTCGAACGGCCGACCCTCGCGCAGCTCGTCGACGAAGCTCGCCCAGGCCTCCTCCGGTTCGCAGGTGGCGGTCACGTCGACGTAGCCGACGCTGCGCAGGATCCGTTCGAGGAGCACGATGTTGGTCGGCTCGTCGTCGACCACCAGAATGCGGGCGTCGTGCAGATCGGCGTCGACTTGGGCGTCCACCGGGCCGTCGGCCATGCCGATCACCATAGCGGTCGCCCGCCTCCGGGGGGCGTCGAGGGCGTCACACCTGCGTCGTGCAGGCGGCCCGCACGCGGCACCGACGAGGCGCCGACCAGGCGGCATCCTTCACCCCGGTGGCGCAGGCCGCGCTGCTACACTCGTGGGCGCATGTCGTCGCTGCGCAAGGACCCGTTCGGACCCGCCTGGGTGCTCATCTCGCCCGAGCGCGGGCTGCTGCCGTCGGACTTCGGCAGCGTCGCCGTCGATCCGGACGCCGACCCCTCGCCGCTGGCGCCTGGGCACGAGGCGGGCCTGCCGCCCGAGATCCAGGCTCTGCGGCCCAGCGGCTCGCCGGTGGGCGGCCCGGACTGGCGCGCGCGGGTGGTGGCGCACCCGCGGTCGCCCTTCGCCGAGCGGCCCTTCGAGCCGACGTCGGACGGCCTGCACGTGAGCGCCCCGGCGGCCGGCTGGCAGGAGCTGGTCATCGAGCACCCCGACCCCCGCGCGCGGCTCGAGACCTTCGCGTCCGATCACCGGTTGGACGTCCTACGGCTCTACCGCGACCGCCTGGCCCACCATGCGGCGCGGCCCGAGGTGCGGCACCTGCAGTGGGGCCGCAACGTCGGCCGCGCGGCCGGCGCGCTCTACGACCACCCCCACGGACAGGTCCTGGCCCTGCCGGTGCCCGACCGCTGGGTCGAGGAGGAGCGCGCCGCGATGCGCGCCCATCAGGACGCCACCGGTCGGTGCCTGACCTGCGACGTGCTGCGCCAGGAGCTGGGCGAGCGCGAGCGGCTGGTCAGCGTCAGCGAGGGCTTCGTCGCCTTCGCCCCCTTCGCCGCCAAGCAGCCGTTCGAGGTTTGGGTCGCGCCGCGCACGCACCAGAGCGCCTTCCACGAGACGGCCTCCAACCGCCTCGCCGACTTGGGCGAGCTGCTGCGCACCGTGATCCAGGCCTGGAACGCCGCGCTGGAGCGTCCGCCGTACCACCTGGTCGTCCACACCGTGCCGCAGCCGGGTGCGGCCGACTACCACTGGCACCTCAAGCTGCTGCCGCGCCTGACGGTCCACTCGGGCTACGACTGGAGCCTCGGTGCCTTCGTCAACCCCACCCCGCCGGAGGCGGCCGCTCGCTTCCTGCGCGAGGCGGCCGCTGCGGTCGACGCGGGCGTCTTCGAGACCGCGGCGGAGGCCGATGGCGCGCCCCGAGGGGCCGGGAAGCCGCGGTGATCGGCGTCCGCCGACCGGCCGCGCTTTCCCGGCCGCCGTGGGCGGCGGGCGGCCGAGCGCCTGGCGAGCGAGGCGAGGCGGAGGGGCCGCCACGGCCCAGCGGGGCGACGCGCATCGTGACGCCCGAGGAGGCGGCCCGCGACCCGAGGCGGCCGGTGCGGGTGGCGCGGGGCGTGTCCGCCGCGCTGGTGGTGTTGACGCTGGTGGGGACGCTGCAGGCGGCGGTGATGATCTCGATCGAGGGGCGGCGGCTGTGGAACGCCGAGCGGGAGATCGCTCGGTTGGACCGCGAGGTCGCCGAGCTGCGGCGCGAGGCGGCCGACCTGACCGAGATCGCCGCACGCGGCGACGACGCGCGCTTCCGCGAGCACCTGGCGCGCCGACAGGGCTACGTCTTCCCGGACGAGGTGCGCTACGTCATCGTCCCCCCACCGGAGCCCGTTCCGCCCCGGGCGCCCTGACCCGCCTCAGGGAGGAGCCGACCGTGCCCGACGACACCCTCGCCTGGATGAACGAGCTCACGGCCGAGATGGAGGAGCGGCGCAAGCGGGTGCAGCGCGGCGGCGGGACCGAACGCGTGCGGAAGCAGCACGCCGCCGGCAAGCTGACCGCCCGCGAGCGCATCGACGCGCTGCTCGACGAGGGGAGCTTCGTCGAGTTGGGCGCGTTCGTCGAGCCGAACGACCGCGAGCTCGAGGCGCCGGGCGAGGGCGTTGTCACCGGCTACGGCGAGATCGACGGCCGGCGGGTGTTCGTGTTCAGCCAGGACTTCACCGTGCTCGGCGGCAGCCTCGGCAAGATGCACGCGGCGAAGATCTGCCGGGTCATGGACCTGGCGGCGCGGGGCGGCTACCCGATCGTCGGCCTCAACGACTCGGCCGGCGCCCGCATCCAGGAGGGCGTCGACGCGCTCTCGGGCTACGGCGAGGTCTTCGCCCGCAACGCCAACTACTCCGGGGTGGTGCCGCAGTTGTCGGCCGTTCTCGGCCCCTGCGCCGGCGGCGCGGTGTACAGCCCGGCGCTGACCGACTTCGTGCTGATGTCGCGCAACGGCGGGTACATGTTCATCACCGGTCCGGACGTCGTCAAGGCGGTGACGAAGCAGGAGGTCAGCGTCCAGGAGCTCGGCGGCGCCGACGTGCACGCCCGCCTGAGCGGCGTCGCGCACCTGGTGGAGGACGACGATCGCGCCGTGCTGGCGCGCGTCCGGGAGCTCCTCGCCTACCTCCCCTCCTCCGCCCGCGGCCAGCCGCCCCGGCGGCCCACCCGCGACCCCGACGACCGGCGCCTGCCGCAGCTCGCCACCATCGTGCACCCCGACCCCCAGCGCGCCTACCCCATGCGCGAGGTGATCGCGGCGGTGGTCGACGACGGCCGCTTCCTCGAGATCCAGCCCGAGTTCGCCCGCAACGTCATCGTCGGCTTCGCCCACCTCGGGGGCCGCGCCGTCGGCGTCGTCGCCAACGACCCGCGGCAGCTGGCCGGCACGCTCACGATCGACGCCTCGGACAAGGCCGCCCGCTTCGTGCGCACCTGCGACGCCTTCAACGTCCCGGTGGTCACCTTCGTCGACGTCACCGGCTTCCTGCCCGGCGTGGCGCAGGAGCACGGCGGCATCATCCGCCACGGCGCCAAGATGCTCTACGCCTACGCCGAGGCGACCGTCCCCAAGCTGACGGTCATCGTGCGCAAGAGCTACGGCGGCGCCTACCTGGCGATGAGCTCGCGCGACATGGGCGCCGACGTGGTGCTGGCGTGGCCGACGGCCGCGGTGGCGGTGATGGGCGCCGACGGCGCCGCCAACGTGCTGCACAAGCGCGAGATCGAGAGGTCGCCCGATCCCGCCGCCACCCGCGCGCGCTTCGTCGACGCCTACCGGCGCGAGCACGACCACCCCTTCAAGGTGGCCGGCCGCGGCTACGTCGACGACGTCATCGACCCCGCCGACACGCGGGCGCACCTCGTGCGCCACCTGGCGATGCTCGAGGGCAAGCGCGAGGAGCGGCCCTTCCGCAAGCACGGGAACGTGCCCCTGTAGCGCGCGGCGCCGACAGCCGCCGCGGGACGCGCAGCCGCGTCCGGCCGGCGACGCGGCCGCTGCATGCGGCCGCTGGATGCGGCGGCCGCATGCGCAGCACGGCGGGTCAGCGCCGTCGCACCACGAAGTGCGCCCAGGCCAGCGCCACCACCGCCGCGGTGGTCCACAGGGCGGCCCGGTACGCCGCCAGCGGCGGCGCCGCGGGATCGGCGCCGAGCGCGACGCTGGCGCCCGCCACCACCCAGCCGAGGCCGGCCTGCATCAGCGCGCTGCCGCCGATGCCGAACACGTTGATGGCCGTCACCGCCCGGCCGGCGACCTCCGGGAACAGCGCCCGGGCGCCGGCGTAGCCGAGCACCTGCAGGCCCGCGCCCAGGCCGAAGGCGGCCCAGGTGACGGCCTGCCACGCGAACGGCGTCTCGCGGGGCATCGACGCCAGCGCGACCAGCGCCGCGAGGCTGGCGATGGCGCCGGCGCCCAGCGCGCGGCGCTGGCCGACGCGGTCGGCCAGGGGGCCCGCCAGCAGAAAGCCGGCGGTGGCGGACACGCCGAGCCACAGCAGCAGCCGCGCTGCGACCGCGACGTCGAGCCCCAGGCCGCGCGTCAGGAACGGGCCGCCCCACAGCCCCTGGTGGCCGTATAGCGCGCCCGCCATCGCGAACTGCAGCAGCGCCAGGCGCCAGAACTCCCGGCTGGCGTAGATCGTGCGGAAGGTCGGGGTGGCGGGGCGAGCCGGCGCGTCGTCCGGTTCCGTGGGCGGACCGGGGTCCTGCGGTGCGGGCGAAGCCTGGGCGGCGGCCTCCGCCGGCGCCGGTCGCACGACCACGACGAGCAGCGCCGCCACCACCGCGGTGACGGCGCCGGCGGCGACGAACACGCCGCGCCAGCCGATGCCGTCGGCGAGGGCGGCGAGCGGGGTGGTGGCGCCGAGTGCGCCGAGGCTGCCCAGCCCGACGAACACGCCCGCGACGGTGGCGAAGCGCCGTGGCGGGAACCAGGCGGCGAAGGCCTTCAGCGCCCCCATGAGCACCCCGGCCATGCCGAGTCCGATGAGGGCGCGTCCGACGGCCAGGCCCACGAAGCCGGTGGCGCCGGCGGTGACGAGGCTGCCGGCGGCCGCGATCAGCATGAGGCCGGCGGGGACCCAGCGCGGTCCCCAGCGGTCGAGGGCCGCGCCGATCGGCAGCTGCGCCGCGGCGAAGACGAGGAAGAACAGGCTGGTCATGAACCCCAGCTGCTCCGGACCCAGGCCGGCGTCGCGCTGCAGGTCGCCGGCGAGCACCGCGTTGGTGGAGCGCAAGAAGTAGCTCAGCAGGTAGGCGGCGAGGAAGGTCAGGGCCAGCGCGGAACGCCGCGTCACGCGGCGGACGCTACCACGGGCCCGTGGGCGCGGCGAGAGAGAAGGCGGGCGCCGGTCTCACCAGGTCCACCCGAGCCCCACCCCGGTCGGCCCCTCCCACGACAGCCGCAGGTGGTCACCGAACTGCAGGCCGACGCGCAGTCCCACCGTCCAGTCGCTGCCGTCGAAGGCGCCTGCCAGCCGGAAGCGCGCCTCGGCCAGGTCGAGCTCGAGCTCGGCGCGACCCAGCGGCCGAAGGGTGCCGTCGGCGACCACGACCCCCGCCCCCACCCACCAACGGGTGAGGTAGGTGGCGAACACGTCGTTCTCCGTCCACAGCTGCAGCCGCTCTGGCTCGGCCTCGGCGCAGACGCGCCAGCGGTAGGCGGGCGACAGCCGCACCCGGGCGCCGGGGGCGAGGTCGTCCAGCCGCAGCCAGGCCTCGAACGTGTGGGGCTCGCGGTTCGGCGTCCCGCCGAAGGTCAGCTCGGGCAGGTCACGGTACAGGGTGTGGAGCCACAGGGGGTCGCGCGACGCCAGCGGCCCC
>Ga0209498_1000997_pt1 | contig 17433 bp, 15 predicted proteins | sample WalLakDeSediment_FD_184131 | JGI IMG/M metagenome (GOLD analysis project Ga0209498, IMG submission 184131) | Lake sediment microbial communities from Walker lake, Nevada to study Microbial Dark Matter (Phase II) - Walker Lake 11/02/13 Deep... | ecosystem: Environmental > Aquatic > Freshwater >... | reverse complement strand
AACCGTTGTAAATTTTGCTCATCTTTTTGATTGATACGAAACCTGATATGTATGTGATCATTTTCGTATCTCTTCTCAAGTATTTCCCCCATGGTATGCAGCTTCGATATCAACTCGTGTTTTTGATGAGTGAGTGTTAGTGATTTTTCAACGAACTGCTTATCCATTTGTTCGATAAGTATATTTTTTAGTGCGTCGATGTTAATTCCGCGTATCGCAGAAATAGAGACTGCCGAATGAAAGTCCCGCATAAATTCAAATATTTCTTCCCTGTCCCCGACTTTATCGATTTTGTTGAACACCATCACAGTCGGTTTTTCCGATGCGTGAAGTGAACGAAGCGTCTCCTCTACGGTCTGAATATGTTCACCGACAGCAGGACTCGATGCATCGACGACGTGAAGCAACAGATCGGCTTCTATCACTTCTTCCAGTGTGCTTTTAAAGGAAGCGATAAGATGAGGAGGCAGTTTCCGGATGAATCCCACCGTATCTGATAGTAATATTTTGTGTGCCGGCGATAACGATACTCCCCGAACGGTTGCATCAAGTGTCGCAAAAAGACGGTCCTCGACTAAAATGTCAGAATTTGAGAGAAGATTCATCAATGTCGACTTACCGGCGTTCGTATATCCCACGATGGCAGCGCGCGTAAACTCACTTCGTCCTTTACGTTGAGTTTCCCGTTGTTGGGCTATCCGCTCAAGGACGCGCTTCAGGTGTCCGATACGGGTTCGTATCATACGACGGTCAGTTTCAATTTGTGTCTCACCGGGTCCCTTTGTCCCGATCCCGCCGTATTGTTTTGAAAGGTGTGTCCACTGGCGTGTGAGCCGGGGGAGCACGTACTGCAATTGCGCCAACTCAACCTGTGTTTTCGCTTCGCGTGAACGTGCACGAAGAGCGAAAATATGAAGAATGATCCCGCTCCGGTCAAGCACTTTGCAGGAAATTGATTTTTCGAGATTTCGTGATTGACTCGGTGTGAGATCGTCGTCGAAAACTACCAGATCGATTTTTTCTTCTTTAACACGTCGCCCGATCTCTTCCGCTTTACCTTTTCCGATAAAAAATGCGGGGTTAAATGAACCTTTATGTTGAGTAATGGTATCTATGACGATTGCACCGGCGGTATCAGCCAGACGGGCCAGTTCCTCAAGGTGTTCCTCTGTGGTGGTTTTTGATGTTACCGACGAAGATACACCGATAAGGAGAGCTTTTTCAGTTTTAGGAATTTCTATTTCGTGCACACACCCTCTTTTATTCGTGATCGATGAAGTATATCTATATATATAACTTATAACAAAGCCGGTTTCAAGAAAGTTTTCCCTGATCGTCTGTCATTTGTTGTTTCGAATCTCTTGCAATGATTGTTTCCGCAAAGGCCAGTAAAAATGCAAGCAATGCAAATATTTTCCAAAGTTCCCGCCCGTAGCGTGATTCTTCAACTATCGTTGAAAAACTGTCCTCACGGTCTATTATAAAGACGTTTATCAGGCCTAACTGTTCCAACCGGTCCTTAAGATCATCCACGCCGATCCGTTCCCCTGTCGATTCTCCGGAATGAATATTGACGGAAAAACCTCTGTCCGGTATACCGTTTCGTTGGATCCTGTAAAAACCGGTTTGATGAATATCGGTGAAAGAAAAACGCAAAATTCCCGCTGCGGCGAGATGTTGCGGCTGTATCCTTTCTTCGGTACCATCGGGGTGGATGAGAACATATGTTGCCTGGATAGCTGCTTCGAATGCGGGAATCGATATAAGTATCTCTTCACCGGCAATATACCGGTCGTTTCCATGATAGGTTATCGATGCGTATAGAAGCGACCGATGCACAAGAGGTACATAGATCCCGCGCACCGGAAAATCCGACCAGTGCATTCCCGGATGCACACTATAAAATAATACCGTACCGTTTCCCCGTTGCCCGCTTACGAGAAAGGGATGTCCGTTACTCAGTGTAATGACGGAGATATCGGTATCGCGCGGTTGTGCAATATCGATTGATCTGAATATCCGTGGGGATTCAACCCGATCCTGTGTAATCGTCTGTGCCCGGAGCCGTTCTTCGAAGATATCCTGAAAAATCGGATGGTCGTAATCTATGTTGTCGAATAATAATCTTCCGGATTCTATTTCAGAACGCACGGAGATAGTTCGGATCTCCGGAAGCCGGAGTTTATCCAGCAGTCCACTATTATAGTTTTCGATATCAATGGTATCTCCGGGAAATAATATGAAACCGCCACCTTGTTCCACATACCGGGAAATCCGGTCAACCTGTGCGGTGCTGAAAGAAGGAACATTGACTGTAATTATACCCTGATATTGTGTCAGATCCTCGGCCGTAAATCCCTCCGGGGTAACGTATGTCGTACGTATCGCCGATGCATCCGATCCGTTTCCCCGGGCTGCCAGTGCGGTTTCGAGATATCGGATATCATCCCGGGTCGGGGCAACGAGCAGAATAAGAAGCTGATCGGGTATCGTGAGAGTAAAATAGTATGTATTGTCGATCTCAAGTGCGTCGTCTTCAAGCTCTATATATCCTTCGAGAATACCGGACTGATCGGGTGTGATCGTGAAATCAATAACGGATGATCCTCCGGCAACAAGATCGGCCGCCTTTTGAGCGACCCGCACGTTCTGCAGGTAGACAGACACGAGATGGTTGTTCAGATCCGAGGAGCCGTAATTCCTTATCTCCACATCCATGGTGATCGGTTTACCGACTTCAAATAATGAGGAACGGAAAGAAAGGTCATGTATTGCAGCGTTCTCGAACTGCGTAGCATCGACCGGTATGATGAAGGCACGGTATGTGTCGTCGAACAAAGGCACCATATCGTCATGCTCTTCTGACCAGTGGGATGCCTGCATATCACTGATCAGGTATAACTCTTTGTTTACATGCGGTGATTCCTTTAATATTTCGTGTGCTTTTACGATACCCTGATGAAAATCACGGTGGACAGGGTTTGGTTCGGTTTCCCGTATTATCTGACGTATGCGACTGCGATCGGCCGTTGGACGGATTATTGTGGCATCAGGAAGCTCCGATTGGCGCAGCAGGGAAACGTTATCACCGTCTTTCAGCAAATCGACGGCGGCGATGGCATAGTCCGCGGCTTGCCGGAATACATTCCCGTGGTCGTTGTACGTATCCATGCTGGCTGAATTATCGAGCAATATCGCGGCAATTGTATGTGCATCACCGCCGATAATTCCGCTGCCTGTTTTCAAAGCAGGGCGTGAAAATGCTAAAACTATAGATATTATTAGCAAAGTCCGGAGGATCAGAAGCAGCAATTGCCGCATTTTGATACGCCGGATCCGTGTTTTCTGCAACTCCTTGAGAAAAGAAAGGGTGCTGAATTCTATGGTTCTTACTTTACGTAGATTGAGTAGATGTAGGATAATGGGAATCGCTGCCGCCACAAGTCCAGCAAGAAATAGGGGATTTAAAAAAATCATTTACCGGATGCTGCCCTGCCTTTCATATTCACCGGGAAAGAATATCTTTAATTCGAAGCTAAAAATTTATTATATTTAATAATAGACAGAGAAATTGAAAAAATCAATTGTTTTTGGGGTTATTATTATTATGCCGTTACGGTTTATAACAGTCGTACTTCTTCCGGTTTTTCTTCTGATTGCAATGAATAGGGGGGAATCCGGAGAGAAAAATGTGCAACATTATAACGAAATTGTGCGACCTGCTTACGGTGAACTGCAGAAAAAAACTTTTGATGTCCTTTCTTATTATGATATTCAGCGGCCGAAGATCGGTCTTGTCCTCAGCGGGGGCGGGGCACGGGGTGTCGCCCATCTCGGCGTCCTGGAAGTTTTTGAAGAGAACGACATTCCCATAGATTTTATTGTGGGTGCGAGTATGGGGAGTTTACTCGGCGGATTATACGCTATCGGATATTCAACCGAAGCTCTGCATGCGCTTGTCGATACAACAGACTGGCAGTATATACTATCCCTTACCGATCGAACCGATCGCCGTGATATGTTTATCGGACAAAAACTATCTCCCAGGAGAGGATTATTCACTCTCCGTTTTGACGGTATAGTTCCCGTATTACCTGCCGGGGTTACACCGGCACAACGGTTGTCAAGTTTTATCAATCAACTTGTATTGCAGGGTGTATATCACGCCGATGTGTCATACAATGATCTTCGTGTGCCTTTTCGAAGTGTGGCAACAGATCTCATCTCCGGTGATCGTATCGTTTTCGACAGCGGGGACCTTGTACAGGCACTTCGCGCCAGTATTTCGATCCCGCTGGTTTTTGCACCGCTGAAAATGAATGATATGCAGTTGGTAGACGGAGGATTAGTATCGAATATACCCGTTGATATTGCACGAATTAACGAATGCGACATTGTTATTGCGGTCAATACGACAAGCGGCATGCGGACCGAGGATCAATTAAGCGCGCCCTGGGAATATGCCGATCAGATAATAACGATCATGCAGCAACGGTGGAATCGTGATCAGTTGCGGCTCGCCGATGTCGTTATCACTCCGCCGATTGATGAGTACCCCGGCTCCGACTTTGATAAGATGTCGCTTTTTATCGAAGAAGGAAGACGCTCTGCCCGGGAAGCTATTAACGAGATCCGCCGGAGAATTGATAATTATTACGCCTCTCTTATGGAAGCGGATACGGTGGTTTATCAAAATCCGTTGGTTAACTATGCACGTGGCGCTGCGAACAATGATTCATTGCATACTATTCCAACAGGTAATAACCTGTCGCGCCCGGAACTCATCCGGAAACTAAATACTATCTATGCATCGGGCTGGTACCGCGACGTCTATGCCTCTGTTAACCGGGATGATCACCTTACGTACATCACGCTACATAAGGAAGAAAATCCGGTTCTCCGCCGGGTTCATTTTATGGGTAATCACCATATAGAATCCGATACGCTATCCGATATTTTATCGGAGTTAATCGATTTACCGTTGAATCATACAAAAATGCGATTAGCTCTGGAGCGCGTACTGCTGAAGTACAGAACCGGGGGGTATTCACTTGGGAAGATTCAGGGAACAGATTTTGACGATTCGACGGGCGTATTAACAGTGGATATAAATGAGGGCACACTCGGTTCAATGGTGATAAAAGGAAATCGGCAAACCCGTGGATATGTGATCAGACGGGAATTTCCGATACGTCCGGGAGATGTATTTAAAGTCGATGATGCGATGCGGGGTGTCCGGAATATTAACGGTACGGGATTATTTAATCAGGTACTTATCGGCGTCAGACAGACAGATTCCGAACCTGAATTGATCCTCACTGTCGATGAACGGTATCCCGATCTGCTGCGTCTTTCGATGAGAATTGATGAGATGAACCATTTTCAGCCAATGGTTGAATTACGGAACGAGAATCTTTTCGGACATGGTATTCAGGCCGGTCTCAGTATCGGGGGAGGGCTGCAAAACAGAATTTATCAGGTAGATTATATTGTACATCGTCTCTTTAATACGTACGTCACATCCGGCGTTACGGGATTTTATAGATTTGACGACATTCCCGTATATCGGGATGATCCCGAATCATCGGAACGTGATTGGAGACGTATAAAAGACGGCGAGTACCGAGAGAGGAAATGGGGTGCCAATGTGTCGATAGGGGCACAATTTGAAAGGGTTGGTAATCTGTCGTATAAACTCCGGCTTGAGAACCATAAGATAGAGGAACGGGAAACCGGCATGTTCAATCCCGATACATATACTTTGGTCGCACAACGGATATCAACGATGTTTGATACATTTGATAAATATCCGTATCCGGGTGAAGGTGTTAGCTTTGAAGCGTACTATGAATCTGCACTCTCCTTGTTTGGAAGCGAGGTCTCATATTCGAAATTTTACATAAATTATGAAAGTTACAATACTTTTTTCAGGCGACACACTTTGCGTCCGCGAATAATTTTCGGATTTGGCGATGAAACCGTTCCCTTGGGTGAACAATTTTTGTTCGGCGGTAAAGATTTTTTCTATGGATTACGGGAATATGATAATCGCGGCAGACAGATACTTGTTCTAAGTTTCGAATATCGGTTCCTGCTCCCCTTTAAGATCTTTACGGATGCATATCTGTCGGCAAGATATGACGTGGGATCCGTTTGGACAAACCCTGAGGATATTCGTCTCAAAGATTTTATTCATGGCATAGGTATCGGGCTGGGTTTTGACTCGGGACTCATCGGTCCGATCGAAATAGCGGTCGGAAGAGCGTATAAAAGCCGCGGCGATATTATCGATCAGACTGTCCCCTCGGGACCTCTGCAAACATATTTTAGTATCGGATATCCTCTCCCATAAATAATTGGTAACTGTGAACTTCATATTCTCTATAAATAATTGTCGTGTCTCAGGACATCGTTTACACTTTCTATAGGTGGCTCATGACTAAAAACCAATACGAACCATATGATGAAATCGCCCCTATTTATGACCACTGGCAGGCAAGTTTTGACAAGCCATACCATGACATCGTGTGTAAACTCATCAGGAAGGAAATTCGTCGCTATCGGATACTACCAGACACCTTCCTTGATCTTGCCTGTGGTACCGGAAACACAGCCCTGTTTATGACAGAACTGGGATGGGAAGTCACCGGAGTAGACAGTTCAAAGAAAATGCTGGAGCGTGCACAACAAAAAGCGAAGCAGAATAAAAATAAAGTACGATTTTTACAACAGCGTTTACAGGACCTTTCATTGGGTGCAACATATCAGATGGCCGGTTCGTTCTATGATAGTCTTAATCATATTACATCCAAACGAACATTGCTAAATGCATTAAAGAGAATCAGAAATCATCTGGACCCCGGCTGCCTGTTCTTTTTCGATACCAATACATTAAGTTGTTACAGAGAATTGTGGAATACTACGTCCGTCGGGCATGAGGATAACTACACATTGATCATGCAAAACACATTTAACGAATCTACCGGACGCGCGGTATCGAATGTTACAATTTTTACCCGTGGTGGAACGAGATCTCTGTATGAAAAGAGAACTGTGAACGTGCAGGAGCGTTATTATACGGATGACCAAATGAAGCACGTATGCACACGAGCAGGATTTGAAGTGCTCCGGCAGGAACCACTCTATTTGTTTAAAATCAATGAACCCGACCCGTATAAAAACTGGTGGGTGTGCAGGGCGGTTTGAAAATACTGAGCTGAAGATAGGTGAGCTTTGTTGAATTTTTTGTACCGTGTTGATTGTTATAAATAAAACTCATATTTAAACAGAATCATACATGACGGAGGTTGCGATGGCGTTACTCAATAATGAACAAATTACCGAAGCATTGAAAACACTCGATGGATGGAAACAAAACGACAGGGAAATCGTGAAAGAATTCGAGCTCAAGGATTTCGTTCGCTCGATGGGATTTGTCAGTTCGGTTGCACTGCTTGCAGAAAAGGCCGACCATCATCCGGATATCGACATCCGGTGGAATAAAGTGACACTTGTCCTTTCTACTCATAGTGAAGGTGGTCTGACAGAAAAAGATTTCTCATTAGCACGACAGATCAACGCAATATAAGAGGATCATCAACCTTCAACGTAAAAACGGGACAGACTATGTCATCACCGCGATTGGAATCTTTATTGCAATTTCTGGAAAAGGATACGAACGATTCGTTCACAAGGTATGCTATAGCTCTCGAATATATTTCGCTTGGAGATAGCGAACAGGGCATAATGTACCTTGAAGATGTCATACACCGGGATCCCGGGTATGTCGCTGCCTATCAACAGCTCGGAACCGTCTATGCCGATGCCGGGCGGGAAGGGGATGCACTCGATATTTTACGGCGCGGTATTGAGATTGCACGAAAATCCGGCGATTTACACGCTGCAAGTGAAATGCAGGACGCGATCGATGATATTGAGTAATACCATTTAATAATAATTAAACGAAAATATATGAAATCAGAAATCGGAAATCAGAGATCGGAAGACACGGATATAAAAGCAGCGGATGTCTTAGCGATGTTCAGTCAATCGGGAGCTTTGCTGGAGGGACATTTTTTGTTGACCTCCGGAAACCACAGCAATCAGTATTTTCAGTGCGCAAAAGTGCTGCAGTATCCGGAATATGCCAAAAGACTCTGCGAAATAATAGCGGCTCATTTCAGGGATACATCTATCGATGTGGTTATCGCACCCGCTATCGGCGGGATTGTGGTCGGACAGGAAGTAGCCCGGCAGCTCGGTGTACGATCAATATTTACGGAGCGAAAGGAGGGTGTCATGCAGCTCCGGCGCGGTTTCGAAATAAGACCCGGCGAGCGTGTGCTTGTGTGTGAAGATGTCGTGACTACGGGTGGTTCCGTGTTTGAAGTTATCGATGTCGTGAAAAAAAATGGCGGCATGCTCATGGGTGTGGGTTTCATAGTCGACCGGAGCGGGGGCAGTGTTCGTTTCCCTGTTGCCAACCCTTCTGATCAGATAGCCTGTTATACGACGGAAGCCGTAAAGTATACTCCTGATGAGTGTCCGCTTTGTGAGAGCGGATCGACTCCCGTGAAACCCGGGAGCAGGTAATGAGCAAACGAATGAATTACACACGAAAAAAGCGTGATATTATTCATAAGGGCGTCGTCTTCGATCTTATCGTCGATCATATCGAATATCCCTCCGGTAACGGGTCGGTACGTGAAGTGGCAAAGCATCCCGGCGGAGCAGTCGTCGTGCCGGTATTCGAAAACGGTGATGTGCTGATGATTAAACAGTACAGATATCCTATTGATGAAATAATATATGAATTACCGGCGGGTAAATTGGATCCGGACGAAGATCCCGAAGATTGCGCACGCCGCGAGCTCGAAGAAGAGACCGGCTACAGAGCTGAACGATTAGAAAAGCTCACCGCTTTTTATACCTCACCCGGTTTCTGCACTGAAAAACTGCATATATATCTCGCCACAGGATTGAAAATGCTTGAGAGCGGGCAACGGCTCGAGGAAGGAGAAGCATCGATTTCAATCGAAACGATACCGCTCAAAAAAGCGCTCGATATGATCGCATCACAGGAAATTACCGACGGAAAAACGATAGTGGGTTTGTTTTTAGCGATGAGACACGTAGGGGAGCTCACTGTCAATTAAGATTCATTGAGCGGGGTTCGGGGTCCGGGACTTGGGGTTCGGGTTACCGCCCAATAATAGAATCAGGAAAGCTTCGGGTCATCTTGTATATTCTAGTAGTCAGATCAATAGCTTTTTGCCATACTTGAAGTTCTTTATAAGATTTCATAAGTACTCCTTTTCTATTGTGATAAAAAAAAGCTATACAAAATATAATTAATGATATTGTATAGCTTTGTTCGTTACATATAGTCCCACAAACCGAGCCCCGAACCCCGAGCCCCGAACCCCAAGCTCCATGCTCCCTGCCCCAAACATCACCCCTTCATCCTCAACCCCTTCTCCTCTTCGGTAAAGATCCATCCGACGATCTTGCCGGGATTTATCTTGTCGAAGTTGTCCCAGTACTGGGAATTACGCAGATACCGGGAGCTGGTGTCGTTTGCGGGGATATCTTTCACATAATCCATAATAATCCGGAATCGTTTCTGCCACGTTTCGAAATTCGACGCGCGCAGGTCGATCCATCCGTCTTTTACCCATGCTTCGATATTTTCCTTATTGATCGGTAGCTCATTCTCACCGCGGAAGGGCGGTATCTTGATTTCATTTCCGCGAAGGATTGTTTTTCCGTCGGGCAGGAGAATGGGGAGCCCTATAGAAATTATCGCGGTGCGCAGGTCTTTATCATCTTTGATCAGTTTCGTTATCTCAGAGCTTAATTTTTTAGCGGACATTTTAACGACAGATCGCATGTCTCCTGCGACTAAACGTAACAGATGGGCTTCGTAAAGGAGTTTCGACAACCGCGGAGGTCCGAGGATCTCGAACGCAACGCTTTGTGTATTGTGTTTTTTCTCGAGCTCGTTCAGCCGCACCATCGCCTGTTCGAACATATAGCCAGCGCGATAAGTCGGCGGCAGGACCGAATTATCCAGCGAGTTAATTACATCATAGCCGGTATTACCGCCGCGGATTTCATAAATGACTGCATCGGCAATCTCTTCCGGTGTTACAAACTCCATTTGTCCGGGAGTGGAGATCGCTTCGAATTCACCGAGTGAAAATGTACCGTTTTCACCGGTGTCGATGTAAACATTTTTTAACGTCCCCGGCAAATTTTCACCGTACGAATCTCCTTTTAATATAAGATTCCCTTTCAATGTCACGCCTTTTTCCGGGGGACAGTCGACAAGCTTGATGGGTTTTCCGCGCTTACTTATTTCGCCGTAATCGATTTTTTTCCACGCAATAGCTGCAGTCGGTTTTATCTCTTTAATGATTGCGCTTTCGGGGGTCCTTCCCAGAATGAACAGCAACAATGTGTGAGCACCGGCCACCGCCGTTTTACCGAGAAGTACCTGTGAGGGGCGTTCTTCACTATGCGTATATGGAATGTTGAATCCCATACCGCCGGAACCGCTCGTGCCTATCTTCATGTAGATTTTGGTGTTGAATTCTTTAAAAGCCCTGTATAAAACCTGTATGTGACGGATCAACTGTGGCATATACAGAGTGCACAGCAGGCGCTCGGATGCTTCGATCAGAGATTCCGGGTCTCCGGATTCACGTGCTTTCGAAATATTCTGTACGACATTACGCGAACTCTGAAAAATATCCTGATAAGCAATAGCCGTAGCGGAATTGATACAGTCGATCACTATATCGGGTTTGAATTTTTTGAAAAGATGGTAAATCGTTGTCCGGTGATAGAGATCATCCTTCACGTCGTCTATGGTATCGCTGATCATACCGAGGCGTTTATTTGAATCTTTGAGAATCTCTTCACGCGGGAGGTCTTTATACTCGTTTCGGACGAAAATATTTCCCCACCAGGGGACAAAGAACGTTTTTCCGGCGTTTGGAAATTCCTTCCGGAGGTCTGCGACAGCTTCCCGGGCTTCATGCTCGTGTAATGATGTAACAATAATTTGTTTCGGTTTTCTAACCATTATCTTTCGAATGACGGATGAACCGACGAGGCCCCATCCGCCGAGGACAAGAACAGTTTTATTTTTTATGTCCATACGATCATCTCTTTCGGTTGGTTGATATTGGCAGGTACCATAATAAAAATATAAGAAAAAAAAATGAGAATATGAAGTTTTGCAGATTAAGAGAAACTTTACGATATTTAAAATGAAACATTCTCCAATCTTTATAACGTTGGCATACACTATATATATATGATATATGATTTTGAATGATGGCGCGCTGCAGGTGACTGAATCTCCGAAGACCATCAGGGATGTAAGGAATATACTTGCTGATATTACGAAAATACATTACAATGCTCATGGTATTCCGGATTACGATAAAATCCGGCTTAGCCAGGAGTATACCGCACTCATTGAATGCGTCCGGCTTCTGCAATTATTTAGTCCGGCACACCTAGAATCAGATGATGAAAAAACGGCATTCTGGATAAATTTGTACAATCTTTTAACCGTCCATGCCATTATACATTTCCAGATAAAACTAACGGTCTGGGAACGCCCTCACTTTTTTTCCTCCTCTGAATATAATATCGGAGGCTACCGATTCAGTTTATTCGATATTATGCATGGCATACTCCGGGGAAATCGCAGACGCTGGCGGTTTTTCCCGCCTCCATTTCGGGGCAACGATCCGCGTATACGGTTTTCATTGAATTCACCCGATCCGCGAATTCATTTTACACTGCACGCAGGATCGCGATCATGTCCTAAGATCGCGGTATATTCACACGAAAATCTGCATGATGAACTTGATGAGGCCGGCCGGCGTTTTATGAACAGTAATCAATTTGTGTTCAACCCGAATTCGAAAGTTTTGACGTGCTCGAAGATACTCAGATGGTACGCCATGGATTTCGGAAAAAATAAAGCAGAGCGGCTTATATATCTTGCTCGCTTCATCGATGACAGGGAAATACGGGAAGCATTAATTGAAAACAGTTCGACAGTCTCGATGAAATTCATTAATTATGACTGGCATCTTAATTCATCCGAATAAAGATTCAACAGGATTGAAAATAATTATTATCGGATGCCATCCGAGGGAGGGATACTATGCGCGTTGCAATGTTCAGTACAAAAACATACGATAAAACATTTTTTGAAGCAAAGAATGAAAAATTCGGACACGAGATCACATATCTTGAAGCCCGGCTCACAAAAGATACGACTTCGCTTGCGGAAAATAATCAGGCTGCCTGTGTATTTGTGAACGATATACTCGATGCGGATGTACTCCGTAATCTCTCTGAAAAAAAAGTTTCATTAATTGCACTGAGATGTGCGGGTTTCAATAATGTCGATATTAAAACAGCCGATGAACTGGGAATAAAGGTGGTGCGCGTGCCGGCTTATTCCCCGCATGCAGTCGCCGAGCATACGGTCGGACTGATGCTTGCATTGAACAGAAAAATCCACCGTGCATACGCACGTGTACGCGAAGCCAATTTTTCACTCGAAGGATTGCTCGGCTTCGACATGCGCGGCAAAACCGTGGGAATTATAGGAACCGGCAAGATCGGACAATCTGTCGCGGAAATATTGCAGGGCTTCGGCTGTAAACTGCTCGCACACGATCCCTATCCGAATGAAGCATTAAAGGAAATGGGTGTTGAGTATGTCAAGCTTCCCGAACTCTTCTCTTCATCCGATATTATCTCACTCCATTGTCCGCTCATGCCCGAAACCTATCATATCATCGACGATGCGGCAATCCGAATGATGAAGAAAGGCGTCATGCTTATCAATACAAGCAGAGGCGCACTCGTCGATACACCTGATGTTATCGAAGGACTAAAAGACGGGAAGATAGGATATCTGGGACTTGATGTCTACGAAGAGGAGGGAGATCTATTTTTTGAAGATTTATCGGAAAAAGTAATCCAGGATGATGTGTTCTCACGCCTGCTTACCTTCCCGAATGTTATCGTTACGGGACATCAGGCATTCTTCACCGTAGACGCAATGAAGAGCATTGCAGAAACAACGCTTTCGAATATCAGTACGGTCGAGGAGGGTAAACCGTGCGTCAACGAAGTGACCGTTGATTTTATAAAATCATAACCGTCAATAATCGCTTCGTTTAAATTTTATATAAGCAAGGAGAAACATAGCCGCACAGGAGATCAGAGAATATGAAAACGGCGTAAAAGAAAATTTTGTTATTTCTTCAATCGCCGCCGGTGCAAAAAGAAAACTTATTCTTTCCTGCATCTCCGACAATTGCGGTAGTGCGTAGTAAAGCCCGTCAAATATACGGTGGACAATTGCGTTTTCAGTGAGTAATCCGACCAATTCTTTCCGGAGTCGGAGGAAAGGAGAAAAGAGAAAGAGATGGAGATACACGAAAACCAGCACCAGGCCCATATTTTTGAACAGCACGCCAACCAACGTCGACATCGACTGAATGCACATAAACATAAGTATGATCAGACCGAGGGCCGGGAAAACATCGGTATTCCAGATCCCGGTTTTTATACCGATAATGATAAAGAGTCCGGCCATAAAGTAAAAGAGCGCAACGCCTATTGCGCTGATTGCACCCATATATTTTGATAGCAACAGTGCAAGCCGGGATATCGGTTTCGAGAGGTAGATATCGATGGTTCCCTTTCTGAGCGTTTCGGGAATAATCGATGCGGTTGCAAAGGCACCCAGTAACAATATGGCACTCATTGAACCCCCGACCGTTGTCATGAAAATAAATCCGGATGGATCGATACCGTCAATGACGGGGATCTGATTACCGAAAAAGGATATGCCGATAAGGACGCCATCGTCATACAGACCGCGAAGGCCGAATGCGATAACGAGCAAAATTATTGTTCCAAACGCAAGGTAAAAAAGGAGCGTGAGACGTGTAATTGATTCGTATACCGTATTGAGAATAATTGTCAGCGATTTCATGGTGCCGAATCCTCATTCATAAGATCGATGAAAGTATCTTCGAGTGTACCTTTTCGCTTCGATATGCTCTCTATCGATATGTTCTCTTCACGTAGTTTGTCGATTATATTGTTAATAGTTACCCGGTCGGCGGTTGTAAATGTGAGTACGTTACCCTCCAATCGGAGTGTCGGGTTGTATGATCGGAGGGTGTTGAGGAGATCATCCGAAATAGACCCGTCAAACTTAACTTCGTGTTCATCCGACGTTATAGTGAACTCGGTTGTGGCACCGGAACGTATTACTTTCCCTCTCTTCAGGATGGCAACACGGTCGGAGACCATTTCAACCTCGGATAAAAGATGCGAATTTAAGAAGATCGTTTTCCCGCGGTCCCGCAGGCGTTTGAGAATGTCGCGAATCTCTTTTCTGCCTACCGGATCGACACCGTCGGTCGGCTCATCCAGGAATAAAACATCGGGATCGTTGATCATCGCCTGCGCCAGTCCGATTCGCTGAAGCATACCCTTTGAATATTTTTTGACACGCACCCCTTTCCATTTTGTCATATTGACAAGATGCAGCAATTCCTCGCACTTCTTCCGGAGCGTATGATTATCCAATCCGGATAATTTTCCAAAATATATAAGAATACGCTCTCCGGTCATGTGCTTCGGGAATTGATGATTTTCGGGAAGGTACCCGATGCGTGTTTTTAGCTGATAATGTGACACCGGCTTTTCAAGAAGGAAAGCTTCACCCATTGTGGGATACGTAATACCGAGCAAAATTCTGATAAAAGTTGTCTTTCCCGCACCGTTTGGGCCGAGCAGGCCGAATATCTCCCCCTTTTTAACCTCGAGTGATACATCGTCGAGTGCGCGGACCTCGAGTTTATTAAATAACCCTGAAGTAAAAATTTTTGTAAGATTACGGGTTTCGATCGGATGCATATGTTATATGTGTGCTATATCGGTCATAATGAATAGGGTATAGATTAAGGAAATATTAGGGAAAATGCAATGGATACCCGCTATTGTTTTAAAATACACAATATGAAACGTTTAATGTTTAATGAAGATAAAGTAAAGAATGCCTGATCCAGGATTTTTTAACGGGACTATTAATACATACATTGTGATCTTTCGAAAATATAACAATAGAAGCAATTATTATCATGCTGATGGATTAGTCAACAGTACCGCTGATTATTTCAACACCATTATAACTTATTGATATATATAAAGATATAGCGATGTTTAGGCCGTACGCGGTTGTGGTTGTAGGAATATTCATCAATCGGTAACATCGGTCGTTATCCCGGAGTGTCACTTTTATTGTATATAAGTGACTGATAATATTACGTTTGTGTAAGCCGTATTTTATACCGGGGAGATTGGCAAGTATTTTGCAATAGTTCTTTGCAGTGAGAATAAAACAAACCAGGTAAAATAAATTATAAAGTCCGGAAGGAGAGAGCAATGGTCGCCATTTTATTTATACTAACAGTAATAGTTTTCCTCGTTATCGATTATATAATCAGAAAACGGGAAGCGCAGGTGCCGGCAACAGGTGAGCAGGTTGTAAAAGAATCATATAAAAAAGCCGGTCCGATGGCGCTGGTGTCAGAACCCTACTTCCATCCGACCCATACCTGGGCAAAAATTACCGACGATACCGTGACAATCGGTGTCGACGAATTTGCACAAAAAGTCATAGGGCGTGTACAACGCCTCGATATTCCGAAGGTAGGTTCGTATCTGAAGCAGGGTGATATTGTATGGCGTCTGTTTCACGGTAAAAGAAACTTACCGCAGAGTTCACCGGTCGAAGGTGAGGTGGTTGAGATCAATCATGCCCTGTTCAATCATCCAAACCGTATCAACACATCGCCGTATAACGATGGATGGATTCTCAGGGTGAAACCGGTTTCCTTACGACACAATCTGAAAAATCTTCTTCACGGAGAACAGGCACAGCGGTGGCTTGAAACGGTACGGTCACAGTTTGTAATGAGGTTTGCCGGTCACGTCGGCCCGGTATGTCAGGACGGTGGTGAGCTGATCGACGGTGCCGGAGAGCTTTTAAACGAAGCGGAATGGAACGAAGTATTGCAAGAATATTTTATGTACGAAGAATCTTAATTTTTATTAAACAAAAGACACATAAATCCAAAAGGAGAAAGTTATGGTAGCATTATTTGTAGTTTTGACGATAGTATTATTCCTGACGATTGATCTGGTATATCAAAGAGTACAGCGTCGGAATTCGGAAGCCGCTGAACCGGCCCTTGCATATCAAAAGATACCTGCGATAAACAGAATCTCGGTGCCGGAAGGATTGTTCTTCCACCCGGGTCACACATGGGCAGCAGTCACGGAATCGGGATACACGAAAGTCGGTATCGATGATTTTTCACGGAAACTGTTCGGCAAGATAGATGCCATTACATTTAAAAAGACAAGCGGCGAAGTGAAACAGGGTGAACCGTTGTTTGTCGTTAAACAGGGAAAACGAACTTTCGAAATGGTTGCACCGGTGGACGGTATCATCGAATCGACGAATACCGCGATAGCTCAGGATCCATCGATGCTGCGTATTGATACATATCAAAACGGTTGGTTAGCTACATTGAAACCGACGAACCTGAAGAAAAATCTGGAGAAACTGAATATTGCCGAATCCGCTAAGGATTGGGCACGCGAGGAGGTCGCACGGCTTCGGGATTTCTTTGCCGGAGCAGCGTTCGAAAACCGATTAGTCGGTCAGACACTGCAAGACGGCGGACCGCCTGTCGAAGGTGTTCTTGAATTTATGAGTGATGAGGCAATTGAAAAGTTTGAGAAAGAGTTTCTGCGGTAATAAAAATCGTAATGATTATCCTGTGTTTTACCTCTTCAAAGCGGGAGCTGAGCTCCCGCTTTTTTTATTTCTGAAAAAGGAAAATGTATTCATGTTTAAAAATATAAAAACCGCCGGCGAGCGCCCTGTATCGCCATAACTCTTTTTGATTGCGTTTTCCAAGCGTGTCTTCAAAGTTTTTTACTACAATACTCTTCAGTGTGTATTTTCTTTTTAAAACTTCCTGCATAACATAAAAGCCGAGAGGTATCCACTCACCCTTGAAATATTTGTCCCCGATAACGACTGCAAGATACCTTTTTGTATCCAATATATCATACGTATTATCAATGACTTTGCCGAAAAGATCAAGAAATGTTTCGAGACCGGCCTGTGCTGAAAGATCGCGCGGGTCGTTGCTGAATGGAATGATATCGTGATACGGAGGATGCAGGAGCAATAACTGAGCACTTCTGAAACCGTGCTTTTGCAACAGAAGGTGAAAATCAATTTCCGCGCTATCGCCGATCTCAATGACGGTTTTGATCCCGTCGTGTACATGTTCCGCCTGCCTGATG
>Ga0209498_1000996_pt1 | contig 17437 bp, 11 predicted proteins | sample WalLakDeSediment_FD_184131 | JGI IMG/M metagenome (GOLD analysis project Ga0209498, IMG submission 184131) | Lake sediment microbial communities from Walker lake, Nevada to study Microbial Dark Matter (Phase II) - Walker Lake 11/02/13 Deep... | ecosystem: Environmental > Aquatic > Freshwater >... | reverse complement strand
GGCAGATTTTGCGCCGCCGCCAAAACCGTGGCCCCCGTGTTGCCGGCGCTGACCAGGGCTTCAGCTTCGCCATGCTTCAGCAACTGACTGGCGATGGTAATACTGGCTTGGGGTTTCTCTTCAAGGGCTTTCTTGGGCGATTCATTCATGGCAATCCATTGGTCGGTATGGATGATGGATATATCACCCGTATATCCCTCTTTATCGATTTCTTCCCGGATGCGCTTTTCATCGCCAATCAAAATCACGTTTATTTCCTCATCACTGCGCATGGCCTCAAGGGCTCCCTTGACAATCTCGACGGGGGCGTGGTCACCACCCATGGCATCTACGGCAATTTTATAGGACATGTCTTCTCCTGTATGAATATCATCATCCAACGGATCGTTTTCGTGCAGGGCGATCCGATCCGCTCGCTATCAATGGAAATTCTGGTACATATATTTTTGCACGAAGAGGGAATGAATGCGGCCATCCAGCTTTTTACCTTGTTCCCGGATCATTCATGAATCCGGTTTATCACGGGAAAGCAAGACCAAACTCTATGGATACGGTTCGATGACGGCCATCATCCTGACCCGCTAATATAATCGAAGCAACCGATAACTTCAATCCGATTTTATTTTAAATGGATTGAAATTTACTGGCCGATCTCCCTGAGAGACCGGAAATAGTCCATAAGTTCATCGACGGGCATGGTATTGATTACATCAGCCGCCTCGAACCAGCCCTTGCGGGCGATTCCCAATCCCAGGTGAAAATCGTTTAAACCGTCCTGAGCATGGGCGTCGGGATTAATGGCCGTTTTCAGACCCAGCTCCCGGGTTTTTTTCCCCCAACGCCAGTCCAGATCAAGACGATGGGGATTGGCATTGATTTCGATAATCCGGCCGTGTTGGGCAGCAGTTTCCAGAACTACCGGCATGTTAACTGGATAGGCTTCCCGGCCCAGCAATAGCCGGCCGGTGGGGTGACCCAGCATGGTCACATAGGGATTGGCCAAAGCCCTGCAAATCCGCCGGGTCATGTCCTCTTCACTCATTTTAAAGGATGAATGCACGGAAGCGATGACAAAATCAAAGCCGGCCAGAACATCATCGGCATAATCCAGGGCGCCGTCGGCGAGGATATCGACTTCGATGCCCTTGAGAATGACAAAGTCACGGTATTGCGCGTTAAGCTGATCGATTTCATTCAGTTGCTGTTTCACCCGCTCTTCGTTAAGGCCGTTGGCGTAGAAAGCCGCCTTGGAATGATCACTGATGCCCAGAAATTGAAAACCCAGGCAGCGGCAGGCTTCGGCCATTTCTTTGATGCCGGCGGCACCGTCACTGTACGTGGTATGGACATGAAAGAGTCCACGTAGTTGACCGGCTTCTACCAATTGCGGCAGTTGCTGCCGGGAGGCCGCTTCAATTTCACCGTGGTTTTCACGCAGTTCCGGCGGAATGTCGCTCAGACCGAGGGCTCTGAAAATGGCTGCTTCGTCGTCGGCCGGCAAGGACTCGTTTTTACCCTCCGGAAATAATCCGTATTCATTCATGGTCAGTCCCATGGATTTAGCCCTTTGGCGCATGGCCGTGTTGTGCTCCTTACTGCCGGTGGAATGGTGCAATAAAACGGGAAATTGGCGATCATCGACCAGGCGCAGATCACAGTGCAGACCCGAATGCAATAATATGGTGGATTTGGTGGCGCCTTTGGCGATAATCCTCTCGGTTTGCGGATAGCGGGTAAAATAATCCATGACTTTCTCGCGATGACCGGCGGGGCAGGAAGCGACAATGTCGATATCTTTGATGGTTTCACGCTTACGTCTGAGGCTTCCGGCGATTTCCAAACGTATGAGTTCAGGTTGCTTCTGCAGATATTCTAGCGTATGGCCGGCCTCTGTGGCGGCAAAATGAAAATGATAACGCTCGCTGTACCTTTTATGCATCTCAATGCTTTTGAGAATGTTGTCCTGACTCTTTTGACCGAATCCATCCAGGTCGCGCAGGCGATTTTCCAGGCAGGCGTATTCCAGTTCACCGATACTGCTGATGTACAGTTTTTCAAAGATGCTTTTTACTCTTTTGGGTCCCAGTCCGGGTATTTTTAAAAGATCCAGTAAACCTGCAGGCAGGGAGGCTTTCAATTCCTGATGATAGGGTAATTGTCCGCTTTCAACGAGGGTTTTCAGTTTCCCGGAAATGGCCGAGCCGATTCCTTTGATGTCAGCGATTTCACCGGATTTAATCATGGGTATGGGGTCGGCAGCAAGGGTTTCAAGCGTACGGGCAGCGTTGAAATAGGCCCTTGCTTTGAAGGGATTTTCCCCTTTCAGTTCCAGCAGCGTGCCGATTTCCTCAAGAATATGGATAATATCCTTTTTGTACATAAGGGCCTCGTTTGTGAATTGCAATGGTCCAAATTCGTTTGGTGGACAGGCCTGCTAAAATATCAAAGTGCAACCCGATTCACAACTATTTTATTATTCTTTGGTCAAGGTTTTTTAAATGAAGGAAATGTTGAAGCAATATACCGGTAATAAATTGCACCGAATAAATTCCAAATCTCAAGCATCAAAAAACAAGCAAATCCCAAATCCCAAACAACAAACAAATCCCATCCCGCCCGGGCCTGTCAGGCTGGCCCGTCTGGCCACCGGACAGGCGCATGCCAGACAGGCGGGACCAAAAAATCAATATTCGTTATTTATTCAGCAATTTATTGAACTTAAACAATTAAACGATTCAACGATTCAACAAATATTCCAACTAACCAGAATCCAGCATCCCGTATCAAGCATCCAGCAACCAGTGTCCTAAAACGACCTTTTCCACACCCCGGACAGATTCGTTTGAACAATGGCGTCGGGGAGTATATATTTAACAACAACGCGTTCAATACAATGATCATGAAAATACCCGAACTACTGGTTCCTGCCGGAACCTTCCAAAAAATGCATTACGGTCTGGCATACGGCGCTGATGCCGTTTATGCCGGGGTTCCACGCTTTTCCCTGCGCGCGCGGGAAAATGATTTTACCGAAGCCCGACTGCGCGAGGCCATCGACTATGTACATGGTCGGGAAAAAAAGATTTACCTGACCATGAACATCTATCCCCATAACCGCAAGATCGATGCTTTTCTGAATACGTTGGCCCTGGTAGCCCAAATGAATATGGATGGTCTGATTATGGCCGATCCGGGCATGATCATGATGGCCCGTGAAAAATATCCCCATATTCCCATTCACCTGTCAACCCAGGCCAATACCATAAACTGGCCGGCGGTGCGTTTCTGGCAGAAAATCGGTATCCGGCGCATCATCCTCAGCCGTGAATTGAGCCTTGATGAGATTAAGGAAATCCGCCAGAGAGTCCCCGATATCGAACTGGAGGCCTTTATCCACGGGGCCATTTGTATTGCCTATTCGGGTAGGTGCCTGCTGTCCAATTATTTTAATCATCGCGACGCCAACCAGGGTACATGCACCAACGCCTGCCGTTGGGAATACCGGCTCTATCAGGAAAATACCGTTAATGATCCATGCGATGACGGCGGCGAATTTTTTATCGAAGAGTCGGAGCGTCCCGGTGAACTGATGCCCATCGATGAGGATGAACATGGCAGCTACATCATGAATGCCAAAGATTTGTGCACCATTTCTATTATTGATCAGATGATCGAAGCCGGACTGGACAGCTTTAAAATCGAAGGACGCACCAAATCGATCTACTACCTGAGCATCATTACCCGGGCCTACCGGCAAGCACTTGATGCTTTGCGGGATGGCCGTCCGGTCCCGCCCCGGGTGAGTGAAGAGGTTTACAATGTTGCCAATCGCGGCTATATCACTGGCTTTCTGGAACGCAATCCGCTCCACGAGGGTCAGAATTACGAACAAAGTCAATCCGATAATCAGAGTAAAACTTTCGCCGGTGTGGTTAAAGAATGGGATGAAGTTCAAAAAAGAGCGTTGATTGAGGTGCGCGGCCGTTTTCAGGTTAACGAAATGCTGGAGCTGGTTTCACCGCGGCAGAATTGTTCTTTCCGGGTCACACAAATTTCCGACGAGGATGGAATTACCTTGAATACGGTCCATGGAGGCGGCCGGGATGTCTGGATCGATCTGCCTTTTACTCCGCCTGATTATGCCCTGCTACGCCGTCCCCGACAACAGCCGGAAACCGAAAAGACTAACGATTAAACGGATCAGGTCGAAAATAAAGCAGGCGGGGTCTGTGTTCAATCGGAACCTGAAGTCGAATTACTTTTCAAATGCCCTTAATTTGTTTAAATTCAGCCCTTTGAATTTCAAAACCAGGACATTTCAAGGAGTGACAATTGGAATTACAGGATAAAATTAATTATTGCCTTGATACATTGCCGCGGGTATCACGCACTTTTGCGCCGACCATTCGCATGCTGCCCAAAGGCTTGAACGTGCCGGTGACGGTGGCCTATCTGCTCTGCCGGATTGCCGATACGGTCGAGGACAGCGAAGTCCTGTCCCTGGAACAAAAAAAGAATATCCTCACCGTCTATGCCAGTATATTTGTCAAGACCCAACCCCAGCCGGTACCGGCTTTCATGGCTCTGGTTAAAGATTTTCCCCGGGAAAGCGCCGACGATGACCTGGTGCATCATCTGCCCCTGGTCATGGATGTATTTAATTCCTTTTCCGAGGGAGTCCGTAAGCACATCGGAAAATGGGTGGTGGAAATGTCCATGGGTATGCGCAAATACGCCCAATCAGCCCGCCGCAGACGTTTTGCTTTTTTAAGCACCATGAAGGAACTGGATGAATATACCTATTATGTTGCCGGAACGGTGGGCTATTTACTGACCGAGCTCTTTTCTTTCTATTCCCGCAAGATCACGCCCGTGATCAAACATCGGCTGGAACAGCTGGCCGAATCCTTCGGCAAGGGTCTGCAACTGGTCAATATCATCCGCGATATGACCACCGATCTGAAGCGGGGGCAATCCTATATTCCGGAGGAGCTGCTCAACAAATATCAATTAACCCGCAGTACGATTTTCGAGAAAGAAAACGCCGACCGGGTACAGCGCCTGTTCAATGAATTGATTCAAAATGCCGTTAAACACCTCGATCAGGCCCTGGATTATATTATCCTGATACCTAAAGAGGAGGCCCGCATCCGCTTGTTTTGCATGCTGCCTTTGTTTTGGGCCATGCGTACCCTGCAAAAAATACAGGAAAATACCCTGGCTTTATTGGATTCGGAAAAGGTTAAAATACCCCGCCGGATTATCCGCAAGGAATTTTACATGGCCCTGGTAACCATGAATTCGAACCGACTGATGCGCCGCCGTTATTTGAGCATCCGCCGCGATTTGGAAACCATCCTGGCCTCCGGGGCTGCCTGAGTCGTTTACAAAGGGAATGACGGTTTATTTATAAACTACGATGAGTGCCGTCGCAGAAAGCTCCATTATCCGATTGTTTGCATCCGCACCAGGCCACTTTGCGCCGGGAATCGATTTCCACCATTTTAGGAGTGATACCCGTGCCCTTATGGGAACCGTCGCAAAAGGGTTGCTTTGAGGAACGCCCGCAGGCACACCAATAATATTTACCCGGTTCACAATCCTGCACGTAGGGTCCTTTTTGAGCGATTTGAGGTTCTGACATGATGTTCTCCCTTTTATATTCTTGATAGTCCGGTTGAAAAAATCGTTTACCGTAATTTATGATATAGTGAAACACGTTGCAGCAATTTTGTTCCCCTCATGAAGAAATTGAATCAAAACACCGCCCTCCATGACTATCTGGATATATTGTTAGGTGCGGATAAGGAAACGTTTCTGCAGGCCTCCGCCGAGCCGCGGGCCATCCGTATCAATACCCTCAAAATGGAAGCGGATGATTTCAAAAAACGCTTAACAAAACAGGGGGTGGAGTATCGGGTCCTGTCCTTTAATACGATCGGGCTGGAAATTGTAAAAGACCATATTCCCTTAAGCCATACCATCGATTTTTTTCTGGGCTATTTTCATTACCAGGGTATCGCGTCGCAAATTCCCGCCCTGGTTCTCGACGTGCAACCCGGGCAGCGGGTTCTGGATATCGCCGCCGCCCCCGGATCCAAATCGACCCAGCTGGCCGCCATGATGCATAATAAAGGCATCCTTATCCTCAATGATCTTTCACATCAGCGCTTGCAGGCTCTCAATGTCAACGCTCAGCGGGCCGGTATCATCAATCAGGTGATTCTGAACCTGGCCGGTGAACGGATCAGTAAAATCTATCCATCCTGGTTCGATAAGGTTTTGGTCGATGCGCCCTGCAGCGCCCTGGGCACGCTGGCCGGCAGTCCGGAGGTCGCCTCCTGGTGGTCCATGGAAAAATTGAATAAACTGTGCATCTCCCAGAAACAACTTTTAATTTCGGCTTACAAGGCCTTAAAAGTTGGCGGCGAGTTGGTCTATTCCACCTGTTCCATTGCCCCGGAAGAAAATGAGATGCTCATCGACTGGATACTGGATCACTACCCCTTGCAGGTCATCGATATTCCGAAACAGCCGGATTTCCCCGGCAGTGCCGGGATGGTTGCATACCGCGGACAAAGCTTCCGGTCCGACCTGCAAAAGGCCCTGCGTCTGTATCCCCATCAGCACGGCACAGAGGGCTTTTTCGTCATTAAACTGAAGAAGATCGCCGAAACAGCCTGGGAAAGGCCGCTGCCTGAAGCAGCATTTGTTCCGACCCTGACCTGGGATGATCCAACCCTTCTTCCGCTGTTGCAAAGCATCTCCGAAATGTGGGGCATAGCGTTGCCGCTGTGGCAAAACTACCGCTACCGCCTAACCAAGGATAGAATCTGGCTGCTGTATGCCGGCATCGAAGAAATCCCGCAGGAACGGCTTCATAATGCCGGACTTTTATTGGCTGAAAAACGGCTTAGCGGCTGGAAGCTCACCAATCAGAGTACCCAGTATTTTGACCAGTCCATCTCCAAACGGCGTATCACTCTGGATGAAACGAATCTGGTGCGGTTGTTTGAACAGGGAACCATCACCAATCCGGGACTAACGGACGGGTATTACACTCTGGAATGGGACAACACCCTGATAGCTTCTGTTTATTGTGATCCAAATCTCCTTAAATTGCGCTTACCTCATTCCTTTCGTTTGCACCTTTGATTTTGTCTCATCATCCTGGTCCGGTTGGCAGGATAAGGCCTGAATTCAGTTTTTTTGCTATAATTTATTAATTTTTTTATAGCTATGACCGAAGATTTGAGTGATCGGTTAAGGGATAGCGGACGATTAGAAGTGTTAATCTGTTTGCTTTAAAGAATTCCGGATTAGTTTTAAACCCACTACGCTGGAGCGTTCCTTACCGAGAAACGGTCTCCCTGAGCCATCATTATGCCGGGGAACGAGGTCATCAACGAATGGTTAAAGACCTGGGATGAACCTGGGATTTGGTCTCAGAGGAAAATCGAACGGGCAGAGGCCAGGTAATGAATACCGAAAGGATTAGGATTGATCAGGATTGGTCAGAAATCATTTTCTGATTTTTTTGAATACTATCAATGGGTCATGGAAAAATATTTCCGGATGGAAACACCCATCCCGGATGGGGTGTATCTCAGTCAGGAAATCATGGATGATCTGAATATCCGCATTGCTGTGGCCCGCAATTGTCGTTTTCCTTCGTTGATCACCGCACTGGCCAATGATGAGCATGATGCCGTACGCAAAGTGGCCCGCAATACCGAGTTCTGGCTGGTTATGGGGCGATTCCAGGACATACTGGATTTCGGTAAAAAGGAACGGCTTCTCTTCGCCCGGTATGAGGATTCCTTCAACCTGATCACCTTGCTTATGTTTGAACGCGATCTGGAAGTCTTTGCTGAAATTCTGGAAAATCAATTTTTATCCAAAGAATGGTTGGCGCTTTATCTGAAGTTGCTAAAACAACGAGCCAGGGATCGCGTAGATGAACAGATGACGGAGATGACTCAGAATGTTCTCACTGTGCGTGAAGAGCAGTCTGATAAAATCAATGACATTGAAGAGCTATCCCGGTCAATTAAAAAACAGGCCAGTATCGAGCGTTTGCTGGGCTACCTGGGTGATGAAGACGACCTGATCCGCCAGGTGGTAAAACGGATGCTGCACGATACGGATCCCAATATTTTTCGCAAAATTATCTTTACCAGCCTGGGTAAAATTCAGTTTGAGTCCAATCTAAAATATTTTATTGTGTTGTCGGAATTGATTGCGGTTTGCCGCTCGCGGAGAGATTTAAATCAAATCTCCGTGCGCACCATCGATTCCATGAATTTAAAATTACGCGCCGGGCGGCATCGTTTTATGGGTGATTTCTTTCTGCACCTGCTGACAAAAAAACGAGTAGCCGTTATTAAAGCGAGCGCCGAAGATCTGACTAATTTTGATAATGTTACCTTACTTTCACACTGCCATGTGTCTAAAGATCTGATGTTGCGCACCCTGTCCGAACAAATTATGAGCACACATTTAATCATCGGTTTAGTCAATGACATCTCCACCCCCAAGAAAGTATTCAAAGAGGTTTTGCAAATCCTGGAGAAACATCCCGATGAAAATATTGTGGCGCAGGTAGAACACTGCCGTATCCGTGAAAGCGAACGTCTTAAGGAAAGTTTGAAGGAACTGGAAATTTCTGTGCAGGCTTATTTTGATATCATTTTCCAGTCACTCGGCTATAATATGATCAATGAATATAAAAATGTTCTGCGCTCCATCGAACTGACCGACAAACAGATCAGGAAATTCGATTCCATCCTTAAGGAAGCCCTCGGTCCTAAACGGGATGAACTGGAGGAAATCCTTGATATAATCCAGAAGGTACTCAACAAACGGGCCAAAGTCATTTACTACGATACCAGCCAAAAAACCGTCAAGGAACTGGAATATATTCTCAACCTGATCGATGAGATTTTTGAGCTCAAGGATTTCGGGTTGAAATCACTGCGGCCGGGGACTTCAGCGGATATTGAGAGCGAAATCCGCTCCAAAGCGATAACCATATGGCGCAGTGCCATCAGTTTTTACCTGGGCCGTATCAAGGATCTATCAGAGATGATTCAGAAAAAGATTGCCAAAGTCGCCTTTGATAAAAAATACACCGATTTTGATCTGGATATGGATACTTCCATCGAGGAGATCGAGGAAACTTATAAAAAACAAATCGACTGCAATCTGAAAATTCCCTGCGCTATTTGCAGCCGCCGGGGCTGTGCCGCCGAACGATTCTTAACGGAAACGCGCTTCTTTATCAACCGTTTCCTGGATAATTTAAAGGAATAAAGTCATCCCTGTGCGATGCCGATTCAATTCAACGAAACTATACTTGTCCTGCCAATCTTCACAGCTAAACGATTGATCAAATTCAGCCCATACATTTATATGATTTAAGGCCCAATTTTCTGTATATTCGACACTTGTCAATGCATTTGCCATAATTTCAGGTTAACAATAAATTCAAACATTCCCTGAACAGAACAAGGACAAAAGGGGAAGTCAAGCATCAATTAATCAGGAGTTTTATTTTGAGTCAGAAAGAAATTCCCAAAATATATGACCCCAAAGCGGTGGAGGACAAATGGTACCAATTCTGGTTGGATAAAAATTATTTCCATGCCCGGGTCAATCCGGATAAAAAACCCTATGTCATTGTCATTCCTCCACCCAATGTGACTTCCATTTTACACATGGGACATGCCTTCAATAATGCCCTGCAGGATATATTTATCCGTTATAAACGCAAAAACGGTTTTGAAGCCCTCTGGCTGCCCGGAACCGACCATGCCGGTATTGCCACACAAACGGTTGTGGAGCGGGATTTGATCCGGAAGGAAAAGAAAACCCGTTACGATCTGGGGCGGGATAAATTTGTTGAGCGCATCTGGGAATGGAAACACATAAATGGTTCTCAAATCATTGAGCAATTGAAAAAAATGGGTTGTTCCTGTGACTGGCAAAGAGAGCGTTTTACCCTTGATGAGGGTCTTTCCCGGGCCGTTCAGGAAGTATTCATCCGTCTTTATAATAAAGGACTCATCTATAAAGGCCTGCGCATTGTCAACTGGGACCCGGCTTCGGCAACCGCTCTTGCTGATGATGAAGTGGATCACAAAGAAGTACAAGGGCATCTCTATCACATTCGCTATAAATTTAAAAATTCCGATGATTATATTGTTGTGGCTACAACCCGGCCGGAAACCCTGTTGGGCGATACGGCTGTCGCCATTGCACCCGACGATATGGAAAAATATCCCTTACTGGGCCGGAAGCTGATCATTCCCCTGGTCAACCGGGAAGTGGATATTATTGTCGACGAGCATGTGGATAAGGAATTCGGCTCCGGTTTTGTGAAGGTTACCCCGGCCCATGACCCCAATGATTTCGAGATCGGTTTGCGGCATCGCCTGAAGCAGGTGGTGGTCATCGATGAAGAGGGTCGTATTATGCCCGGTTGCCAGGTGTTCGAAGACGAAACGTACCACTCCGAATTGCCTATACCGCAGGACATTGCCGGTTTGGATCGGTTTGAAGCCCGGCGTAAAATTGTTGACCGTTTGAAGGAAATGGGCCAACTGGAAAAGGTTGAGAAGCATGTCCATTCCGTGGGGCACAGTTATCGTTCCGGCGTTCCCGTGGAACCTTATCTATCGGTGCAATGGTTTGTCAAAATGAAGCCACTGGCCGGTAAAGCCCTGAAGGTGGTTCAGGACGGTGAGGTAAGATTTTATCCTCCGGGCCGCTTCGAAAAGACCTACGAAAATTGGATGAATAATATCCGAGATTGGTGTATTTCCCGCCAACTCTGGTGGGGGCATCGCATCCCGGCCTGGTACAATGAACAGAGCGACATCAAAGTCTGCGCCGATGATCCATCGACCGCGGATGAAAAATGGACTCAGGATCCGGATGTTCTGGATACCTGGTTTTCATCCCAACTTTGGCCTTTTTCTACTTTAGGCTGGCCGGATTCAACCGATGACCTGCGTTATTTCTACCCTACTAACACGCTGGTGACGGGTCCTGATATCATCTTTTTCTGGGTAGCCCGGATGATTATGGCCGGGATGGAATTCATGAATGTCGTTCCCTTCCGCCAGGTTTACTTTAACGGTATCGTCAGGGATGAACAGGGTCGAAAGATGAGCAAATCGCTGGGCAACGGTATCGATCCCCTCGATATGATCGAAGAATACAGTGCCGATGCCGTGCGTTTTACGCTGATCATGCTCAGCTCCGAAGGTCAGGATATTAACCTGGGCCGCAAGAGTTTCGAGATGGGGCGCAATTTTTCCAATAAAATCTGGAATGCTTTTCGTTTTTTAAGCATGCATGCGCCGGAAACGGATCAGCAGATTTCCGCGTACAGGGAGGCTTTCACCTTCGAGGATCGCTGGATTTTAAGCCGCTTTCATAAGACGATCAATACCGTCACGGAAAGCATTGAGAAGTTCCGCATTAATAATGCTCTCGATAGTATTTATCATTTCTTCTGGCACGATTACTGTGACTGGTACCTGGAAATGATCAAAAAGCGCCTCTATCAGGACGAACCAACCCGTGACAAAAAAACAGCCCTGGCCATTGCCGCCTACCTGATGAAAGGGAGTATGGAATTACTGCATCCATTCATCCCCTTTATCACCGAAGAGATTTGGCAGAATTTCAGAAGCGGGAAGGAAGAAAGTATTGTTATCTCCGACTGGCCAAAGGCTGATCCCACCCTGATTGATGATGCTGTTGAAGAAGAAATGACTTTTATCCAGGAGGCCATCAGTGGAATACGAAACCTGCGGGCCGAAATGAAGGTTGAACCAGGTAAAATGATCCACCTGTTCGTGGACGCCAAGGAGCACAACTGGAAATTATTGCAGGCTAACCAGAGGCATTTCCATGTTCTGGCCAGGGTGGAAAAGATGGCTCCGATAACTATGGAATTCGACAAGAATGATGCCAGTACACTGGTGATCAGGGGAAATGAATTTCATATTCCTTTGGCGGATCTGATCGACAAGCAAAAGGAAAGGGAACGCCTGGAGAAGGAACTGCAGCGCCTGGAGGGGTTGTTCAAAAGTGTCTCTGCCAAATTGAATAATGCCGATTTTCTTAAAAAAGCCCCGGAGATTGTCATTCAAAACGAGCGCAATAAATTGCAGACCATTCAGGAAAACTTAGAGAAGGTGAAAATTAATTATGAAAAATTTAAATAATTTTATCGGATGGGTTCTTCTTCTTGCCCTCGGATTCGGTTCTTTCGGTTGGGCACAGAATGACCTGGCTATCACCATTACCAATTCCAACCTGGCCTTAATCAGGGAAAGCCGCGTGCTCAATCTGGAAAAGGGATTACAGAAAATAAATTTACAGGATATCCCCGAGCAGATCGATCCCACCTCGGTATTGATCGAGAGTAAAAACACCCCTTTCCGTATTCTGGAACAGAATTATGAATATGATTTACTGGATGTTAACAAGATTTTATCCCGGTTGATCGATCAGGAAATCATGGTCACGCATCCTGAGCAAGGCCGAACGGAAGGGAAGATGCTGTCCTTTTCTTCCAATCATCTGCTTTTGCTTGATAGCGGGGATAATCTGCAAATCATTCCCCGAAACACTGAACAAATCATCCAAATTAAAAACTATTCGGGAAGAGGTTTTTCTTTCATCGCTAAACCTACCCTGCTCTGCCAGTTGCAAGCGGATAAAGCAGGACTCCATCAGGCCCAGCTTTCCTATTTGAGCCGGGGACTAAACTGGCAGGCCTATTATGTGGGACGGCTCAATGAAACGGACACGGAAATCACCCTGGCCGGATGGGTGAGCATTGATAACCGCAGCGGTAAATCGTTTTCGTCCGCCCGTTTAAAGCTGATGGCCGGTGATCTGAATGTGGTGCAAAAAGCTGCCCCCACTCTTCGCCGGGATGTTATGATGACCATGGCTGAATCCGCTTTTGAAGAACAGGCCTTTTTCGAATACCATCTTTACACCCTGCAGCGTCCCGCTGATATCAACAATAATCAGGTCAAACAGATTCAACTTTTTCCGGAAACGGTCAGTAAAATCAACAAAACCTATCGCGTCGATTCACGCAATGCGGCTGAGGTCAAGGTTGTTGTGTCTTTGAAAAATTCAAAGGAGCAGAACCTTGGATTTCCCTTACCCGCCGGTATTATTCGATTGTATAAAAGCGACGGACCTGATCTGGAATATATTGGTGAAAATCAAGTAAAGCATACCGCCGAAAATGAAACCATCGATATCGAGGTCGGTAAAGCTTTCGATATTGCCGCCGAGCGGCGGATTGTGGAGACCCAGAGACCCACCAAACGCTCCCAGAAACAAACCATCGAATATGTATTGCGAAATCATAAACGCGAACCGGTGGAGATTGAAATCATGGAGCGGGTAAATGCTTACCAGCAGTCCAGGATTCTTTCTTCCAGTCATAAACCCGTCGAAACGCGAGCGGATTATTTTAAATTCAAAATCCCCGTTAAAGCCAATGACGAAACGGTTTTAAATTTTATATATGAGATCAGTTGGTAAAGACAAGACCCTAGCACACAATGGATGAAAAAGAACTACGAAAAAAAATTCGCCAGGAATTAAAAGTCAATCACGAGCAAAATCACAAAAAAAAGCGCAGTCAGGACCGCGGATCCGGGCAGGATTCTCTTGATCAAATTCATGAAGATTTTATACGGGACTCCATCATTCATGCCCTGGAATACGATATCTGTTCACAATACCCGGATATGATCGAGTGCGAAAATCATCTTGGTGAAATAAGATGGTTTACGCCTCTCGAGTTGAGTAGTGAATACGAATATTATCCGGTTAAAGAATCCTTGTGGGGTAAAATCAAAAATAAAATTTTTGGGTTCAAGCCTTACCAAATTCCCCAGATACCCAGGTGGCAGACTTTCGCCACCGAACAAAGAGGTCGTATCGAGGAGGATGTAAAACGTCGGATTAACCACTTCCGGGAAAAGCAGGGCGAGCATCAAAAAAAGCATCAGTCCGAAATTGAGGCGCAAATTTATCAGGAAGAGATTGACAAATTTTATCGGGCAAAAAAAGGCTACAAAAAATATAAAAACCATCTTGGCGAATACCGCTGGATGACTAAAGAGGAGGCGGAAAAGCAGGATGAATTTTTTGAACCGGAGTTGTCGCCCCGGCAAAAATTTTTGGTGCATCTCGGTTTGTTTTTTATCCTGATTTCATTAGGTGCCCTGATCTGGCAATCGGGCCTTCTGTCCAGAGGCAATGGAGAAAGGGCCTATCTGGTTGTTGATGTGAATGATGAACGCGCCAATGTATATATCGGCGAGAACCTCGCTGTTGGGATTAAACCGCGGATGCCTTATCCTATCCCACCCGGAGTCCATGATGTTTCAATCATTCGCAGTGGTTATGTGACCATACCTAAGGTTCAGCAAATCAACGCGGCAGTTAAGGATACGGTCAGAGTCACGTTTCAACTGGAAAGGCAAGCAGCGGACCAATTGGGTTACGTTCGGATTAATACCGACGGTATTGATGGCAGTGTTTATGTCAATGGTGAGTTCTATGGTAATTTGGCTGCAGAAAATCTAATCGCCCTGGCAACAGGCCGGCAGACTATTAAGGTTAGCCGTAGCGGTTATATGGTCTCTCCACCTGAGCGTTTGGTAGATGTCAGAACCAATGATACCTTAACAATCCGCTACGAGATGCGCACCTTGCGTGATCCCCGAACGGCAATATCGCCTTCCGACTTATCCGCACCCGGTTTGATTGAGGTTCGCTCGAATGTAAAAAATGCCGATATCTTTGTGAATGGGCAGAAGACAGATTTCAGGACCGATTATGTATTGCAAAAGTTGGCCTATGGGCGATACGTCATCACGGTTAAGCGGGAAGGCTATAAAGTGTCTCCTGCGGAACAGGTGGTTACGATAAGCAGTGATAGTATCCGTGCTTTGGCCAGCTTTATTCTGAGCAGCACCACAACCAACGTTGCTATGCAAACGGTTCCGGTAGCCGGGGATATTTTCATCGATGGCCGCCGTGTAGGCAAGGGTTCCTTTAAGGGATCTCTGGCTCTTGGTGAACATTGGATTTCGTTCGGTAATGTACCCTATTATATTTCCCCGGATTCCCAGAAGGTTTCGTTTTCAGCAGAAGGTCCCAATGAATTTACCTTTCGCTACACCAGTAATTACAGGATTCAATTCGCCATAGATCAAATTATTCCGGATAATCTTCAGGGTAAAATCGTAACCGGGCATATCCTTAGAAAGCCAACCATGATTGTTGATCCTTCCAATGGTCCGGAACGAAAATTTTCTTCAAAAATAAACGCCGATCTCTGGTATCTCGGTTATACTTTTCCCTACCGGAACCTTGCCGGAAGCGACGCTATTGGACTGGAATTCAGCATTCCTGAACATATCGATTTATCCCAGCCCATGCGCTTGAAATTGTGGATTTATCGAACCCGCTCGAATTATCCTCTGGTGGTGCGGGGTAATTCCTATTACCAGATTTTGATTAACGGTAATACCTTTCGCGCCCAGGTTTTACCCCAATACAGTGAGGATGATATGGCGGAAGATCGCTTTGATGTTTTTGTGGTCAATGATTATTTACGTCCGGGGGAAAATACCATTCTGTTATCCACCACCGATAACAGCACGGCGGAGGTGGCGTTGTGGAAGGTCGCTCTGGAATAAATTAGCGATGTTTAATAGGACTTTATTGATGTCTTGCTTTGGAATTAACAATGCTTAAAAATAATCCAGATTTGTTCGCAAAAAAATCGGAAACATCGTTAAGACGGCCTTTGGCCGAGCGAATGCGTCCTGGTAAGCTGGACGAGATAATCGGTCATGAGGCATTAGTAGGAAAAAAATCTGTTTTATATCGGCAGCTTCAGGAACTTTTTTTACCTTCGCTGATTCTATGGGGACCACCCGGGGTTGGTAAGACGACCCTGGCCCGGGTCTTGGCCCAGGAAATCGGCTATCATTTTGTGGCTATTTCAGCGGTCAGCTCCGGGGTTAAAGAGGTACGCGAAATTATTGAGACGGCCAGCCAGCAATTGCACTATTATGATAAGGGCACAATTCTATTCATCGATGAGATTCACCGCTTCAACAAAGCTCAGCAAGATGCCCTGCTGCATTCCGTAGAAGAGGGTACTATTGTTCTGATCGGAGCTACCACCGAGAATCCCGGTTTTGAGGTAATCAATCCCCTGCTTTCGCGCTGCCAAGTCCTGAAAATGGATTTCCTGACAAAAAATGATTTAACGCATATCATCGAACGGGCGCTGAACAAAGACGTTTTGTTAAAACAATATGACATCAGCATCGAAGATCGCGATGCCCTGATCTTTTACGGAGCAGGGGATGCCCGGCGTACCTTGAACCTTCTGGAAATGGCTTTTTATCTGGCGAAAAAGCAGGGTAAAAAAGTCACTATCGCTACGGATCTGTTAAAACAGGCGCTCGACCAAAATCCCCTTCTTTATGACAAAAAGGGGGATTACCATTATGACATCATCTCGGCATTTATTAAGAGTGTGCGGGGTAGTGATCCCGATGCCGCTGTCTATTGGTTGGCACGCATGCTGGATGGTGGCGAAGACCCGCTCTTCATAGCCCGTCGTCTGATCATTTTGGCTTCCGAGGATATCGGTAATGCCGAACCCTATGCCTTATCCCTGGCCAATGCCGGATTTGAAGCGGTTAACAATATCGGCCTGCCAGAAGCACAAATTATATTAGCCCAGGTAACAACCTATCTGGCGTCTGCTCCGAAGAGTAATGCCGCTTATCTGGCCATCCAGCGCGCTGCTGAAGAGGTTAAAAAGAGCGGTGCCTTACCGGTGCCTTTGCATCTTCGGAATGCACCCCTTAAACTGATGCAAGAATTAAAGTATGGAGCGGGATATAAATATCCCCATGATTTCCCGGATCATTTTGTGGCGCAGAACTACTTACCGGAAAAAATTAAAAAACGTATCCTATATGAACCGGTTGAAAGTGGCCGCGAAGTACAATTGAGGGCTAACTTAAAGCGGTTCTGGGCGCATAGAAGGGAGAAATAACCGTGCTGAAGCATATCAAAGAGTTGCTCCTGGCAAAATATATCAATTTACGTTTGCGCTTAATTAAGGATACGGATCGGTTATGCAGCTATCCTGAAGATATCCTGAAAATACGTCATGTTCTGGTCATGACACCCCTGGATGAGGATGATTCGCCGCAATGCCGCCAGTTTTTAACAGGTCTATATGATATATTTCTTAATGTACGCGTTTCAACATTTCAAAGGAACAGTCTACGCCGGGAAGATACAAATTGGCTGGGAGTACCCAATAAAGCTTATTTATCCCAGCTCCAGGAAGAGCAATTCG
>Ga0209498_1000995_pt1 | contig 17443 bp, 15 predicted proteins | sample WalLakDeSediment_FD_184131 | JGI IMG/M metagenome (GOLD analysis project Ga0209498, IMG submission 184131) | Lake sediment microbial communities from Walker lake, Nevada to study Microbial Dark Matter (Phase II) - Walker Lake 11/02/13 Deep... | ecosystem: Environmental > Aquatic > Freshwater >... | reverse complement strand
GCTGCCTCGAGTCGGACAGCGCCGGACGCGCGGCACCGGTTGCGCCATGACACGATTCGCGTCGCCGGAGGTCGCCGGCACGCCGCCGCCGACGCACGCCGCCGAACCCGCGGCGGGCACGGGCGAGCGGCCGGAAGCGGTGGACTGGTTCCTCGTCGAAGAGCCGACCGGCCGCACCGACACGCGGGCGATCCTCGGCATCGCCTGGCGCTCGATCCGAGGCAACGCCAGCCGGAGCCTGCTGACCGCGCTCGGCGTGATCATCGGGGTCGCCGCGGTCGTCGCGTTGACCGCGGTCGGCGCGGGCGTGACGCGCAACGTGACGCAGAACCTCGAGCGCCTGGGCACCAACCTGCTCACGATCGGCGCGGCCGTCACCCGCACCACCGGCGGCATCGCGCGCACCGGCGACAGCGCGACGATCACCGTCGGCGACGCCGATGCGTTGCGCGCCCTGCAGTTGGCCGACCCCCGCATCCTCGGCGTCGCTCCCACCGTGAACTCGACCGTGCAGGTGCGTGCCGGCGGCCTCAACACCACCGCTCAGGTGCTAGGCACCTGGCCCGACTACGGCTGGGTGCGTGACCTCGAGGTCGCCGCGGGTGGCTGGTGGACCGATCTGGACGTCCAGAGCCGGGCTCGGGTCGCCGTCATGGGCGCGGACATCGCCCAGGAGCTCTTCCCCGGCATGGACCCGCTCGGCCAGAGCCTGACGCTCGGGACCCACGGCTTCACCGTCGTCGGGGTCCTGCCGGACAGGGGCGCCGGCTTCGGCAGTCCGAACCGCCAGGTCATCGTGCCGCTGACGACCTACCTGCAACGCCTGGCACGAAGCCAGGTCGCCGGCGGCACCTCGGCCCAGAGCGTGAGCCAGATCTTCGTGCGAGCGACCGAGACCCGCCACCTGTCGCCCCTGCAGGCCGACGTCACCCTGCTGCTGGCCGACCTCCGGGGCGAGTTCGACCTGGAGGCCGTGAGCTTCCAGGTGCAGAACCAGGCGGACACGCTCGAGTCGCTCACGGCGGTCAGCCGCACGCTCACCCTCTTCCTCGGCGCCATCGCTGGGATCAGCCTGCTGGTCGGAGGCATCGGCATCATGAACATCATGCTCGTGTCGGTCACCGAGCGGACCCGCGAGATCGGCATCCGCAAGGCGCTCGGGGCTCGACCGTCGGACATCCGGCTGCAGTTCCTCGTCGAGGCCGTGGTCCTGGCGGCGGGGGGTGGCCTCATCGGCCTCGCCGTCGGCGCCGCCGGCGCGCGCTGGGTGAGCCCGCTGCTGGGCGTCACCTCGGCGCTGACCGTCCCACCCATGGCGGTCGCCTTCGGCGTGGCGCTCGTCGTGGGCGTCATCTTCGGCCTCTACCCCGCCCAGCGCGCGGCCCGGCTCGACCCGGTGGCGTCGCTCCGCCATGAGTAGGCTCCCGAGAACGGCCGCCGCACTGCTGGCGCTGCTGACGTGGGCCGCCGCCATGGCCACGGATGGCGACCCACCTCGGCCGTGGGTCGCGCTCGACCCGTCCCGGGTTCGCGCCGTGGCCGACGGCGCCGGCGGCGTGACCCTGGCGGCGCTGCAGGCCGAACGCGCGCGCCTGGCCGCGACGGCCGCCGGCGCGGTCGTGAGCGGCAGCGTCCGTACCGGCGCCGACGCCAGCTGGCGGGCGACCGACGCCGGCCCCAGCGCGCCGGCCGGCTGGGACACCGGCCTGGGCGCCATCACGCTGTCGACCCAGTGGTACGTCGTGCCTGCCGGGCCGACGCATGACGCCGCCCAGCGCGCCGCGCGCAGCTACGGACTGGCCCTCGACGCCCTGGCCGAGGCGCGCCGCGACGCGCTGCTCGATGCGCTCGACCGGATCGTGACCCTCGAGCGGCTGAGCGCCCAGGAGGCGCTGGCCGCAGCCCGTCTCGACCTCGCGGAGCGGATCCGCGCCGCCGTCGCGGGGCAGGCTGCCGCCGGCACTGCCGGGCCCGCTGCGTTGGCGGACGCCGAGCTGGCACGGTTCCAGGCCGAGGGCGACCTGCTGAGCGTCCGGCACGACGTCGACGCCGCCCGCCGGGCCTTCGAACGGGCCTTCGGGGCGGAGGTCGACCAGCTCTGGCGCCCCGCCGCGGACCCGCTCGCCGCCCTCATGGCGGCGGCCGCGGCCAGCGAGGCGGCCGCACCCCCCGCCCACACACCCGCCGACCTCGAGGCCGCGATCGCGACCGGCGCCCGGGTGGCGGACGCGACCCGCGCCCTCGACGACGCCGTCGTCGCGCTCGGCCGCGCACGCCGCGACGCGGGCGTCAGCGTCAGCCTCAGCGCCCGCGTCGTGAACACCGGCGACGCCGGCCGCCTCACGCTCGGCGCCGGCTGGGACACCCGCTCGCTGCAGCCCTCGGCCGAGCTCGCCTACGACCCCTGGAACCCGGCGGCCGCCCAGACCACGGCGACGCTGGGCGCGAGCCTGTCTTGGTCCTTCGGCGGCGGCAGCGCCACATCGGTGGCGCAGGCCGAGCTCGACGAGGCACTCGCCGTGGAGCGGCTGCAGCAGGCCTGGTCGGCCGCCGCGCTCGAGCTCGAGAACCTCGCCCGGGCCGCCGACCAGGCGGGTCGCGCCCGGGACGTCGCGCTGGAGCGGTACGCCGCCCGGCTCGCCAACCTCGCGTCGGTCCGCGTGCGAGCCGAGCTGGGCGCCGTGTCGCCCCTCGACCTGCGGCGTGCCGAGCTCGACGCCCTCGACGCCGCGCTGGCCCTGCTGCGCGCCGACGACCAGGCGCGCACCGCCCGCCTACGCCTCGAACTGGCGCTGGGCCGCACCCCCACGTTCGATCCCATCGCGGCGGCGCTCGCCGCCGCCCCGACGGAGGTTCGCTGATGCTTCCCGCCCGTCCGCTCTTCGTCCGCTCGTGGACCCGCCTGGGCACCCTGCTCGTCGCCACCGCGTTGGCCACCCCGGCGGTGGCGCAGGCGCAGCCGCTCGACCTGGAGACCGCCTGGCGGCGCGCGCCCGAGGTGTCGGCCGACGTCGCCACGCGGCAGGCCGACCTCGACGCGGCGGCCCGGACCGGCGCGCGCGCCACGCTCGACCCGCTCGCGACCGGCCTGGAGCGGCTGCAGGCCGGGCAGGGCCTGGACGCGGCTCGTGCGGCGCTGGCCGCCGCCCGGCGCGCCGCACGGACGTGGGCGCTGCAGGCCTACGTCGCCGTGCTGCAGGCCATCGACGCCGAGGCGCAGGCCCATGTGCGGGCCGAGATCGCCGACCGCAACCTGGCCGCTGCGCGCGTGCGCCACGCGGCGGGCGCCATCACCGGCCTGGCGTTGGCGCAATCGGAGGCCGACGCCGATGCGGCCGCGCGCGCCGCTCGCGACGCCGCCACCGACCTGGCGTTCGCCTGGAGCGACCTGGCGGCCGTGGTCGGCCTCGATGCCGAGGCGCTCCGAGCGGATGGTATCGCCGCGGTACCCGATGCCCTGCCCGAACTGCCCGACCTGGACGCCGACCTCGCGACCCTGGCAGAGGGCCACGCCAGCATCGCCGCCGCCGAACGCACGCTGGCGCTCGCCATCCTGCGCCTCCGAGGGCTCGATCACGAGGGCTCCTCGCCCAACGCCCTGGCGGACGCGCGCGCGGACGTCGCCAGCGCCGACCGCCGGCTCGAAGACGCCCGCCGCAGCGCCGCGCAGCAACTGCGCGCGGCCCACCAGAACCTGCTGGTGGCCTACGGGCGCCTGGCGGACGCGCGGGTGGCGGACGACGCCGCCACCACCACGCTGGAGGCACAACGCGTCCGGTGGGAGGCCGGCGAGTTGTCACCGATCGCCTGGCAGCAGGCACAACTGGACCGCGAGCGCGCCGCTGCCTCGCTTCGGGCCAGCCTCCACGCGTCCTGGACGCAGTGGCTGAGGTACGAGCAGGCGCGCGCGGGCGGGTGATCGCGCCGCCGCCACGCCGGGCGTAGACGGCGTCAAGGGCGCCAGGGCAGCGCCCTACCGTTGCCGTCACCCCGTGTCAACCACCCGCGCCGATTCCGCCGACCACGTCCATGAACGCCCGCACCCACGCCTCGGCGTCCGGGTTCCACCAGACGCCCTCCTCCTTCAGCGCGCTGGCCACGATGACGCCGTCCGCCTGCGCCAGGACCGCGGCGACGTTCTCGGGCGTCACCCCGCTGCCGACCAGCAGCGGCAGCTGCGTGGCCGCCCGCACCGTCGCCAGCTCCGCGAGGTCGGCCGCGTCGCCGGTACGTTGCCCCGTGACGATGACGGCGTCGGCGTCGAAGAACTCGAGGTCGCGCGTCACCTCGAACAGCGAGCGGTCGGCGACGATCGCATGGGCGCCGTGCTTGACGTGGACGTCGGCGAACACCCGGATCCCCTCGGCCCGCAGCCAGGCACGGTAGCGGGTCGCGGCGGCCGCGGGCGAAAGGCGTGCGTGTCCTGCCCGCCGACGGCTAGCATCAGGCAACCCCCGCCGGCGCCGCGCCGGCACCCCGAGGAGACCAGATGCGCAAGGAAGCGTTCGGCACGTCGCGCGCCCCCCTCACGCCCGCCCTGAAGGTCGGGCAGACCGTCTACGTCTCGGGCCAGGTCCCGGTCGACGAGCACGGCCGCGTGGCGGGCACCGACATCGGCAGCCAGACCGCGCAGGTGCTGCACAACCTGGAGCAACACCTGCTCGCAGCCGGCGCCACGCGCGCCGACGTCGTCAAGACACTGGTCATCCTGTCGGACGTCCGCCGCGACTTCTCGGGCATGAACGCGGTCTACGCCGAGTTCTTTCCCGACCCCAAGCCCACCCGCAGCACCATCGGGGCCGAGCTGGCGATCGACGTGTTGGTGGAGATCGAGGCCATCGCGGTCATCGGCGCGGGGGGCTGACGGCGCGGCGGCGGCGGCCACCCGTCGCGGCAGCGGCGGACACCAGCGCCGCGGCCGCTCAACCCCCGCTGGAGACGAGGACCTCGCCGATCAGGAACACCGGGTCGTCGAGCTTCCTCAGGTTCTCCTCGAAGCGCGCCAGCGCCTCCGGCGCGTAGAACGCGGCCTCGAAGCTCGCGCGGTCGGGCCACTCGGCGATCGTCATGAAGCGGTGGCGCGGCGGCGCGCCGCGCGGCAAGGCCGACGCCAGCACGGCGAAGTCCGTGCGCAGCACGCCCGGCGCGCCGGCGTTGTCGTGCTGGTGCTCGCCCAGGCGCCAGCGCAGGAACGCGTCCTCGTCGGACCCGGGGGGCAGGTTGTAGAGCACGGTGAGGCGGACCATGGTGCATGGTGGCACGGCGCAAGACCCGTCATGGCGCGAGCGGGCGCCCCAGGGTGAGCCGGCCTCCGTCAGGTCGGTGGGGTCTCGCGCTCGAAGGCCGGTACGCGCCGCGCCGCCGCCCAAGCCAGGCCACCCAGCAGCAGGCCCGCGGCGCCGAAGCCGACGCCGAAGCCCGCCACCCCGATCACGGCGCCGATCAGCACCGGCATCGCCAGCTGCGCGGCCCGGTTCAGCGACAGCCGCAGGCCGAGCGCCGCGCCGCGGTGCCGCGGCTCGACGTGGCTGGCGACGGTGACGATGCTCAGCGGATTGCCGACGCCCGTACCGAAGCCGGCCAGCACGCCCAGCAGACCGAACGCGACGACCGACGACACCACGCCCAGCAGACCCACGGCCACGGCGACGGCAGCCATGGCCACCACCAGCGTGCGCGCCGGGCCACCGAGGCGGCGCGACACGACCGGCATGAGGGGACGCACCGCCACCGCCGCGAGCGCACCCAGGCTGATCAGCGCCCCGATGGTGGTCGCGGGGTACCCCAAGCCCTGGAGCGCAATCGGGAGGAACGCCTGCCGCACGCTGATCGCCACGAAGACGCCGGCGCTGGACAGCACCGCCAGCTGCACACCGACGTTGGCGAGGGCGTCGCGCGGCCCGTAGCGGGGCGGCAGCGCCGCGACGCCGGCATCGAATGGCACCGGTGGCGCGCGCTCCTCGGCCGGCCGTACCGCGTCGCGCCCCACGTCCGCAACGCCACCGCGGATGGCCCAGGTCATGGCCGCGGTGGCCAACAGGACGCCCGCCGCCCCGGCGAAGGCACCGCCGAACCCGACCCCGTCGATCGCGATCCCGGCCAGCAGCGGACCCACCAGGCGGCCCGCCGACAGCAGCGTGGCGTAGGTGGCGTAGTTCCGCTCCAGCGCTCGGCCACCGCCCAAGTCGGCCACGTAGGTCTGCGAGGCGAGCGCCTTGAACAGCTGGAACACCCCGACCATCAGCTGCGCCGCCGCCAGCGCCGGCACCGACGGCACCAGGGCCAGGAGCAGCGGCGCGGACACCATCCCGGCCGCCCCGAACGCGAGCCAGTTACCGGCACCGCCGCGGTCGATCCAACGCCCCGCCCGCATCGCCAACGCCACCGGCAGCACGTTTGGCAGCGCTACCAGCACCCCGACCCACACGGGCGCCAACCCCAGCGCCACGGCGAACAGCGGCACGGCGGTAGCCAGCATCGATTGGCCCACCGTCGACGCGCCCATGGCCACACTGAGAAGCCAGAAGGTCGCCCTCGAACGGGTCACAGCGCAGGGTAACCGCGCCACCGGCCATCGGTCGGGCGATGATGCGCGCATGCCACGCGCCATCGCGTTCACGCTGCTGGCCCTCGCGGCCTTCGCCGCCAACTCGCTGCTGGCGCGCTCGGCGATCGGGCCGGGCATCGAAGCGGTCCCCGCGATCGGGCCGCTCGCGTTCACGGCGCTGCGGTTGGCGGCGGGCGCGGCCGTGCTGGCGCCCTGGTGGTGGCCCTGGCGGCCGCCGCCCGGCGAACCGTCGGCGAGGGAACGACCGGGCGCGGCCCGCCGGCGCGTCGCCACCGGCGCCCTCACGCTCGCCGCGTACGCCCTCCCCTTCTCGCTGGCCTACATCGCGTTGGGCGCGGCCACCGGTGCGCTGCTGCTGTTCGGCGCCGTCCAGCTCACGATGATCGCGGCAGGACTGCGGGCGGGCGAGCGCCTCGGCCTCCGTCGAGGGAGCGGCCTCGCCGCGGCGACCGCGGGCCTGATGGTGCTCCTGGCGCCCGGCCTGCAGGCGCCGCCGTTGTGGGCGGCCGCGACCATGGTCGCCGCGGGCGTGGCGTGGGGCGCGTACTCCTTGGCCGGCCGCGGCGAACGCGACCCCGTCGCGGCAACCGCGCGCAACTTCGCGTGGACGCTGCCCGTCGCGGCCGCGCTGGCCGCGTGGCCGGGCGCCTGGAGCGGCGCGACCCCCTCCGGCATCGGCCTGGCGCTCGCGTCCGGTGCGCTGACCTCCGGGCTGGGGTACGTCGCCTGGTACCGGGCGCTGCCGCACCTGTCGCGCACGGTCGCTTCCGCGGTGCAGCTGTCGGTGCCGGTCGTCGCCGCAGCGGGGGCCGTGGCACTGCTGGGCGAGGCCTTGGATCAGCGCCTGGCCATGGCCGCGGTCCTCGTGTTGGGCGGGATCGCGGCGGTGGTGCTGCCACGACGCTGAGCCACGCGCAGCGGTGACCGGTGCGCGTCAGACTGGGGCATGCCCGCGACCCGCACCTTCGTGGCGTTGGCGCTGCCGCCCGCCGTGAAGACGGCCATCGCCGACCTACGCCTCGCGCTCCCGCCCGCACCTGCCGGGCTCCGGTGGGGCGGTGTCGACCAGGCCCACCTGACGCTCGCCTTCCTGGGTGACCTCGACGACGAGGACCTGGCGGAGGTCCGGCGCCGCTCCCGCGTGGCGTCGGTCGCCACCGCGCCGTTCGACGCCGACCTCCAGGGCCTGGGGGCCTTCCCGCACGCGGGCAGGGCGCGGGTCGCGTGGGCGGGCTGGGGCACCGGCGCGGCCGCGGTCGTGGCGCTTCGGTCCACGCTGGTCGCGGCGCTCGAACGCCCCGGCGACCGGCATCGGTTCTCGCCCCACGTGACCCTCGCGCGTGCCCGCGACCCGCTCGACCTGCGCGCGTGGCTGGCGGCGGCCCCCTCGTGGTCCAGCCCGAGCTGGCGGGTCGATGCGCTCGACGTCATGGCCAGCGAACTCGCGCCGTCGGGGGCGATCCACACGCTCGTCGAGCGCTGTCCGTTGGCCACCCGCTGACCCGCCATGCGGGCGAAGACGCGGATGGGGCGATCGACGCGCAGGTCCACCACCGCGGCGTAGCCTGGGGAGTACGGCGCCGCTGGCGCCGATCGGAGGGACGGCGTGGCCAGCCAGATCATCGCGACCGTGACGCAGACCGGACCAAGCAGCAGCGAGATCACGATCCGCCGCCACCGCGTGCCGGTCGACCGGCCCGAGGCCAAGGGCGGCGGCGATGCCGGGCCGATGGGCGGTGAACTGCTCCTCGGCGCCCTTGGGGGCTGCTTCTTGAGCACGCTGCTGGCGGCCGTCGCGGCCCGCGACGTGGGCGTCGGCGACGTGGTGGTGACCGTGCAGGGCAGCCTGGTCGAGGCGCCGGCGCGCTTCACCGAGGTCGCCATGCACGTCCGCGCGCGCACGGCCGACGGCGCCGCGCTGGCCAAGCTCGTCGGCATGGCCGAACGCGCCTGCATCGTGGCGAACACGCTGCGCGGCGCGGTGACGCTGCGCCTGACGAGCGAGGCGCTCCCCGTGTGACGGCGGCGCCCAGCCACCGAGGGGGCCCCGCGATGCGTGCCGGACGCTCTCCCCTCCTGACGAGCGACCCGGGTTTCAGTCCGGTGGCAGCAGCGACACCCCCGCCTGCTTGAGCCGCAGCCGCACCCGGTCGCCCTTGCGCGCGTCGGTCAACCCGCCGCCGTACATGGTGGCGAACACCTCGGTGCCGCCGACGTCGAACATGAATTCGGTCACCGCGCCGAGGTAGGCGCTGCTGAGGTAGGTGGCCTCGAGACCGGGCTCGCCCTCGGGTGCGAACTCGACCGCCTCCGGGCGCACCATCACCGTGACCGCGCCGGCGGCGATGTCCTGCCGGTGCGGGATGCGGTAGCCGAGCAGGTCGATCTGCGTGCCGTCGTAGCGGCCCGCGAGGAAGTTGGCGGAGCCGATGAAGTCGGCGACGAAGCGCGACGCGGGCCGCGTGTAGAGGTCGTGGGGCGAGCCGATCTGCTCGATGACGCCCTCGCGCATGACCACGACCCGGTCGCTGATGGCCAACGCCTCCTCCTGGTCGTGCGTCACGTACACGCTGGTGATGCCCAGGCGCTGCTGCAGCTCGCGGATGTCCTCGCGCACGCGGCGGCGCAGCTTGGCATCGAGGTTGGACAGCGGTTCGTCGAACAGCAGCACCCGCGGCCGGATCACCAGCGCCCGCGCCAGCGCCACGCGCTGCTGCTGGCCGCCCGACAGCGCCGAGGTGGCCCGCTGCGAGAGGTCGCCGAGGCCGACCATGTCCAGCGCCTCGGCCACGCGTTCCTTGATCTCGTCCTTCGGCCGGCGCGCGACCCGAACGCCGTACGCCACGTTCTCGAACACGTTCATGTGCGGGAAGAGCGCGTAGCTCTGGAACACCATGGTGATGTCGCGCAGGTAAGCGGGCAGCCGCGCCACGTCCTCGTCGTCGAGCAGGATCTGGCCAGCGGTGGGCCGCTCGAGGCCCGCGATGAGCCGCAGCGCCGTCGTCTTGCCGCAGCCCGACGGGCCGAGCAGCGTCATCAGCTCGCCACGCTCGATCTTGAGGTCGACGTGGTTGACCGCCATGACGTCTCTGCCGAAGCGCTTGACGAGGTCACGAAGCTCGACCGTGGCCGGCGTGAGTCCTGAGATCACGTGCGCACCCCCACCATCCGCGCGCCCAGCATCTTGGCGAGCTGGAGCACGACGACGATCACGAGCAGCAGCGACACGATCAGGATGGTGCCCATCGCCGCCCCACGTCCGAGTTGACCCTGGTCGACCCAACCGAGCAGCAGCACGGTCGCGAACTGGTTGCCCGGACTGACCAAGAAGATGACCTGACTGACGGCCGTCATCGCCGTGACGAAGGCGAAGATCAGGCCGGTGACCAGCGTGTTGATCAGCAGCGGGAAGAGCACCCGGCGCATGGTCGTGAACGACTTGGCCCGCAGCATCGTCGACGCCTCCTCCAGGCTCGGGTCGATCTGCGACAACCCTGCCACCGCCGCACGGATGGCCACCGGCATGTTGCGGAACACCAGCGCCAGCACGATGATCGTGGCGCTTCCCGTGAGCAGGACGGGCCCCGTGTTGAACGCGAAGATGTACGCGACCCCCATGACCGTGCCGGGCGTGGCGAACGACAGCAGCGAGCCGAACTCGACGAAGCGGCGGCCCCAGAAGCGCTGCCGCGAGACGAGGTACGCGACCAGGAAGCCGAGCAGCATCGCCGGCACCGCGCTGATGGCGGCGACACGCGCCGTGAACAGGAAGACGTTCCAGCCGGCACCGCTGAAGAAGTCCTGGTAGTGCCTGAGCGTGAGGGTGTAGTTCACGCCCCACAACTGCGCGAAGGAGCCCACCACGATCGACAGGTAGAGCGAGGCCACGAACACCGACCACACGAACAGCAGCGCAACGAGCAGGACCTCGAGCAGCCGCGGGATGGGCGCCAGCGCACCGCTCGTCGGCTTGCCGGTGACGGTGACGAACGAACCGCCGCCCAACCACCAGCGTTGCACGAAGAATGCCCCCAGCACCAGCAGCAGCAGGATGACGCCGTACACCGCTGCCTCGTTGGGGTTGAACCGACCGGTGAGCGATAGGTACACCTCGGTCGCCATGTACTTGCGGTTACCCCCCAGGATGATCGGGTTGCCGAAGTCGGCGAGCGACTCGATCATGCTGAGGAGGAACGCCGCCGCCAGCCCCGGGCGCACGAGCGGCCAGGTGATGGTGCGCAGCGTCACCCACGGGTTGGCGCCCAGCGTCTGGGCGGCCTCCTCCAGGGCCGGATTCAGGGAGCTCACGGAGCCGCGCAGCAGCAGATAGGCGATCGGGGTGAACGCCAGGATCTGCGCGATGGCCACCCCGGGAAGCCCGAAGATCCAACCGCTGGAGATGTCGAGGAGGTTGTACGTGACGAGGCCGCGCCGCCCGAGCAAGAAGATCATGGCGAACGCCAGGACGAACGGCGGCGTGATGATCGGCAGGATGCTGATGACGTCGAGCGACCGGCGCACGGCGCCGGAACGCGCTCGCTGGCCCAGCAACGCGAATGCCAACCCCAGCAGCGTCGCCGTCGGTGCGACGATGGACACGAGCAGCAGGCTCGTGGGCAGCGCCCCGTTCCCGTAGAGCATGACGCCCACCACCAGGCCCAGGACGCCGCCGAGTACCGCGCGTCCCAGCACCTTGGTCCACCGAAGCCGGCGCCACACGGCGAACGCCGTGACGGCGAGCAACCCGCCGATGCCCCAGCGAAGCGTCATGCCGACCTCGTCGACGGGCGATCGCGGGTTGTCGAGCATGAGGAAGAGCGGATGCTGCAGCGTGCGGGCGAAGACCGACAGATCGAAGGCGCCGCCGACGATCACCGACGACCGCAGCACCATGAACAGCGGGTAGAGGATGAAGAGAACGACGAAGAGCGAGACGAACAGGATGCTCGAGGCGATGAAGGCGTCGCCCTGGACGCGGCCCGATTCGCTGAGCGCGTTCCCGAGGACGATGACCAGTCCGGTCAGCACGAGCAACGCACCCAGGCCGAACGGCGTCGCGCTGACCATGAACCAACCGACGACCGCTGCCAGTGCCACGGTGCCGGCGACCAGGATCAGGTCCGCGCGGCGGGCCGTGGGCAACCGCAGGAACGACAGGCCAGCGGCGGCCGCTGCGCCCAGAAGGGCGACCCAGAGCAGCGGGTGACCCAAGGCAACGGCGTAGAGATCAGGGTCGAGGGTGGTGAAGGGCCTGGCGGGTCGACCCATGGGCAGCGCCCACCAGCCGACGATCGCAAGCAGGGCGGGGAGCCAGGCGCCGCTGACGGCCAAGCCAGCCGCCGGACGGCGTGGGCGCCATGAGCGTGAAGGGGGGGCAGCGTCCAAGGTAGGCCTCGCGGCGGGGCGAGCGGGCGAGCCGCTCGGGGATCGGATGGCGTTGGGTCGGGGGCATCGTGCCCCCGACCCGTTCGCCTCAGCTGCAAGTCGGCCCGGCCGTCAGCGCGGGATCGGGAAGATCTCGTTGGTCCAGCGGCCGACCAGGCGGTCCTTCTCCGCCGCGGACCCATAGAGGGCGAAGTCGTAGTCGATCAGGTTGATGGTCGAGAGATCCGGCGCGAGTTCCGAGATGGGCGTGGTGCGGTTCGACTGGATCTGGTACGAGTCGCCCTGCGCCGCGGCCAACATCTGCGCCTCGGGCGTGAGCGCCCAGTTGATGAAGGCGATGGCGGCTTCGCGGTTCGGCGCGTTCTTGACGAGGCTGAGCCCGCCGATCTCGTAGCCGGTCCCCTCGATCGGGGCATACGTGGTGAGCGGGAAGCCCTGCGCGGCGAACTTCACGCCGTCGTGCATGAAGATGATCGCGATGGCGATCTCGCCGCGGCCGGCGAACTGACCCGGGGCGCTACCGGAGCTGGTGTACTGCGCCATGTTCTGGTGCATGCCTTCGAGGATCTCGAAGGCCTCCTCTTCACCGAAGATCTGGACCAGCGTGGCGATGACCGTGTACGCGGTTCCCGAGCTGTTCGGATCCGCCATCGCGATCAAGCCCTTGTAGATGGGATCGGTCAGGTCGCGCCACCCCTGGGGGAGCGGCCTCCCTTCGAGCGCGTCCACGTTCACGACGAAGCCCAGCGCGCCCGCGTACAGCGGAATGTAGGTGCCGCCGACCTGGTCCTTGAGGTCCTGGATGATGTCGTCCCATGCCTCGGGCTCGAAGAACTCGGTGAGTCCCTCGCGGGCCGCGATCAGATGCGGGTCCCCGGTGCCACCGAACCACACGTCGAAGATCGGGCTCGCGGCCTCGGCGCGAATCCGCGCCAGCGTGTCGTTGGAGCTGAGGCGGATGTAGTCGAGGTCGATGCCGGTGGCGGCCTTGAAGGCGGGCCCGAGAATCTCGCACCAGGCCTGATCGGCGCTGCAGACGAGGTTGACCCGCTGGGCCTGGGCGTTCCCCAGGAACAGCAGGCCAACGGCGAACAGAACGAGGGCGAATCGACTCATGAGGTACCTTCTCCTTCGTGTCGTCGTGCCGGCTCGGGCCGGCGGGGACGCCGCTCGCGGATGAGGCGCGAACACGTGCGGTCCGCGCATCGTTGCGTGCAGCGTCAGCCTACCGCATCGTTGAACGCTGCCGTCATGCGTCCGTCAGGTTGGCTTCATGCAGACGCCACGCACGACTCGCCTGCCGTCACGCGCCCCTCCCGGTCCCGGACAGCGGCAGCCGCATCCGCCCCTCGCGCCCCGCCCACCGGCCCCGCACCCAGGCGAGATCGGGCTCGTCGCGCGCGTCCCAGCTCGGGTGCTCGCCGGCCAGGAAGTTCAGGTAGTAGCCGTCGTAGCCGGGCGCCATCGCCACCGGGTGGTAGCCGCGCCGCACCAGCACGGTGTCGCCGTCCGCCACCAGGACCACGTCGTTCAGCGCGCGATCGTCGGTGTAGAGCCGCTGCAGCGCCCAGCCCTCGGGCGGGTCGATGCGGTAGTGGTAGACCTCGTCGAGGTCGACCTCCACGCCCGGGTGGTGCTCGTCGTGGCGGTGCGGCGGGTAGCTCGACCAGTTGCCCGAGGGCGTGTAGACCTCGACGCAGAGCAGGTGCTCGGCGTCGCCCGGGTCGAGGACGTGGCTGATCTGGCGGGTGACGTTGTGGCCGCCGCGAATCTCCACCTTGACGTCGTCCGGGGCGATCAGCCGCGGGGGGAGGCGGCCGTCGGCCAGCGCCGTCCCGAGGGCGACCTCGAGGTCGCTGGTGGCGCGCACGGCGTAGCGCTCGCCCGGCGGCACGTAGAGCGCGTGCGGCAGGCCGTCGAAGACGCGCCGCCGGCCAGCGACCGTCCAGCGCTCGGCGCCGGCCGCGAGGTCGGCGTCGCCCGCGAGCAGGACCACGCACACCTCGTGGTCGCCGCTCTCGGCGACGAAGCGCTCGCCGGCGCGCAGGGCTCGGACCTGGAAGTGGAGGTGGCGCCAGCCCGCCCGGGCCGGCGTGACGTCGGCCGCGATGGGGGCCGAGCGGTCGAGCTTCACCACGTGGTCGCTCACTGGGGTACCTCCTCCGGGCGCGTCAGAGCCCGAGCGCCCGCAGTGTCGCCCGGTTGCGCGCGGCGCTCTCCTTGGGCGTGCCCATGCCGGGCAACACGTCCTGCTCCACGGTGAGCCAGTCGGCGTAGCCCTGCGCGTGCAGGAACGCGAGCACGCCGGCCAGGTCGACGCTCCCCCGCCCGAGCTCGCAGAACACGCCCTCGCCGATGGCGCGGGTGTAGTCGAGGCCCTCGGCGCGGGCGCGCGCGGCCACCCCGGGGTGGCAGTCCTTGAGGTGCACGTAGGGCGAGCGCGACCAGAAGCGCTGGAGCCCCTTCAGCGCGGCGGTCCCGTCGTCCTCCACGCCGGTGCCGTAGACGTAGTGCCCGGTGTCGAACACCAGGCCGATCAGGTCGGGATCGGTGGCGTCGAGGAAGCGCTCGATCTCGTCGGGCGTCTCCACCCAGGCCGCGCAGTGGTGATGGTAGAGCGTGCGCAGGCCGGTCTCGCCGGCGACGAGTCGCGCGATCTCCTCGGCGTTGCGGGCGAAGACCGCGTGGTCGTCGGCGCCCAGGGCCATGTCGGGCGTGACGCGTCCCGCCTTCGCCGTCCGCTCGGAATCGCCGCGGGTATCGTCGGCCAGGATGAAGAACGGCGGCCGGCCGGGCTCGCCGACGTCGGCCACCGCCGCCAGCAGGCGGGCGATGCGCAGCAGCCGCTCACGCCGCTCGGCCACGATGCCAAGACGCCGCAGGGGGACGCCCTCGAAGCCGCCGAGCATGACCAGGCCCCGCTCCTCGAGCGCCGCGCGCAGGGCGGCCGGCTCGTCGGGAAGGTACCCGAGGTCGCCGAGTTCGGTGCCCACGTAGCCGGTCTCGGCCAGCTCGTCGAGCATGCGGGCCCACGGCGTGTTGTCGCCAAAGCCCTCGATCGTGCCCCAGGAGCACGGGGCGTTGGCGACTCGGATGGCCGGGGCGGCCATCCGAGTCGCTTGCAGTTCGGGCGCGATCGTGCCCGAACGGCCGCCATGGGTCGCACTCATGGTTGCACCTCGCTCACCTTCACGGGCCGCCCCTCGCGCAGGCTGTGGACGGCGGCATCGGCCACGCGCAACGATTCGACCGCGTCGACGGGGCCGGGCGCCGGCGCCCGGCCCGCGTGCACGGCGTCGACGAAGGCCTGCACCTCGAGCCGGTAGGCGTCGCGGAAGCGGTCGAGGAAGTGGTGGTAGTAGTCGCCACGGGGACCGCCCGGGCCGTAGCGCCACACCTTGGTGGCGCGCTCGTCCTCCGCCACCAGCTTGCCGGCTTCGCCGTGGACCTCGAGCCGCAGGTCGTGCCCGTAGACGGTGCGCCGCGAGTTCATCAGCACCCCCAGGGCGCCGGAGGCGAACTCGAGCGTGATGACGCTGGTGTCGACGTCGCCGTACCTGGCGTAGACCGGGTCGACCATGACCCGCGCCAACGCCGTGACGCGTTCGACCTCGCCGGCGACGAAGCGGGCGGTGTCGATGTCGTGGATCACGGAGTCACGGAAGAAGCCGGCGGAGGCGGCGATGTAGGCCTCGGGCGCGGGACCCGGGTCGGAGGACTGGCTGCGGAACAGCTCGACGCGGCCGATCTCGCCCGCGCGCACCGCCCGCGCGACCTCGGCGTAGGCCGGGTCGAAGCGCCGGTTGAAGCCGATCTGGAAGGGCACGCCGGCGCGCGCCACCGCGTCCATCGCGCTGGCCGTCTCGGCCAGATCGTCGGCGACCGGCTTCTCGCACAGGATCGCCTTCCCCGCCGCCGCGGCCGCCGCCAGCTGCCAGGCGTGCTCCTTCGTCGGCGAGGCGATGAGCAGCGCGTCCACGGCGCCGTCCGACAGGGCGTCGTCGAACGCGCCGCCATGCGCGGCGCCGCCCAGCGCGGCGCGCTCGGCGGCCTCGCGGTCCGGATCGACGACCCGGACGAGGCGAGCGCCCTCGACCGCGCCCGCCAGGTGGCGGGCGTGCAACGCCCCGATCCGTCCGGCACCGATGACGGCAACACCCAGGTTCGCCCTCACGTCGCGCCCTCCCCTTCCTCGGCCGGGGGCGGTGACGCCACCACCCGGTGCTCGCGCTGCCTCGCGGCCGCCTGCTCGTACGCGGCCCTCGCCTCCCGCACGGTCCCGCGCTCGGACACGGCAGCGACCGGCACGTCCCACCAGCCGTCGAAGCCGGGCACCCGCCGCTCGGGGTCGGTCGGCACGACGATCACGCTCACGCGCGGGCTCGTGCGCGCCGCCTCCAGCGCCCGCCGCAGCCCCGCCTCGTCGGCGGCGAAGAGCGCCAGCGCCCCCATCGCCTCCGCGTGGCGCACGAAGTCGACGGGCACGACCGGGCCGTCGAGCCGATGCGTGCCGGGGTCGCGGGCGCGGCGCTCGTTGGTGAACGACGGAACGCCCACCGAGCGCTGCAGTCCGTGGATCGACTGGTAACCCTGGTTGTCGATCAGCACGATGGTGAACGCCAGCCCCTCGGCGACGGCCGTCACGATCTCCGTGTTCATCATCAGGTACGAGCCGTCGCCGACGAAGACGACCACCTCGCGCTCCGGCTCCGCCAGCTTGATGCCGAGGCCGGCGGGGATCTCGTACCCCATGCACGAGAACCCGTATTCGACGTGGTAGGCCCCGGGCGCGCTCGTCCGCCACAGCTTCAGCAGGTCGCCGGGCATGCTGCCGGCCGCGTTGACGACCACCGCCTCCCCGCCGACGGCCTCGTTGACCACGCCCATGACCTCGGACTGGGCCAACGGCCCGTCGGCCGCGCGCACGGCCCGCAGGTCGTCGACGGTCGCGTCCCAGGCGTGCTTGAGGTCGGCGACCTCGGCGCGGTAGGCGCTCGTCGTGCCCGCGAACGCGGGCGCCGGGACGAGCGGAGGCACCCCCGCGACCGGCGTCTCGCCGGCCACGAGCGCCCTGGCCAGCGCCTCCAGCCCCTCGCGCGCATCCGCGACGAGCGCCAGCGCGCCCAGCTTGTGCGCGTCGAAGGGGACGACGTTGAGGCCCACGAAGCGCACGTCGGGATGCGCGAAGGCGGTCATCGAGGCGGTGGTGAAGTCCGACAGCCGCGTGCCGACCGCCAGCACCAGGTCGGCCGAGCGCGCCAGGGCGTTGGCGGCGCTGCCGCCGTTGGCGCCGATGGGGCCCACGTTCATGGGGTGGTCCCAGGGGAGCGCGCCCTTGCCCGCCTGGGTCTCCGCCACCGGCGCGCCGAACCGTTCCGCGAACCGCGCCAGCGACGCGCCCGCCTCGGCGTACGCGGTCCCGCCGCCGGTCACGATCAGCGGCCGCCGCGCGCCGCGCCACCAGCGGGCCGCCTCGGCCACCACCTCGGC
>Ga0209498_1000994_pt1 | contig 17453 bp, 17 predicted proteins | sample WalLakDeSediment_FD_184131 | JGI IMG/M metagenome (GOLD analysis project Ga0209498, IMG submission 184131) | Lake sediment microbial communities from Walker lake, Nevada to study Microbial Dark Matter (Phase II) - Walker Lake 11/02/13 Deep... | ecosystem: Environmental > Aquatic > Freshwater >... | reverse complement strand
ACCCGAGCACGCGCGCGTCGAGAATGACCCCGGTGCTTATTACGGTCATATCCGCTGCTCACGACCGTGCATAGATAGGTGTAGGTGCTATGACGCTGACAATCTGGGGCTCCGCACGAGCATAATCAGGGCCGTGGCTACAAGCGTAGCGACAAGGAAGACAAGGAAGGCGGAATCATAGCTTCCAGTCTTGTCGAATACGTAACCAGTGATATAGGGCCCGGCCCCCCACCCCAGCGTCTCAAACGCCCACAGGCCGCCGTAGATGGAGGCAAAAGAGCTCAGACCGAAATACTCGCGTATCACCAGCGGCTCCAGTACGAATAATCCGCCCATGGCCAGGCCGAAGATAGCTATGAACGCCGGGACGGCAGCCCCCGTTCCCGCGGAGATGAGCACCAGCAGCGCTACTACCTGGAGCACAAAGAACAGCATTGCCGCATACTTCACGGGCACCCTGTCGCAAAGATAGCCAGTGCCTATCCGGCCCAGTATACTGACCCCAACTGCGCTGCCCACAATGGTTGAAGCCATCTGGTTACTGAATCCCTGCCCCACGAAGAACGGCACAGCGTGGGCGATCACCGAAGAGGTGCCCGTGAAAACCAGGGTAAAGGCCGCAACCAGCATCCAGAAGGTGGACGTCCTCAGAGCGCTGGACAGGGTCCATACCTGTGCCCCGGTATTCCCACAGGGTCGGGCCGCACAGTCATCATCTCGCTGAGCACGACTGTCGCCGTCGGGCAACATGCCCATGTCACCGGGCGTGTTCCTCACGACCAGGTTTATGAGGGGAAGGAGGATAAGGCAGATCGCCATACCCAGAATGCGGTACGTCCATTGCCAGCCCAGCAAGGATATGAGATAGGCCGACAACGGCAGCATTATCATGCCGCCCAGTCCAAGCCCGGCCACTGAGACTCCCATGGCCAAGCCCCTCCTCTTCTCGAACCACTGCGATACCAGCGTCAACACCGGGATGTGCAGAATCGCCATCTGCCCGACAGCCACCACAAAGTACATGACGTAGAAGTAGTGGAGCGAGGACGTGAAGCCCAGGCAGGCAAAGGCAAGCCCCATAACCAGGGCTCCCAGCATCATTGTTCTCCTGGCCCCGAACCTCTCTACCCACATGCCGAATAGCGGGCCAGCCAGGCCTATCAGCCCCATGATGGACATGCTCAGCGATATCTGGGCTCTGTTCCATCCGAACTCACCCACCAGCGGAGTGAAGAAGGCCCCAAAGGTGTAATAGCCGATCCCACCAGCCAGCAGCAGGGTGATCGCCGAGACTGCTACTATCCACCATCCATAAAAGCGCCTGGATATTCTGACCATCACAGTTGCAATACCCGGTCTGCCACCGCCGGAGCACGAGGTGATCTTCGCTAGACCGAAGCCTGATGCCGCTCTAAGAAGACGTGTCGTTTGGCATTCTCGAAGAGCTTCGCTTGTGCCCCGGCTGATACTATACTAGCCTCGTGACAACTTATCAAAGGCCTGCATTGACAGAACGTGCTTACGGTGCTACATTTACTGAGTTAGCAGTTAAAGGGGAAGAGTGCTAAATGGTCATAAACGAAAGACGCCAAACCGTGCTCCGGGTGATAATCGAGGATTACATCACCCGGGCAATACCGGTGGCTTCTAGCTCTATCGTGGAAAGGTATGGTCTAAAGGTAAGCCCGGCCACCATCCGCAACGATACTGCATACCTGGAACAGGAGGGCTATGTCATACGTCCCCACCATTCGTCCGGAACAGTACCAACCGACAAGGCGTATCGATACTACGTGGAATCGCTGGGACAGGACATCGAGCTTCCCCATGTAGAGCGATATCTACTCCATCAGGCGTTTCAGGAAGCGGAAGAAGAGCTAGAGCAATGGCTGAAAACAGTGGCAGCCTCTTTGGCGCGCCTGGTTCACAATCTAGTAGTGATAACATCGCCCAAGGCAGTCCGTTCTCGCCTGAAACACCTCGATCTGGTGGCGCTGCAGGACTTGATGGCTCTACTGGTCGTAGTCTTGTACGAAGCGACGATCAGACGGCAGGTTGTGCCTCTCAGCAGAAACGTCAGCCAGGATGACCTCACGCAGCTGGCCAACAAGCTCACATCCATGTACACCGGCAGGACCAGTAGCGAGATCATGGCGGAAACGGAGGGCCTTTCCGGGGAAGAAAGGCAGATAGCGGAGTGCCTGGCGGAGGCGATGGCGGCCGAAGACAGGCTACAGCATGGGCAGCCTTATGTTGAAGGACTGCGCCTGCTGCTTGGTCAACCGGAACTGACGAACAGCCCCAGGATGCTGAGCATTCTGGAGGTTCTGGAGGGCGACGAGTGGCTTACAAGCATGCTTGACCAGGAGTTCAGCAGGGGCGCAGTGAGGGTAGTCATAGGCGGAGAGAACCCGGAACCGGCACTGCAGGACTTAAGCCTGATAACCAGCCGGTACGGGGTCCCCGACAAGGCCAGCGGCATTGTGGGAGTGATTGGCCCGAAGCGAATGGACTATGCCAGGGCTATATCTTCGCTTAACTGCCTGACAGCATTGTTGAGCAACTCAGTGGCTGAATACACCTAAAGGAGGTACAGCTTTGGTTGATAGTGACGAGGTAGTCGAAGAAGAGATTGAGCAGGTTGATGATACAGAGGTGTTGCAGAGAGCGCTAGCTGAGGAGCAGGAAAAGGCAGAGCACTATCTGGCCAGCTGGCAAAGATGCCAGGCTGACCTTGCTAACTACAAGAGGCGAGTCGAGCAGGACAGGGCGGAGGTCGTTGACTTCGCCAACAGCGCCCTTATCTGCAACATCCTGCCGGTCATGGATGACTTCGAGAGGGCCCTCGCCTCAGTGCCGGATGAACTAGAGAACTCAAGCTGGACTGAGGGGATCAGGCTCATCTATGATAAACTGAAGGCGATACTGGAGGCACAGGGATTAACCTGCATCGAGGCTAGAGGAGAACCGTTTGATCCTCGCCTGCACGAGGCCATCATGCAGCAAGAGGGCAAGGAGGGGTTGGTTGTCGAGGAGACACAGAAAGGCTATAGATTCAGGGACAGAGTAGTTCGTCCCAGCCTGGTGGTGGTTGGTCACGGTGAGACAAGAGGCAGAGCAAAACAAACGAATCATAAGGAGAAGCAGTCATGGGAAGAGCGATAGGAATCGATCTAGGTACCACACTAAGTGCGGCAGCGGTAATAGAGGGGGGTGATCCCAGGATAATACCAAGCGCCGAGGGCGGCAATTTGGTTCCCTCCATTGTGGCCATCGGTAAGAACGGAGAAAGGCTGGTCGGCGAGCTGGCCAAGCGACAGGCAATAGTCAACCCGGAGAACACCGTATTCAGCATCAAGCGCCTGATCGGACGTAAATTCGAAGATCCCATTGTGCAGGCCGACACAAAGCGCCTGCCATACAAGATTACCGGGGCCTCCAACGGCGATTGCCGCGTGGTGATGGGAGGCAAGGAGTACAGTCCCCAGGAGGTATCAGCCATGATACTACAGAAGCTCAAGGCTGATGCTGAGGCCTACCTTGGAGACAAGGTGACCGACGCTGTGATCACCGTGCCAGCCTACTTCAACGATAGCCAGCGCAATGCTACCAAGGATGCCGGCACCATAGCCGGGCTCAATGTATTGCGTATCATTAACGAACCCACGGCATCGTCACTGGCCTACGGGCTGGACAAGAAGCAGGACCAGACCATCGCCGTTTATGACCTTGGCGGCGGCACGTTCGACATATCCATCCTGGACATCGGTGAGGGCACTTTCCAGGTCAAATCCACCAACGGCGATACACACCTGGGCGGCGACGATATCGACCAGAGGGTTATGGACTGGGTATGCGATGAGTTCAAGAAGGAGCAGGGCATCGACCTGAAGCAGGACAAGATGGCCCTGCAGAGGCTGAAGGACGCTGCTGAGAAGGCTAAGAAGGAGTTGTCCACGGTGGCCCAGACAGAGGTCAGCCTGCCATTCATCACCGCCGATGCCGGCGGGCCCAAGCACCTCAGCATGACGTTGACCCGCTCCAAGCTAGAACAGCTATCCGCCGATTTGATAGAGAGGAGCCTCGGCCCTTGCCGCCAGGCCCTCAAGGATGCCGGACTCACGGCAAGTCAGGTCCACAATGTGATTCTTGTGGGCGGCCAGACCAGGATGCCCAAGGTTCAGGACACCTTGAAGCAGTTCTTCGGCCGCGAGCCTGTCAAGGGGGTCAACCCGGATGAGGCAGTGGCTCTGGGTGCTGCCATTCAGGCCGGGGTGCTCAAGGGCGAGGTACGAGAAGTCCTGCTTCTCGATGTCACGCCGCTCACGCTGGGCATAGAGACGCTGGGAGGAGTGGCGACACCCCTCATTCCCCGCAACACTACCATACCCACCTCCAAGAGCCAGATCTTCAGCACTGCTGCTGACAGCCAACCAAGCGTTGAGATACACGTACTTCAGGGAGAACGCCCCATGGCTGCCGATAACCGGACGCTGGGACGCTTCATGCTCGATGGCATTCTGCCAGCGCCTCGTGGTGTGCCGCAGATCGAGGTTACCTTCGACATAGATGCCAACGGCATTCTCAACGTCGCCGCTCGCGACAAGGGCACAGGGAAGGAACAGAAGATCACCATAACCGCCTCCAGCGGCCTGGCCAAGGACGAGGTGGAGAAGATGAGGCGAGAAGCCGAGCAGCATGCTGCGGAGGATGCCAAACACAAGGAAGAAGTGGAGGTGCGCAATTCCGCCGATAGCCTGGTCTACACCGCCGATAAGACTCTGCGCGATCACGGAGATAAGATACCTGGCGATGTTAAGAAGGAGATAGATGCCAAGATAGCCAGCGCCAAGTCGGCTCTTCAGGGGCAGGACGTTGACTCTATCCGTAACGCCATGAACGAGCTGTCACAGGTGTTACAGAAAGTCGGGGCATCAGTCTACGAGCAGCCAGGCCAGCCTGGAACCGGCGGAGAGCAGCCCGGCGAAGGAGAACCGGGGACCACAGACGAAGGCACGGTGGAAGGCGAGTTCCGCGAGGTCTAGACGGTAGGTCACGCTGCTGCACTCTCGGAAACAGGCAGTGCAGCAGCTAGTCTACTCCCGGGAGCCTGACAGCAATGCTTGAGCCGGCGCAGTTTGGCATACCACAACCTCTGGTCTCCTGTAAGATTGGCCAGCAGTGTCCGGCGTAGTGCTAGGCAAGAGCTAGCTGAGCATGCTAACATATGTCAGTTCAGGGTGCCAGGGGTAGACCGGCAGGGAGAGCGTTTCTTCCAGCCAGAGAACGCTTGGGCGAATGCACTCCACCTGAGAGCGTTGCGGAACAGGGGGAGCCCTGGCGGCCAGTATAAGGCAGGCATCTGAGCACGGAGGATCTGGATCGACGGGGGAAAACTCAACTGATCACTGGAATCATGTTCTCCCCAGGCACGATGTTGTACAGTAGAACTGCAAATATCAGGCAGTTCTTGTTGGATTCCGGTATGGAAGAGCTGTAAATCACAGGGAGGTAAGAAGTGATAGAGTCCGCTGAGCTTTATGAGAGGCTGAAGAAGGAGAAAGCAGAGCTATCAGAACGACTGGAACACTCGAGAGCTCTCGGGCAACCGTCGGCAGATGGCAAGGAAGGCAGTCCCTTCGGCAAGAGGGAGGAAGGAGCCGATGAAGCCCTGGAACTGGAGAAGAGGCTGGTCCTAGAACAGCGGCTGATAGAATCCCTGAATGACGTTGGGCATGCCTTGCAGAAGTACGAAGACGGCACATACGGCCTGTGCGATGCCTGTGGGAAGCCCATAGAGCAGGCTCGCCTTGAGGCCATGCCCCAAGCAAGCTTGTGTATGAGCTGCAAATCAAGCCGGACAAAGGATGCAAAGACAGTACGATAGCGGGTGTCCGCATGAACTGGAGGCCGTCAGAGGGACTGATTGTGCAGACGCTGATGAACCGAAGTCTTCCCCGGTTAGCCACGCCGGCAAACGGGACTTGTTCCTGATCGTCACTGCCCTTGTGGCGACCGTTGACCAGCTGAGCAAGCTGTGGATCGAGGCCAATCGGCCTCGGATGGAACTGCTGCCCGGGTTTCTCGATCTGGTCTACGTAACCAACCCCGGTGCCGCCTTTGGCCTGCTTGCCAGTCATACTGAGCTTCTCATCGCTCTGGGCATAGCAGGTTCCGTAGCTATCGTGGTGTTCTTTCGCTACTTCTCTCCAGCCAGCACTGTAGGCATACTCGCCTTTGCTCTGGTATTGGGCGGGGCCGTGGGCAACCTCACAGACCGCATCCGCCTTGGCTTCGTGATCGACTTCATCAGTGTCCAGTTCGTCCGCTGGCCTCCCTTCAATGTCGCTGACGCAGCCATAACGGTGGGCATCTTTGCTCTCATCTACTATCTGTACACGTCGGGAGCGTTTAGAAAGGCATATGAACGCGGACACAGACCCAGAGATTAGGACATTTCATCTCAGTTCACCCCAACCCGACATCCGCCTTGATAAGTATCTAAGTCAGATCCTTCCGCAATTCTCGCGCGCGTATCTGCAGAGGCTGATCGAGCAAGTGCATATCCTGGTCAACGATCGAAGGTCCAAAGCCGGCCATCGACTGGACAGAGCCGACACCGTCACGGTCGTTCTTCCAGTTCTACCTGTGCGTCCCCTGGCTGAAGCGATCCCCCTGGTCATAGTCCATGAGGACGAGGACATACTGGTGATAGACAAGCCTGCCGGGCTTACAGTTCACCCTGCCCCCGGCCATCCCCGTCATACACTGGTCAACGCAGTCTTAGCACACTGCCCCGCGCTGGCCCTCAGCGATGATCTGTTGCGTCCGGGCATAGTACACAGGCTGGATAAGGACACATCGGGGCTGATAATCATCGCCAAGAACGACCGTGCTCGCGCGCACTTAGCCTCGCAGTTCAAGCGACGCATAGTGTCCAAGGGATACCTCGTCCTCGTTCACGGAAGGCTGTGCCCGGAACAGGGTACTATCGAGGCACCTATCGGACGAGACCCGCACAGCAGACGGAAGATGACCATAGTAGAAGACGGGAGGGAGGCCACCACCAGGTATCAGGTCAGGGAATACCTGGACGATTACACCCTGTTAGAGGTGACTCCTGTGACGGGGCGCACGCATCAGATTCGGGTCCACCTCTCAGCTATCGGGTATCCTGTAGCAGGCGACGCGGTCTATGGAGCAAGATCGGCCCGCTTTGAGAGGCAGTTCATCCATGCTTATCGCCTCGGCTTTCATCTGCCTGCTACCGGAGAATACCGTGAATTCGTCTCGCCCTTGCCCGCCGACCTGAAGCAAGCCCTGGAACGTTTGCGCAGGTCATGAGGGCCCTTCTAGGGTAGCTTGACTGAGCAGCCGTCTCGAATCACAGGAGTGGTTTGTTGCAGGAATAAGGCCAGTTTGATATGATTGCGGCGATACGATGGATAGATTGGAGTTGGTAGCTACTAACCGGGACATTCTCGGCAAGAGGGTCAAGCATCTGAGGCGTCAAGGGATTACCCCGGTGCATCTCTTCGGGCACGGTATAAAGTCCCTGGCACTTCAGTGTGACAATCGTGAACTCGAGGGCGTGCTGGGCCACGCCGGCCAGACAGCCCTGATCAGCCTCAAGGTAGATCACGAGAAGAAGCCCAGAACCGTTGTGGTTCGCGAGTTCGACAGGGATTGGCGCAAGGGCCAACTGCTCCATGTAGACTTCTACCAAGTCAGGATGACTGAGAAGCTGAAGCTGGAGGTCCCCATTGTTCTGGTGGGAGAGGCACCGGCGCTGAAGTCTAAGGCCAGCATGCTGGAACATGAGCTTGAGACTCTGACCGTGGAGTGTCTGCCGGGCAAGATTCCCGCCAACATTGAGGTGGACGTCGGTTCGCTGACCGAGCCCGATCAGGCGATACGTGTCAAGGACCTGGTTGTCGATAAGGACATCGCCGTTCTCAACGACCCGGAGTTGGTTGTGGTGAAGATCGGCTGGCACCACGTGGAGAAGCTGGAAGAAGAGGCAGTAGGGGCCGCGGCGGAAGTCGCCGGAGCTCCAGCACAGGCTGCGCCCGACAAGGATAACTCACAGTAGCCATAGTCGCCCTGCCCGACAGCGGCGTCTGTGTCTAGAACCATAAGCGGGATTTGCCCCACCGGGAAATCGCTGCTGACATGACTGAAACTGAATACTAGCTCTCTCCGAGCTGGCTTGCCTAAAGAGCATCCATGGCAGGCAGCCGGTAGGCTGAATAAGCCTCGAGGGCACAGATAGAAATGCCTGTGCCTCCCGTTGTCAGGAAAGGAGGGAATATGAAGCTTGTTGCGCACAGAGCACCGTTTTCCTGACGGTGCTTTTTCTTGTTCGCGCTTGTAGTTATCCTTTGTAACGCATGTCGATTTCGCTGACCGGCTCGACACGACATTGCTGATTCTGGAGAGAAGATGAAGAAGACAAGCACAAAGACCTGGGTGATCGCACTGGCCGTCATGGCACTCGTGGTCATAATTACCGTAGTTGTGACGGGACGGACTCCCGCCCTGAAGGTGGCGACCACTTCCAGCCTGTATGATACCGGCCTATGGGAATACCTGGCGCCGCAGTTCGAGCAGGAATACGGTGCCAAGCTTCATATCTTCTATGCCGGCACCGGCATAGCCCTTGAGTATGGCAGGAGAGGCGATGTAGATGCCGTCGCAATTCACGACAAAGCCCGGGAAGAGCAATTCGTGGCCGCAGGCTACGGCATCGAACGGATCCCCTTTGCCTACAACTACTTCTTGATCGTCGGTCCTCCGGATGACCCGGCAGGCATCGCGGGTCTGAGCCCCCAGGAGGCCTTCAGGAAGCTGATGGAGACGGGAAGTGGCCAGTTCGTCTCACGTGGAGACGACTCCGGTACCCACGCCAAAGAGAAGGCCATCTGGCGGGCAGCCGGCTTTGACTATGAGGCTGTGCAGCAGGCCGGGGCCTGGTACGTGGAGCCGGGGCGAGGAATGGGGCCTACCCTGCTCATGGCCAACCAGAAGAACGCCTACACCCTGACCGATAACGGCACCTTCCTGGCCTACAAGGGTGACCTGGACCTGGTGCCTGTTGTGGAGACTGGGGCCATGCTGCTCAACGTCTACTCGGTAGTCGCCATAAACCCCGCCAGGAACTCCGACAGTAACGTTGAGATGGCAAATAACCTGGTGCGCTTTCTCATCTCGCCAGAAATACAAGACCTGATCGGCAACTACGGAGTCACGGAATACGGCGTGCCCCTGTTTACGCCCTGCGCCGGCCGGGAACCCACGGAGTAGCATACATCAAGGAAGGCTGTTCTTGGATCTTGTCAGGAGGAGTAACGACAGTTGACTGAACTGTGGCAGGGGCTGACCAGGGCCGTACAACTCATCATCACCCTCGACCCCGAGGTCCTGGAGATAACGGGAAGGACCTTAAGGATCGCGGGCGCCTCCTGTATCCTGGCCTCGCTCATCAGCCTGCCGCTGGGCAGCCTGATACACTTCGGCCGGTTCCGGGGCAAGAGGGCCCTGGTGAGTGTCATCCAGACATTATTTGCCGTGCCCACAGTGATCATTGGCCTGTTCGTCTTCGTCCTCTTTTCACGGTCCGGGCCGTTCGGTGAACTGGGCATACTGTTTACACCCACCGCCATGGTTATCGGGCAGATGATACTGATCACCCCCATCCTGCTCGGCCTGACCATCTCGGCTTTGAACGGAGTAAGCAAGGAGATCGTCGAGACTGCCACCTCGCTTGGCGCCAGCGGCTTTCAGCTGGCGCTGCTCACGCTGAGAGAGGCCAGGTACGCAGTAGTGGCCGCACTGGTACTGGGTTTCGGCAGGGCCATTTCCGAGCTCGGCATTGCCATGATGATCGGCGGCAATATAAGAGGATTCACCAGGGTGATGACTACGGCGATCTCGCTAGCCACCACCAGGGGCGAACTGGAGCTGGCCCTGGCGCTGGGCATGCTCCTCCTGCTCCTGGCGCTTATCATCAATATTGCCCTTAACAGGCTGCAACAGAGGTAACCAAGAATGAAACCGTCGGCGATAATCGAAGTGACCGGCTTGAGCCATAGCTATGGCGGCAAGGAGATACTCAAGGAACTAAACCTGAGCATCGCCAGGGGCGAGGTGTTCGCCCTTATCGGCCCCACCGGAGCGGGAAAGACCACTCTGCTGCGCATCATGGACCTTCTGGAAGTTCCCGGTTCAGGGGAGATTCGTTTCGATGGCCAGGCCGTTCCCCGATCGGGCAAGCACAGGCTGGCTATACGGCGGCGGATTTCATTCATACAGCAGAAGCCCCAGGTATTCAATGCCAGTGTCTATGACAATGTTGCCTGTGGCCTGAGATGGAGGGGAGTGGATAGGAACACGATTGCAGAGAAGGTGGACCGTATGCTGGCAACGGTTGAACTTGAGGGCTACGGCAGCAGAAACGCGCGCACGCTTTCGGGCGGCGAGGCGCAGAGGGTGACACTGGCCAGGTCGCTGGTGCTTGAGCCCGAGGTGCTGCTGCTGGACGAGCCGACCGCTAACCTCGACCCGGTTTCCACGGCCAGGGTCGAGGACTTGATCTCGAACATTGCTCGGCAACGTAACACGACCATGGTCATGGCCACCCATGATATGTCCCAGGGACAGCAACTGGCCGACAGAATAGGGGTCCTCCTGGAAGGCAGCCTTGTCCAGACAGGCAATGCCAGCGACATATTCCGTTCGCCACACAACGCAGAGGTAGCGCGTTTTGTGGGCATGGAGAACATCCTGGCAGGTGTGGTAGTGGTCAACGACGAGGGCATAGCCACGGTGCGGATAATCGATGATACTCGCGGAAGCGATATTCAGGCGGTTTCCACCTATCCCGAGGGTGCAGACGTCTATGCCTGCGTCAGGCCTGAAGACGTCACTCTAACTCCTGCACGTCATCCCAGTTCGGCCAGAAACGCCTTTGCGGCCAGGGTTACCAGGGTAACGTATCTTGGTCCGCTCAGTCGGGTGGAGATGAACTGCGGCTTCCAGCTCACCTCGTTGGTCACCAGGGTCTCGGCGCAGGAACTGGGCTTACAGGCAGGCGCCGAAGTCTACGCCACTTTCAAGGCTACCGCGGTCCACGTCATGGAAAGGAGGCCTGACCGATGACGGGGGTGCTGGATTCCTTCGGACGGAGCATAGATTACGTCCGCATCTCGGTTACCGACCGCTGCAACCTGCGCTGCCTTTATTGCATGCCGCCGGAGGGTATCCCCCGAATGCACCACGGCGAGCTCCTTACCTACGAAGAGATTCGCGCTGTGGTCCGGGCGGGGGCCGCGTTGGGAATCCGTAGGGTCAGGCTGACCGGCGGCGAGCCCCTGGTCAGGGCCGGGCTGCCCGAACTCGTGCGGATGCTGTCCCGGATAGACGGGATCGAGGAGCTCTCGCTGACCACTAACGGGACGCTTCTCAAGGAACATGCTCTTGAACTCAAGCAGGCAGGTCTATCAAGGATCAACGTAAGCCTGGACACGCTGAAGGCGGACAGGTTTCGCGACATAACCCGGGTCGGAGAGCTGAGCGACGTGCTCGAGGGCATTGAGGCCGCCAGATACGCCGGCCTGCACCCGGTGAAGATCAACGTCGTGGTCATGCCGGGCGTAAACGAGGACGAGATACCGGATTTCGCCGGGATGACCCGCAGGGAGGAATGGCATATCCGGTTCATCGAACTCATGCCCTTCAAGGGAGCGGTCCAGTTCACACCCTCGGCTGATCTGCGCAACCAGATAGCCGCGCTGGGCAAGCTTGAACCCTGCCACGATTCGGCCCGGCTGGCCGGCAACGGGCCGGCCGACTGCTACCGCCTGGCAGGAGCTAAGGGCACCATAGGCTTCATCAGCCCTCTGAGCGAGCATTCCTTCTGCTCCAGGTGCAACCGCATGCGACTCACGCCGGACGGCAAGCTACGTCCCTGCCTCCTGGGCGAGGATGAGATTGACTTGAGAACACCACTACGCAATAATGCTTCGCTGAGCGAATTGCAGGAGCTGATCTTGAAGGCGGTCGCTTCGAAGCCGGAGCACCATCACCTGGGCGGGTGCAGTTCGCCCGCTCCTGATGTACGGGAGGAAAGCGGAGTTATGAAGCGGAGAATGTCGCAGATCGGAGGTTAAGTATGGAACCGGGTCGCATTCACATGGTAGACGTCAGCCAGAAGAAAGACACTGAACGCCAGGCCGTGGCCCGGGGCAGGGTGCAGATCTGTCCTGCCACCCTGGAGCTCATCCGCAAGGGGGAACTGGAGAAGGGGGACGTGCTGGCCGCAGCCAAAACGGCCGGCATCATGGCTGCCAAGCAGACCCATCATCTCATACCTCTCTGCCATCCTCTCCAGACTACACAGATCGCGGTTGAGTTTCATCTCTCCGGGACTGACTCCGACTTCGTGGGAGTCGAGATCACCGCCAGCGCCAAGGGAATAGGCAAGACCGGGTTCGAGATGGAAGCACTGGTCGCCGTAACCGTGAGCGCGCTGACCATCTATGATATGTGCAAGGCGGTGGACACAGACATGACCATCGGCGGAATCCGCCTCATGAGCAAGAGCGGAGGCAAGAGCGGGGTCTACGCCGCCCGCGAATGAGATAGAAGCCTGACGAGCAACAACACGGCCCGGCCTTCCGTGCTGCAGGCCGTCATAGCAGGGCGAAACGCTTCGTGTCCCGGCCGTCGGGAACTGCACGGCGTAGCGACCTCCGTTGACACCTCCGTAAGCAGTCCAACCGGTTGGCGGCCGGCTTAATCGGCATCGTGCTGCCAGAAGCGCACATTTCACTGGACCGTGATCTTCAAGCCGAATCAGAGGGCTAGCAGCAACTCTATGCAAGGCTCAAGACTCTTTCGAGTCTGTGACGAACTGACAGCGGCGGCGCACATCGTTGATGGACCGCTCGGTCCTCCTGACATGGTCTCCGGTGCCGGGATTCTCTGAAGCCAACGTTCATCCAACGCGGCCGGGCCCCTGATCAGAACAGCGGGTAACTCGCCGATAAACCGTCACCACTTTGATCTCATCGAGTCAAAGGCACGGGTTCACGGTTCTTCATTTCTCCCCTAAATTTTCTTAAGAAAGGAGCCCCGCTGACTTGACAAAATTAAGGCGCTGTTTTATAATGGGTCAAGATACTTAATTTAAGTATTGAGTTGATCAAATAAAGGAGGAACCGGAGATGTCAAGGATACAGAAAAGGATAGCGAGGATGGTGGCAAGCAGAAGGATGAGCGCTCCCGGCTCGGGTAACAGCGCAGACGGTCGCCAGGCGTCGTCAGGACTGCTCTCGTGGTACTCGACCCAGGCCGCCGCTCCGGACTTGAGCTACGCGCTCACGACCAACGGATATGTAATTCTGTCATGAAGAGAATGAAAGGAGGGCAAGAAAGATGGCTGAAAGTCAGAAGAGAATACTGGAGATGCTGGAGAACCAGAGCATCAGCGTCGATGAAGCTTATCGACTCCTGAGTGTGCTGGATCCGAGAGGCGAGGCACCGCGAGGTGTTCCAGAGACACCGGGGGCAGCAGGCAAGAAGGGCAAGTACCTGCGTGTCACCGTGGTGCCTCGGCCGGGAAACCACAATGATGATAAGGAGGAGGACGGTGCCGAGCTCGTCAGGGTGCGTGTGCCTATGTCACTGATACGCGCCGGCATGAAGTTCACATCTCTGATACCGGACTCAGCCAGAGACAAGATCACCGCTGCTCTAGGCGAGAAGGGCATAAACCTCGACGCGCGCAATCTCAAGCCCGAACAGATCGAGGAGATGATCGACGCCTTGAGTGAACTCGAAGTGGACGTGGCAAACGCTAAGGAAGTGGTAAAGGTGTGTGTCGAGTAGACGCTGCGCCAGGACTACCTGGCGCAGCGTCACAGGTCGGTCGCTGCTGTGCGCTCCACGCCGGGATTGCTCCACAAGTCGTGAACGCTCGCTCGGCGCACCGGACTGAACACTACTGAGAAACCTCTGATTGCCTACCGCTCGTCAACCTCGTCCGCGCGAGACCAGATCGGCAGGTTTTCCCAGGAATCGCGAAGGCAACAGGCGTCAAAATGTCGAAGGGTGATATACTGCTCGAGCCGGCCAGAGCTCCGGCAGGCACAGGCCTGTCACATATAAGGATACGCAATGGGCACTGAAGATTACCTCGACGCTTTGCTCTCACTGCCGGCGCTGGCTGGTTGGCCCCAGGTCTCGCGCGACGGACGCTGGGTAGCCTGGACATGGCTGAGAGCGGCTCCGGTGGCTGATGTGTGGGCCGCTCCCACCGATGGCAGCACACCGCCCATACGTCTCACCGAGACCTCCGAGAACACGTTCCTTGTGTCGTGGACGCCGGACAGCAAGGAAGTCATCGTCGAAGAGGATGAAGGCGGCAATGAAAGGGTCAGACTGTTCAGGGTCGAGCTATCTCGCCCGGGGGAGATGACGCCGCTGACGGAGCCGGACCCTGGCTACTTCCTGAGAGGCGGCCAGTTGCACCCGGACGGGAGGCGCCTGGTGTATGGTGCGAACTACGACTTCTCCCGGCAAGAGGAACTGGAGCCCACGTGGATCCATTGCCACGACCTGGGAACGGGCAAGCGGCAGGTTCTGGCCAAACCCGAGAGAGGAAGCTGGGTCAGCCCTCAACTCTCTCCTCAGGGAACACACGTTCTCTACACGAGGCAGGACCGCCATCCGGCCGGGCAGCAGGGGTGGCTCGTCGACATCGACGGACTACATGATCGGGAGATCCTCAACTTCGGGGACAAATCCCGGGTGCGTTCGCTTTCGTGGCTCCCCGACGGGCGGCGCATTATGTTCATCGCGGAGGACGGAAATGAGCGGCGCCTGGGCCTGTTCGACCTTGCCGCTGATAAGACCGTGTGGCTCATCGAAGACCCCGAGCGAGGGCAATTCATAGAGGATGCCTGGGTTCCATTCGGCAGTTCCAGTGCGGTGGTTGTGGAGGAGCGAGACGCACGGCTCCAGCCCTACCTCCTCGACGTGGAAACGGGAGAGGAGATGTGTTTCGCCATGACAACGGGGAACTTCCTGCCCCTGGCGCCTGCAGCCGGGGACCGCGCGCAGTGGGTGGGAGTTCAGTACAGCTCTCTTCATCCCCAGGATATCGTGGGGTTTCGGCTGGAAGAGGCGAGGCCGGCCAGCTTCTCCAGTCTCTCTCGCGTCTGGGAGCGCACGCATCTCCGGCCCGAGGAGCTGACGCAGGCAGAGGACTTCCGCTGGAGATCTTCCGATGGGGTGGAGGTGCAAGGATGGCTGTACCGCGCTACTGGAGAGCCCCTGGGTACGGTGGTGCTCGTCCATGGCGGGCCGACCTCACACAGTGGCGACCGCATCCATGCCCTGGTCCAGTACCTGGCCGGGAGTGGATTCCATGTGCTGGAACCCAACTACCGCGGGAGCACTGGCTTCGGCATCGCCTTTCAGGAGTTGATCAAACAGGACGGCTGGGGCGGCCTCGAGCAGGAGGATATCAAGACGGGCATCGATGCCCTAATACAGCGAGGAATCGCCCTGCCAGGGCGGGTGGGTGTGACAGGCACCTCCTACGGTGGTTACTCCTCGTGGTGTCAGATCACCCGCTACCCCCGCGAGGTGGTAGCCGCAGCCGCCCCGGTATGCGGGATGACCGACCTGGTCATCGACTACCAGACTACCCGGCCAGACCTCCGACCCTACAGCGAGGAGATGATGGGTGGGTCCCCGCAACAGGTCCCCGAGAAGTATCGCGAACGGTCGCCCATCCACTTCGTGCAGGATATCCAGGGCTCATTGCTGATCATTCAGGGGGCACAGGACCCCAATGTAACTCCGGAGAACGTCCGGGCCGTGCGCCGGGCTCTTGATCAAGCCGGTGTCCATTACGAACCGCTGGAGTTCAAGGATGAGGGACACGGCATAATGCGCCGGGAGAACCTGAGAACCCTATACCCCAGGCTGGCCGACTTCTTCGCTGGAGCCTTCACCCAGCAGTAAGCGTCCACACCCTGGATCTCATCCGAAACCTACCCTGACGAGCAAGACCGGGGCGTGACCATCCTGATGCTAGCCATTAACACGAGTACAAACCATCTCCTGTACCGGCTATCCCACCCCACACAGTATCACGATCTGTACTCGGAGTCGTGTGGGCAGGCCACGCCGGGCCTAATTGGTATGGTGTCCCCCTATTTCAGAGGGGTAGCGAGACGACATTGTGGGTACATTGAAGGGGAACATAGAGCCGCAGGGTTCTAGTTGTCAGGTCCAGCAACGCCTGCTGCATGACACTTCAGAAAGTTGAGCACTTCCCTGTTGAACACGCGCCTGTTCTCGAGGGAAAGGTAGTGAGCCCCACCGTCAACCTGGATCAGCCTGGCGTTGGGTATTCTCGCAGCTATGATCTCGGAGCAAACAGGCTTGATGACTCGATCTCCAGTTCCCACGATAATGAGGGTGGGAGCAGTGATCAATGATAGTCTCTCCAGCGTGTTGTGTTGGCGGCAAGCTTCGCTCTGTCCCTCCATTCCTACTCTACCTGCAGCTCTCATGAACCTGGATTGCATTCTGACGAGGAGACCAAAGACGCATCTATAAAGCGGATTATTGAAGGCCAAACTGATCATGGCCCTGAGTTGCTCTTCCGGCGCTAGTTGCCAGAGCCTGGCTTGTTCCAGACTATCTCCGCTCGTTCCGTCCTGGCTGGCATAAGTACAGGCCAGCACCAGCTTCATGACTCGTTGCGGATACTCTACAGCCAACTCCTGGGCAATCATGCCGCCCATGGAAAGGCCCAGAATGTGAGCCCTCTCAATGCCCAGGAGGTCCATGAGTCTTACGGTATCGTCGGCCATCATCCTGGTGGAATAGGGACCGGGCGGCTTGTCCGATTTGCCGACTCCTCGATTATCGAAGGTAACTACCCTGTAATACTTCCTGAAGAAAGGTATCTGAGGCAGCCAGCCAAGCCGCCCGGCATTGAATCCCATTATCATCACCAGAGGGTCTCCCCGCCCTGCAACTTGATAGTGAATGCTGATGCCCTTAATCCTGGCTATCGGCATGGTCCAGCTCCATCTCTCATATCTTGCTGCAAGTATGTAGCAGCTGCTCCGTCCTGGTGTCAGGCCGTAATAGAGATGCCTGCAGGCCAGAACTCGCTTCCTTGGTCAGTCTCTTCATAACACTCTTGACAAGGCACTCTTGACCTCCGCTGTAATGCTCTCTCCCGATCAGTGAGTCGATGCGGCATCAGCGCCCTCCCGTCTGTTAATGACAGTCCTGATGCAGACGGTGTGCATGACCACTGATGATGAGAGGCAAGTTCAGAGACTTCTTCGTGCGGCATCCGCCGCGAGTTTCCCCGTCATGATGGAAACCGGAAGTCCAGAGGGGCTGAATACCCATTGTCCAGCCTGGAA
>Ga0209498_1000992_pt1 | contig 17457 bp, 9 predicted proteins | sample WalLakDeSediment_FD_184131 | JGI IMG/M metagenome (GOLD analysis project Ga0209498, IMG submission 184131) | Lake sediment microbial communities from Walker lake, Nevada to study Microbial Dark Matter (Phase II) - Walker Lake 11/02/13 Deep... | ecosystem: Environmental > Aquatic > Freshwater >... | reverse complement strand
GGCCGCCTGGCATGACCACGCGGCCTCACCGGCATGGCGAGCGGTGGCGTCACGGGCGAGGGTGTTCGTCGCCTCGCGCCGCGCCGCGGCCGCGTTCGGCTGGCGCGGAGCGAGCACCACGCTCGAGCGCTGGGCGCGCACGCCGCCGGCGGTTGTGGCCGACCCGCTGGTCCGGCGGCGCGCGTTGGTGGCGACGATCGTCGCGGAGGCCCCGCGCGGCGCGGGACGCGGCGATCCGGCGCGCACCGCCGAGGACGCCGCCGGCCACGCCAGCATCGCGGGGCCCGCCGTGCGCGAGCTGCTGCGCGTCGCCGACCTCGACGCGCTGCCCCCCGGCCTCGAGCCCCGGCTCGCCCGCTGGTGGCGGGTGGCGCGCCGCTACCGGGACGCGCTGGCGGCCGATGGGCTCGTCGACCCCGCCGCCCTGCTGCGGCTGGCGGCCGTCCGCGCACGCGCCGGCGAGGTCGTGCCGCTGCCGCTCGCGGTCCTCGGTCACCTCGACCTGCAACCCGACGAGGTCGACCTGATCGACGCCCTCGCCGCGCCCGGCAGCGTGGTCGTGCTGCCGCACGACCCGCCGTGGACCGACGCCAGCGACCCCGCGCGCGCCATGCTTCGCACGCGCGGCTGGACCGAGGTGGTCGCCGACGGGGCCGGCGCCGCCGCGCCGGAGGCCGAGGTCGTGGCGAGCGCCCCGGCTACGCGCGAGGCCGAGGCGCGCTGGGCGGTCGCCGAGGCGAAGCGGCTGCTCCTCGCGGGCGCCGCCCCCGGCGACGTCGTGCTCGCCAGCCGCGACCTCGCGGCCTACGCGGGTCCGGTCCGGACCGCCGCGCGCGCCGCGGGCGTCCCGCTGCGGGTCGACCGTTGGGTTCCGCTGGCGGAGACCCCGCTGGCCGCGCCGGTGATGGCCTGGCTCGAGGCCGTGGCCCAGCGGGGCGCCTTCGAGCCCACCCTCGCGTGGCTCGCGCACCCCCGCGTGGCGCAGCTCTCGGCGGACGAGGTCGACGACGTGCGGCGGTGGCGTCCCGACGATGTGCGTGCCTGGCGGCACGCCAGCGCCTGGCGGCACGCCAGCGCCTGGCGGCACGCCAGCGCCTGGCGGCGCGCCGGCGGTGACGCCGCCGCTGCCGCGGCCGCCGAAGCCGGCGCGGCGATCGCCGCCGCCCTGGCGTGGCCCGAGCGCGCGTTCCCGCGTGCGTGGGCCGAGCTGCTCGGCATCGGCTGGGAGGGCTTCGGCCTCGCGCCGCGCGTCGACCCGGCCACGCTGGACGCGCTGCCCGACGACGTGGGGGACCGGCCCGACCGCGAACCCCCCGCGAGCCCGTTCGCCGACCCGCGGCTGGGCGTCGTGTGGCGTGACGCCCTCACCTCCCTGGCCGACGCCGCCGACGACGACGGGCGCGTGCGCCGCGGCGCCGTGCTCGCGACGCTGCGCGACGCGCTGCGCGCCGAGACTACCCGCGACGGTGTCGGCGACGATCCCACCACGGCCCCCGATGACGACGTCGACCAGGGCGGCGCCGACGCGACCGTGGTCCTGTGCCCGCTCGAGGCGCTCGCCGATGCCCGCGTACCGCACGTGCTGCTGCTCGGCGCCGTCGACGGCACCCTGCCGCAGGCGACGCCCGACGACCCCGTGCTGGGCTTCCACGAGCGCGCCGCGCTGGCGGCGGCCGGCGTGCCCCTGCGGGGCGCGGGCGACCTCGCCCGCGGCGAGGCCCTGCGCTTCTGGGGCGCGTGGCGGGCGGCGACCGAGCGCCTGTGGATCGGCGTGCCGGCCCAGACCGGCCGCGACGCCCGCCTTCCCAGCCCCTTCCTGGAGCGGCTCGGCGTGGTCGCGACGCCGGTCGGCGAGCCCCCGCCGGCGTCCCCGCAGGCCTTCCGGACGGCCGCCCTGCGAGCCGTGGCCGACGTCCCGGACGCCGTCGACCCCGTGCTCGCCCACGCCCGCCGGGCCTACGCGCAGGCGCTGGCGCGGGAGACCGAACCGCGCTGGGGACCGGACGACGGCTTCGTGGGCATCGGCGTCGACCCCGACGCCCGCAGTTGGTCGGCCACCCAGCTGACCGACCTCGGGACCTGCCGCTTCAAGTGGTGGGTCGGCCGTGTGTGGGGTGTGACGGCCCCGGAGGAGGGCGCCACCGAGCTCACCCCGCTGCTCGAGGGGCGGCTCTACCACGCGGCGCTCGACGGCGCGCTGAAGGCGTCGGTCGGCCACGCCGGCGCCGAGGCGCGCCGCCTCGCCGCCGACGCGCTCGACGCGGCCTTCGCGGCCGCCGAGCGGGCAGAGGGCATCGCCGACGTCGTCCAGCACTGGGCGCGGCGGCGCGAGGACCACCTGGCGCACCTGCGCGCGCTGGTGGGCGCCGAGGCGTTCCTGCCCGACGACCACCAGGTGCTGGCGCTGGAGCGCTGGTTCCGGGGCGAGTGGGAGGGCTGGCGCGTCAGCGGCCGCGTCGACCGCGTCGACCGCACCCCCGAGGGCGTGCGCCTGATCGACTACAAGCTCGGCAGCGGCCGACCGCTCGGGGCGCGCGACGCCGAGCTCGCGCCCACGCTCGACCTTCAGCTCCCGCTGTACGTCGAGGTCGCCGCGCCGCAGGTCGCCCCCGGCGAGCCCGTGGCGGGGGCCGCCTACCTGTCGCTGCGCAAGATGACCCAGGTGCGCGCCGAGCCGCCGGAGCCGCACGCGCTCGACGAGCTCTTCACCCGGCTGCGCGACGCGCTGCGCGCCGGCTTCTTCCCCGTCGAACCGCACCCGGACGTCTGCCGCCGCTGCGACCTCGAGCTGGTCTGCCGCAAGGGACCGCACCTCGACCTCAAGCCGTCCACGCACCGCGTGCCGTCGCCGGAGGCCGGCGCGGGCTCCCCGGCCGGCGCAACCGAGGGCGGCGCGCGATGAGCCTCGACCCGCGCCAGCGCGAGGCGGCCGAGGCGCCCGCCAGCGTCGTCGTGACCGCGGGCGCCGGCACCGGCAAGACCCACATGCTGGCGCGCCGCTACCTGCACCACCTGCGGGCCGGGTTGCGGCCGCTCGAGGTGGTCGCCGTCACCTTCACCCGCCGCGCGGCCGAGGAGCTTCGCGCCCGGGTGCGCGAGGTCGTGCGCTCGGCGCTGGCCGGCGAGGGCGACCACGGAGGCCCGCTGGGCCTCGACCCCGACGTTCTCGCCGAGGTCGAGGCCGCGCCGATCGGCACCATCCACGCGCTCGCACAGCTCGTGTGCCGCCGCTACCCCGAGGCCGCCGGCGTGCCGCCCGACTTCGGCGTCGTCGACGAGCTCGACGGCGCGCTGTGGACCGCCGAGGCCCTCGACGAGGCGCTCGCGCGGCTGGACGACGAGCTCGCCGCCGACCTCCCCTACGACCTGCTGCGCGCCGCCATCGCGGCGGCGCTCGACGACCCCACCCGCGCCCGGGTCGCCCTCGCGATCGGCCCCGAGGACGTGCGGGCGGCGATCGATCTGGCCCGACGGGCGGCGTTCGACGCCACCGTCCACGAAGCGGTTTGGCGCGACGCCGTCACCCTTCTCGCAGGCTTCGAGGGGCCCGAGGGGCATGAGACCGAGGCCGCGCGGCGGCAGGCCGTGGCGGCCGCGCGGCGCCTCGCCGAGCTCGGCCCCGACGGCGACCCGGGCGAGACGGCCACCGCCTGGAGCGCGCTGGCGGCGCTGGCCGCCCACCGCGGCGCCAAGAAGGGCTGGCGCGGGCCCGAGCTCGGCGCGGTGAAGGCCGCGTTGCGCCGCCTGCGCGACGGTGCGCGCGAGGCCTGGAGCGACGGCGCCGGCCCCGCCGGGCTCGTGTGGTCGGAGCTCGACGACCGCGCCGCGGCCCACGTCGCGCGCCTGCGCGACGCCCTCGAACGCGCTCTGGAGATCGTCGACGAGCGCAAGCGCCGGGCCAAGGCGCTCTCCTTCGCCGACCTCGAGACGCACGCGCTGCGCGCGCTCGAGGACCCGGACGTGCGGGCGCACGTGCACGGTCGCTGGCGGGCGCTGCTGGTCGACGAGGTGCAGGACGTCAACCCCACCCAGGCGCGGTTGCTCGCGGCGCTGCGCGCCGACGACGCGCCCCTGACCGCCGTCGGGGACGCGAAGCAGTCGATCTACGGCTTCCGCGGCGCCGAGCCGGCGGTGCTGGTGGCGCTGCAGGACAGCGTCACGGCGGAGGGCGCGGGGCGCACGGTGGCGCTCGGCACCAACTACCGCAGCCACCGCGAGCTCGTCGAGGTCGTCAACCGGGTGTTCGACCGAGCCCTGGGCCCGGCCGCGGGCCCGCTGGCCGCCGCGCGCGAGCGCCCGGCCGCCCTGCCGGCCACGGCGCGCTACCAGCGCGTGGCGCGGCCGTCGGGCGCACGAATGGAGGAGTTGGCGGCCGCCGAGGCCGACGCCATCGCAGGCGCCATCCTCGGCTGGGTGCGCGGCCAGCCGCCGGTCGAGATCGCCGACGGGCCCGGGGGTCGCCGCCCGCTCGGCTTCGGCGACGTGGCGGTGTTGGCGCGCGGCCACGCGACCCTGGCGCTGCTCGAGGCCCGCCTGCCGGCGCTCGGGGTCCCGGTGCTCAACGCCGGCGGCGGCGACGTGCTCGCCACCCGCGCGGCGGCCGACGTCCGCGCGCTGCTGCGGGCGGTGGTCGACCCGACCGATGGCGCCGCCACGGCCGCGCTCCTCAGGTCGCCCTACGTGGCCGCCCACGACGCCGACATCGCGCGCTTCGCGAGCGCGGGGCCCGCCGGGCAGGACGACGGCGCGGGCCCCGCCGGCGCCCATGCCCCGGAGCCGCGGCCCTGGTGGCGCCGGCTCCCCGCCGCGTCGGCGGTCCCGGGCCAGTCCGCCCTCGCCGCCGCCGCTGCGCTGCTCGCCGAGCTGCGCCGCGCCCGCGCCGCCGGCGCCCGCGCCAGCGAACTGGTCGAGCGCGCCGACGACCTCCGCGGCTTCCGCGCGACGCTGGCCCACCTCCCCGAGGGCCCGCGCAGGGTGGCCGACCACGACGGCGTCGTCGACCTGCTCGAGCGGCTCGAGCAGGGCAGCGCGGACGCGCTCGGGGTCGTGCGGCGCCTGGAGCGCCTCGTGGCGGCCGGCGTGAAGGTCGCCCGCCCGCCGCTGCGCTCCCGTGGCTCCGTCGCGCTGCTCACGATCCACGCCGCCAAGGGGCTCGAGTGGCCCGCCGTGGTCGTCGCCGACCTCGCCGGCGGCGGCGCGCGCGACCGCGACGACGTGCTGCTCGACCCGCAGGTGGGCTTCGCGCTGCGCTGGCCCGACGGTCGCGGGGGCCGATCCGCGCCGGCCAGCTTCCGGCTCGCGGCCGCCGCGGCGGTCCGGCGCGAGCTGGAGGAGCGGCGACGGCTCGCGTACGTCGCGTTCACCCGGGCCCGCGAGCTGCTGCTCGTCAGCGACCGCGGCGGCGCCAACGGCGGGCTGCGCGCCGCGCTGGACGACGCCCTCGACGTCGAGGGGGTCGCGCACGAGGCGATCGCGTTCGATCCGTCGTCGGTCTCGGCGCCGCCGCTGCCGCCGGCGCCGCCGGCGCCCGATCCCGACGACCCGGCCTGGCGCCGCGGTGCCGTGGCGGGCGAAGCCGCGCGGACGCACCGCTGACGCGCCCGTGCCGCGGACGCGCTCGCCCCACGGGTAACCTGGGCGCAGATGCCCCGCCTGTTGCACCTGGCCGACCTCCACCTGGGCTGGACCCCGCGAGGGCTTCCGGGCGACGTCGCCGCGAGCGTGCGCCGGCGCCGCGACGCGCTGCTCGGGCAGGCCGTCGACGTCGCCCTCACCGAGCGCGTCGACCTGGTCGTGATCGCCGGTGACCTGTTCGAGTCGTACCAGCCGGAGCCGGCGCTGGCCGCCGCGACCCTGGGGCAACTTCGGCGGCTGACGTCCGCCGGCATCACCCTGATCACCGTGCCGGGCAACCACGACGAGCTGACCTACGCACGCTCGATCTACCGTCGCGAGGCTGCGAACTGGCCCGGCGTCGTCGTTACCCGGCCCGACCCAGGTCCAGTCGCCGACCTGCGCTTGGCCGGGGAGACGGTCAGGGTGACGGCGCTGGCCTACGTCGGCGGCGTCACCCCGACGCTGGCACCCCTGCGCAGCTTCCCGCGCGAGGCGGGCGGCATCGGCCTGGGGGTGTTCCACGGCACCCTGGTCGGACCGAACGTGCGCCCAGGCGACCCGTTCGGCGGCGGCCGCTCGCTGCCGCTCGACCAGAGCGCGCTCGGCGACGCCGGCTTCACCTACGTGGCGCTCGGCCACCTGCACGTGCCGCAGGAGGTGCCCCTCGCCGGCGGCGGTCTGGCGGTGTACCCGGGGTGCGTCGGTGGCAAGGGGCCGGGCGACGCGGGCGCCGCCCACTGGACACTCGTCGAGCTGGGCACCGGTGGGGCGCGCACCCGGCGTATCACGGCCGACGTCGCGCCGGTGTGGACGCGCGCGGTCGACGTCGGCACCTTCGACGATGTCGACGCGCTGGCAGGCCACATCCGCGGCCTCGGGACCGCGACCACCTGGGCGCGCGTCCGGCTGGTCGGTGCGCTGGCGTTCGAAGTCGACCCCGCGGCGCTCGCCGAGCGCGTCGGCGACGCCTTCCTGCACGTCGAGGTCGAGGACGCCACCACCAGCATCGCGCCGGAGCTGCTGGACCGCTGGGCCGCACAGCCGACCGTGCGTGGCGAGTTCGTGCGGCGGCTGCGCGCGCGGCTCGAGGCGGCCGACGACGAGCGCGAGCGCGCCGTCGTCACGCGGGCGTTGAGGCGGGGTCTGCACGCCCTGGCGGGCGACGCGTGAGCCCGGTCGTCCGCTGGGAACGCGTGCGTCTGCAGGGATTCGGGCGCCATCGCGATGTGACCCTGGCGTTCGGCGACGGCCTGGTGACCTGGGTGGCCCCCAACGAGGCCGGCAAGTCGACGGCGGTGGCCGGCCTGGTGGCGACCGTATGGGGGCTGCCGCACCTGCAGGAGGCCGCGGGCTTCACCTGGGCGCGCTTCCGGAGCTTCGACGGCGGCCCGCATCGGGGCGAGGTGACCCTGCGTCTTGACGGACGACGCTACACCGTCGCCCGCGACTTCGAGAGCCACCGCGTGCGGGTGGTCCACCACGCTGATGCGGGCGACACGACCGTTGTCGAGGCCGAGCACAACCCGAACGCCCGGCGTGAGGCGAGCGCCTACCTCGACTGGCTCCGCGCGACGCTGACGATCGACGATGCGGCCCTGGTGCTGGCCACCTTCGTGGTCGCGCAGGGCGACCTCGGCGGATCGCCGCACCGGGTGAGCCAACGCGTGCAGGCGCTGTTGGTGGGGGCCGGCGGCGGCACCACGCAGGACGCCGAGGCACGCATCGAGGCGGCGCTGCGCGCCTGCACTCGGCGCCTGAAGGGGCTCGCGCCGGGGCTGAACCGCGACGGCCGCAGCGACCAGGCGCTCGAGCTCGCCGAGGCCCGGCTACTCGACCTCGAGACGCGCTGGTCCGCGGGTCGAGCGGAGGCCGACGCCTACGCCCGCATCCAGGGCGAGGCCGAGGCGACCGGTGCGGCCGCCCGCGTCGCGGCTGACGAGGCGCGCCGCAGGCGCTCTGCGGCCGATGCACAGCGGGACTGGGTCGACCGGCGCGAGGTCGCGATCCGGGCGCTGCGGCGTGCCGGCGAGCTCGAGCGGGCGGCCGCGACCGCCCACGGCCTCGACGCCGAGCTGGCGGCCGCGCGCGCCGCGGCCGCGGCGGTCCACCCCGAGTTGGCCGGCGTGCGGCCGGCAGGTCTCGAGGAACGCGTGGTCGCGTGGGCCAGGGCCGAGGACGCGCTCAGCGCCCACGAGCGCCGCTTGGCGGCCGCGCACTCGGCGCGTGGGGCCGCCCTGGCCGCCGCCCACGACGCGGTCGCAGCGGCCATCGCCGCCGAGCGCTCCGTCGTGGATCCCGCCGACGCTCTCCGGTGGCACCCTGGCGAGTCGTCAGGAGCTGGCGGCGCCGGTTTGGCCGGCGGCGCGGTTTCTGCTCTGGCCGCGGCCGAGGCTGCGGCGCGGCGCTGGCGTGAGGGCCTCGCGGCTATGCGCCGGGAGTCCGCACGCGCCGCGGCGGCCGCGGCGGAGCTCGCGCCGGTGCGGTCGCTCGCCGGGCTCGACGACGGCCTGCGCGCAGAGCTCCACGGGTACCGGGAGGCGGTCGCCGCCTGGGCGGCGCGCTTGCAGGAGGCCGAGACCGCGTGGCAGGGGTGGCGCGAGCGGCTGGACGAAGCGGTCGAGCGCTTCGGCGAGGTGGCGCTGCTGGCGCCGGACGCCGCGGCTGACCTCATCGCCTTCTCGCGCGCCGAGGAGCTGCCGGACGCATGGGCGCCGTGGCGTTGGATCGGCGCGGCAGTTGCGACGGTCGTGGCGGCGGGGCTGACCTGGATCGGTGGCGCCGAGCTCGCCTGGATCGCCGGAGCGGGCGGTGGCGTCGCCCTCGCTTGGGTCCTTGCATGGCCCAGCCGCCCCGCCCTGCGCCGGGCGCGCCGCCGGTTGGACGTGCGCGTCGCGGCCGGCGAGGCAGCGTTGGACGGCGACGACGATCGGCGACGCGAGCTCGCGCGGCGGCGGGAGGCGTTCGACCTTCGGCGCGACGAGCTGGCGGAGCTCGCCGGCGGCGAGCGTGCCGCGGCCGGACGCCTGGCGGACGTGCGCGCCGGTGCCGCGGCGTTTCGCGAGCGCTGGTCTCCCTGGCGCGCGGCGCTGATCGACGCCGGGGCCGACGACGACGTGGACCTGGGTATCGCACACGACCGCTTCGAGCGCTCCAGCGCGGACCTCGCCGACGCCGGAGAGCGCGCCGTCGCGGCTGCCCGCTCACTCGGTGTGGAGGCCGACAAGGATCGCGTGACGGAGACCGGCGTCCCGGACATCCCGCAGCTTGCAGAGGGCGCGCCGGCGGCGGCTGCCGGCCCGGACGCGGCGCGCGCCTGGGCTTGGGCGCGGGGCTTGGGGGCGCTGGGCGACGACGCCACGGTCGGCGACCTCGATGCCTGGTTGGCGCGCGTCGGCGGGGCCACTTGGAGCCTATGGCGCGAGGCCGCCGTCCGCTCGGACGCCCTGCTGGCCCAGCGCCTCGAGACTAGAGCGGCGCGTGAGCGCGCGGAGGAGGAGGCCGTGCGGGTCGCTCGCGAGCACGAGCGCGCCGTGCTCGCGGAGGAGACGGCGGTGCGGGAGGCGCGTGCGGCGCTCGACGCCGCGCACGCGGCCGCCTTGGACGGCGCCGGCGGCGACGACCTCCCCGCGGACGCGGGTGCCCTGCGGGAGGCCTGGCGCTCCCGGGCGGCCGCGTTCGCGCACGCGGACGCGTTGGCAGCGCAGCTCGACGCCCACCTGCGCGCGGTCGCGGCAGCGGACATCGCAGCCGTGGCGGCCACGGCCGAGGCAGCGGGGTGGGAGGCGGCGCAGGCGCTGCGCGAGTGGCGGGCGCTGGTGGTCGCGCACCCGTCGCTGCCGCCGGCCGAGGTGGCGCCCGCCGCGGACGATCCCGACAGCCTCACGCCCGGCGACGTCTTCGCGGCCGCGCGGGTGGCGGCCGACGCGGCCGAGCGCGCCGCGGCGGTGGCCGCCGAAGTCGCGTTGGCGGCGCAGGAGGCGCTGGCGCGGGCGCAGGGCGCGGACCCGGTCGATGTCGCGGCGGTGGAACTGGAGATCGCCGCAGCCCGAGACGAGGTCGCCCATTGGGCGTTGGAGCGCGACGCGCTGGCGCTGGCTGCAACGGAACTGGCGGCGGCTGCCGAAGGCTTCCGCGCGGGACACGCGCGCCGGCTGGAGGCAGCGGCGACGGCGCACCTCGCGGCGTTCACTGGCGCCGAGGGTCGTCGCGTGCGCTTGGGCGCCGACTTGCGTGCCGAGGTGGTGGAGACCGACGGCCGGGCACTGAGCGTGGCGCAACTCTCGCAGGGGGCCCGCGACCAGTTGGCGCTTGCCCTGCGCTTCGCCGTCGCCGACCTCATGGCCGACGACGCGGCGCTGCCGCTCGTGCTCGACGATCCCTTCCTCAACTGGGACGCGGGGCGCGCCGCAGAGGCGCGGCGCGTCCTGCGAGAGGCGACTGCCCGTGGCCGGCAGGTTTGGCTGCTGAGTCACCGACCCGAAGTGGCCGACTGGGGTGAACCGCTGGCGGTGGAGGGCGGCTGAGCCCCCGGCGAGCGGCCGAGGGCCGCTGGCCGCGTCGCTGCGTCGCCGCGCTGCCATGCCGAGCCCGCCGCGTATCCTGGGGTCGTGGTCGCCGCTCCCGCCGCCCCAGGTGACGCTCCGCGCGGGACCGTGGCCGCCGGCATCGCCGTCTTCGTGGCGTTCATGTCCGCCGGCTACGCCTACAACGTCACCTTCGTCCAGCTTGGCGTCACCGACCTGGGTCGGCGCCTCGTGGGCCTCGGCGACGCCCAGGTGGCGGGCGCGATGGCGCTGCTGGCGGTCGTCACGGCAGCGGTCGCCGTGGCGGTGGGCGTGTGGATGGGACGCGTTGGGGTCGGCCGCGATCTCGTCCGCAAGCTGCGCATCGCAACCGTGGTCGTCGCCGGCCAGACGGTCCTGACGGTCGCCGCACCGCTGGTTGCATCCGAGGCTGGCTTCCTGGCCTGGGTCCTGCTCACCGCGCTCGCCCTCGGCGTTGGTGTCCCGGTGACCTTCGGGCTCACCGTCCACCTGGTGCCGGTGCAACACCGCGGCCTCGCCGCCGCCGGGGTCACCGCGATCGCGTACGCCTTCGCGCCGCTCGGCAGCGGCGACTGGACGATCGAGCCCCTGGCGCGCACCTTCACCGTGGGGATGCTCTTCGGCACGGCGTTGCTCGCGATGTTGGCGTGGCGCGACGTGCCGCTCGTGCGCGCCTGGTCGCGGCAGCACGAGCGCGCCGCGTTCGGCATCGGGCGCTACCTGCGCGGGGGCGCCGGCGAGGGGCCCGCTTCGCCGCGCGTTCGTGCCGCCGCCCGCCGCCGGCTCGTGTCGGTCCTCGTGCTGCTGTTCGTCGTGTTCTTCGTCGACAGCCTCGGCTTCCTGCGGCTGGTCGACACGCCGTTCTACGTCGCGGAGACGTGGCGGGCGGCGGAATGGGGGCCACGCCTGACGATCGCGGTGGCGCACGTGGTCGCGGCCGTCGTCGGCGGGGTGCTGTACGGCGCGCTCGGCGAGCGCGCGCTCCTGGCCTGGGTGCTGGGTGCCTTCGTGCTGGTGCACCTCGGGTACCAGATCGACGCTCAACTCGGGCTCGGTGACGGCCGCGGCCTCGGCATTCCGGTCCTGTACGCGGTGGCCGTCAGCCTCTACACGGTGGTGACGTTCGCGGTGTGGGCCGACCTGTCCACGCCGGACACGATCGGGCTGCACGCGGCGCTCGGCGTGGCCGCCTCCGCCTGGACCGCGACGTTCCTCGCGACGGCGCTCGCCCTGCGGTGGGCCGATGCCGGCGTCCCGTTCGAGCGCCACGTCGCGCTGGTCAACGGCGTCGCGCTGCCCGCGTTCGTGCTGCTGCTGTTGGTGATCGTATGGCCGCGCCCGCGGCCGGAGGCGGCCGCGTGAGGCCGTCGTCGACGGAGGCCTGGGCATCGCGCCGGGCGCCGTGGCCCCGCGCAGGGGAACGTCGCCGGGCGTTCCTGGTCGCGTTGTTGGTCCTCCTGCTCGTTGGTTGTGACGACACGCTGCTCGGGGTCACCTGGGTCCGCGGCGACCGTCACGTGGTCGTCGACGGCGGCCGCTTGGCGGGCGCCCTGCTGGTCACGGGCGGCGAGGTGCTGTTGGCGGCGGGTTCGCGGACCGATGGCCCCGTGTTGCTGTTGGGCGGCGACCTGACGATCGACGGCCTGGTCATGGGCGACGTGCTCGCGCCCAGTGGCGCCCTACGGCTGGGGCCGATGGCCGTGGTCCGCGGCGACCTGGGTGCTGGCACCGCGTTCGAGCGGCATCCAGACGCGTGGGTGGCGGGGGAGATCACGGTCGGGCTCGGGTTGCCGAGCGGCGCCGTGGAGCGCCGCGGCGGGGGCTGGTGGCGCGTGGTGCTGCAGGCGCTGGCAACCGCCGCGCTGGCGGCGGCGTTCGCGCGGTGGGCGCCGCGGCGGCTGGCCGCGATGGCCGACGCCGCTGCGCGCCACGTTCCCGTGGCGGCGTCGCTCGGCATCCTGGTGTTCCTCCTCGGGACGATCGCCGCGGTCGTCATGGCGTTCACGATCGTGCTCATCCCCGCAACGCTGCTGCTGCTCGTGCTCGGTGTCGTCGCCGTGGGCACGGGCTGGGCCGCCGTCGGCTTCGCGGTCGCGCGGGCGCTGGCCCGCGGGCCGCTCGCCTCCTGGTCCGGCCGGCCGGTGTGGCTGGCCGCGTTCGGGGGCTTCGACGTCGCGCTGGTCCTCGGCCTCGTCGAGCGCGTGCCGTGGGTCGGCGGCTTCGTCGCGTTGGCGGTCAGCTTGACGGCGCTGGGCGCCGTCGCGCTCACCGGCGTGGGCGGACGTCCGTTCGTTCACGCGGGCGAGGCACACGCGATCGACGCGTAGGTAGCAGACCCGCTGACGACGCGAACGACCGCGTGGCGCGTCAGTGCTTGGCGGAGCGCGGGTCGAGCGCGTCGCGCAGGCCGTCGCCCAGAAGGTTGAAGCCCAGCACGGCGATGGCGATGGCGATGCCCGGGATCGTCGCGATGTGGGGCGCCGAGGTGACGTAGTTGCGGCCGCTGGCGATCATGCCGGCCCACGACGCCGTGGGCGGCTGCACGCCGAGCCCGAGGAACGACAGCGCCGACTCCATCAGGATCGCGTACGCGAGATAGAGGCTGGCGTACACCACCAGCGTGGCGGCGAAGTTCGGCAGCAGGTGGACGCCCATGATGCGCGCCTCCTTCGCCCCGAGCGAGATCGCGGCCGTGACGAAGTCCCGTTCCTTGAGCTGCAGCACCGCCGAGCGCGCGACCCGGGCGAAGGCCGGGATCGTCCACACGGCGATGGCGACGATCGTGTTGAGGATCCCTGGACCGAGGGCCGAGACGATGATGATGGCCAGGAGCAGGTAGGGGAACGCCAGGAAGAGGTCCATGATGCGCATGGTCAGGCTGTCGACCCAGCCGCCGAGGTAGCCGGCCAGCGCGCCGAGGAAGCTGCCGAGCGTCAGCCCGAGCGCGACCGACGCGAGGGCGACCGTCAGCGAGGCGCGGGTGCCGTAGATGATGCGCGAGAGGATGTCGCGGCCGAACTCGTCCGCCCCGAGCAGGTACTGGGCGTTCGGCGGCGTGCGGCGCGCGCGCAGGTTCTGGTCGGCCGGGTCCGTGGGCGCAAGCTGCGGCGCGAAGGTGGCCATCGTGATCAAGAGCAGCACGATGACGGCGCCGACCATCCCGAGGTGGTTGCGCCGGAAGCGGCGCCAGACGTCGCGGCGGGCGCTGGCGGCGCTGGGCGCGGCGGGCGCGGCGACGCTCACTGGTAGCGCACCCTGGGGTCGATGAGGCCGTAGCTGAGGTCGACGAGCAGGTTGACGAAGACGTACACCATGGCCAGGATCAGCACCAGTCCCTGCATCAGCACGAAGTCGCGGTTGAAGATCGCGAACACGGTGAGGCGACCCACCCCGGGCCAGGCGAAGACGGTTTCGGTCAGCACGGCGCCGCCGAGCATCTGGCCCAGCTGCAGGCCCAGGACGGTGACGACGGGGATGAGCGCGTTGCGCAGGGTGTGCTTGTAGAGCACCGAGCGCTCGGCCACGCCCTTGGCGCGGGCGGTGCGCACGAAGTCCTCGCGCAGCACCTCGAGCACGGTGGAGCGGGTCATGCGCGCCACGACCGCGATCGACGGCAGCGCCAGCGTGATCGCCGGCAGCACCAGATGCCGCCAGGTGCCGCTGCCCGACACCGGGAACCAGCGCAGGTTGACCGAGAAGATCACCATGAACACGATCCCGGTCCAGAACACCGGCATGGAGAGGCCGGCGAGCGAGGTCACGCGGATGAGGTTGTCGACCCACGAGCCTGGTCGCGACGCCGCGAGCAGGCCGAGCGGGATGCCGACGCCCAGGACGAGGACGATCGCCGCCAGCGCCAGCTGGATGGTGTAGGGGAAGGTCTCGGCGAGGATGTCGGTCACCGGGCGACGGTCGCGGATCGAGCGCCCCAGGTCGCCCTGGAGGATGTCGGCCACGTAGGTGACGTAGCGCACCGGCAGCGAGCGGTCGAGGCCGAGCGAGGTGCGCAGCTCGGCGATCGCCTGCGGGGTCGCGAACTCGCCCAGGATGAGCGCGGCCGGGTCGCCGGGGATCAGGTCGAAGCTGACCGTGACGACGAAGACCACCCCGAGGGCGAGCGGGATGGTGATCAGGATGCGGCGGATCAGATAGGCGAACATCGTCAGAGAGGGGGGCTGGGGGGCCTGAGGCCCCCCAGCGGAGATGCGGTCCTCAGCGCTTGTCGACCGGGAACAGGTCGAGAATGTACTGGATGGGGTGCGCCACGTAGCCCGTCACGTTCGCGGCCAGGGCGGCGACCTCGTAGCTGCCGTACAGCGGGATGGCCGGCAGGTCGATGGCGAGCTGGTCCTGCACCTTGCCGTAGAGCTCGGCGCGCTCGGCGGGGTCGAGGCTGGCGCGGGCGGCCTTCAGCCACTCGTCCACCTGCGGGTTGGCATAGCGCCAGCGGTTCCACGACGCCGGCGGCACTTCGGTGCTGACGTAGTTCGAGTACATCGTGTAGTCGGCGTCGGCGGTGGTGGTGAACCAGGTGAACGAGTTCAGGTCGTAGTCGAGCGTGGCGCCGCGCATCAGCTGGAAGGTGGTCGCCCACTCGAAGATGTCGAGCTCGACGGCGATGCCCGCCTGGCGCAGGAACTCCTGCAGCGCCTCGGCGATCTCGCGGTCCTTGAGCGAGCGGCCGTTCGACGGCAGCGCCTGCAGCGTGAGCACGTTGCCCGCTGCGTCGCGCATCCAGCCGTCGCTGCCGCGGGTGTAGCCGGCCTCGACCAGCAGGGCGCGGGCGCGCTCCGGGTCGTAGGGGTAGCGCTCGAGCAGCCCCATGTCCTTGTAGCCGAAGACCGGCTCGCCGATCACGGAGGTCGCGAGCACGCCGCCGCCCTCCAGGATCGCCTCGGCGATCAGCTCGCGGTCGATCGCGTGGGCGACGGCCTGACGCACGCGCACGTCGGCGACGTTCTCGCGGGCGAGGTTGAAGGCCAGGTAGAAGATGCCCACGCCCGGGGCGCCCTCGACGATGAAGTTCGGGTCGGCGTCGAGCGCCGGCAGGTCGGACGGCGTGGGCATGAGGACCATGTCGGCCTCGCCGGTGCGCAGCGACAGCATGCGGGCGCCCTCTTCGGGGACGGTGCGGAAGACGATCTGGTCGAGGGCTGGGCGGCCGCGCCAGTAGTCGTCGTTGGCCTCGAGGGTGATGCGGTCGTTGGCGCGCCACTCGACGAACTTGAAGGGGCCCGTGCCGACCGGAGCGCGGGTGAAGGCGTCGCTGCCCATGGCCTCGACGGCGGTGGGGCTGACGATCGCCGTGTAGGGCATCGCGGCGACCAGCAGCAGCGGGCCGAAGGGCTGTGCGGCGACGATGTCGACGGTAAACTCGTCGACGATCTCGGCCCCGACGACGGCGCTGGCGAGCGAGCGCCAGCGGCCCGGGGGATCGCTGGAGATGGCCCGATCCCAGGTGTACTTCACCGCGTCGGCGTTGAACGGCGTGCCGTCGTGGAAGGTGACGCCCTGTCGCAGCGTGAAGCGCAGGCGGGTGGCGTCGACGAACTCCCAGGAGGTGGCCAGGCGGCCTTCGATCTCCATGTCCTGGTTGACCGTGATGAGCGGCTCCAGGATCTGCGTGTACACCCACGAGCCGGGGGCCGTGGTCTCGAGGTGCGGGTCCAGGGCGACCGGGTCGCTCGGGCGAACGATGGTCAGGGTCTTCTGGGCGAAGGCTGCCCCCGCCGTCAACACGGCGATACACAGCAGCACGGTCCAAGCGCGGGTCTTCATCGGCATCTCCTGTTCGGATGGTGCGATCGGGCGCGGCGCACGGAGCGCCTCTGGGTTTCGCGTTCGGGCGGGCGTTCGCTCAGGCGGACCTCCTCGAGCGCCGGTGCCGTCGGACCCCTCGGGTGCCGCGACGACCGGCCGGCTTTGTGACTGGGAAGAATAGCATCCGGCGTCGGTGAGGGTGTGGGGTCGGCGCCGGAACCGCCGACGAGAGCGCCTATCACGCCCCGCTAGGTGGCGACTAGTCTCGTGTACAACGTGTTCTCGGGGAGTTTCGGGCAACACCCAGGCGGCGCCGGTCGGAGGTGTGGTGGCGCGCGCCCCGCCCCGCCGCGCCGGATAATGTGACAGTATGCGATAACGTTTTGCGCGGTAACCTTCGACCATGCCGATTCGCATCGACCGTGAACTCCCCGTGCCGATTCCCCTGCAGTTGCAGGGGCAGATCGAGTATGGCGTGACCATCGGCGACTTCCCGCCGGGCAGCCGCCTACCCTCGGTGCGCGAGCTGGCGACCGACCTCGGCGTGTCGCCCGTGACGGTGTCCGCCGTCTACCGCAAGCTGCAGGCTGCTGGCCTGATCGACAGCGCGCCCGGCCGGGGCACGTTCGTCCGCAGCGTGGACGCGCGCGAGCGCAGCGAGGTGCCGGATCCGACCGACGCCGCGCTGCGGCGTGCGCTCCAGCGGGCCGACCGCGCGGGTGTGGGGAGGGCGGACCTCATCGAGCGGTTCCAGCGCATCGTGGCCCGGGGGAGCCCGGCGGCGTCGATCCGCGGCGTGTTCGTCGGCGTCTACCCGCACGTCACCCGCGCGTACGTTGCCGACTTGCGCCGCCACCTCGCCGCGGGCGATGAGTTGGTGGCCACCACCTTCGATGAGCTGGCCGAGGATGCCGCCCTGCTTTCAGGCAGCGAACTGCTGTTCACCTTCGCCCATCGGGTGGCCGACCTGGAGCGCCTCGCGCCCGAGGGCACGCCGGTCGTGAGCATCACGCTCATCCCCTCGGAGCGCACCCGCGTGGCGCTGGCCGAGATCGACCCGCTGGCGCGCGTGACGCTGGTCAGCGGGGTCCCCGAGTTCGTCGTCACCTTCCGCCGCGCGATCGAGCGCTTCGCCAGTCACGTTGCCTCGGTCACCACCACCGTCGTCGACACGCCCCAGGCCGCGGCGCTGGTCGCCCAGGCCGACGTCGTCGTCTACGCCACCGGCGCCGAGAGCGTGGTCGACGGCCTCCCGGCCGACGTCCGCGCCTTCGAGTACCGCCACGTCCCCGATCCCGTGCACGTCGAAACCGTCCTGCTCCCCCTCGTCGAACGCCTACGCATCACCAAGGCGCGCGCACAGCCCAACCTGGAGGCACGATGAACATCCGCGACATGAACTGGATGCAGGTGGAGGCCTACCTGCAGAGCGACGACCGCTGCGTCCTGCCCCTCGGATCGGTCGAGCAGCACGGCTACATGAGCCTGTGTGTCGACCAGATCCTGGCCGAGCGCGTCGCCCAGGAGGCCGCAGCGC
>Ga0209498_1000991_pt1 | contig 17460 bp, 13 predicted proteins | sample WalLakDeSediment_FD_184131 | JGI IMG/M metagenome (GOLD analysis project Ga0209498, IMG submission 184131) | Lake sediment microbial communities from Walker lake, Nevada to study Microbial Dark Matter (Phase II) - Walker Lake 11/02/13 Deep... | ecosystem: Environmental > Aquatic > Freshwater >... | reverse complement strand
CCGTCACGGGGCCACCGCGGCCCCGCCGCTGCATCCTCGCCGGTGGACGCTTTGCGAGGCGCCACCACGGCCGACGGCCTGGCGGGTGCGGGGCGTCACGGAGCCGCTGCGGCCCCGCCGCTGGACGCTTTGCGAGGCGCCGTCACGGCCGATGGCCCAGCGGGTGGGGGACGTCATAGGTCCACCGAGCGCATAAAGATTTCTAAGCGAGGGGGACCTATGACGGCCCGCGCCCGCGGACCAGCGAGCGAAGCCTGCGGCGGCCCGCGCCCGCGGACCAGCGAGCGAAGCCTGTGACGGCCCATACCCGCGGACCAGCGAGCGAAGCCTGTGACGGCCCGCGCCCGCGGACCAGCGAGCGAAGCCTGTGACGGCCCGCGCCCGCGGACCAGCGAGTCAAGCCTGTGACGGCCCGCGGGCCCGCGAGCATAGCCCCGGCAGTTCCCCCCGCAGCAGCTTGCCCATCGCGTTGCGCGGCAGCGCTCGCACCTGCAGGAACTCCCGCGGGCGTGATGCTGGCGGCACATGTTCCCGCGCCCATGCATCGAGCACCGCGGCGGATATTCCGCCGGTGTACAGGGCGACCAGCACCATCCCCCAGCGCGCATCGGGCTGTGCAGTGACCGCGACCTCGCCGACGCCGGCACAGGTGGCGAGCAGGTCTTCCACTGCCTGGGGGTGGATGTTGATGCCGCCGCTGACGATCACGTCGTCGGCGCGTCCCAGTAAGCGCAGGCGGCCGTCCGCGAGCAACTCGCCCAGGTCGCCGCTGAGCAAGCGGCCATCGGCCTCGAGCCCGACGCCGCGGGCCAGGCCGGGGCGCGCGTAACCCGACATCAGCATGGGTCCTGCGACCGTGAGACGGCCGCTTTGAGGATCGACGGCCAGGTCGGCGCCAGGCAGCGGCCTTCCGACGGTGCCTTCGCGCCAGTTTGCATCGACGCGGCCGACGGCGATGTGCGAGGCCGTCTCGGTCATGCCCCAGCCGTTCCACAGCGGCCAGTCGTGTGCGAGGGCTGTTTCCGCCGCTTGGCGGGACAACGAGCCGCCGCCGCTCAGCAGGCACCTCAGGCCGCGCGGCGGCGGCGCAGGACTGTCGGCCAGGGGCGCGAGCATCGCCGGCACGACCGACACGTGGCTGGCGCCCCCGGCCATCAGCCGGCGTGCATCGTCGGCGTCGAAGCGTTCCAGCAGGGCGAGGCAGGCGCCGGCGGAGAGCACGCGCCACATTGCGGCGAGCGCGCCGATGCTGTTCATCGGCAGGCACACGAGCCAGCGGTCACCCGGGCCGAGCGCCGGCAGCACCGCGGCGCTTGCCGCCACGTGTGCGTCGAGCGCCGCGGAAGACAGCATCGCGATGCGCGCGCCGCCGCCGGTGCCGCTGCTTGGCACCAGCAGGGCGGTCCCGGGCTGGCCAGCGGCGTCGGCATGCAACGGTTCGGGCGAGCCGGCTGCACCGGCCGCGGCCACATCTGCGGCGGCAAGCACGCCGCCTGGCGCGCATGCCGAGAGGCAGTCGTCGAGATCGGGCCGTGCGGGATCCAGGGGCAGGACGGGGCGGCCAAGTCGCAGCCCGGCGAGCACGCCGAGCACGATATCCAGCCGCGCGCCGGAGACGATCGCCAGCGGGCTGTCCGGGTCGCCGCGCTGCGCGGCGAGCGCCGCCAGCGCCGCAACGCGCCCGCGCAGCTGGCCGTAGTCCATGCCGCCACCGGGCCAGGCGAGGGCGGGCGCCGAGGTCGGCCAGCGCGCGAGCCGGGCGACCGGCGTCGCGATCATGCCGGGCGGGTGCCGACGTGGAGCGCCGCGATCCCCATGCTGTAGTTGCGGTACCAGACGTCCGTGAAGCCGGCCTCGCGGAGGATGCCGCACATCGTTTCCTGGTCGGGGAAGCGGCGGATCGACTCGACCAGGTAGCGGTAGGCCGACTTGTCGCCCGCGACCATCGTGCCGATCGCCGGGATGACCCAGCGGTTGTAGAGCTCGTAGGGCGCGCGCAGCGGCCCGACCACCTTCGAGAACTCGAGGCACAGCAGCCGGCCGCCGGGCTTAAGCACCCGCAGAATCTCGGTCAGCGCGTCCTCGATGCGCGTCACGTTGCGGATGCCGAACGCGATCGTGACGGCGTCGACGCTCGCGTCCGGCAGCGGCATCTGTTCCGCGGTGCCGGCGACCCAGCGCAGCGCGTGGTGGCGGGTCTCCCGGCCCACCGCCATCATCTCGAAACTCGGGTCCACGATGATGACCTGGCGGTCGACGGCGGCGACCCGGTGCGCCACGTCGCCCGTGCCGCCGGCCAGGTCGACGATCAGCTGGCCGGGCCCCGGGTTCACGACCCACGCGAGCGAGCGTTTCCAGAGCCGGTGAATGCCGAAGCTCATCAGGTCGTTCATCAGGTCGTAGCGGCGCGCGACGCGGCGGAACACGTCCCGCACGAGACGCTCGCGCTCGCGCGGATCGACTTCCTGGCTGCCGAAAGTACGGGAAAGGTCTGACACTGGCTGCGCCTGTTTTTGCTGGCCGGCGTACCATACGGTAGGGTCTGGTTAGCGGCAAGGCGGCGAATCCGCCCAGGGTCCCCGGACCGAACTCAGGGCCATGAAAACGATCATCTATTTCGACAGCGGTTGTCCGGTGTGTGCGCGCGGTGCGGAGCACTGGCAGCGCCGGGACTGGGCGCGGCGGACGCACTGGGTCGACCTCATGGAGCAGCCCGATGCGCTGGCCGCGGAAGGCGTCAGCTTCGCGGCGGCGATGGAGACCCTGCACGTCCGCGCTCGCTCCGGCCACCTCGTCGTCGGCGGCGACGCCTTCCTGGAGCTCTGGGACCAGTTGCCGTGGTGGCGGGTCCTGTCGCGCCTCATTCGCGCGGCCAGGCTGCAACGTGCCTTCGACCGCGCCTATCGCTGGCACAGCCGGGGACGATTTGAACAGCGCTGCGGTGAGGGCGGGTGCCCCGTGCCGGGCGCAAGGAGTACGCAATGAAAGTGGCTTTGTTGGGCGGCACCGGGTTCGTCGGCAGTTATCTCGTCGATACCCTCATCGAGGCGGGCCACACCCCGCGATTGCTGGTCCGCTCCGGCAGCGAGGGCAAGGTCCGACAGGCCGCGCGCTGCGAGATCGTCCCGGGCGAGATCGGTCAGCCGGAGGCGGTGGCCGAATGCCTGCAGGGCGCCGATGCGGCCATCTACAATATCGGCCTCATCCGCGAATTCCCGAAGCGGGGCATCACCTGGGAGGCGATGCATTACACCGGTGCGGTCACGGCGATCGACGCCGCCGTCCGCGGCGGTGTGCGGCGTTTCGTCCTGATGAGCGCCAATGGCGTGAAGCCGGGCGGCACCGGCTACCAGTCGACCAAGTACCGCGCCGAGCAGTACCTCGCCGGCAGCGGCCTCGACTGGACCATCTTCCGTCCGTCCGTCGTGTTCGGCGATCCCCGCGGCCAGATGGAGTTCTGCACCCAGCTGCGTGACGAGATGATCGCTGCCCCGATGCCCGCGCCGCTGTTCCACGAGGGGGTCTGGCCGGGCGGCGCCGGGCGCTTCCACATGTCGCCGGTGGCGATCGAGAACGTCGCCGACGCGTTCGTGCGTTCGCTCGACACGCCGGCCAGTCACGGCCGCATCTTCCCGCTCGGCGGGCCGGAGGCGCTCGAGTGGCGCGAGATCCTGCGTATCATCGCGGCGGCCACCGGCCGCAAGAAGGTGATGCTGCCGGCGCCCGTCGGCGTGGTCCGCGCCGTGGCCGCGCTGCTGGACGGCTTCGAGTGGTTCCCCGTGACGCGTGACCAGCTGCAGATGCTGCTCGAGGGGAATTCCTGCGACGGCCGCGAGGCCTGGGCGCTGTTCGGGATTGAGCCGATCCGCTTCGCGCCCGCCGCCCTCGGCTACCTGCGGGCGGAGCAGTAGTGAGCCGCAAGCGTGAGCTGAACCTGGTCTTCGGCGCCAGCGGGTACATCGGCGGGCACCTCGTGCCACGCCTCCTGGCGGCCGGCAAGCCCGTGCGTGCGGTGGCGCGAGACACCGCATCGCTCGAGCGGGCGGGCTGGGAGAGCGCCGAGCGCGTGTCCGCGGACGCCCTGCGGCCGGAGACGCTCGACCCGGTGCTGGCGGGCGTGGACACCGCCTACTACCTGGTGCACTCGATGGGCGCGGGCAAGGATTTCGGCCGGCTCGACCTGGAATGCGCCGACAATTTTGCCGCCGCGGCCGCGCGGGCGGGCGTGCGACGAATCGTCTACCTCGGCGGCCTGATCCCCGCGGGCGCCCAGTCGGAGCACCTCGTCTCGCGCAAGGAGACCGGCGATCGGCTGCGCGCGGGACCCGTACCCGTGACCGAGATCAGGGCGGGCATCATCGTGGGTCCCGGCTCGGCGGCCTTCGAGGTGATTCGCGACCTCGTCAACGCGCTGCCCGCGATGGTGACGCCGCGCTGGGTGCGGGCGCGGACCCCGCCAATCGCGCTGGATAACCTGCTCGAGTACCTGGTCCGGATCCCCGAGCACGCCGCGGCGGCCGGCGGGATCTACGACGCCGCCGGACCGGAGGAGCTGTCTTACGAGGAGCTGATGCGCGGGTTCGGCGAGCTCGTGGGCCGCAAGCCGCTGATCCTGCCGGTGCCGGTGCTGACCCCCTTGCTGTCCTCGTACTGGCTGGGTCTCGTCACGACGGTGCCTACGCCGGTCGCGCGGGCGCTCATCGGGGGGCTTGCGCACGACATCCCCGCATACCCGGAGCCCCTGCGCCGGCTGGTGCCGCAGCGCCTGCTCGACTACCGCGAGGCCGTCAGCACGGCCCTTGACGCGGAACGGCGCAGCGCGGTCGCGGCGCGCTGGACCGAGGGCGCGCTGATGTATCGCAACTACCGCCAGGACTACGCCTTCTACGCGAAGCGCGCCGGCGGCAGTGCCGTGTCCAGGGCCTCGCCGGAGGACGTCTGGCAGGTCGTCACGGCGATCGGCGGGCGCAACCGCTACTACGCCCTGGACTTCCTCTGGACGCTCCGGGAGCTCGCCGACTGGTTCGTCGGCGGCCCCGGCCTGAGCCGGGGGCGGCGGCATGAGCGCGAGCTGCGCGTCGGCGATACCGTCGATTCGTGGCAGGTCATCGGGCGCGAGCCGGAGAAACGCCTGACGCTGCTGTTCGGCATGAAGGCGCCGGGCGCCGGGATCCTGGAATTCGAGCTGGAACCGGTGGAGGAGGGCACCCGCGTGACGGCCACGGCCTACTGGCACCCGCGCGGCGCGTGGGGACTGCTGTACTGGTATCCGCTGGCGCCGTTCCACGGCCTGATTTTCGATCGCATGACGGACGCGATCGCGCGCCGCGCGGAGGCGGGGACGCCCGCGGTCGTCGCCAGCTGAGGCGCGCGGGGCTGGCTGGCGCGGAGACTATTTGGCTTTGCCTGGCCTCGGCTTGCGCCTGTTCAGTTGCTGCAGTTCCGCCGCATAGGTCTGGGCGAACCTGGCGCCCACGAGCTTGAACAGGATCTCGTCGCTGTGCGCCGACATCTGCTCGTAGGTATCGCGATACAGCTCCCAGTACTGGGGCTTGCTGGAGCGCGACAGCAGGCCGCCGCGCTTGGCCTTGCCCTGGAACTTGTCCTCCAGGGTGTCGGGGTCGAGCCGGTCCAGCAGGTCCCGGAGCGCGACCTGCATCGCCTTGACCATTGCCGCCTGGTGCGTCCGCAGGTCGCTCAATGCGTCTTCGACGGCCTCGACCGGCCCGAGATAACCCTCGGCCTCATCGTAGAACAGCTGTTCCAAAGCCTCCTGCGTGGTCGGGATGAATTTCAGCGGGTTGTTGCCCGCGGACTGCATCCCGGTCATGTCGAGCTGCAGCCGCGCCTTGATCAGCGCGCGGGCCTGCAGCGCCGACTGCAGTCCCTCCGCCGTGGCCCGGATCAGTCGGCCCGCAGTGACGACCGCCTGCTGCTCGCTACCGTGCGGCAGGCGCCCCGCGTCGAGTCCCGCGCATTCCATCAGCAGCCGCACCGCCGCAGCGAAATCACGCCCGTCCGTGGTCCCGAACACCTTCGGTTCCCTGGCCTTCAGGCCGAGGTCCGGCAGCACCGGCACGGCCTCGTCGGGCGACAGCTCGACCCCGGACGTCTCGCTCGTGGCCGAGCGCTGCAACGCGCCCTCGCGCAGCTGGCGTTCCAGTTCCTCGTCCGCCATCCGCACCGTCCTGATGAACTCGCTCTCCTGGTCGGCCTCTTCCTGGGCAGCCTCCTGCAACTCGTCTGCCTCTTCGCCCAGCAGCTTGAGTGACAGCGGGCCCGCCGGCGCCCGGCGCCGCAGGCGTCGTCCGGGGGGGTCGTCGGCGGCGGCTTCGCCGCTGTCGTCCGCGCCGTCCCGACTGATGTTGACGATGTTCACCTCGAACAGGTAATCGCCCATGCGCAGCTCATCGCCGTCATAGAGCCGGATCGGGGCGCCCCGGCCGACGGGTTCGTCGGAGTGATTGACGAACACGCCGTTGGTGCTGTTGTCCCGCAGGTAATACGCACCGCCGCGGTAATCGATGGCCGCGTGATGGCCGGAGATGTACCGGTCGGGATCGGGCAGCACCCAGTCGTTGTCGGGCGCGCGGCCGATGGACCCGCCGTGCACGCTGAACACGCGAATGCTGTCGGCGCCGAGGATGTGCCGCTGCTTGCTGATGATCTTGAGGGTCAGAGGCATGGGCTATCCCGGCGAAACATTGACTTGGGCTGTCATGCGACAAAAATAGTTGAACTGGCGCCGGGCTACAACACCGCATAATGTGCGCCCGGTCACGATTCATCCGCCAATACTTCTCATGCACCCGCCGCAGCGAGGCTCCATGTCTGCAAGACACGTATACAAGATCCTGTTCATTAACCAGGGGAAGGTCTACGAGATCTATGCCCGCAGTGTGTCCCAAGGGGACCTGTTTGGCTTCCTGGCCGTCGAGGAGCTGGTGTTCGGCGAGCGCAGCTCGGTGGTCGTCGACCCGTCCGAGGAGCGCATCAGGTCGGAGTTTGCCGGCGTTAAGCGCAGTTACATCCCGTTGCACGCCGTATTGCGGGTGGACGAGGTCGAGAAGCAGGGCGTCAGCAAGATCAGCGCCGCCGAGGGCGGTAACGTCGCGCAGTTCCCGATACCGGTGTACGCGCCGCGTGGCGACTCGCCGAGCGGCAAGTAGGGCCGCCGGGTGCGCTTCGCCTGGCTTGGCAGCGGCAGCCGCGGCAATGCGGCGCTCGTGGAGGCCGACGGCCGTTGCGTGCTGATCGATTGCGGCCTCGGGCCGAAGGCGGTGGAGGGCCGCCTCGCGCGCCTCGGCAGGACGCCGCAGGACATCGAGGCCATTCTCGTGACCCATGAACACAGCGACCACATCGGCGGCGTCGCGCCGCTGGCCGCCAGGCACGGCATCCGGGTCATGGCCACGCCCGGCACCGCGCGCGGGTTCCGCCAGGGCCCGCCGCCGCGCCTGGAGTACATCAACCCGCACGAGACATTCGCATGCGGTGCGCTCGAGATCACGCCGATGCCGGTGCCGCATGACGCGCGCGAGCCCTGCCAGTTCGTGTTGAGCGACGGGGCGATGCGGCTGGGCATTGTCACGGACCTCGGCAAGGTAACCGCGCATGTCATCGCCAGCCTGCGGGGCTGTGATGCCATCGCCCTCGAGTGCAATCACGACGTCGCGATGCTGGCCGCCGGGCCTTATTCCGCGGCCCTGAAGCGGCGCGTGGGCGGCGACCTCGGGCACCTTTCCAACGACCAGGCCGCGGGGCTGCTCGGGGCGCTCGACATGGCGCGACTGCGGCACGTGATCGCGTTGCACCTCTCTGCGATCAATAATTCCCCGGAGCTGGCGCAGGCGGCCCTCGCCGGGGTGCTCGGTTGCCCGCCGGGCGAGGTGGCGGTCGCGGAACAACAGGCCGGGCTGGACTGGCGGGCGCTTTGAGCCAGCCCCGCGGGACGGGGTGGCCCCCCGGGTGGGCAGGCCCGGTTGTCTGCAGTAGAATTCTCCGGCCTTCCGCTGAGCCCGCCCGCCCCAGGAAACCATGCTGACTCTGCCCGGTGCGCCGGCCTATTCCCGGTTCCGGCTCGACAAGTTCCTGGAGGATCTCCGGAGCGTGTGTCCGGCCGTGACTTCCGTGGCCGCGCGGCACGTGCATTTCGCCGACCTCGAGCGCGACCTCGACGAGCAGGAACTGCGGCTCCTGAAGCGCCTGCTCAGCTACGGGCCGACGCGCAAGGTCGCATTTCCCGACGGCTCCGTGCTGCTGGTCGTGCCGCGCTTCGGCACCATTTCCCCGTGGTCCAGCAAGGCGACCGACATCGCGCACAACTGCGGCCTTGCGGCCGTGCGCCGACTCGAGCGCGGCGTGGCCTGGCACATCGTCACGCGCCGGCCGCTCGACCCGGACGAGCTGCACGCGCTCGCCGCCCCGCTGCACGACCGGATGACCGAGTCCGTGGTGCAGCGCGTCGACGACGCCGCGCGCATGTTCGAGCGGCATACGCCCGCGCCGCTCGGCTGCGTCGATATCCTCCGCGGCGACCGCGCCGCGCTCGCGGCCGCCAACGGCGAACTCGGGCTGGCGCTGTCCGATGACGAGATCGACTACCTGCTGGCGCATTACCGCGGCGCCGGCCGCAACCCCTCGGACGCCGAATTGATGATGTTCGCGCAGGCCAACAGCGAGCATTGCCGGCACAAGATCTTCAATGCCTCGTGGGTGGTCGACGGCGCGCCGCAGCCGAAATCGCTGTTCGCGATGATTCGCAACACCCACGAAAAGTCGCCGGGCGGTGTGTTGTCGGCCTACAAGGACAATGCCTCGGTGATCGAGGGCTGGGTCGCGGAGCGCTTCTTCGCCGCGCCGGCGGACGCCCGCTACGCGTTTGTCGAGGAGCCCGTTCATATCCTGATGAAGGTCGAGACGCACAATCATCCGACCGCGATCTCGCCGTTCCCCGGCGCGGCCACCGGCGCCGGCGGGGAGATCCGCGATGAGGGCGCAACGGGGCTGGGCGCGAAGCCGAAGGCGGGCCTCGCCGGATTCTCGGTCTCGCACCTGCGCATCCCGGGCTTTGAGCAGCCCTGGGAGCAGCAGGGCCCGGGCTTCCCCGGCCGCATCGCCACGCCGCTCGAGATCATGCGCGACGGCCCGATCGGCGCCGCCGCCTTCAACAACGAGTTCGGCCGGCCGAACCTGGCCGGCTACTTCCGCACCTATGAGCAGGTCGTCGACGGCGTCGTGCGCGGCTACCACAAGCCGATCATGATCGCGGGCGGCCTCGGCAACATCCGTGCCCCGCACGTCGACAAGGGCGAGGTCTTGCCCGGCGCGAAACTGGTGGTGCTTGGCGGGCCGGCGATGCTGATCGGGCTCGGCGGGGGCGCGGCCTCCTCGATGTCGAGCGGCGAGAGCACCGAGGACCTGGATTTCGCCTCGGTGCAACGCGGCAACCCGGAGATCCAGCGGCGCGCACAGGAAGTGATCGACCGCTGCTGGGCGATGGGCGACGACAACCCGATCATGCTGATCCACGACGTCGGCGCGGGCGGGCTCTCGAATGCGCTGCCGGAAGTCATCGACCACAGCGGCCTCGGCGGGCGAATCGAGCTGCGCGAGGTGCCGAACGACGAGCCGGGCATGTCGCCGATGGCCATCTGGTGCAACGAGGCGCAGGAGCGCTACGTGCTCGCAGTGGCGGCGGAGCAGCTCGAGGTCTTCGGCGCGATCTGCGCGCGCGAGCGTTGCCCCTGGGCGATGGTCGGCGAGACCACGGCGGCGCGCCGCCTCTTGGTGAGCGACCGCCTGTTCGGCAACGCGCCGGTCGACATGCCGGTGGAGGTGCTGCTCGGCAAGCCGCCGCGCATGACCCGCACGGCCGAGCGCATCGCGCGTCACGGCGACGCCCTGCCGGCGGACATCGAGCTGCGCGACGCCGCCCTGCGGGTGCTGCGCCTGCCGGCGGTGGCCGACAAGACCTTTCTCGTGACGATCGGCGATCGCAGCGTCGGGGGTTTCACGGCCCGCGACCAGATGGTCGGCCCATGGCAGGTCCCCGTGGCGGACGTCGCGGTCACGACCACCAGTTATCGCGGCTACACCGGCGAGGCGATGGCCATGGGCGAGCGCACGCCGCTGGCCGTGCTCGACGGGCCGGCGTCAGGCCGGATGGCCGTCGGCGAAGCGATCACTAACATCGCGGCGGCGGCGGTGCCGTCGCTCGGCCACGTCAGGCTGTCGGCCAACTGGATGGCAGCCTGCGGCGAGTCGGGAGAGGATGCGGCGCTGTTCGACACGGTGCACGCGGTCGGTGAGGAGCTCTGCCCCTCGCTGGGTATCGCGATCCCGGTGGGCAAGGATTCGCTGTCGATGCGCACGCGCTGGGAAACTCCGGAGGGCGAGCGCGCCGTGATCGCGCCCTTGTCGCTGATCGTCTCGGCCTTCGCGCCGGTCGAGGACGTGCGCCGTACCCTCACGCCGCAACTGCGCCTCGATGCGGGCGAGACGGTGCTGCTGCTCGTCGATCTCGGCGCGGGACGCAATCGCCTCGGCGGCTCCGCGCTGGCCCAGGTGCACGGCCGCACGGGCATGGACCCCCCCGACCTGGATGACCCTGCGCGCCTCGCGGCGTTTTTCGCGGCGATCCAGGACCTGAACGCGGCGGGTCAGCTGCTTGCCTACCACGATCGTTCCGACGGCGGCTTGTTTGCGACGGTCGTGGAAATGGCGTTTGCGGGCCACTGCGGGCTGGACATCGATCTCGCGCCGCTCGCGGGCGAGCCGCTGGCGACGTTGTTCAACGAGGAGCTCGGCGCGGTCCTGCAGTTGCGGGCGGAGGCGCTGGACGAGGTCCACGCCGTGTTGGCGACCGCCGGCCTGGCCGACTGCGTCAGCATTATCGGGCGGCCGATCGCTGCGGAGCGGGTGCGGATCCGGCGCGGCGCCGAGCTGCTGCTCGACGAGGCGCGACGCGACCTGCGCGACGCGTGGTCGCAGACCAGCTACCAGATGCAGGCCCTCAGGGACCACCCGGACTGCGCCCGCGAGGAGCATGCCGGCAGGCTCGACGACGAGGACCCGGGGCTCTGGACTGAGCTGAGCTTCGACCCCGGCGAAGATATCACCGCGCCCTACATCGGCCGCGGCGCCCCGCCGCGCATCGCGGTCCTGCGCGAGCAGGGCGTCAACAGCCAGGTCGAGATGGCCGCCGCGTTCCACCGCGCCGGCTTCGACGCCGTGGACGTGCACATGAGCGACCTGCTGGAGGGACGGCGCACGCTGGAGGGATTCCGCGGCCTGGTGGCCTGCGGCGGTTTTTCCTATGGCGACGTCCTTGGGGCCGGGGAGGGCTGGGCGAAAAGCATCCTCTTCAATGCGCGCGCCCGGGACCAGTTCGAGGCCTGGTTCGCCCGCCCGGACACCTTCACGCTCGGCGTCTGCAACGGCTGCCAGATGATGGCGGCGCTCAAGGAAATCATCCCCGGCGCGGGCCTCTGGCCGCGCTTCGTGCGCAACCGCTCCGAGCAGTTCGAGGCGCGCTTCGGCCTCGTGCGCGTCGACGAGAGCGGCTCGGCCCTGACCGCCGGCATGGCCGGCTCGGTGATGCCGATCGTCGTCTCGCACGGCGAAGGTCGTGCGGAGTTCCGCGACCTCGAGCACGAGCGCACCTGCGTCGAGGCCGAGCTGGTCTGGCTGCGTTACCTGGATAACCGCGGTGCGGTCGCCACAAGTTATCCGGCCAACCCCAACGGTTCGCCCGGCGGAATCGCCGGCCTGACCTCGGCCGACGGCCGCGTGACCATCGCGATGCCCCACCCGGAGCGGGTGTTCAGGAGCGTGCAGCATTCCTGGCGGCCCGAGGCCTGGGGCGAGGACAGCCCATGGATGCGGCTGTTCCGCAACGCGCGCGCCTGGGTCGAGTAACAGCGTAAAGAGGCGCGCCGACGCGCCCGGGAGGAGAGGGATGAGTCACGCCGACGATGCGGCGGGCACGCGTTTTCGCGCGGGGGCGCTGCGTGCGCCACGCGGCGACCGCCTGAGCTGCCGCGGCTGGGTGCAGGAAGCCGCGCTGCGGATGCTGCTGAACAACCTCGACCCGGAAGTTGCCGAGGACCCGGAGCACCTCGTGGTGTACGGCGGCATCGGCCGCGCCGCGCGCAACTGGGAATGCTTCGATGCGATCGTCGCGACCCTGCAGCGCCTGGGCGACGACGAGACGCTGCTGGTGCAGTCCGGCAAGCCGGTCGGCGTGTTCCGCACCCACGAGTTCGCGCCCCGGGTGCTGATCGCGAATTCCAACCTCGTCGGCAAGTGGGCCGACTGGGACCACTTCTTCGAGCTCGATCGCAAGGGCCTGATGATGTACGGCCAGATGACGGCCGGCTCGTGGATCTACATCGGTTCGCAGGGCATCGTCCAGGGCACCTACGAGACCTTCGCGGAGGCCGTGCGCCAGCACTACGGCGGCGACGCCGGCGGGCGCTGGCTGCTCACCGGCGGGCTTGGCGGCATGGGCGGCGCGCAACCGCTGGCGGCCGTGTTTGCCGGCCTGTCCTGCCTCGCCGTCGAGGTCGATCCGGTGCGCATCGAGAAGCGGCTCGAGACCGGTTACCTCGACCGCAGGGTGGACGACCTCGATGCGGCGCTGGCGATGCTGGCCGAGGCGGCACGCGCCGGCACGCCGGTGTCGGTCGGCCTGCTTGGCAACGCCGCCGAAGTCTTCGCGGAGATCGCCGCGCGTGGCGTCAGGCCGGATCTCGTCACGGACCAGACGTCCGCGCATGACCCGCTCAACGGTTACATCCCGGTCGGGTACGACGTCGCGGCCGCGGCGGAATTTCGCGGGCGCGATCCACAGGGCTACGTGCGCGCCGCCAAGGAGTCGATGGCGCGGCAGGTCCGCGCGATGCTTGCATTGCAGGCCGCCGGCGTGCCGACCTTCGACTACGGCAACAACATCCGCGCGATGGCGCAGGACGCGGGCGTGACCAACGCCTTCGACTTCAAGGGCTTCGTGCCGCTGTATATCCGCCCCCTGTTCTGCGAGGGCGTAGGCCCGTTCCGCTGGGTCGCGCTGTCGGGCGACCCGGAGGATATCTGGCGCACGGACGCCAAGGCCCGCGAGCTGTTCCCTGACAAGGTCGGGCTGCACCGCTGGCTCGACTGCGCGCGCGAGCGCATCCGCTTCCAGGGGCTGCCCGCGCGCATTTGCTGGCTCGGCTATCAGGAGCGCCATCGCCTCGGGCTCGCGTTCAACGAGATGGTCGCCAGCGGCGAGCTCAAGGGCCCGATCGTCATCGGCCGAGACCACCTGGACTCCGGCTCGGTGGCTTCTCCCAACCGGGAAACCGAGGCGATGCTCGACGGCTCCGACGCGGTGGCGGATTGGCCGGTGCTGAATGCGCTGCTCAACACCGCGAGCGGCGCCTCCTGGGTGAGCTACCACCACGGCGGCGGGGTGGGGATGGGCTATTCGCTGCACGCCGGCGTCGTGATCGTCGCGGACGGCAGCGCGCGGGCCGCAGACCAGCTGGCGCGCGTGCTGGTCAACGACCCGGGCACGGGCGTCATGCGGCATGCCGACGCCGGCTACGCGCGCGCCCTGGAAGTCGCGGCCGCGCGCGGCCTGGACCTGCCGATGTTGACGAAAGAGAGTTGATGCGTGGCTAGCGGATTCGTGCGATTCTGAAATGCGCCCGCAGAGGCGCGGAGACGCAGAGATGCGGGCCCGCAGAGGCGCGGAGACGCAGAGATGCGGGCCCGCAGAGGCGTAGGCCCGCAGAGGCGCAGAGGCGCAGAGACGACGGAGGAGTGAGGCATGATCCTGGTCGCGGGGGCGACGGGTGAGCTTGGTCGGGTGATCTGTCGCAAGCTCACGGAACGCGGGGGCACGGTCTACGGCATGGTGCGCGCCGGCTCGGCGCCGGCCGCCGTCGCGGAACTCGAGGCGATGGGCGTGGTGCCGGTGGAGGCGGACCTGAACAGCCGCGAGGCGCTGCGCGAGGCATGCAGCGGCTGTGATTCGGTTATCTCGGGAATGACGGCGATGGGGCGCCCCGGGGAGAGCATCGAGCGGGTGGATCGCGACGGGCAGCTCGCGCTCGTCGCGGCGGCGGCGGCGGAGGGCGTCGAGCGTTTCGTCTACGTCTCCTATTCCGGCGTCATCGGCAAGGACGATCCGCTGACCCTTGCCAAGCGCGCTGTCGAGCGGACGCTGAAGCACTGCGGCATGACCTGGACGGTCCTGCGCCCGTCCTACTTCATGGAATCCTGGTTTTCCCCGGCGCTCGGTTTCGACCTCGCGGGCGGCCGGGCACGGATCTATGGCACGGGCCGCGAGCCCATCAGCTGGGTGGCGCGCGAGGATGTCGCAGGATTCGCCGCGGAGGCCGTCGATAGCGAGGAAGCGCGCAATGCGACTATCGAGATCGGCGGCCCGGAGGCGGTCGCGCCGCTTGACGCCGTCGCCTTGTTCGAGTCGGTCGTGGGCCGGCGGATCGAGGTGGAGATCGTCGGCGAGGAGGCGCTGCGCGCGCAACTCGCCTCGGCGAGGGCGCAGCAGGAGCGCAGCGTCACCGCGCTGATGCTGGCTTATGCGCGCGGCAACGCGATCCCGATGGATGATGTCGCCGAGCGCTTCGGCATCGAGCTGACGAGCCTGCGCCGCTGGGCGGAGGGGACGCTCGGCGGCGACGCCTGAGGGCCGCCGGGCTCAGGTGGTGAAGAGCTCCGCGGCCAGGCGCACCGCAGCCGTGGCGTCGGCGGCGTAGCCGTCCGCGCCGAGCTTGCGCCAGATCTCCGGGGTGTCGCTGAACGCCAGCCCGCCGACCATGATGCGCAGCTCGCGCCCCTCGATGCGCCTGACCGCGCTGATCGCGTCCGCGACCTTGGGCAGTTGCACGCTCAATGCTGCCGAGAGCACCAGGAGGTCGCCGTCGAAATACTGCACGGCGGACGCGATCTCGGCGGCGGGAACGCTGGCGCCGAGATGCACCGCGCGCCAGCCGGAAATATCGAAGAAGTCCGCGAGCACCCGCACGGCGATATCGTGCACGTTGCCAGCCACCGCCGCGCAGATCACCGTCCGGCCGTTGGGCGGCGTGCGCTCCGCCCTGTGCGCGAGCAGCGCCATCAGGCGTTCCGTGGTGTAGGTGACGATATGTTCCTCGACGATGCCGAGTTCGCCTGCGTGCCAGAGCCGCCCGACCTCCCGCTGCGCCGGCACGAGCACATCGAGATAAGCGGATTCCACGGCGAGGCCGGCATCCACCTCGGCCAGGACCTGGTCGGTGGCCCTGCGGCTGTCGCCTTCCAGCACCGTGGCAAGGTACGCCAGCGAGAGTCGTCCGGTCCGGGTCTGCGGGTCGATGAACGAGTCGCTGTCTCCCAAGGGCAGCTCGAGTTCCGCGAGCGCGCTCCGCAGCAGCGCCGCCGGCCCGCCCCGGGCAGGTTCCGGGAGTTCCTCGGCAAGCACGGCTGCCAGCGCCTCGATGCTCGCGCGCAGGTCGCTCTCCGGCACCCCGCGAGCCTCGAAGGCGCGCCGCGCCCAGCCCAGGCGTGCCGCAAACAGGGTCGGCTCGCCGAGGCGCAGGGCCGTCGCGAGCTCGACGACGCGCTGGCCCAGCGCGGCCTTCCATGCGCCGACCGCGTCGGGCGAGAAACGCGCCGCGATGTCCGGCTGCGAAGCCAGCAGGCGCTCGGTCGCGAGCGCCGCGTAACCGGTTGCGCTGACTTCGAGCAGCTCGGCAGCGAAGGTGTCGGACTGGCTCATGCATGGCCTCCGGTCTGTGTGATGGCGCTTCAAGCAGGTTCGATTATAGCGTTGCGACGGCGGCCGACGAGATGCGCGCGGCGAGGGCGCGACGATGGCCTCGTTCCAGGGCCCCCTATAGAATGTAGTTTACGCAGACAGAGGATGACCTGATGGCAGGGCAGGCGGGCGAAATGCTGGACAGGCTCTACCCGGCGCACCACGCGGAGTTGATGGCGCGCTACGAGTCGGTGCTGGCCGCCTCGCCGTTCGAGGCGATCGCGGTCTATTCCGGCGCTCCCCGTTACCGCTTTCGTGACGACCAGACCTGGCCATTCCGCGCCGGCGCCTTTTATCAGCAGTGGGTGCCCTGTGAGGATCATGCCGCCAGCGTGTTGCTGTTCCGCGCGGGAAGGAACCCGCTGCTGGTGCTGCACCTGCCGCGCGATTACTGGCACTCGGTGCCCGCTGTGCCGACCGGCGCATGGGCGGCGCATTTCGAGCTCGCGCTTGCGGATGACGTTGCGGCCGTGCGCCGCGCGCTGCCGGACGATCTCTCGAACTGCGCCTTGCTGGGCGAGCCTGACGATACGGTCGCCGGCTGGGGCTTTGCGGCGTTGAACCCGGCAGGGATCGTGACCGGGCTCGAGTTTGCGCGCCTGTACAAGACCACCTACGAGGTCGAGTGCATCGCGGCGGCGAATCGCTGCAGCGCGCGCGGGCACCTCGCCGCCCGCGACGCGTTTCTCGGCGGCGCCAGTGAACTCGGTATCCACCTGGCGTACCTCCAGGCGACCGCGCACAGCGAGGCGGAGCTGCCTTACGCGAACATCATCGCGCTGAACGAGCATGGCGCGACCCTGCACTACGGGCGTTTCGAGCGGCGGCCTCCCGAGCGGCCGCGCAGCTTCCTGATCGACGCGGGCGCGCTCCACAGGGGTTATGCGGCGGACATCACGCGCACCTGGCCCGCCGAGCCCGGCGGAGAGTTTGCCGCCCTGGTCGAGGCGCTGGACCGGGCCCAGCTGGCGCTGGTCGAGGGACTGCGCATCGGCCAGTCCTATGTCGATGTCCACGAGGACACGCAGCTGGCGGTGGCCGTGATCCTCGAGGACTTCGGCATCGTCCGCATGGCGCCCGAGGACATGGTCGCGGCCGGGGTCAGCAACGTGTTCTTTCCGCATGGTGTGGGACACCACCTCGGGCTGCAGGTGCACGACACGGGTGGCAAGCTCGCTGCGCCGGATGGCACGGTGCTGCCGCAGCCGGAGGCCTGGCCCTTCTTGCGCAACCTGCGCCCGGTGGAGCAGGGCAACGTGTTCACCATCGAGCCCGGGATCTACTTCATCGACCAGCTGCTGCAGCGGCTGCACGGGACGCCGCTTGGGCGACACGTGGACTGGGACGCGGTCGAGCGGTTGAGCCCGTGCGGTGGGGTGCGTATCGAGGACAACGTCTGGATGGGGCCGGGCGGGGCGCGGAACCTGAGCAGGGAGGCTTTTGCGGGGCTGTAGATGTAGGGGGCGTTGTTGCCTGGGCCCGCAGAGGCGTTCAGGTTTTCCCGCAGAGGCGCGGAGGCGCAGAGATCTTCCCGCAGAGGCGCGGAGGCGCAGAGATCTTCCCGCAGAGGCGCGGAGGCGCAGAGATCTTCCCGCAGAGGCGCGGAGGCGCAGAGATCTTCCCGCAGAGGCGCGGAGGCGCAGAGATCTTCCCGC